>Ga0302281_10000015_pt1 | contig 162435 bp, 200 predicted proteins | sample III_Fen_E1_2_FD_198762 | JGI IMG/M metagenome (GOLD analysis project Ga0302281, IMG submission 198762) | Peat permafrost microbial communities from Stordalen Mire near Abisko, Sweden - III_Fen_E1_2 | ecosystem: Environmental > Terrestrial > Soil > Wetlands > Permafrost | place: Sweden...
GCCAATCTGACCGGGGTCGATCTGTCCTGGGCCAATCTGTCCAAGGCCGATCTGGAAGGGGCCAATCTGTCCAAGGCCGATCTGTCCGGGGCCGATCTGTACGGGGCCGATCTGTACGGGGCCTATCTGGAATGGGCCAATCTGTCCAAGGCCGATCTGTCCGGGGCCAACGGTTTCCCAGAAGAGGAAATTGCCAAGCGTCAAATCGTACCGAAGGAAGGGGAGTTTATTGGTTACAAAAAGCTCCGATACGGTACGGTGGCGAAGCTTTTGATTCCGGCCGGGGCTAAGCGTATCGGGGGGATGATCGGTCGCAAGTGTCGGGCTGAGTTCGCAACAGTACTGGAAGGATCGGGGGTTTCTTTGTATGATTCTTCTTTTGAGTACCGTTGCGGGGAAACCGTTTATCCAACTGCTGAAAACCCCTTCAACCCGGATCCTTTGGTGGAATGTTCTGGGGGGATCCATTTTTTTCTTACCCCAGAAGAAGCCAAAGCTTACAATGGGTGACGTGAAAATAGAATATCTTTTAAAGCTTCAATATTAAAAACAAGGGGTAATATATGACGATTCCAGAAGCTTATATCATCGACCAAGAACGTGGAATCACCCCTCCGGACAACCGTCCTTACATTCCGATGCCCAACGTAGAAGACTGGCGAAACTACCTAGAAACCCAGTTTCCTGCCGCTGTAGAGCCTCCCCGAGTGATCGTCATTCAAATCTGCGGCTAAGATAGTCGCTTGACAAACCTCTGTTAGTCGGGTATAGTCCTTTCATCCTTCGCTATCCCAATCAGGAGTCATGAAAATGAAAGCCCTCATCTTGATTTTTAACATCTTCTTGATTGTTTTGATTATTCCGGTGGTGGGGTCCCTTTGTTTGGCCTACGACTGCAATCACATTGCTGGGGCTTTCAAGGCTGGGTATCATTATCCTTTGCCGGTTTACGGAGGAGTGTCTCTTTTGATTGGATTTCTGCTTTCTGAAACTGTTATCCCTATTGCTATTGTTGTGTGGATTCTTATCCAAGTAGGGATTTTGCAGTAAATACTTTGGGCAATCAGCTGTGACGGCCATAGCACCTGCTTTATAAGCGGGAGTTTGTTGGTTCGAATCCAACCTTGCCTACCATTTTAAAAACAATATATTAAAAATAAACTTTTTAGAAATGGATTGTTTTGTTCCCATGAAAACCTATACCAAAGAAGAGATCGCAGAAGTATTGAAGCTCCACGCTTTGTATCTTTCCGGGGATTCAAACGGTAAATTGTGTACTTGAAATCACCCGTTAAATAGGATTTAAATCAAACATGGATAATCAGTGGGAAAACAAGTACAGGAATGGATGAAGAATAATCCACTTGCAACTCGTCGCAGTATCGGGTATGGTCTTCCGGTAGTTCACACTCCCAAAGGAATCTAAACTTATGATTAAATATCTTTCCGCTCAAGCTGTATTCAATAAGGTTGCAAAGCATCTCCTAACGCAAAAACACCCAGCTATGGACGACAGTGGGGATTGTGTTTATTTGGCTGATGATGGCAAGCGTTGTGCTATTGGGTGCCTGATTCCCAAGCGCTTGTATAATAAGAATATTGAATTTTGCTCAGTTGAAATGGCAAGGCCAGAAGACCTTCTTTATGGGATTCTAAAGAAGTCAAAAGTTAATATCAAAAAGGATAACGAGCTGTTGATTGAACTTCAAAATGCACATGATAATTATACTGGTGGCGGCTGGGCTAAGCCACTAAAGAAGGTTGCAGCCAAATTCAATTTGAAGTACATGGGGAAGAAGGTCTAATTCGTGATTACGGATGAATGGTTATATAATGTGGCGATCTATAGTGATTCCTCATATATTAAAATGCTTGGGAAAGAACTACTTGAAGCTAGAGAACTCATAAAATACCTAGCCATAGAAAATCCAAGTTACGACGATGCCTGTTGTAGAATTTGTGGATCTTACAATGAAACAAAAGAAAATCTAGTTCACAACGGTGACTGTTACTTATATAAAGGCTAAATGCACTCTACCAAAGCTGGAACCATTGTAAGTGTAGATAAATCTCCTCACTCCAAGTGTAACCGTTGCCATAAAGCATTACCAGTACTATTTAATACCGATACTGTTAATTTCGGCAAGGTAGAGCTTTGCTGGAGGTGCTTGCATGCTATTAGGGCTACTTACATTAGCCAAGCTGAATACGAAAAGGCTATGGATTCTGCCGGTCTAGGAGAAAAGTATTGGGATAAATCAGATTTAACCTTATCTCATGATTGTGAAAAGCTATGCGACACGCAAGCCTATAAGCACTTTTGGAAGCTTCAATGAATTCATATCAATACATACAGGATCCACTTGGAGACGGAACCACAAGCGATAAAGCTGGTATCGTCTTACATCCAGGAGATCCTCACCCTCAAGAACCCAAACGAGTTTACGCCTCTGAGCCTACTTTTACTTCTATTCCCTTAGAGGATTACATAGGTAGTATTCATAATATAACCTTGCGGGATCTTTGCAATACAATGCTAGAAGTAGTAGTCGCTGGGGGATGTTTTGAAACCGATATGAGGGGTCATACTCCCAAGGATTTCGATATATACGCAATGAGTAATGAGGATTTTGAATCAGCTAAAATCAAAATAATCAATAAGGGATGGATTGTAGATATTTTTCAGCCAGCCCCATTTTATATGACTAATTTCTCTAGACCTAATTATCCTGATATTCAACTAATACATAATTACGCACAAGAACCAGAAGACGTATTAGCAGACTTCGATTTCACTGCTTGTATGATCGGTGCATATAATGGTAGGGTGTATTTTGGTAGCACCACCCTTATGAATATAGCTTGTAGGGAATTGGTGTTAAATATGTATAAGATAGAAAGTCCCAAACAAAGTTTATTTAAGCTATATCAACGTATAGAAAAATACAGCCTTAAGGGCTATTACGTAACAACTAAGCTACTACGGCAAATACACGACAGAAAGCGTAGATGATGATTTATAGGAGTTTCTATGAAATTTTTCCTTAGCGACACGCATTTTAACCATATTCACTCCAGCGGAGACGAACTAGGAGGGATCATAAAATATAGCAATAGACCATTTAAATCTATAGAAGAGATGAATAAAACAATTATGGGAAACTTTAGAGACTCAACCACACCAAATGATGATATTTATTTCTTGGGAGATTTTGCTATGGGAATTAAACTTAAACATCCAGCTCTTCTAAAGGAATTTACAGAAGGAAGAACTGTTTTTGGAATTTTGGGGAATCACGATCAGCTCAAAAAAGAGGTTTACTTACAGTATTTTAAAGAGGTACACCTTTCCTTGGAAATTGAGCTGCAAGGCCATAAATGCCTATTAAGCCACTATCCTTACGAACCGTTACCAGGAGAAGAAATTGGCCACCGTAACGATTTTAGGTTCCTAGACCGTAGGCCCCAAAAGGTACCAGAAAGGTTCCTACTTCATGGGCATTCCCATTCCACTCCAGAAACACGTTTGGGTGAAGGGGCTCTTGATATTGGGATCGATCCATGGTACTATCGGCCGGTAAGTGAGCAGACCATCGTACCCCTCATAGAGAAATGGAAGTCGGGAAATTGGAATACTTAGGTGGTTTTTGCATTGGTATCATCTTTTATTGGCTATTTGTAGAAGAACACCCTTCTAAGGAGGAGTAATGATTGCATCTGACCATAATATAATGTTCTTTAAATCCGGTGAGCTTGACGAGGTACCCAAGCTTATTCCCAAGTTTGAGTTCATCCAAGCTGATATTGTACGTCTAAGTCTAGAGGGATATCGATTCTTTAAGGTAGGATTTCAGTCTTCCCTCAGTCCTATCGATGAAGCGTATTCTTATATAAATGACTTTAATTGTGCTGATAATTTCTGGGATGATTTTACCGATTTAGACCTTTCTGAAAACGAAAACACCGAATGGTGGGAGCCTTAAAAATGCCAATCAAGTACATTAAGGGGGATTTGTTTAATATTGCTCCAAAAGGGGTGTACCTAGCCCACGCTGTTAATCCTTACGGAGTATGGGGGGCTGGTATTGCGGCTATCTTTGCCCGTAAGTATCCGGACGATCACCAAGAATACAACCAACACTGCAAAGCCAAGAAGCAAGTCAACCTGCCCGGTACCACTTATATTACTGAAAACAATATAGCTTGTCTATTTACGTTAAGCGATTGGGGTGACAACCCCTCTGAAATCATCTTCAATACCGGTAATTGCCTATTGGATCTATTTGAACAATTACCCTTAAATAGTGTGGTTTACAGCCCTAAGTTCAATAGTGGTCTATTCAATGTACCTTGGGAATATACCGCAGAGGTACTAGAGAAGCACCTAGCCACCAGGAATGATATCCATTGGGTGGTTTGCGAACTGTGATCCCCGCTTGACAAACCAGCTTTGACGGAGTAGGATGGTTTTATGAATCCCAACCTGAAGAAGCTGGGTCACAAGCTTTCCAAGCAAAGTGGACATTCTTGGGCTAGGCATGCGGTTATTGTCATTAGGGGAGGGAATATCATCTCTACTGGTTATAACCATGCGGCGATTCATGCTGAATGGAATGCCTTGAATGCCCTTTGGCCTTCAGAGCGTAAAGGTACCACTGTTATTTCTTTGCGGTTTACCAAGACTGGTAATTTGGCATGTGCTCGTCCGTGTCCTAAGTGTCTAAAGTTCATGCTTGACAACGGAGTTAAGTGTGTTAAGTTCTCTGACTCCGAAGGTAAGATGGTGAAGGTCCGATTGTCTCAAGGAATGGATTATACCGGCACCAGATACCCTACCACCAACATGGAAGCTTTGCGTAAGACTCGTAGCGGGGCAGCCTATTATGGGTTGTCCCCCTTTAATATTGAAGATTAAACAATAAAGGTACCAATGAATTCGAAAGAAAGAATTAAACTTGTAAATCAGTGGGTACATCCTTGTGCAATTGAGGGGCTACCTTATGGTTTGGAATTGGAAGTTTACGATTTGGAAGGTAAGAATGTAACCAATACACTTACATCCGACGAACGTAAAATCCTAATGGTATATTACGCCCAGCATACATTGAATTTTATGTACGATCTTCCTGTATACATACATTAAATGGGGTATTCAATATGAAATCAGAACAAAGTCTTCATATTCTGTTTCGGAGTCTACGCCCCTGCAAACACGTAATTTTTCGTTACTCCACTTCTTCATCCCATATGTTCAAAAACAACAAACCGGTAACAACTGAATACATAGAAGCATACTGTAAGGAATGTCCCCCAAATACATGGGTGGGAATGGATAGCCCCTCTCAAGCCCATAGATGGTCCTATGATACCCGCACCCGTAGGCTATGGTAATTTTACCAATAAGGGGTTAAATCATGTCACTATGCAAGATCTGTAAAGAAGAGATTTTTTGGCACCAAGACAGAGTTACCCGTGACTTAATGGAAACTTCTATTGGTAAGGTTGTTCCATGCAAGGTTCATACTCTCTGTATAGAGCAGATGGGGTTTGAAGGTCTTGTCAAAGACCTGTACGAACGTCTTAAGAAGATCAGCGGTCCTTACTTTAATTAACTCATATACGAATTACCGAAGAAACCCAAATGATCCACCGACCTCTTTATACTAGGCACTGTAAACATTCGTTTGGGTTTGGGTCTTGGGATACCACCCAAATTCCCCATTTAAAGCCATACTGCACTCTGAACTGTGAAGCCTTTGTGTGCTTGGCTGAAAACCGGTTCAATTTCCAAACCAGAACTTATAGCAATTACGTAATGTAGAATATGTAAAATAAGGAATAAAAAGTTATATATGAAATACCCAATGTATGTACGTTTATGTAGGTGTGCTTATTCTTGTGTCGAATATGGACTTTTCTATCGTATAGACATGGGGATTATTCCAAGCAATATTTGCGATATTAAAAGTCACCAACTTAAATTCAATTTCCTAACCAGGACAATCCCAGAGGATAAAATAATCTAAAACGGAGCCTTGACAAGTTCAGAAGGATCCGCTAAAGTAGGTTCATAAAGTTCAGCACCAACCCCCTTCAAGGAAAACGATATGGCAAAGCCAAAGATTGTCCCCGAACTCAACAAAGACTGCCAACTGCATTACCACCAAAGCGAAACAACTGAACTTCTTTCAGATGATAGTAGTGATGTCACTACCCCCCAAGTTATTACCCTAGCGGTTAACACAAAGGACACTTTTGATGGTAATACCGTTAGTGTGGGAGTGGCTATTTGCCACGAAGGGGAGCGGTTCGATAAGAAGCTAGGACGGTCAATTGCTATCGGCCGGGCCTTTTGTGACCGTTTGAATGTTTCTGGTCGCTTCTTTGTTCCCAAGGAAAAAGCCATTGTCACCCGCGTAAGCGATACGGGGATCTCCCGCCAAGAGGTTTCGTGGGATGCGGTGGAACAAGGGATCCTTGCGGTTGTTTCGAATGGTATCGAAGTTAGCCAGTCTATCATGGATGCTATCCTTTATATGACTTTTGATTCAGAGGACTGACAGTCGCATTAAATACCCAGTAGTAAAATAGTAATATGTATAGGCCCTTTGGTGGAGCAGGCAGACACAGCAGACTCAAAATCTGCCGGTCGCAAGACCGTCCCGGTTCGAATCCGGGAAGGGCCACTTTAAATATAGTACCGCTTTGTAGCTCAGTTGGTAGAGCGCCTGCCTGAAGAGCAGGGCGTCCCCTGTTCGAGTCAGGGCAAGGCGGCTTTTCCCTTTGTAGTTTATGTGGTTAAAACATTTTGGGCAAAGGTCTGATCGGCCACCAAAATAAGTATGGTTCAATGCCTACCAAGGGGGTTTTATTGTGGATCTACCTAAATATCTTTACGTAAAGCTAACAAAGTGTTACCATCCTTTTTATTTTGTTGTAGAGGATTTTTCATATGGCCCTCCAACTTTTGGAGAGCATATATATATATAGTAAGAGATGGTAATTGCCAAAAATGTAAAAATAAGTGGATGGTATTCCTTCCCGATAAAAGAGAATTGTTGCCATAGATGAATAAATATAAAGACCCATACGTAAGGCTTTGCAAGGGTTATCATGAATATCTATTGTTGTATGACAGAACCAACCAGAACGTCATTGTAAGAAAAGAGCCGGTTTTTGTTTGTTGTGTTTGTTGTACAGAGTAGGTCTATATCCAGATAATCGTTTGTTTATTTTTGGAAAAGCAACAAAATAAAAAAGAACCTTTTAAAATATATGAAAATAGATTTTTCCCCTTTTAATGAACCCAATCAAGAAACTGGAGCCAATGGAATCTTTGTTGTGGATTTCAAAGAAGAAGTGGTTTCCAAATTTTTCAATGATTTTAATGCTTTAGAGCGTAACGAAGCGATAGAGGTGATCCCTATTTTCATCAGTTCTTACGGAGGGGAGTGCGACGCTCTGACCGTTATGTATGATCTCATTAAGGCTTGCAAGAAGCCGGTCATGACTGTTATATTAGGGAAGGCAATGTCGTGTGGGGCTATTTTAGCAGCTTCTGGTACCAAAGGTTATAGATTTGTAAGTCCAAGTTCCAGGGTTATGTTGCACGAGATTTCTGGCGGTGCTCATGGTAAAAACGCAGATGTGGCTATTACTCAAGATGAAATGGCCCGACTAAACAAGGTATTAATGGGGAATTTGAGTAAGGATATGGGCAAAGACCGTAAATGGCTATTAGATGAATTCCATAAACGCAAAAACACTGACTGGTTTGTTGATGCCAAAGAAGCCGTGAATCTAGGAATTTGTGATTATATTGGTGTACCAAAGCTAAATGTAACCAAGAAAGTAGAATCAAAGACTGTTGTTATTTATCCACCAAATACCCGTTAAATACCATTTATGCCAACCAAAAGCCAAAGCGTTCGTCGGTACCTAGCCATCCTGTCCCTGTTAGACAACCTGGAATCCTTTGATGAGGAGTTCGAGTTGGAACAGGATCTAAGCAAAACTTGGTACCAACTGACCCCTACGGAACAGCAAGAAATCCGCAAATCATATAATTAACCTCAATTTTAAGCGTATGAAACTATCTATACGCTACCTTCTTAACTACAACAACCCTAATAGTTATACTCCCGCTGACCAACTGGAATTTGCAGCTGGAGATACCGTAACGGTGTATTTTGAGCTGGTAGACCTAAGCCAAAACCAATACGGGGATCCTCCGGGGATAGTCTATATCGCTAGCCCTTCTCCTACCCCTGTTTTAACAGTTACGGTACAAAACAACAATGATGCCCTAGTATTGGTAAAAGTACCCACCCAGGTAGCTGGAACCCCGTTTTGGACTATGAACTTTGCTTCTGGGGAGATTGCCGGTGGCACGTACAGCCTGAAACTTCTTTTAGTCGAAGGTTCCAAATTGACAAACTCAAATATCAATGCTAGTGTGTTGGTAGATCCTGCCGATGCGTTTCCCCCGGGAGGCTATTGGCCTGCTGGCAGCGGTGGTTTTAACGGTAGTACTAATTAACACCTATACGTAGGCTTCTCTTAAATGAACCCAATCTTCTCTCACAAGAAACCATACAGGTATCTTAGACCGTGTAAGCATTGGGGGTGGTCTAGTGGTGATACAAGCTCATATTGTCATCCACGATATCCAATAGAAAATATGGTTGTATGGCTTATAGGTTGTAATGATAGATATTGTAAGTATATTAATTTCTTACCCGACCTGCGGACTTACCAATAATTAAAACACTATGTAGGGAAACAAGATAGAAATACCTACGTCCATGTAAACATTGGGGTAGGGCAAAGGTTCCTGAGGGAGTTTTAAAAAGATTCTTTCAACTTCAGTTGACAAAGACGAAGGAAGCGACTAAAGTACAAATCATCGGGAGCGGCAATGAGGCTGGCATCCCAAAACAACGGTCTATCAACGTATAGGCCAAGCAGTAGGAGAAAATACCATGACGAATCTTACGACGCACAGTGTCAATGATGTAGCAGAAGCCCTTGCAATGAGCCTGAACGTGGTGATCGGCTTTGAACGCTTCAAGGCCGAGTCGGTGGATCCGGTGTCGGCCGTTGTTACCGATACTACTCCGGTGGTTGGCACTCCGGCAACCCAAATCTTCGTGGTCAACGGCCACAAGGGCGTTAGCCTGCGCTTTTGTACCAACGGAAAGCCCCGCAAGGGTCGGCCGTTCCCGGTGAAGACGCTGCATGACTTTGTTGACATGCTGGCCGTCCGTCTACTCGAAGAGACCAAGGACGCTACCCTTCAGATCCTGGTAAAGGCCAAGGAAGAGCGCCACGACGCCCAGGTGAAGCATGCTCGGGACCTACGTCGGGCCGCGCGAGCCACCGCTAAGCTGGCCGGAAACACCCAGGAGCAGAAGGCAACTCCGGCTCCGACCGTTACCCCTGCCAACCTTGCGGAAATCAACCCCGCAACGGTTCAGGAGGCTACCAACTCGGTTGTTGAGCAGGTCGCCCAGCTGCTGGTTGATGAGCTGGAGTACACTCCTCCGGCTCCCTCCCAGACCGCTGCAACCGCTACTTAAATACATAATTTAATAGGTATTTAAGTAGTTTAATTTGTAAAAGATTTACGGTCAGAGTTGGGAATCGGGCTGGAACCAGGGGAAATTTCGTCTAACAGAAGGACAATGGTCGGTGAGACCGGAAATCTTGGTGCGATTCCAAGAATTTGTAGTACTCTTAGGACTGAACGCCCCAACTCTGACTTTAAACAAGTTAATATCATTAACATAAAAGGCTACCAAATGGAAGAATCGGAATTCTCCACCAATAGCGATAGCCGTGACAAAAATGTCGTAGATGTTTACAAGTATTGGACCAAGGATGCCATTAAGGCTAATCTGGATTCCAAGCGTTTAAATTATTCGATTCTTTGCTATAACTTAGGCTATGACATGAACGTAGCTACGGTTATTCGTTGTTCTAATGCCTTTCTGGCTTCCCAGGTGTACATCTACCCTCGTAGGAAGTTTGACAAGCGCGGAACCGTTGGCACCCACTGTTACGAAAACCTTAAGCATGTCAAGCAGTTGGATGACATTACGGATATTCCGGCCGATGCAATTTGGGTTGGTATGGATAATGTACCCACTGCTAGGCCCGTTGAGACCTTTACTTTCCCTACCGACAAGCACATTGTTTTGTGCTTTGGGCAAGAGAGTACGGGTCTCCCCCAAGAGATCCTTGCTAAATGTCACCATCTGTTATACATTCAACAATATGGATCTGTACGATCCTTAAATGTCGGTGTTGCTGCTGGTATTGCTATTTACGAGTTAGTTAAAGCTATCACTAAAGTCTAAAGGAAAAAATGAACCCCCTAGAACTCCAAATCTACCTACGAAGTGGTAAGACCCCTGCTGACCTGGAGTTAGAGCTAGGAATCAAGAACCGTCAGCACGGTAAATATCCGGAATTATACCAATTTAAGTATAACCAAATTGATTCTCCGACCTCACATCCAATTGTACAAGAGTCCAGGGGTATTGTATTGGATAGTAGCTCTAATTGGGAGATTGTGGCCTTTCCCTTTAAGCGTTTCGCGAACTACGGCGAAGGATGGGCTGCACCTATCAATTGGAATAAGGCCAAGATCCTTGCCAAGGTAGATGGATCTTTGGTGATCCTATATAATTTCAAGGGGGAGTGGCTGGTCGCTACCAGTGGTTCACCTGATGCTTCTGGACCGGTAGGAAGTACTGGTATCACCTTTTCGGACCTTATTTGGGATACGTTTAAGATCAATATGGGATTGAACAACCCAACCGAAGTGAAAGAGGCTTTGAAGTCCTACAATAAGGACCATACCTTTATGTTTGAGCTTTGCACTCCTCTTAATGAGGTAGTGGTTAAGCACACAAAGCCTGTATTGGTGTTTTTGGGTGGTCGGAACAACATTACCCATAATGAGTATGCAGCCTTTGATGCTTTTCCAGGTATCTTGCCGGTACAACAATTCCACATCCCTACTGATATGGAATCCATCCAAAAGTTTCTGGAGACTCAGGACGGGTCCAAGATGGAAGGTTTTGTAGTGGTGGATGAAAATTTCAACCGGGTTAAGGTTAAGCATCCTCTGTATGTTACCTTGCATCATCTTTTGGACCGGAACTCTCCTAAATCCTTACTGGAGATTGTACGTCTAGGTGAGACATCTGAGTACATGGCTTACTTTCCTGATATGTCCCGAGAGTTTCAGCAAATCAAGGATGCTTATGATAATTTATCCTTGGAATTACAAACCTTTTGGGAAAACGCTCCGAAGGGTGATCGTACCAATAAGGAATACAGGAAAACTTTCGCGCAATTAGCTTTGACCTCCAAGGTTCCTGGGTGTATATTCGGTTTGTTGGATGGGAAAGTGACCAACGCTAAAGAGTATTTACGAGACATGAATATTGACCATTTAGCAAAACTTTTAATTAAAGAGTGACCCCATGAAACCCATACCTAAAATCAAAATCAACCCGAATTCCCTAAAATCTAGGGATTTGTTGATGCTACAGTTGATTTTAGGTGTAACCAAAAGTGGGATACAAAGGGACAAACGGAAGGAAGAAAACAAGCGGCGCAGCCGCAAGAAGGTTCGTGCAGATGAAGACTAATTTAAAGTCTCCCTATGTGCGGTTGTGCAATAAATGTAGCTACTCAAAACACAAAATATTTACAAATAAAAACTACCCTAAAAACGACCATATCTATATAGGGTTGGGAACTTTTCACACAATATATATCCCTCATTCTGTTTTCTACATAGAAAAAAGATATGCTGCTATAAAATAATATGAAACTTAAAGATCCACACATTAGGCTTTGTAAAAAGTGTCTTCCTAAAGATATTGCAATAAATAATATTAACGGTGTCTTAGTAAAAGAACTAGGAGATTCAATAGCTTATTATTTTTATAGTGATCTACAATGTGACTATAGCGACAAAACCTCACTAATTCATTGTTTTGTATTAAAAAACAGAACTCTTCGAAGGACTTCCTTGATGTAAGGTATGTAATGGAGCCAAAACAAATGTATCCAAAGATAAATTCATTGAGTGGGCCAGAGAGTTAGTAGTGCATCAAGATTCTTTAAAAGGCTCCTAGACCGACTTGACAAAAAATATCAATCTGCTACATTCATCAAATCAGAAGTTCCACAAACCAAATGGGCGGCTCGCCCGAGGATATTCAAATGAACGATCTTACTGACGAAAACATCGATTTTTGGATTAAGAACAATCTAAACGTTATTGTAAAGGGGAAACACGGTACCGGTAAAACCTCTCGAATTATGGAAGGCTTCAAAAGGCATGGATTGAAGGCTAAATACTTCTCATGCTCCACAATGGATGTTTATACCGATTTTATTGGTATTCCCAAGGAGCGTGTTGATCCTAATACGGGCAACTCTTATTTGGATCTCGTGCGACCGAAAGAGTTCGCCGATGATGATGTCGAGTGCATCTTTATGGATGAGTACAACCGTTGCCCTTCCCCTAAGGTTCAAAACGCCACGATGGAACTTATTCAGTTCAAATCCATCAACGGTCATAAATTCAAGAATCTACGCTTTGTTTGGGCAGCTGTCAACCCGGGAGGCGAAGGGTCGGAGTATGCGGTTAACGACCTAGATCCTGCCCATTTGGACCGTTTCCATGTGCATATTGACGTTCCCTATGCTCCAGATGCAGCTTATTTTACCAAGAAGTTTGGGGAAGAAAAGGCAGAAATCGCCATTCGGTGGTGGAAGAAGCTGGATGAGAAGTTCCAGAACCTCCTATCTCCGCGTCGGTTGGATATCGCTCTCGATATGTACATGATTAATGGGGATGTTTCCCATGTTGTGGACCATCGGATTGATGTTTCCAGCCTGATTCAGGAGCTTTCGGTGGGTAGCAATATGACCCGGCTGAACGATCTCATCCGTAGCAAGGACGAACTTGGGCTGTCCAAGGCTTTCAATGAAGAGGACTTCGCCAGTTCGGTTCAAGATGCGGTGGTTAACAATAATGAGCTTCGGGTCCATTGCCTCAAGCATTTTTCCCAGGAACGGCTCATGAGTTCAATGTCGGCTCATAAGCACATTGCCAAGCACGTTCTTTCCAGCCCTAAGCTGTATACTCGGCAAATCTGGAATTTGGCTCAAAGCGGTATCGATAACGATATCTGCCGAGCAGCCAAGAAGACCGTGCTGACCTACCCGGATCTGTTCAAGGGAGAATCGTTCAACACCTTTGGCGATCTACTTTCTAAGTAACAATTAGCAAAGCGTTGTAACTACAGGCGATCTCTGGATAAAACCAGGGGTCGCTTTTAGTTTGAGGGGACTTGACTTTCAGGACCGGACAAGCTATTATCCTCTTATAACCCGAAGGAACTTAATTAGATGACCGAAATCCAGAAAGAGCTTACTACCCAAGAGATCGTTCGTCCCGTTACTCGGTATATGTCCAACCGGGAGATGAATGAGCTTTATCATTCTCTACGACCTTATTTTGCTGTTTACGGCAAAATTTGGCGGATGTCTATCCCTAGGTTCACAGAATCTATTCCTACCGCATCGGTTGGATTTGATAGGTTCGGTAGGGAGGTTGAGTTCAATATTAATCCTAAGTTTTGGTCTGGGCTGACTCCCACTCAAAAGAAGTTTGTTATTATCCATGAAGTTTCCCATGTTTTGTTTTTGCATGGATTGCGAGCTAAAGATCTAATCAAAGAAAAGGAAGAAAACCCCAACGTGTTTCGGCTGGCGAATATCGCCATGGATCTTTCTGTTAATCAATATATCACCAATCAGCTCAAGTTCTCACGTCTAGCTGTTGACCCTGTTTCCAATAAAAACCCCAAGGGACGTTATGTTTGGCTTAATACCGTATTTACTTCAGAAGAGATCGTGCGGCTTCAAATCAAGGAAAACGATTCTTTTGAGTATTACTACGGCAAAATCCGTACCGTAGTGGATGAACGTAAGAGCAAGATTGGGGATATTTCCGTTGAAGACATTCTTTCTTCTATGGGTCAAACCGTAGATGAGCACGGCGAATGGGACTTCTTGGATTCAGAGGCATTTAGCAAGAAGATGCAAGAGACCCTTAATCCGGAGGATCTGAAGAAGCTGTTTGAATCTGCCGGGGCTAGGCAGGAAATGGGTGGCATCAATCCCAAGAATAAAATCAAAGAGGGAAATAGCAACACTACATCCAATAAGGGTACGGGTAGTGGCCAAAATGCCGGTAACAATCCTGGTCGTAATTGGATGCGTATGGTTATGGAGCGCCAACCTCCCAAGCGTAAGTGGGAGACCGTTATTAAGAATTGGTCTGACAAGAACTCTGAATACCTGGAAAAAGAACAGTGGAAGCGTAGGGCTCGTCAATACGAGAACCTTCCCAAGGACTTCTTCCTACCTTCTGTGATGGAGTCGGACCAGCTCAAGAAGGGACGTATTGTGGTATGGTTTTTTCAGGATACCAGCGGCTCTTGCGTGGATTTGGCTCCTCGCTTCTTGAAAGCTGCTAAGAGCTTGCCAGAAGACCGATTTGACGTTAGAATGCATTGTTTCGATACAGAGGTTTATCCTATGAAGAAGGGGTGTGACGATCTATTTGGTTTCGGTGGCACAACCTTTACTTGTATCGAAAACTTTATTCAACAGCAAATCAAAGAAACAGGCTGTGATTACCCTAAGGCTGTTTTTATTATTACAGATGGAATGGGGGACAAGGTTCAGCCAGAATTGTCTGACCGTTGGTTTATTTTCAACTCTACCAGTCACAACGAATGTTTCCCTGAAACCGTTAAAATGTTCCCGCTGGAGCAATTTGAGTAAAGACACCCATATGGATCCACTTAGCTTAGAAATCAAGATACCTCCCACCTCTTATAGTATTAAGTTCAAAGGTAGTACCATTAAGGGGTTCAATAGTTATAAATCAGCTATTTCCAAAGCGGTGGATCTGTTTGGGGGAGTAAGCGGTCTTAGTCTTAACTACTATTATTCCAAACGAATGGAGCAGATTAAAAACCGTTTAAATAGCGGGGAGTTTACCATTGCTCAAGCAGAATTAGACAAAGAGTATGCTTCGAATATCATTAACTTGCTATCAGAAGCTGGGATAGCCATACAAGCGGAGGAAGTATGATTTTATTTATCGTTATTGTGTTTTGTGTGTTCTTGGCTGTTGGGGCTGGGCGTATTGCCTATGACGCCATGGTGGCTGTGGACCGTTTCATTACCAATGTAAGTGGTAAAGACGGCATCAAAATCGATACCAAGGAACGTAAATAATGAGTCAAAATCAAATGTTTCTATTTATGGATTGCCAAACTATTTGGATTGGTGTACTTACCATGATGTTGGGGTCCTCACGTAAAAGTCAAATTTGTTCTTTTGTAGGTGGGGCTTGTGTAGGTGCAGGAATCGTTTCTGTTGTAATTTTACTAGCTAAGGTTTTACAATGATCCAAGAAAAAATGTATTATTTAACAGTAATGACTTTGGGTATTTTTCAAATTCTTTACGCTTCAGAGCTAAAACATTCAGAGAAAATATTCCATCACCTGTTGATGTTTTTGGGTATACTTAATGTAGTCATGGGTTTAATGTGTGTGGTTGCCAACTTGTTTGGGGGAAAATAATGGCTGGACATATAGCTGATAGCGGTAGTGTATCTTGGAACACACCGGAATACATACTCAAAGCAGTAAGGGAGGCTTTCGGAGGGCAAATCGATCTGGACCCTTGCTCTAATTCTACATCTGGGGTAGGGTCGATTTGTTCTTTTAGTTTACCTGAAGCTGATGGTCTTAACGCATCGTGGCATAAATATACAGACTCCAGGGGAAATGTCGTCTATCCTAAGAATGCATACTCAAATCCACCCTTTGGAACCAGCTTTGTACATAAGGTAACCAGGAACTGCTTATCCCAAAAAGAACACAAGGCTCTACCAAAGGAAGAGCAAAGTTTATACACCAAACAAACCGTAGCTAGATGGCTCAAAAAATGTCTTGAAGAGCACGATACGTCCAATATAGATATCATTGCTCTGGTACCTGCCAGTGTAGATACTAAGGTTTGGCACGATACAGTCTTTCCTACGGGTACTTCCATTTGTTGGGTTAAGGGTCGAATTAAGTTTTTGGTCAACGGAGTAGCTTCCAAGTCTGCTGCACCTATGTCTATTGCTATTATTCTTTGGACCACATCTGAAGACACCAAGCGTAAGTTTCGTACTGCCATGGAGCAAATTGGATTTGTTGTTGACCTAGAATAGAGGTTTTATGGTTACCCCAGAAAAGTTTGCTAGAATGATTAGACCTTGTAAGAATTGGGGTAAACATGGATTCGACACACTACGTATCATGTGCTATTGGAACACAAGAGATCTAGAAATATGGAATTATGAAAACACCATTGTTTGGCGGATTTCGTGTGATGGGAAGAAAGTCCATACTATTGATTTAATAACTAGAAGGGTCATAGCCAATCATGACAAGTGCTCTTGAGTATACCGGTAATTTAAAATGGCTTATGGATAACGTCATTTATTTGACGGTCCATGGTTCCAATGCTTATGGTACCAATACCCCTACCAGTGATTTGGATATCAAAGGTGTATGCGTTCCTCCAAATAATTACTTAATGGGATTTAACCATAAGTTTGAACAAGCCGACAAGTCATTCAATTACGACACCACTATATATGGGGTCCAAAAATTCTTTGAGTTAGCGGCCAATTGCAACCCAAATATCATAGAGGTACTTTGGGTTGAGGATTCAGATATCATTACGGCTACTAATTCTGGTGGAAAAGTCTTAAGGAAAAACAAAGAACGGTTTCTTAGTAAAAAGGCTAGACATACGTTCAGTGGTTATGCAACCGCTCAGCTGAAAAGAATCAAAGGTCACCGGTCATGGTTGCTAAATCCCCCCTCCCAGCCGCCTAGCAGGGCTGAATACGGCCTCCCTCCGCTGCGTAAAGCCGATAAGGATCAAGTTAAAGCAGCGGAATTCCTTTTGGATCAGGGCTATGGTTATGGGTCCAACTTCCAAGAAATGATTGAAAAAGAAAAAGCTTTTGGTATACTAGAAACCCAATGGGAACAATACCAAAATTGGAAAGCCAACCGTAATCCTGACAGGGCTGCTCTGGAAGCTAAGTTTGGATTCGATCTTAAGCATGCTGGACATCTATACCGACTTATGGTAATGTGTGGTGAAATTGCCACCGAAGGTAAAGTCATTGTTAAACGTCCAGACCGTGATATTATAATGGCCATCAAGAATGGTGAGTGGTCCTACGAAAAGCTAGTGGGATGGGCTGAAGACATGGATAATAAGATGGACGAACTATACGAGAATTCATCCCTGCCAAATTCACCAGACAGAGAATACCTAGACGAATTGTGCTGCCAGATAGTATCTGATTCTTACGAATATGACTTTATGTAGGATTTATGGTTACTCCTAGACAACTATCTAAAATGATCCGACCCCATAAGAATTGGGGCTGGAAGGGTGTACGAAATATGCATATCTCCAAAACGTATCTAGACGATCCGGCATGGCAAGAAGGAGATCCAAACAATTGGATTATAAGTTGTATAGATCGTTCTGAAGATGATTTTACAATATGGTTAATAATCGATATAGACAATAGAAAAGTCAAAATCTGACAATCATTAACACGAAATCTAGAAGTTGACAAACACATCAGAGTAAGCTAGATTACGAACATGAGCCGCAACCAACACCAAACCTCTGGCTCTACAAGGCGTAAACCACCGCATGCTAACCGTCAGGTTGGAAAGACACATTACTCTTACTGGTAATTCTCGATAGTGTCCTGCCCGAGATGAGATTGATCGGGAAAACTCTTTTAAACCCAAACCAAAAGGAAACCGAATCATGGCTGAACCTATTCCAACCGAACCGCAGCGAAACATTTCTAACATTGGCATTAAAGAAGACACGGTGTTTATCTTCTTTAGCTCTTTTTACCTTGGGCGAGAGTCTTATTTTTGCCTACAGCGAGCTTTGGCTGGCAACCGAAATCGTTGGGATGATAGTTTTTTTATTAATTCAGCCATTTTCCAGGAAATGCTCCTGGCTGGGGCTAAAGACGGAAAGCTCCAACCCACAGAGGATTGGCTCTGCACCATCCAAATCGTTCCCAACTATGACCGTCAACACCCTCTCCTGATGGTCGATAACGACCTCCAGCAGGTTTCGGTGGCAGATGGCAAGGAACACACGGTCTGGTCCTTCGAGGAGTTTTGCGCCCTGGATGAGGCATTCCTACGCAACGTCAACAGCGATTGGGATGGGAGCAGCCCCGAGGAATCTTTCGGCCATCGTTCCAGCGAGCTAGAACCGGCTATGTGCTGGGAAAAACTAACCAAGTCAATGAGTCTGTAATTGGATTGGTACGGTTATATTTTTGTAGCCCTGCTTTCCTTCGCGGGGCTACTTAAAATATTCAAAGGCAAGAATTAACAAGGGAATCAAATGAAAAACCTAATCAAAAATCTAAAGAACGGGCTATTGCTTTTAATTACCTTTCCGTTGAAGGTGATCCTCCTGCCTTTAGCGTTTGTTGATATTTGGTTTTTCATATCTACGATGCATACGGAAAATAAATCTATTGAAATGACCATTGCTCGTCAAATAGGAGTATCGCTTCTATTTGTTACTATTAATATGCTATTTGTTATCGGATTGCCTCATCTGATCTGGCTGGTAATTGGGGGGACGCTGATTTACGAGCTTGCCATCGGAGCCTGCGCTATAGTAGCTGTTGGTGTCTTCACCGTTTCCACCCTCAACGTTTAGGAGCATCCCATGATTCGTTTATTCCTAGCCCTATATGTTTTAGCGGTAATGATTTTTGCAGTTAAATTCGCTCCCGATGCAAAACACCCCAAGAAGAGGAAGTAATATATGTCTAGCTTTGCTGTAGAGGTGGTGCTGATTACAGAAAAGACCAAACACGAAAACGCCGATAGCCTTAGTGTAACCAATATCAATGGGAATCCAGTAGTATTTAAATCAGACGGATTCAATATTGGCGACAAGGCTGTTTACGTACCGGTTGAAAGTGTGGTACCTGTAGAACGACCCGAGTTCGCCTTCCTCAAGCACAAGCTAGGTCAAACCACCGAACGAATCAAGGCCAAGCGCCTACGAGGGGTCTATTCTGAGGGGCTACTTATCCCCTGCACCCTACCAGATGCCAACATAGGAGATGATGTTAAGGACCTTCTAGGTGTTGTCAAATACGAAGAGGTCCCTCGCTACACTTCGGGTGGAAGGGAAGTGGAGCTACCAGAAGCGTTAAAAAGCTCTACGTTGCCGGTATACGACATTGAAGCCTACCAGAAACCATCCCATAAGGCTTGTCTGATTTTAGGTGAAGAAGTATCAGTTACCGAAAAGAGGCATGGCACGAACGCCCGGTTCCTATATAAGGACAATCAGTTGTTTGTAGGTTCTCATCGTACCTGGAAGGAAAAGGTACTATCCGAAGAACCCAACGAGTATGGTTTTACTCCTAAGAAATCTGTCTATTGGGCTGCGGCAGAGCAACATGGTTTAGCCGAAAAGCTGGCTAAATATCCTGGTTATATATTTTACGGAGAAGTATTCGGCTATAAGGTGCAAGACTTACAGTATGGAGCCAAGGCGGGGGAATTGTTTTTGGAGTTTTTCGATATATTCGATACCAATACAAGCACCTGGGTTGATTGGGTAGAAGCTGAAATTATCCTTAAAGATCTAAACCTTCCTATCGTTCCTGAACTTTATCGTGGACCTTTCGATCCAAACGTGGTAGAACCACTTAGATTCGGTCTAGATCGTAGCGGAAGCCACATTCGAGAAGGTTTCGTTATTAAGCCTATTAAATACCGTTACTATCATGTTTTGGGTGGTCGGGTTATACTTAAATACGTCTCTGAAGATTACAAACTTCGTAAAAACCCCCTAGAGGGACATTAACAATGAAAGTCGTAATCAATAAGTGCTGGTGTCAAAATGGCAAGAAATACAAGAAATGTCATTTAGATATTGATTTAGACCATTCAGAGGCATTACGATGGATTCATCCCTATAAACACTACGACTCTAACGGTACGTCTAGGAATCTAAATAGTAAGGTTGAAGTGGATGTACTGGCGAGTTTACTAGCTATGGCTCATCATGGATAAGTGCGATAAATGCGATTTATTGAAGAAAGCTCTTAACGACCTATTAAACAGAATTACTAGTGAGCCTACCATGAGCGGACATTTACGTAATATGCATATAATGCGAGATCATGGAGAAGAACACAAAACCAGTGACGCTATCAGAGCCGCTACGGTACTTTTACTAGAGCTAGAGGAATCAAAATGAACACTGAAGAACAATTAGAAAAACTAAAAACCCTAGCAGCACAAGCCGTAGAAAATTTAACTTGCTTTGATGATGGCTATAATTCAGAATTTGTTATTGAAAGGACTCCGGAAGGATGGTGTTCCGATGAAAAATGCGTGTTTTGCCAAATCTCCCGCTTGCTTCCACCATTTAAATGTAATTGCGGTAAGTTTTTCTTGAATCGTAATTCACCTTCCATGTGGAGTTCTCCTGTTAATCATACTCCAGAAAAGTGCGCTGAACCGCCAAAAGCAATTCGCTGTCCCCATTGTGATGAAGTTTTACCACGTCAAAAGCATCATTTAGCCCGAAATCTATGACCACTTCAATCGCACTCTACGTATTTGGTCTTGTTGTAGGTTATACTCTGAAAAGAACACTAGACCATCGGGAAAGTAAAATTCCCCTTCACTTAAGGGGTAGTACCCTTTGCAAGCTTTGCGGCAATTCCAAAGCCTATCACCATAATCATACATACTCTTACCCCTGGAAGCATGGCAAGCCTTGGTTTTGCACCTTGCACTACCAAAACTGGCAAAACACCTTCAAGCCCATGAACATCGAAAAACAACTTGCCATTGAGTCCGGAGAGGAGTAGATTGGATTTTATGACACTCCAGTCTTTCCGAATTCAGGATCTAATAAGAAGTGAATGGGGATTTTGTCGAGTAAAACTGGAATATTTCGAGGTGTCCATTCAGGGTAGTTTTGGAAGTTATTCCACACCAAGAAAAGATCTATCCCCAGAATACTACTCCAAAATGGAAGTAGCTATATTTCACAAAGACGGCACTTGGGCTAAACCTAAAGAAGATCCCATTTTTATGTTTTATGAGTGGCGGAAATATTTTGAGCCAGGAGACAAACCCGTAGCTGGGTATGTTGATGTTCGAATTATAGAGCAAATTGTAGAAGATTTAAATCTATATGTTAAAATCAATTCTTTATAGGTTGACTCTTGGTGGACTTCTCGCTATAGTCTGCCTTCACAATTTGATGCAAAGGTCTACAAGTGAACCATACAGAAGAATTCTTTAATTTTCTAGATAATACGGTAACGCATAGAGCTAAGCTGGTATTGGCCACCAAAGAATTTCTCAAAACGGTAGGGGTAGATGGAGTTCACATCCCTTATCCTCGCGTAAAGGTGGAAAAACACCTAATTAACCTGCGCTGGGAGAACGCTACCCATAAAATGGATGTTGACATTCATGGGAATCAAGCATATTCTTGGTATGGTCGTCGTCTAGGAACCAATGATATTGCCGGTACTGAAGTGGATATCGATACCGTCATTACGGATGAACTCAAAGAGTGGATTCTGAAGTTTAAGGTAAATATATAAAAAGGAACACGATATGGGAAGGTGCAACAAGACCACAAACCAAAGAAAGAAAAAGTAAATAAATGAAAGTTACGATTCTCAGAGGAAGTCCTGGCAGTGGAAAGTCAACTTGGGCAGTAGAGAACTGCCCTGGAGCCACGATTTGCTCTGCCGACTACTATTTCACCGTGAATGGTGCTTACAAGTTCTCTCCCGCTCAGCTTGGTTCTGCTCACGACGCATGCTATAAGAAGTTTCAAGAGGCTTTGGCTCAAAACCAGGATTGTGTTATCGACAACACCAACACTAGCGTCAAAGAAATGACGCGGTACTATGCCGATGCAATCAAAGCGGGAGCTACGGTGGAAATCGTCCAAATTAAGTGCAATCCGGAAATCGCCTTTCAAAGGTGTGTCCACGGGGTTCCCGCTGCCAAGGTTGCCTCTATGGCTCATAATATCGATTCCAATCCAGTTCCAAAGGACTGGATTTGCACTCAACGTATTATTTGGAATTAACCTAATGAAAACCCTTACACTGGCTGAACTCTCTGAAACCCTCCGTTTGCATAAGCTTTGGTTAGAAGGTAAGGACGAAGGTGTACAGGCTAATTTGTCCGGGGTCAATCTGTCCGGGGCCAATCTGTCCTGGGTCAATCTGTTCGGGGCCAATCTGTACGGGGCCGATCTGTCCGGGGCCGATCTGTCCGGGGCCACACTGACCTGGGCCACACTGACCTGGGCCAAATTGACCGGGGCCAATCTGTCCGGGGCCAAATTGACCGGGGCCAATCTGTCCTGGGCTAATTTGACCGGGGCCAATCTGTCCGGGGCCAATCTGTCCGGGGCCAATCTGACCGGGGCCGATCTGTCCGGGGCCACACTGACCGAGGCCAATCTGACCGGGGCCAAAAGCTTGGAAACGGTACGGTGGCAAAGCTTTTGATCCCAGCCGGGGCTAAGCGCATCGGGGGGATGATCGGTCGCAAGTGTCGGGCTGAGTTTGTAACGGTACTGGAAGGATCGGGGGTTTCCATGCATGATCTTTCTTTTGAGTACCGTTGCGGGGAAACCGTTTATCCAAGTGCTCGAAACCCCTTCAACCCGGATCCTTTGGTGGAATGTTCTGGGGGGATCCATTTCTTTCTTACCCCAGAAGAAGCTGAGAATTATTAATATGAATAAATTCTTTAAATGGCTATATCGTAACATTCCCAAGCAACAGGAAACTATTGTTCCAGATATCGTAAAACTCAAAGAATTAAACGATGTACTATTAAACAAGATTGCGGAAAACACCAAAAAATACGCCGATGAAATTAGTGCTAAAGTTTACATGTACGAACAAATTTTATACAAACAATTCAATGAAAAGATTGAAACCGCTCGTTTTGATGAATATATTAAACTAGAAGTACCATACGGGGATTCTTATTTTAAAAATGCAGATGCATGGCACAAAGCTATGGATAGTGTTGCAAAAGAATTAAGTAAAAACAAGAACATAAATGTTATTTCCGTTGATTACATAATGGCCACCATAAACCTTTACATTCGGTCCAATCCAAATCCTTGACAACTTTTACAAATCGTGGTACTGTGCTTTTTCAATCGTAGCTTCCAACCAAAGGAAACAAAACAATGTCTCTACCCAAGCGTGATAAGTTCGGTAAGTTCCTGTCTTCAACCAAGACAGCTAAGTCGAAGTCCAAGACCACCAAGAAGGTCAAGGCTGTTAATTATATTCCAACCCACAAGCCAGCCCCAAAAGTCAAGGTAGGTACGACTCATGCCTACATTATCCTAGACGAGTCGGGCAGTATGAGTTCCATCCAGCGAGAGGCAGTGGAGGCTGTTAATAAGAACATCATCTCGCTGCAAGACAATGCCTCTAAGAACTCGCTACCTTTTACCGTATCGCTGGACACTTTTGATAGCCGTAATTGTTGTCCTTCGATTCGTCCCCATTACTTTAAGCGTGACATCACAGGGCAGCTACGGCTAGAAAATGCTGCTTATCGTCCTTATGGTGGTACGCCCCTGTTTTTTACGGTCAATGCCGCTATTGAGAAGCTACGTAGCTCACCCGGCCATACCTCCGATAGCTTCCTAGTCCAAATCATTACGGACGGTCAAGACAACGAATCAACTCCGGCTGATAAGGCTCGCTTTGTAAACCTTCTAAAGGAAATCCAAGCTACCGACAAGTGGACGCTAGCTTTCATGCTTCCCAAAGGTTACAAGGATTCATTCTGCAAGGAATATAACGTGCCGACTGGCAACGTAATTGAGTGGGAGACAAGCGAAAAGGGTCTACAGCAGCTTTCACAAACCCTAAATACCTCCAACGCTGCCTACTCGGTTCTACGTAGCGCTGGTCAAACCTACACTCACGGGTACTTCCAGACTGATCTTTCGGGTATCATGCCCAAGGATCTAAAGGGCCACCTCGTGGACCTAAGCCCCAACCTACGGAAGCTCAGCGTGGACGTAGGAGAAGTACCCATCCAAGACTTCTGCGTTAACAAGCTAGGCAACTACACCCTTGGATCAGCCTTCTACATGGTCACCAAGGACGAGAAAGTAGCCGCTAACAAGGAAATCCTTATTGCAGAAAAGAACTCAACTAAGGTTTACGGTGGAACCGAGGCTCGTAATCTAATCGGTCTACCCCTTAACCAAAACGTAAAGATCCGTCCTGGTAACCACGCCAATTACGATCTGTACGTCCAGTCAACCAGTACCAACCGCAAGCTTGTTCGCGGTACGAAGCTACTAGTAAAGGTTAAGTAAAGACATTATACGGATTTTATAATTAGCCGGGACTTGACAACAATGGGAGTCTTGGAGCCACCCATCCAGCTGGAACCAAAAAAAGAAAAACTAGCTCAAATGTCAGAGTACCGGTAATTGCCTCCGGTGGTCTGGGTTAAAATCCCAGGTTTTTGTCATACTTTTTTTAGGACTGAGGGCCGGTGGTTAGTGTTTTAGGAAGAGATGACGAGGAGCCACCTCTCATTTTTTCACAAAGATTGACCCACTTTGCTTCCGAAACGGGTTTTTGGTTCTGCTGGTGATTCCCAATACTCAGGTAGAAAAGAAGTAAGCACTTGACTTCTAGGCTCATTACCATTACAGTCGTGAGGCCCTACCTTACTCTGGCGACTGAGGGACACAATAGGATTGGCCCACCTATCCTTTCGCAACGGGCTTTTTTACTAAAACAACTTGACAACAACCAAACTGTTGGTTATGTTACGGCTTCAAAGGAGACACACCATGGCGAATGAATTCGATAAATACTTAGATAGCTTTTTTAAGGACGTACTTGATCCTATGGTTAAGAACGTCCTTGACAATGTAAAGAATATTGAGCAAAACACCTTAACCGTAAAAATTAAGCAAAACACCTTAACCGTAAAAGAAGTTAATGGAGTTAAACGTTACTTCATGGGGGACATTGAAATGGTTCCTAAGGAACCCAACGTTAAAAACTTTCAAGACAAGCGAAGTCTTGATGAAACATTAACGAAAGAACGTTTTGTAGACATCCTATCAACTCCCTATGGGAAAGATTTTGTAAAAAAGTTCAATGCTTTTTACGAAAATGGGGACTACCACAAACTCCCCGCTAACGTTTGTACTATTTTCTGTGAATTTCTCAACAACATCCCTCCGTTTGCTATCGATGGTAACGATGACGTAATCTATATTACCGATAAGGTAGACGTTGATATTATTCAAGCAATTATTAATAAATACAATACCAAGCTTCAATCTTGTCTTAAGGATAACAATAAGCGGTAATAACTCAGCTGGTAGAGTGCCGGTTTTCCAAACCGGTTGTCACAGGTTCGAATCCTGTTTACCGCTCCAAAATTAAACCCTGCAAGGCAGGTGCAGGGGGGTTACGAGCAAGTAAGTTACAGCGAAGCAAAAAGTATTGGACATGGGGTTCATTCCATTTTTTGTATGATGGTCCCCATTGTGGTTTTAGTGTTGGGCCAATACACTTTAATTGGACTAATGATAGTTGCAAGAAGTGCTACGGAGAAGAGCATGACGCCTAAGGAAGTTAATAGAATCTGTGTAACGGTTCAGGATAACGATTTCTACCACACTCTTTGGCCTTTCTTGGAGGCATTAAAGGTCTCCGATGTAAAAGATTTAAACGAAGAATATATCGTTAAGCTTTGGGATAAATCGTGCCTTGGGTTGTACTATCTGTATCAAAACAGGTTACGTTACGCCTCAGACGATGAAAGCCTAAGCAAATACCTCCAAAGTAGGTTTCAAGTATATTTGAACGAAGAAATAGCTCAAATGGTCAAAGACCGGTCAGACAAGGACGGATTCTTCGGAAATTGCGAGTACTTCTTTTTAAATCTTCATACTGGGGAAATCTCCTGTGTATAAGAAAGATATATGTCCGAAACCGGTATAATCATAACAGAACACACCAAGCACCTCCATGGGATAGCCGGGGGAGCCTTAGAATACGTATCCCAACGCTTGGAATGGCGAGAAGTCGCTCCAAACAAATGGGTCCAGCTCATGATCATCCGGTTTACCGATCACGACATGAGAGCTTGGCCAAACGCGAAGTTGATTGAAGGAATCTACTATGAGCTTGAAATACGGCTTGAATTTTAAAATAGATTATCTAGAAAAAGTAGTAAATTTCACTAAAAAGACATTTTAGGGCTAGTAATTTTCTATGTATGCATCCGTATACATCTATCCATCCCGATACCCTTTACGTAATAGGGGTTGTTAGTAATCCTGTGATGTTTAAATCCAGGATCACCCTAGCCAATGAATTCGTAACAAGAATGAAGGGTACCCCCCAAGTAAAATTGGTAACTATAGAAATGGCTTTTGGAGTAAGGCCGTTCGAATTAACCAATACGGGGGATATCCATATCCAAGTTAGGGGTACGGATGAGGTATGGCACAAAGAGAATCTAATCAATATAGCCCTAAGTAGATTACCCCCAGAAGCCAAATATATAGCTTGGATTGACATGGATGTGGAGTTTCTTAACCCTAATTGGGCTTTAGACACTTTACATGCATTGGAACACTACAAGATCGTTCAACCCTGGTCCGACTGTATAGATGCTGGTCCTAAGGGTCAAATAATCCAAACCCATAAAAGCTTTTGCAGTCAATACATCCAGGGTGCTCCTAGGGGTGGTAGCTATGGGGATGTAGGGCCGTTTTGGCACTGTGGGTTTGCATGGGCGGCTCGCAGGGACACTCTGAATAAACTTGGTGGTATGATTGACTGGGCTATATTGGGGGCTGGGGACCACCATATGTCCCTTGCTCTAATAGGTGATGTAAAGAACAGTATTCCAGGAAAAATACACCCCAATTATGTTAAAAAAGCCTTACATTATCAATCTCTTTGCTCTAAATGGGTGGAAGAGGATATTGGCTATGTGGATGGTATAATTAAACATCATTGGCATGGTAAGAAGAAGGATCGAAAATATATAGAACGGTGGGATATATTGGTTAAAAACCAATTTGATCCAGAAGTGGATATTATCAAAGATATTCAAGGTTTATGGCATTTAGCAGGTAATAAACCTAAATTACGCAATGAAATTAGAGCTTACTTCCGGCAGCGCAACGAAGACAGCATCGATACAGAGTAAACACACCTTGACTTTCGCAGAGAAGTAGTGCTTAATATAACTACATGGCCAAAACCAATAAGAAGCAAACCAAAGTTTTCGTTCTTGATACAAATGTTCTTTTAAATGATTCCGAAGCTATTTTTAAGTTCGGGAATGCCAAGGTGGTTATACCTTGGGTTTGCTTATTGGAGCTAGATACCTTCAAAAAGGACGCTAGCGAGACCGGCAGGAACGCTAGGCAAGCTGCCAGGGCTTTGGATGAACTCAGGGAGAAAGGAAGCCTAGAGAAGGGTGTTGACCTAGAAAACGGTGGTTCCATCCAGATATTACACGCTGGTTCAGATTTGTTGGGAATCGACCTTACCCTACCAGACAATCAAATCCTTACTGTTTGCAAGGGACAATTAAACGTAACTCTGGTTTCTTGTGATATCAATCTCAGGGTCAGGGCTGACGGTCTAGGTATTCCTTCAGAAGACTATAAGGCTGGTACATCTGTTAGCTCGGATGGTTTGTATACTGGTTACAGGGAGTTTGTTGTTCCTAAATCAGATATAGATGAATTCTACCAGCACGGGGAACTAGAAATGCCGGATGTGGAATTTCATCCAAACGAATACGTATTACTACAAAATGAAGAAAATCTTTCCAATACAGCTTTAGCTAGGTACGACGGAAACCTACAATTTTTGGTTCCGCTGATAGCCCTACCCAAAGATGGTGTTTGGGGCTTAAAGCCCAAAAACATGCAACAAAACTTTGCTTTGGATTTGCTACTAAATCCAGATATAAAGCTAGTTACATTGAGTGGTATCGCGGGTACGGGAAAGACCATACTGTCCATAGCCGCTGGTTTGCAAATGACATTAGAAGAACAGATTTTTCAGAAAGTACTAATCGCTAGACCTATCATGCCTCTTGGTAAGGATATTGGGTATACTCCCGGAACTATTCAAGAAAAGATGGATCCGTGGATGCGTCCAGTGTATGATAATATCGAGTGTCTGATGAATTCAAACAAAAAAGGAAAAAAGGCAAATAATTCATATCAGGAATTTATCGATTTAGGGGTTTTACAGGTCGAACCTTTAACTTATATCCGTGGACGCTCAATCCCAAACCAATTTATGATAGTTGATGAGTGCCAAAATTTATCAATGCATGAAGTGCGTACTATATTAACAAGAATGGGCGACGGCTCCAAGATAATACTTACCGGAGATGTAAATCAGATTGATAATCCCCATGTTGATTCAGAATCAAACGGTCTTACCAGAGTAATAGAAGCATTTAAAAATGAAAATATTTCTGGACATTCCGTCTTATCCAAAGGTGAAAGATCAGAGCTAGCAGAACTGTCAGCAAAACTATTAAAATAAATATGAGATACGGATATATTTCACAAACTTAGCTTTTAAAGTAAAGCCCAATTTTAACTAAATGCCATTTCAGATACCCCACCCAGAAGAAGGACAAACTGGTTCAGAAAACATACACCTACCAGCCCTTAAAGAGCATTTATCTAGTCACGTTCCAGACTACAATAAGGCTCAAGACAAGTTCAAGGATCTACACTCTACAGATCAACTAAAACACTTACCCGAAGGTATAGGGGATCCGAACGAACAAGGGAAATCTTGGAAATTATGGTTTAAAACCAAAGGTGAACCAAACGATAAACACATCATAAAGGACTTCCATGAAGCCCATTATAACCGTGATATAAGTAGGGGATGGGCTGAAATGGCTACTAAATCATTATATCATGCCGGAGGTATAGGGCATTTAATACACAATGTACATGTATCCCACCTTCCTACCGACCAAACGGAATCTCACCCATTTGTTACCATCAACATGGCCCACAAACATCTCCCTTTGGAAGATTCTTATGATCTTCTACAGGGTCTAAAGAACGATATCGATAATCCAGAGTCCGTTAGGAAGGCACACGAAGTCGCTGTAGGTATGAATCAAATTAATACCATGGACTATCTAACCGACAACAGAGATAGACACGGTTTAAATATGATGATTTCTCCAGAAGGAAACCCCCTGGCAATAGATCATGGGCACTCATTTAACGGTCAATCTCCCAATGATTTCAGAAGTCATTATTTAGGTCATTCCAACAAATCAGTAAATACAGGAATAAGCACTCCGGAAGCTTTCCATGAAACCGCAGATTGGTGGCTAAAGAACAAAAACCGTATACAATCCGATTTTAACCAATTATTAAATAAAACCATCGTAAATCCAGCTGTTCGTGACGCAATGCACGATAGATTTACCAAAAAGTTCAACATGGTAGATAAGTTCCACTCCAGAGCTTACCAAAACATCCCCTACATAAACGCAGAAACAGATGCATATAAAAATAGAGACTATAGAGATGCTGAACATGAAAATGAATTCCACGTAAAGTAGGATCCTTGACAAACCGATCCCACACTGCTAGTATCCTCTTAGACCCGAACCTCAAAAACCAATGAAATACCTTAACGAACTAAAAATCCTTAGTCAAGATATCGAACAAGTCATTAAATGTGACGATCCCCAAGAATTCAATGAACTTTGGAAAATGGAACTATACGATGATGTTAAGCTAGATATTATCCTTGGTTTAGTCAAACAAATGCAAGACCTTTTAAACGACTCCTAAAGGAATTATATGTCTAAGGATCTGAATAATTGTCCTTTCTGCAAAGATCCATTAGATATATCAGAAGGTTTTATAGATTTGTGTTGTGAAGGGAAGCTGCCAGCCATCATTAAAAACTGTAAAGCTTGTGACTATAGGGAAGAACGACCTAAATACCCTAAAAGACTTACCGCAGAGGCGTATCGAACAGAATAGATGAACATCAGGATAGTGGCAGTATCTAAATTTAACGATAAATACCGTTTATACCAATTCTATGACGGCAAAATACCTTCCTTTGTGGTTACATGGAAAGATTTTTATTTTGGTTACGTAGTAGTTACAAAGATATTTAACCTAGAAGAACACCCATTAAGTCATTTTGACTATATACTAGACCAATATAGGTTGGATGGTTGGAATGTGGAAGAAATCTTACCTACCGAACCAGTTAAAAAGCTAATAGACAAGCCTTTACCAGCCAATCCCACGAGGTGGGACCTCATAGATTATGAATAAATACTCAACCTACATAAGACTGTGCCAACACAGGTTTTTTAAGAATATCAATATGGGAGATATTTTTTATTGTGTAAAATGCCCGCAAACCTGTATGTTCAATATAGGGTTGAGACGTGTATTTTCAATAATACAGTTAATGCCAAATAATTAAACCATTCCATGAATAAAAATCTATACTTTAGACCCTGTAGACACTCTATCTACATTATAGATCCTAAAATATATGAATATCGCCAAACAAGAACATTAATGTGTTATAAATGCTTCAACATTCCAGTGAACAGCATGTGGATTTTAGATTTATACAATCGTAGCGTTAAAGAGTATTTTTAAATATGAAATACCCAATGTATTTAAGACTTTGTAAACACTTATATGGTTTTGCAACCAAAGAATGGGGAACTGTTTTATTTGATTATTGTAACAAGGAATCTACTACACATATAACTGAGTATACATATAATTTGAAAAGTAGAGAATTTAAAATGATGCAAGCTTTAGAACTCGTCACAAATGGACCTTGACAATTCCGAACTAGTAATGTAGAGTGACTTTTATGACCCAACCCATTCAGCCAAATTCAGTTAAGATCCAAATAGACAATCTACTTACCAACGAAACCACCAAAATGGCTGTCAATACAGAAGCCCAAGCCGAACTAGAACTACGACGAAGGTTCGCACCGGCTCTTACAGATGTACCGGTGGGCAATTTGGAGGATGTTGTAGACAAGCTTAACGGTATTTCTTACTTGCAAGTTACCGTAGAACTATAAAGGGATAATTATGGGTAGAAGAGATAAAGAACTAAGGTATTGTAATCATTGCCAAAAAGAAACGGTTTTTAGTGCAGATGTATCTGCCCTATTAATTGATTCCGTTCTACTAAATGCTCCCTACCCCCTTATTCCGGAAGGTTCCTACCGTCTTTGCCAAGAAGCAGACTGTGATTCAATCTGGGTATTCGTTCAAAAAGCTATTGACTCCCATGAAGAACTCATGGTATTAAAGACGGACTGGTCTACAGCTTTGATTGTGTACGCAGATTTAAGTGGAAGTAAGTTAAACGCCAAACGAAGTAACGGCAATATTGGGGAAGTATAATTATAATGGGGAATCGTCTAATGGCAGGACGCGGGACTTTGAATTCCGCTATTTTGGTTCGAGTCCAAATTCCCCAACCAAATTATTCAATAAATAATATCGGAGTATAGGTAAGTTAGCATACCTTATGCTTTGGGAGCATAGATCCTTCGTGCAATTCGAAGTACTCCGACCACTTTTTCACCAACAATCCAACCCGAGGTAACAAAATGCCTTCAAAAACTGTAGCAAAGAAGCAGTCCAAGGTCTCCAAGTCCAACGACAAGTTTGCCAAGATGTCCAAAGCAGAAAAGCGAGTAGAAATCGCAAAGGATGTCTTATTGCGACTAAAAGCCAAGAAACTGAAGGCTGAACACGGATCTTGGGTTAAAGGTACACTTAAAAATGCAATCAAAAATGCCAAACCAGAACAACAATTAAACAAGGTTATGCCTGAAGTTTGCAGGGTTTGTGCTCTGGGTGCGTGCTTTGTTGGAGCAGTGGGGAAAGTTCAACCATTTGACTATCGGAGAGGCAAATGAAAAATATATTACATATAATTTAGGTCAGGAAGTATTTGACTACGATAGCAAAGTGGATTGTATTTCCACGGACTTAGATGTTGCTTTACCTCAACTCTACCTAAAGCGTTTCTTTTCCCAAAACCAAATGGCTTTAATTGAAAATGCCTTTGAAAATGGAGAGGGAGCCAATATGTATTGCTCCCTGAAAGAAGACAAGATGTATAATGCTTCTCAATATTTTCCAGAAGAATGTAAACCAAACGATCGTATCCGCCTATTAATGGAAAATATCATCCTTAATAAGGGTGAATTTAAGCTTAACTTACTTCCCGTCAAGCGCAAGGGTAAGTGGGTTCTGGAAAAACAATAAAATGAATAAACCAGATTTATCGTATGACGATGTAGTATTGAAGCCCCGATATTCGACTCTTAGGAGTCGGTCTGAAGCCGATACGTCTGTATCCATTAGTAATGGTATGGGGAAGACTATCACCCTAAAGGTACCTGTGTTAAGTGCCAATATGGATACAATTACAGAGGTAGCCACCGCCAAGGCCATGCATGAAGCTGGAGGTTTGGGATGTCTACATCGATACGCAGATGTGGATGTCACCCTTGCGTGGATTAAACAGCTAAAAGAACACAATACACCTCCATGTGTGTCTGTTGGGGTGGGTTCTGGCGAAGTAGACAAGGCCAAGCTATATATAGAGGCAGGAGCACAGGTTGTTATTGTAGATATAGCTCATGCCCACTCAATACAAATGGGGGAAATGCTCAATAAACTACATGGGTTACCGAACCGTAAGGATTTTATCCTTATTGGAGGGAATGTAGCCACCAAAGAAGCAGCTGTCTATTTAGTAGACAATGGATGTGACGTAATTAAGGTTGGTATCGGACCGGGTATCGTTTGTACTACTACCAATGTAACAGGGCACGGCCGTCCCCAATTTACCGCCGTGGAAGAATGTGTAAATGCCGTTTCAGCCCTTTCTTACCGTAAAACAGTTAAGGTTATAGCTGATGGGGGCCTACGGAGCAGTGGAGATATTGTCAAGGCCCTAGCTGTTGGAGCGGACCTAGTTATGGTTGGAGGAATGCTAGCTGGCTGCGATGAATGCCCCAAAGACGCCCAAGGCCACACGGTCTACCGAGGTATGGCCAGTGCAGAGGCCCAACTAGATCACCACCGCTCAGTCCACAATGGAGCCCCAGAAGGAGTATCCAAGCCGGTTACACCTAAAGGTTCAATTGTCAAGGTCATGGAAACCATTGCTGGAGGTATTCGGTCGGGGATGAGTTACAGTGGTGCTAGAACCCTCAATGAATTAGTCAACAAGGCAGAATTTACAATAACTACCAGTAATTTCAACAAAAAGTAAAAAATGGAAATACTATTCATCAGTTTTGGTATAACAATTCTATTAGCTACGTTAATCCCTTTAATTGAACTATTTATCGATAAGAGGAAATAAAATGCTATTGACAATTTGTGCATTGGTCGGGTCCCAATTTTAAAGGGTAATGGCTACCGTAGATATATTCAACACCCAAACCCAAGAGACTTTTGAACTAGAGGTCTCCAATTCGGAAGAGTTGGAGATCTATCTACGTAGAAATATTAAATTCCTTAACAATAATGTACCTTTTGGTAACTTAGCCAAATGTTTGCAACTAATAGAAGATGATGGTAATTATCTATTAGACTTCTCCAAAGCAGAAGAGTTGTTTGACTCAATTCCAACTCAAAACATACCAGAAGCCATAGAATCAGACCTAAACAGCCACGCCCTTAGCAATTTAGGTAAATCAGAGTCTAGCGTACTGGAAGAAGAGTACGGTATCAAACCAGATAAATGGGCCAAAGTCCTAGGTAATAATCTCAAACCATTTAACCCAAAATTAGTAGCACCAAAGGTTATAAGTCCTTGGAATCAGGACGGAATAACCTTCTCCAAAGCCATCAGATCTGCGTTTGATGCAAATAAAGTACATTACGTACATTTAGGTGGGAAGCACAGTAATGGTAGCATGGTAGCGTTTGATCCATCTACCAAAATACGTTACCTATTAAAGCCAGGATTTGGAGAGTCTTCTCCTGCGGCTGGTATTAGGGAAACCCCCTACACTCAATCTCAACGAGAAACGGCCTTTTACCATGCATCTGTTTCCATGGATTTAGGTAATTATTTACCTGAATGCCAAATGTTGTTGTTTGATGGCAAGGAAGTTGCTTGCATAAAAATGCTTCCGGACTACTTTGTAAATTACGTGGACTTCACTACTGAAGACCAGTTTTTAGGTAGAGAAGTTCTGGAAAACTATTTGGTTTCAGGAACCCTACATAAATGGGCTGTCATGGATTACGTTCTCGGGAACGTAGATAGGCACAGCTCCAACCTAATGGTGGGTAGACCCAAAGGCAACAGCAGCGACGGGAATAAAGGCGTCACTGTTCGCCTAATAGACCACGGTAGCACCTTGGCTGGTTTGGGTTTTGACCCAGCCAATGATCCTTCCAGCTATTTACCGTATTATTTACGTATGTGGAGTTCCATTTCCAAGTTCCAACGCTTGATCCCAAAAGACAGGTTTCACCAAATGCCCACAACTTCTTTGGAGGGTGAAAAGATTTTAAGAAACTGGTTCAAAGACCTTGATTTGGTTAAATTGGCATGGGTGTTAGAATCTTATGGAATAAACCCCCAACCCATGATTGCCCGTGCGACCCAAATACACCTAAATATGGCAAACGGAAGGCTGGATGAGGCAATAAACAAACTATGGGCTGGTTACGATAATCTTTAATATATGGAAATATCAGACAAACAAATCAAAGGCAAACCCAAAGTTGTAGGAAGTACCGAAAATGGACCGGTACTGTCTATGACCACAAAGGGTGGATTGCATTTAATCCTAGGAATGAATAAGGGCGGCAAGACCGAAACTTTAGCTATGGGTTCGCATCCTGCACTTGCAAGGCATATAGCCTCCAAAAAAGCCGATATTACGTGGAATTCATTAGAAAAATCAGAAGCTAGGGATACCGAAACATTTAAAGAACTAATCCCTAAATACGAAAAACTAACTGACGAAATTAGAGAATTAGAAAACAAGGAATAAATGGCTCCCAAGAACACCATTACCACAACGCCTATGCCTTATAGCGGGATAATGCCCGCTTTCAATCCTGACGATTTTGCGGCTTTCATTGATTCAAATGGAGTAGAGCTTATTCATTATAAGGCCATACCTTGTCCCGTAGGGCTTGAAGATGAACAAGATTCTGTTCACAAGAACCATGTACCCCATGCTGGATGCAGTAACGGTTACATATTCATAGAAGCTGGCTGTTTGGTCGCCACCTTCAATAACGCCCCAAATTTATGGAACCTAGGTGATACCGGACTAGTTTCGGGTTCTACCTGTATGGTTACATTTCCTTTTACTTATACGGATGGAATTACACCCGTAGTAATAGCCGTACAAGATAGATTTTATCTAAAAGATATACAATGCTATGTTACCTCCCAGCAAAGGTTCCAACGTGGCAACGGTACAACTGATTTCTTACACTTTCCCCCAGAATACATAGAATATATCTTTGATTCCAAGGGTTTGCAATACTTGTCTACGGATTATAGCGTTACTCAGGGCTCTCTTCTTTGGGTAGGAAACAGACCTGCTGAAGGTACTATTTGTGCCATTAGGTATTTATACCGCCCTTTTTGGTATGCAGCGAGATTATTACACGAAATTCGCGTAGCCAGAACAGAAAATATGGTTACAGGTGAAAGAGGGCTTACTAGAATGCCTTATTCAGCCCTTTGTAATCGTGAGAACGTAGGTAGAAATGAATATACTCAAATTAACCCAAATCAAATTGTTCCGCCAAGAGCTATTTTGCCACCCAACCAACGAAATAATTTTTTATCTGGTAAATCACCAAGCTCTATAAGTGAAATAGAGGAAGAATAAAATGATAGTATATGGATTAGTTTATGCTCTATTGGATCCTTTTGGAAAAATTAGATATATAGGTCAAACATGCGATACAATAGAGCAGAGATTTAAAGAACACCTATTTCCTTCAAATCTTAAAAATTTAGATCACAAAACCAATTGGATAAAATCATTATTATCAAAAAACCAAAAACCTACGATAAGATTGCTTCAAGATAATATTCCTGTAAAATTCATAGAAACCAAAGAAAAACAATGGGATATGACTATTATTGATACCACTGAAACAGAATGGATTCGTCTATATAAACTAATTGGCGCAAAATTAACCAATAGCACAAATGGAGGGGGAGGTCAGCATGGAAGAATCCCAAGTAAAGAAACTTTACGTAAAATGTCTGAATCTCATAAGGGTAAAAACAATGGACCCGTAGCTGCTGCTAATATATCAAAAGCCTTAACAGGAAAGAAGAGAGCCCCATTTACAAAAGAACACAAAAGGAATATAGCGATAGGAGCTACAGGTAAGCTTCAATCAGAAGAATCAAAATATAAAAAATCAGTTACCTTGAAAGCAAACCAAAAGAACACAGAACATCTACGTAAGCTATCGGAAGCAAGGAGGGGTGTGCCGCAAAGTCCAGAATTAATAGCAAAAAGAGTGGCTTCCTGTAAACTAACTCTTGAAAGAAACAAAAAAAAGAAAATAGATGCAATAAATGCTATATTTTCTTTTTTAATGTCTTAAACCGCAATTTTACCACTAAATATGAAAGATTCTCAATTTCTACAACTTTTCATTGGTAAAGAAGGAGCCCAAGCCCTTTCTAAGTCTGCGCGCGCAATCCCCTCTATAAATACCGTTATAGCGCCAACAGTACTTTCCACCTGGATCAGCTTAGTTGAGAACTTCGATGGGGAGGTCCTGGGTAAATCCATTAAATTCCAAAAGAACGAAGATGGGACATATAATGGTTCAGTTCAATTTTCAAAAGGGATGTCTATAGATTTTACCCTAAAGGACATTTTTTACGTGGTATCAGCTATTGCTGTAGCCCATGACTTAACAGGCGATATTGGAAATATCAAAAAAACAGACTTAACTGCTTTAAATAAGACTATTTCTGCCTTAGTAACACATACTCTTAATAAATCCCAAATGGTAGGAATAAATGCTGGTTTGGCGGCAAAACCACTAGCTGCAATGACTCCTACTCCTCCTAGTCCACCATCAATGAAACCCTTGGGAGCTAAGGCTCAAATACCAGGGATGCCCAAAGCGGATCCTTCCTTGTTGGCCAGTCAAGGGGTACCCCCCAATGAAATTCATTCCCCCAGTAGCTCTACGGGAACTAGTAGCTTGGGTACCATGAAATTACCTTCCTTGAAGTTGAAGAAGTCAGAAATAGTAGACAAATGTGGGATATGTGCCACCAAGCATTTCAAGGAAGACGTACTCAAGGGATGTCTCTGTATTCGGGGATTGCTCAAAACCACAACCGTCGAACTCAAAGAAGACACCTATGTATTGGTAAATACTAATAATTTAGGTTTAAGTGATTTTGGTTTTATAGCAGACGCCTTGAAGGGTTTTTAATAATGGAAAAATCTAAAGAAAAATCAACCAAAGGTCCCCATAAGTGGATGGACAAATATGTCTTAGTAGACAAAGACGACTCAGCCTCTCTCGATAGGGACAGTGCTGTTGGTGAATTTCACAACAAACTCCCCAGAGAGGTAGCCGAAAAGGAAGCTTACCATAAATACACCCAAAAGGTCCATCAAGACGGGGCAATACACCACTTAAAGGGAATGAAGGCTGCTGAAGCTACTGGAAATAAAGAAGCCAAAGAGTCCCATGGGTTAAAACTATATCTACATCTTAAGGCTTTGGGTGGAGATCAAACAGAATTAGCATCTAAAATCAAGGCTTTGGCGGATGAAGACACATCTACCGGTACTTATAAGTTTCAAAGCCATTCTGGGGATGATCTTTTACAAGACTGCCTATCAAAAACAGAAACAAAAGACTATTTGCGTGAATTACTTAAAAATATGACCAAAAAACTTATCCAGAACGTCTTACAAGACAACAATCTTAATCATAATGAAATCAAATAAAAAATACAAATGTGATATTTTAGACGGAACAAGGATCGGAAGATTGACTGTAGTCGAAAAATTAATAGAAAAGACTAAAAATGGTTCTTTGAAATATTTATGTAAATGTGATTGTGGCAATCAAAAAATCATAAAAGGAGCCAACCTTTATTCAACAAAAACAATTAAGGCGACACAAAGTTGTGGTTGTTTACAAAGGGAATCAATCAAATTAATATTTAAAGACTTAGAAATTATAGAAATTGGTAGCAGGGTGGGTCAAGTAACTATATTAAAAGAACTAGAGATTCGCAATAAGAATGGAAGTAAATACTTTTTATGTAAATGCGATTGCGGTAAAGAGATAAAGACAACAGCGACAAGACTTAGAATCAAACATAAAAGTTCTGCGAAATATTCAACCATAGAAAGTTGTGGATGTTTAAGAAGCGAACGACGGTTATCTGGCGGCAAAAATCCGCCTGGGTTAAATATCATTAACAAGCTTGTTAGTGATTATATCACTGGGGCGAAACATAGAGGATATAGCAATACGCTCACCTGGGATGAGCATGTGTATTTATTTAAACAAAACTGTTATTATTGTAATTTACCTCCATCGAATATTTTAAAAGCATATAATTCAAGTTATATTTATTCCGGTATTGATAGAATCGATAATACTATTGGATATACTATAGATAATGTTGTCTCATCTTGCAAGAAATGTAATATAGCAAAGTTCTCTGGCACACAGTTGAATTTCATTAAATGGATTAAGAGTTTATACGAATTTAAAGAAACAACGAACATTTTAATTGATTTCGATCCAAAATTCAGAGCATTGAATCAATTAATCAGTAAATACAAAACTTCAGCAAAACAAAGGAAACTAAAATATGATTTAGACAAAGAAACAGCAATTTTCCTTTTCAAAGGGGCATGTATTTATTGTAAAAAATCGCCATACAGAATATTCAAGATAAGAGCAAAGAAAGAATATTTATATGTCTATAACGGTATAGATAGAGTTGATAACCGTCAAGGATATATTAAGGAAAATGTTGTTTCTTGCTGCACACAATGTAATTATAGTAAAAGGGATTTGTCAGTACAAGAATTTAAAGATTGGACATTGAGAGCATACAACCATATGAAATCTAATGGTATTTTTGATAAAATAAAGCCCAAAGACAATATTTACAAGAACTTTTGAAAGAAATGGTCGGAAATCTGGCCAAAGCAATAAAGAAGTAAAGCAATAATCTTATTTACAGGAGATTTAAACAATTATGGCAAATAACATTCGAAGTGCTACAGCGTCAATGGTTAATACGGGCAGCTACGACGGTCTATGCGTACTAAGCAGTGCAGACGCTTTTGACGTTGGGGCTACAGTGAGTATTACCTCAACGGTATACCCCCAACCCAACAATCTAGTAATTCTGGCTAAAAATGGAAGCATCCTCACCCTTGGTCTTCCCAATGGTGGTGGTCTAGCCAATTTAAGCCAATACTTCTGCCCTCCGATTGACACCGTTACGGTCCAGCAATCAGCCGGTCCTGGTCCTGGCAGCGGTGGCTACAACATTTTCCCTGGTACTCCGGGTCAAAACTTTTACGGTAATTTCGGTCTAACCCTTGGACCGGACGTTGGAAGTTCAGCTGTTGGTTCAACCTATTGGTCTCTAGCGGCTCTTGCCGATGCGACTACGGGTGATGCTCTTATTTGGGTTGCGGCCACTGCTGGTTATAACGCTCCGGCTTGGGGTGCGTCTCAAGTAATTCAAGCTAGCATGCAACGAGCCTCGGGCGGTAACGTATATGTTGCCCTAAATAGCGGAACGACCAATAGCGGTCAGACCCCTACCGGAACTACTACTTTTACCGGTACAGACGGTATCACTTGGCAATTCTTAGCCACTGCGACACCCGCAACCTTCACTCAAATCGGTATCAAATAAAATTTAATTAAGGTAAATCTCCTGTGAAAGGGTTCTGGGTTTAAACACCTAGAACCTTTTCTATTTGGGGAATAATCTTTAAGCATATGACTTTCCCCAACCAAGTTTCCAGTACTACCACGGATGTAGGTACCCCTTTTGGCCAGATAAACGTGGGTAATTCTAATGGCTTTACACCTGGAGCGACTGTATTGATAAGTTCTCAGGTATTTCCTACTCCCTATCAATTAAAAATACTATCCATACAAGGGAATCAATTAAACCTAGTAACCCTACAAGACACCATACCTGATTTAAGCCAATTTGGTACCCTACCTACAGATACCACCACTATCACCCAAATAACTACTCCGATAGGATGGTATACCCTTTTAGATGGTAATCCCGGTTCTTCATATTATGGTTATTTTAACAAAGTTACTGGTCCCGATACTGGCAACGCCAATGAATGGGATCAGTTTTGGTGCTTAAATGCATCCAATAATGGTGATTCAATAATTTGGATTTGTTCTTCTCCAGGTGTTTGCGCTCCTCAATGGGCTGAAGGCCAATCCATCCAAATAAACATGCAACGCAGTAATGCTGGTCAAAACTACGTTGCTACTTCTAGTGGTACTACTACTGGGGGAAATGCCCCTACTGGTACAGCCACAGAAACAGGAACTGATGGAATTACATGGATTTATGTAAATAGTTTACCTGTTGCTACATTTAACAGTATATTATTGGCAAGTCCTGGTGGAAGTCCTCCAACCTTTGTAAACAATGAGATACCAACAGGTTCAATAGATGGTATTAACGGTACCTTTACTTTACTACACATACCTCTTGATGGCATTAATGTGTATTTATCGGGATTAAGAGTCCCCCCTGTTAATTATACTTTAATTGGCAATGTTTTTACTTTCGTATTAGGGCAAATTCCACCAGAAGGATCTTATCTTTATGTCGATTACTCATATTAAGTTTTCTCGTATAACAGGTATTTTAGGTGTAATTGGTCTTATAGCTATAGGGGCCGTTGGTTTTAGGTTTAAGGACGCTATTGCTGCGGCTACTGGTATTAATACCCAACAAGCTATAACCGCTGCTCCTGTTGCTATGAATATGTCCGGTTTGGATGCAGGAGAAGGGGTTAGTGTAGCTTTTGCCAAGGCCGATCACGTACACCCTATATCCGGTATATTGTCTCCAATTAACGGAGGGACTGGTCTAAGTGTGGATTCTGGCACCTTCATAATGACCAACGCTTTGGATGGAGGACAAATTAATGTACAAGCATACATAACTGGTAAAACAGATTATACCCAACAAAGTACCACAATGACCGTAATAGGTGGTCTTGGTTCAAATGACGGTATGGACATTTTCGGTGGAGACTCAACAGATGGAGGTCAATCTGGTTTCGGCCTAGTCATTTGGGCTGGTAACTCCAATGGTGGCTCCGACTTAAACGCAGACGGAGGGGTCGGAGGTAGCGCCTTTTTGGCCTTCGGAACAGGAGAAGCTCAAGGACTTACAGGTATTGGTGGTCCCAGGAACGGATGGGGACTTTTAGGATATGGTGGTTGCCAAGGAGAATTCTACTATTGTGGAGCTATTGCTTCTGAATACGTAGGAGATGGAGTTGAAGGTTATGGTTATGGGGGTAACGGTTATTACGGTGTAAGAGGTATTGGAGGTACCCTAACAGATGGAGGTGGAACCACTACAGGAGTAAGAGGTGATGGTTCTCAGGCTGGAGGTAATGGAGGTCAGTTCTACGCTCACGGTGGTAATTATGCTGGTATTATAACTCAAGGTGGTCCAGATGGTGGTCCAGGAGCATATATAATTGGTGGAACCGATGGTGGAGCAGCTTTAGTGTTGTCTCCAAATTCTGGTCCAGCAATTGCAATGCTCCCAACAGCCCCTCCAATGAGTCCAACCACAAATGGTTATATTTATCAAGATAATGTATTAAATTCATTTATGGTAGGAGATGGCACCTATTCCTACCGTATGCCTAAATGCAAAGTTCACGCTCTTAATGGTTCGGGTATTTACACCCAAAGTGTTGAAACAGGATCTACCGGATGCTCCGTTACGGACCAAGATAACGCTATTGCTGGTAAATGCAAAATAGCAGCAACCACTCTTACCGTAACAATACCCGGTGGAGCTTCAGACAATATAAACCTCTGTTACCAATAATAGACCCCAATTTTAAGGGAATATGGCTAATGACACTTTAGAGAAAAATTGGAAGAGTGCCCTATTGGGTGGAGTTTTAGGAGCTGGACTTTTAGCTAACAACAGTATAGGTCACGAACCAGCCCTTCCCAAACCAATAGTTCAACCAAAGGTGGACTCACCTTGGTCTACTACCGGTTTGCATCCAGATTTATTGCCAATAGCCTTCCTAGAAAGTTCCGGGGGTAAATTTACCCAGCACCAACCCCACTCGGGGGGTCCATACTACACGGCCTTTGGATCTGTGGGATTAAAACCCGTAAGTGCTCATGATTATTACCTAAAAAACAAACAAGTACAAGCTAAATATCCAGATCTTTCCGATAAGGATAAGTTCACTCAAAAACTAAAGACAGATCCAAAATTCTACAACGAAATGGCTTCAGACCTATGGACTCAAAACGCCAATAAGTTCAAAAACTCTTTACCTCATGCTGTTTATGCATGGCGACACGGACGCAAGGCGGCTATTGATGCAGGTAAAGAAACAGTACAAAATGATCCTTACGTTAAATCATATTTAGGATACCAATCTAAACAAAAAGACATGATACCTAAAGTTAAAGCCGTTAAGGCTCCAGAACACCCCAAAGGGATGACTTGTTCCGATGGTCAATGCTCGGTACCAAGTCATTACGATCCTGTAGCAGCCGCAAAATACGAAGAAAGCCTTGGCTTAAACAAAAGTCTAACAGAGGGTATGCTGTTTGATATATATATAAGCTGGGCGTTAGAAGAAGTTGAGGTGGAAGCTCAACTCTATGCCAAAGAAGGGAACACCCTCGCCTTACGTAATTTAGAAGACAAAATTAAAGACGCCAATCAGTTATGGGAATCATTTTGCCTGAGGACCATGGGCGAAGTGATTTGTGTCGGAGGAATATCAGATGTGGGTAGAATCTTGTTGCACCAAGACTCTTTAGATGAATTACCGACAATTAAAAGCGAGATAGAGGCTATATTCGACTCTCCCGTAAGTATAGGAGCTGGTAGGGATTTAAAAGAATCCGACCAAGCCCTGTATATTTGCGCTAAAGAAACCCCTGGTAAAATAGTATTCTACACCCAAGAAATAGCATATAAAATCAAATTAATATCCGATTCTATGGCTAAATCCGAAAATGCCCCTGCGGCTCAAGCCAAGGAAGACGCTCAAGCTAAAAAAAGGAATTGGAAACAAGCCTTCTCTGCTCATGTCACTACCGCTGATCCATCTAAAAATTCCAATTGGCACAAAACGGGCTCTTTTAGAGGCAAGACTCATGCTGGTTTTATTCATGCCAAAGCCGGTGGGGATGTTCCAAGCGTACACAAGCCAAAGGCACCTGAACATACACCAGAAAGAGTTGCTGGACTCCGGAAGCCGAAGGATATTTTGAATGATTTAACCAACCTATCTGCCAAGGGTTCCGGTAAACCAAAAGAAGACATAGAAGGAATAAAAAAGAAGATAGTCAAACTCCTAGAAAACCTTAAATCAGAAGAACTAGAACAATTAAAAATAGCAAATCCAGACGCTTACGCTACGATTCTAAAGCTAATAGGAGCCATTACGTCCATCGGAAGGGCTCTTCCTGAAGCTCCAAGGGAGTCCAATGAAGACTGGGTACCACCACCCGCTCCAGCTCAAGTCGCCAAAACCGAAGATGTTAACATAGTACAGGCTGCATTCCTAGATAACACCAGCAAGGTTGTATATGGTACTGGTTCTTGTCATGATATAAACTACTTACCTACCGAATACAACGAAAAAACCTATACGGAAGGTTTCCTTACAGATGAAAATGAATTCGTATCCAGAGAAGAAGCTGGGGGATTAAGATCTGAGGACGTATTCAAAACAAATGATTCCAAAGAGTTCCTTGCTAATTTGAATAAGGGGGGTATAAAGCTGCCATCAATTAAGGTGAAAAGGTTTATTCGTCCGAGCTATCCCATTGGAACAGAAAAACAAAACGGACTAGGAGTTCTAGAAATAAAGGTGCAACACTTAGGTCCGCAAGGCGAGCCAGGGGAAATAGGCTGGAACAAGATCGGCTCTGGCAAGATAATGGGTTCAGATGGCCACCCTATAAGTTCTCAAAATCAAAGAGCTAAATAATGTTTACAGTAAAACTCAAAGCTCCAGACTTTGATAAGATAGCCAAAGATCTAGGAAGTGAGATAGACGAGCGTATCGATGGACTTGTATCAACTATGGCTCAAAAAGCATTTGATCATATAGTTGATATAGCCCAAGAGGAATTAAAGACTCTAAAAGATAAATATATAGAAGGTCTAGAAATAGAACAATTGACTCCAACCTCTTGGTTGATATCTATGACCGATAAATCAGGATGGATAGAAACTGGTCACGAACCAGGATTCCAAATGTTACCGGGCTTTTTAAACAGTCCTAAAGCAAAAACAGCCAAAGACGGTTCTAAATACCTAATCATACCAATGGAACATGCTACCGAAACTAGTCATTCCACCCAAAAAGGTCAAGAAACCAAAGACCTATTGAAGAGAGAACTCAGTCAAAGAGGAGTTCCTTTTACCGGTATAGAAAATGGCAACAACGGAAAACCAAAACTAGGAACTTTGCACAATTTCAACTTTGGAGGTCGCCAGGGGCTCACTGGTATTCCATATCTTCAAGGTGTGAGGATTAGTCAAAAACAAACCAATCAGGGCGTTAAACGGTCTATAATGACCTGGAGGACCGCTTCTAGCAAGCAAAACCCATCGGAATATTGGGTTCTAGAGAATGGAACCAAAGGATTGGGTGCTTTTGACAAAACTGTGGATTGGATAGAACAAGAATGGGAAAAATTGGTATTGGGAGAATTTGGTACCAGTTAGTCTTTAGGGGTATTGTACTTAAAACCCACCATACTCAATAAGTCACTAACATCCCTAATACTTAAGGCATCGCTAGGATTGTCTGAGTCAAATTCGGAAATTATTGAGTTAATTAGCTTAATAACCTTATTAACAGCTTTTTGCTTGAAAACCATACGATAATGAGTAGAACATGGTCGCCCTAAGGCCACTTGTACTTCTATGGATTTCCTAAGTAAATTACCCCGCTGCACTGGCTCTCTGTAAGCCTTAAGAAAATCCTTAAAACAAGACAAAATATAAGCTTCCTTAAACTCTGGTGGCTTTAACTGTTCGGGCATATCTAATAACATTGCTAGCAATCTTAGTCTACAATGACCACAAATGTCAATACAGTTTCGGTAGATTCGCCTCCTTTGGCGACACCTCAATTGCTATCCAACACAGAAACCAGGGGTATTGTAGATACTTCTTGGGTATTGCGCACCGCTATTATGGCTGGTTTGGAAGATATACGCCAAAATCCAGAACTAATCAATTATGCGCTTTCCAATCTTTTCTTAATAGACCCTATAACCAATAAAGACATAAGAACCACTATTATAAATACTGCTAAGGACTGGATTCTTAACAGTAAAATCTCAGTGGTGCTTTACCCCAAATTAGACGAAGTGGAATTTCCTTGTGTAACTATTAATATACTGGATTCTGTTGAAGTCGAAAACCAATTAGGAGACATCCACTACAAACCGTCCCAAGAAGGGAATACAGTAGATCCGTACCTATTGGGACCAATCACCACCTCTGCCTATAATGTAGATACCGGTGAAATCACTCTACCCGCCAGTGCTGGCTCTATATACAGTACAGAAAGAATGGCTGTAATTGGTACGGACGGAAAAGAAATACCCATAGTCAAATCTTGGTATGGAAGCAGTATTTTCATTCCTCCTAATACAAATCCGTCCCTAGTTAATATCATAAGTGTAGGAACCGCCTCCCCTAACGCTAGGACGAGGTTGGAGTCTGCTAGATTCCTAGAGAAATTTACCATTGGATGCTTTGCTCAAGGCGAACCGTCTTATACTATTTATCTCAATAGCATAATTATGTTTGTTTTGTTAAGATATCGAGAAAATCTACTAGAAGCAAGAGGTTACGAACGTACCACCGTAAGTAATGGAGCTTTAACCAGCTTTTCTCAATTTATAGAAGGCAAGGAAAACGTATTTGGCCGAAATATCAATATAAGTGGATATACTAATGTAGTTTGGCCTAAGTATACCTCGATCGTTCTTAATAGTGTTGTGACTCAAGTTGTGGCTCAAGTAGTTGGAGAAACCCCATCCAATCCGGTGCCGGGGAATATCTTGTGGACTTCAAAATAAAGCATTTTTTGGCCAAACAAAATTACCGGAATCTTAATTTTAAACAGATGGACAAGATAAGATACCATATCTATATATTAAAACATCCTATTACTAATGAAATTAGATACGTAGGACAAACGAAAAATACTCTCTCCAACAGACTATATGATCATTTATATGAAGCAAGGAAAAGAAAAAATCTAACATACAAAAATAATTGGGTGTTTTCATTGCTGCAAAAAGAATTAAAACCAAAAATAGAAATGTTAGATTATGCTTGGGGGATAGAAGAGGCAAATCAAATAGAAAAAACATATATTAAAAGATTCAAAGAAATGGGAAAAAGATTAACCAATTCAACCACAGGAGGAGAGGGGCATGTACCAATTCCATTAACAGAAGAACAAAAAGATAAGTATCGCAAACAAGTTATAGAATTAAATACAGGGAAAATTTACAAAAGCCAAACACATGCCGCTAAAGAATTGGGAGTTCTACCTTCAAGTATATCCGCCATATGCAAGGGAAAGCATGCTTCTATTCATGGTTATCGATTTCAATACGGGAACACGCCGGTCGATTACAAGAACCCACATAAAGCATTGAAAAGACCAATAATTGAAGTAAAAAGTGGAATTAAATACAACAATACAAAGGAAGCTGCCGAAACACTAAAGTTAGACAAAAGCCATATATCTGCTGTTTTAAGAGGAGATCGTATTCAAACGGGTGGTTGTCAATTTAAATACGCAGACGACTCGTCCGTATTTGTATTAAGAAATAGGAAATTCAATAACAAAAAGATCATAGAGACAACCACAAATACAATTTATAACAGTATCAAAGAAGCGGCTTTAAAAAATAACCTTAAGCCATGTTCCCTGTCACAAGCAATTAACGGAAAAATCAAAAAGCTAAGATGTGGTCTTGTGTTTAAGTTTTTAATAGAAACACAACCAAACCGTAATATTTAAGGGTATATGTTCTTTAAATGGCGGCAGAATGATACAGCCAATATAGCTGGGGAGCCCACCCTTCACAGTACCGTTCCCCTAGGAACGAATGGGTCTAGTCATAGTGAATATGTTATCATGCGTTCACCTAAGACCCAAGGCTATACTTTAGGTCATTTCTTTGGGCATGATCCAAAGCACGAATTACATATTTTAGGTAATAATCACAAAGACATACCTTCTGCTCAAACAGCGGCCGTAGAAGATCATAAGCTAAATATAGCCAATCCAAACCGTTACGACAAACCGGTACAAGGTGAGCTTTTTCATAAGGCTGAAGCTAAAGACAAAAAGGAAGCCCCGAAGAAGAAGGCTCCATCTAAAAAGAACAAAGAAGAATCCAAACCGAAGACTTCTAAGCCTAAGGCTAAAAAAGAAGCCGAAAAAGAAACCAAGGCCAAGGAAGAAGCTCAAAAAGAGATAATCAAACCTAAAGAGGAAGCCGCTACTGAAGCGGCTCCAAAGGCAAAAGCAACGCCTAAAACCAAGAAACCGGCTGGGGAAAAGAAACCCAAAGCCAAACAAGCCTTTTCTTGGTTAAACGAATCCAAAGGTAAATCTCCTGCGGCTTTAAAGGTTAAAACCAAAGGTCCAGCCTCTAAAAATGTAGTAGTGGACCCAAACAAAGCTCCTCCAAAACCAACCATACAAAATACACCTACCTCTTCTACTCCCAATTGGATGGAAAGTCCAAACGATCCTTTCCTTCAGGCTCCCACTGGAAAGAACGTCCCTCCTCGTCCGCAAGTAGCTAAACCGGCACCAGCCGATACTACTCCCGAATGGATGATGTCTCCTGACTCTAAAGGGCAACTGCCAGCTAAAAAACCAGTTGAGCCATGGTTTAAATCACCAGATCCAAAAGACAAAAGCGCCCCAACTCCTTTACAACCACGAAGGGTATCACCCTCTAGCTTAAGAGTCAATCCAGCTACAGATCCAAACAGTAAACCTCCGGCCTGGATGGAATCACCGGAAGATCCTTGGGCTATGTCGGCTCCAACAGGACAAGTCCCAATCAAACACCCCGCAGTTACTCCTTCTGCTCCCCAGACCGGAGAAGAGTGGCTTAAACCTCCATATGCGTTACCTCCTCCCCCTCCGGCCGATCATGACGCTCCAGACGTAGCTCCTGTTGCACCTCAAAGCACTCCATCTGTAGAACAAAACCCAGTAGAGGTGGAGGGGTATGATTATTCCCATTTATTAAATCCAAAACACAAAGAAAACGGTGTTGATTTAAGAGTATTCCATGAACCGGGTGGACATAAGGCCGTAATAAGTCATCATGGCAAGCCAGTAAGCTACATGAAGGCCAAATTCAATCCAGAAGATGGCACAACTACCGCTGGAGCCATGAAACTAGATCCAAGATATGCTGGTTCTGGACATGACAAGATCATGCAACAAGCTGTTTTTACTCATGGTTTGAGTAGACCAAAAACACCCCATACTGATATTAAACCATTTAAAATCAAACCAGGGGCTACTTTTGATTTAAATACAAATAATTATCAAACTCCTTCATCTAATAAAAAATTAATGAGTCAACAAGCTGAGCCTGCATATTCTGAGGATTATGTAGAGAAAAAAGAATCATTAAATAAATCCCAATCTTATAGTGAAGCAATTACCAATCAGGAGAACGCCTTGGAAGATCCTAAAGTAAATATCAACGAAATCAAGCAGGCTCTATATAAAGCAGCCAAAGAAGAAATAGCTAATTACACCGTACAGCTAGAAAAACTGCGTAAGGCTGCTATGGATGGCGGGGCTATGGCCCCTGGAATGATGGCGGATCCTGGAACTATGAATATGAATGAAAAATCCATGGAAAAGGTAGCCCCTCCTGGATTTGACGAAGCAACAATGCATAAGCTAAAAGCCAAATATGGGGTAGAGTCAGCTTTTAAAATTGCTTGGGCTGCTCACAACAAGAAAGACAATAAAAAGGATATGAGCAAGGATGAAGACTCTGTGTCCGGCTCAACCTTTCCCAAGGTAACTGGTATTGATGCGATCGATGCGGATACCGGTGGTGGTGAAGCTCCTGGAAAATCCAAGGAAATTAGTGCTTCTGGAGCGGGAGGATCTGTTAAGCCCTCAGTTCTTAAATCAGCCAAAGGTTTAATCAAAAACATCAAGAAGGGGATGGGTGGTGGACTAAAACCCCCAATGGCCCACGCTGGAAGTCCAACTATTCCCTCCATGGGTGGTGGAATGGGCAAAGATGAAAAATCTATGGGTAAAACCCAAGAACCATCCGGCACAATTCCTGAAAAAACAATATCAGCTAATGGCGAAAAGTCATGGAGCAAGGGAGCGGTAATTAAGAATTTAGCTTCTGCTCCAATTAAATCTGAATAAATAGCAATCTTTAGAACGAGGATAAACAATTATGGCTCAATCAATTAATTTCGCAAATCAAACAATCACCATTCCTGGCGGCTACGCGCAATACAACGTGCAGAATGTAGCTAATGGTTTAGCCTCAAGTGGTATTATTACGCTTGTTGGCGAATCAGAGATTGGTCCCTCATGGAATCTAGAAGCCGATCTAGACCTAAATATCTTTGGACCAGACCAATTAGCAGATGCTATTGCCAAGTATGGAGATGGTCGTCTAACCGACGCTATGCGTCAAGGAATCGGTCCATGCCTAGATCCAGCCATTACCGGCTCACCTTCTGGTTTTATTCTGGTAAAGACCAATGCAGGAACCCAAGCTTCCCTAGTAATTGCCGACCAAGTTAGCGGCAATTACGGTACTTTGTTTAGTCAAAACTACGGGGCTCAATTCAACAGCCTTTTTAATACCATTTCAGACTCAGTATCAGAAATAGTGCCTGGATTTACAGCTACTTATATTCCTCCTCAGACCGCTTTCGGTTTAGGCATTCGCGTAGATGGTGGCTCCTCATCCGCCATTACGGTTGCCAATTCACCCGAACTACCAGCGGCTGTAGTTTCGGCTCTAAATGGTGTAAGTGGCATTACCGCTACGGGGGGTGTGGCTCAAACACTTCTATCTGGTGGAACCACGGTATCCGGTGTTGTTAATAGCGGTACTGGTTTCGGCACTTCTGTAACTTTCTCCATTCCCGGTTCGTATCCCACCCCATCGGTAGGAGATACTCTTTTGATGCTAACGAATACCTTGACGGCTAGCTGGAAGGGAGCCTATTCAGTAACCGGTACATCTACTGGTACTATTACAGCCATTAAATTAGCTGATATTGGTGGAACTTCTGGTGTAGTTACTACTCCTACCGGAACTCCATCTGCAAGTCTAACAAGTTCAGACATGGAAACGTACACAGCCATTAATGTTGTTACCTCTTCAACTCTAATCGATGGTTTGGGCAAATCACTAGAAATACTACAAACTAGTGGCTCTGCTGCTGAAACCCTATTCTACGTTCCCGGAACTGCGGTTCCAAGTGGAGTTATTGCTACCTCTACCACTCCTGAATTAAACGTTTCAGCGGCTGAACGTGTCGTTGGTATGTCCATCCTCAATGCGGCCACCAATAATGCTTATAATTTCACTGCCGGTGGACAAGTTGTATTAGAAGTTGGTTATTACACCGCTGCGACAGCTACAATGACCATTGGTGTGGTTAATGGAGTTCCCAGCTTCTCAACTACAGTAAGCGGTGGAGCCGGAGCCAGCATTGCCACAACCCCTCTAAGCCAATTCTCCACTGTAGGAGCTATGGCTACCTGGATTAGCAGCAAACTAGGCTATTACGCCGTTCCTTTTAACGCTACTATTGGTTTAATGCCTACTTCTTCTTTGGACTATGGTACGTTTGGTATTGCTACCAGCCAAAATACAGCCAGCAAAGCTACTGTAGGTCCGGGTAGGATAAAGTCAGATGCGACTTCGTTCTTCAACGCTCTAAGTGCTTCTGGAACAGAACAACTAAACAGTCCTGCCGCTAGGGCCAGTTCTGGTCTACCAGCCAATATCACCAGTGTACCATTGGCCGGGGGAACCTTGGGTGGAACTACTGAAGCTCAATTCCAAGCTGCTATCGATGCTTGCCAATCTGTTACAACCAACTTCATCGTTCCTCTTATAAGCCAAAACGCCTCTTTGGATATCGCCAGTGGATTAACCGATCCTTCTTCGACATACCAAATCGATGCGGTTAACTCATACGTATTAAAGCACTGCAACTTCATGTTCGGTCCTCCCAATATGGGAAATCGTCAAGGGTTCCTCTCGAAGAGGGACACTCTAGCGAATTGTGAACAAGCTGCTGCCAACCTAAATAGCTCTTTGGTTAGTATGGCTTTCCAAGACATTAAAATCGTAGAAGCTAACGGTATAGTTCAAGAACAACCTTGGGCTAATGCGGTTACAGCTGCGGCAATACAAGCGGCTGGATTCTATCAAGGTATATTCTTCAAATCTATCGATGTCAGTGGTGCGGTTCAAGCGGCTGGAGATTTCAACCCCAAGAACCGTAGCCAATTAACTGCGGCTCTCAAGAGTGGATTATTGATTATACAACCTGTAAATGGTTTCCGCTATGTTTCAGACCAAACCACCTACGGTACGGATAACAATCCAATCTACAACTCAATCCAAGCGATTTATGCGGCCAACCTATGCGCTCTAACTCTAGCTCAACGTATGGAAACAGCCTATGTAGGTAAATCCCTAGCAGACACCAGTGCTTCCTTGGCTTTGGCTTCAATTGACCTAATTTGCCAAAATCTATTTAATGCTAAATTGATTGCGGCCAGCACTGGAGCGCCAAAGGGATACACTAACGCATCCGTAAGGATCGTTGGTCCTCAAATGATGGTTCAATTGGACTTATACGTCGCTACTTGTTTGTACTTTGTAACCATTAATTTCAACGTACAACAAATCGTCCAAAGCGCCTAAGTAATAGTAATTTTAAGCAATAAATAAGAAAATGGATATAAACTATGGCTACTAATCTACCCCGTGCGAAAATTTGGTCTGGAGCCCGCGCACTTGTATACGTAAATGCGGTTCCAAACGCAAATGGTTCAGCCTCACCCAGCCAGGGGGGTGGTACCGTTCAACCCACCACTGGAGACGGTCTAGTTCTAATTGGTCTATTCACTACCGTATCGTATAATTTCAGCTATATGGAGCAAGACATTGATATACTTGGTCGTTTCGGACCAGTACAAATTGAATACGTAGGGGCTACCACCGTATCAGGTTCAGCCAGCGGATGGCGTGTAGTTGACAATGGTCCGATGGCTACCGGTTTGTTCCCTACGATGGATCAATTGCTAAATTATACCGATTTGGTATTCCAAATAGTTGATCGCCAAGACCCAACCAAAATCTTTTGCAATATTACTAATGTTAAGCCTTTAAATTACAGCTCCGGTACTGCCAATAAAACAGCCAGTACGTTCAGCTTGGATTTCAAGGGTCTAATACTAGAAGAGGACGGCGTTTCCAACGCTGAAATCAACGTACCCAGCTTGCCAATTTAAATTAAGTAGGACTTGATTTTGCCCAAGGGGAACGGAATGGCCACAAGTGAATTTGATACTAATCAAATCCTATCTGCTATCGATAGGGTTAATGAAAAGCTTGACAATATCAAGGATAGTCTTCATTCCGTTCAGTCCGACATGAATGGAAGGTTCAGTGGCTTAACTGAATGGAAAATATCCCAAGAAGACGCCATAGAAGATTTAAAAACCAATTTCAAAGCTCTTGATACGGCGCGTCAAGAAATGGAAAAAGAATTTGCCGCAAATAGGGCTAAGGATAAAATTGTTACCTTTATAGGTACCACCATATTAACCCTAGCTGGTTCAGTGGCAACTCATATTTTTTTACATACAGTTACCAAGTAATACTTTGATTGCCATAGAAGTCCTAATTTTAGGACCATATGAACACTCAAATACTAACTGATGCCCTTAATTGGATTATAACCCATAAAACTGCAATAATCGCTGGAGCCTTAGCGGCCCTTCCGACCATTATTACGGCCCTGTCCAACTACCCCAAGGCGGCTGGATTAGAAGCTGTACTCAAAACAATTCTAAATATACTGTCTATTGCTACTCACAACGATAGTCCTGGTACATTGAAGCTCCCAGGAACGATGTCCAAGCCTCCGGCTGGGCAAACAGCCACACTCAGTGTGGGCAATGGAGCCAAAGTAGCCATAATCATAGCAATGCTACTTCCTTCTACCGGATGTACCTTCATGAAGTCAATCGCCAAGCCATCAGAACAATGTGGCATGGCCGAAGTTGTTCCAGTGGTAGGAGCTATTTCTGCTGGGGATGAAGCTACGATTGTTGCTGATCTTGGAAACGCAGTCGAATGTGAAATAGGAGTTATCGTAAGCACTCTTCAAGGTAAAATCGATACTGCTACCGCTGCTGGCAAGGCGAATCCTTTAACCAAGACCGAACAAAAGTTACTACGGGTTGGTCAAGCATGGCTCAAAGCTCATAACAAATAATTTAGTATTAATTAAAGGAATAAAAAATGGATAATTGGCTATTGGTAGCTTTATTTTCTGTAGGAAGCTGGGGGCTCAGCTTTCTTTTAATGAAGCTTTACGACAATAATATAAAATCTGAATTTAAAGCTACCGCCAAATCCATTAAAGATACGGCTGATAAGGTAACTAAGGATCTAGTTGCCATTTTAGAAGAAAAGGACAAAACCGTCAATGCTTTGGCACAGGGGATCTCTTCACTTAATAGCCACAAAGTTGTAATGGAAGGATTCAGCAAAGAAACAGCTGAAAAACTAGTAGCCATCGATATTGAACACCTTAATGTAAATGGAAGTATCCGACAAACAAACGATGTATTAAATAAACACAAAACATCGGTTCAAGACAGCTTTACGTCCATAAATAACAAATACGAGGACTTAAGAAATCAATTAACAGGCTGTACTCAACACATGGAAATGATGACTAGGATTCAAGAACAAACAACCAAATCCCTAGAATCAGCCATTGCTAATTTAAACGTAAATAAAGCTACGGTGCTTTCTTTAGATCAAACAAACAATGAAATAAATAAAATCAACCAAGAATTAGCCAAAATCAATAAGTTTGATGAGCTAAAAGAGTCTATTGTACGTACAGACATGGCTAAAGTCAACAACGAGAGGCTAACTGAGCTACAAGCCGCCCTATTAGACAACAAGAACCTACACACCCAGCTAGAAATATCCCTTAAAGAACAACTGGCTAATATTAAAGAATCTTTAATTGGTATTAACAGTGAAAAATCCAAACTAGAATTAGACATAATCAATAAGTTCAATGAATTCAAAGCTAATTTAGATAAAGAGTCTATTATTAGATTTAATGATCTAAAGAAGGCCGTGGAAAATATTATACCTAATTCCGATACAGCAAATATCGTTAAAACAGCCATAGAAGAAGTAGACGCCCTAAAAGATGAAACAATACAAGAATCTATAGTTAAAGCTAAACAAAACCATGAAGCTTATATAGAAGAGCGTAAAAGCCGTAGGGCTGCTAATCATGAAAATGATCCTAAAACCTTAGAATTTCATCCAGACCAAAAAATAAAAGCCTTAGCCCAAAGAGTCCAAAGAGATTTAACCCAAAAAGGATACAAAGTAACACTAGAAAAAATAATCAGTATGGTTAAGGGGAGCTAACCAAATGAATGTATTCACTCCGGTTCCATTTGGACCAACATACAACGTATCTACCTTAACTCCATTGATAGGTAATTTTCTTATTAGTGGCTATGATACAGTTATAATTACAATCCAAAACCTAGATTCAACTCATACGGTAACTCTAGTGGTAGATCCTAGTACTTCTGGGGTCGTATTCAATACAACCCAGCGCCAGCAAAGTTATGCATTGCCGTTAGAGGAAGGGTCGGTGACTATCCAAACTTCTGCATATCAATATATAAGAGTTTCAGCTCAAACAGACGGTCCATCTTACCCTACCGTTCAAGTAAAGTTTCAAATTAATGGTAGTAAGGATATATAATGAAACGATTTTTCCTACTTATAATTCTAGTGAGTTTTGGTTCTTTAGCCAATGTAAGCGACCCAGCCGTAACAGCTCCGGTTGGTAGGGCTACCCCTTCGGCCCTGTCTGTTCAAGGTCAAGCCGGAATGATTCCTATAGCTGTTACTTGCTCTAATTGTGGTTCAGGGGGTGGCTCTGGAGGAGGTTCGGGTGGAGGCAGCGGTGGTTCGGGTGGAGATGTAAACATTATAGAGGTTGGAGGCGCAGCTGTTTCTTTGGGTTCTAAAACTTCTGTTAATAGCTTTCCTGTAGTAATAGCTTCAGATCAGGGGGATGTGCCTGTTTCTGCTGTTTCTTTGCCACTACCTACCGGCGCGGCAACTTCTGCCAATCAAACCAGTGAAATAACCGTACTGGAAGCAATTTCAGCTCAATTACCCGCCTCACTAGATGGATCTGGAGATCTAAAGGTACATGAACAAGGCATAGCAAATGTAGATATTACCAACTCAAGCATTCCCGTGACGCAAAGCGGTTCCTGGACCGTTACAGCTAATGCCGGTACTAACCTAAATACATCCCTGTTGGCCTTGGATACGTCTGTAAATGGTATTTTGGTAGCCCAAGCATCTACTACCTCTGGAGAAAAGGGACCGCTAGTTCAGGCTGCGGTAACAACATCCGCCCCAACCTATTCCAATGGGCAAACAAGTCCATTATCTTTGGATTCTACTGGTAGCTTACGTGTAAACGTAACGGCTGGTGGAGGAGCCAACGCTTCTATAGGTACAATTGGCGCTACTTTGCCTGGATCTGCTACCACTGTAGGTTTCAAGGACGGCTCAGGTAATTTGCAAGCGTTTATTGGAGACACCACAAATGGCATTAAAGTACAATTACCTACTGGTTTTGCTACTTCTGCTTTGCAAACAACAGGAAATGCCACATTGGTTACCATAAATTCAACACTTGGAACCCCTATGCAACAAACAGGTGGTAGCGTTACTGCTAATGCCGGTACCAACCTAAACACATCCCTATTGTCTTTGGATACTTCAGTTAATGGTATATTGGTAGCTCAAGGTTCAACGACTTCTGGAGAAAAAGGACCATTAGTTCAAGCTGCGGTAAACACAGCTGCTCCTGTTTATTTAGACGGTCAAACAAGCGCCCTGTCCTTAGATACTACCGGTAGCTTACGTGTAAACGTAACGGCTGGTGGAGGAGCCAACGCTTCTATAGGTACAATTGGAAGCGCAATACCATCTTCTGCTACCACTGTTGGATTTAAAGATGGTTCTGGCAATCTACAAGCTTTCATTGGTGATACAACAAACGGTATTAAAGTACAATTACCCGGTGGTAGCGTTACTGCTAATGCTGGTACTAACTTAAATACATCCTTATTAGCTTTAGATACTTCAGTTAATGGTATTTTAGCTACTCAAGGCTCTACCACCGCTGGAGAAAAGGGTTCCCTGATGATGGGAGCGGTTACCACGTCCGCTCCATCGTACTCCAATGGGCAGACAAATCCATTCTCTTTGGACGCTGCTGGTAATTTAAGGGTCAACGTAGTGAGCGGAGGTGGTTCTAATGCTTCGGTTGGTTTAACCGGTACAACGGCTCCTACTTCAGCGACAGAAATGGGTATGATCACCAGTGGTAACTTAGTTGGTATTACAAGTGGTCAAACAACCATGACGAATAGCCTTCCAGTGGTAATAGCGTCGGACCAATCTACAATTACGGTACAAGGCGCTGGAACTGGATTAGCTCAATCGGGAGGAGTGTTGTTGACTCAGCCGACCCAAGCAAAAACAGCCTCTACCGTATTTAACGCATTAAGTCAAACACTTGTTATCCCTTTGGCTGGCTCTCAAGGGGCTGTATTCCAGCTGACAGCTATTTCAGCGGGTACTATGACTGCTGTAGTGGATGCCAGCTGGGACAACGGAACTACGTGGACTAGCTCAGGTTACCAATTCGAAGGAGTATTGAGTTCTGCTACATTTGCATCCTTAGCTGCAAATACAGGTACAAACGCACTAGACGCTTACATGTTGATCCCAAACAACTCAACCTTTACAGCCAATGCTCCCGCCTACACCCCTACCCATTTGAGGATTAGGGTTTCAGCCTATTCATCTGGCTCCATTACAGGAACCCTTACTGCTATACCTGTTAATGCAAATCCAAGCACGGGAGCTATTAACGGCACATACAACCTTCCAGGTGCCGCCACCCTAAACGGTGTAGATATCGGTAACGGTTCAATGGGACCCGTTTGGGGTGCAACTGTCAACTCATTAGCTCCTCAAGTCGGTATGGAAGTATTGACAGGTGTTGCTACGTCGGCTATCAGGGCTGCAACCTCAGGAAATATGGTCATGCCTAGCATCGATAATGCCAACGGAGATGCTTTTGTCGAAATTGCGAGCGGTGTAACAAAAGCGGCTGTAGTTACAAACAATACCACCGCCGTTGGTATTGGTTTGGAAGTGCTAGATCACGTAGCTGAAACACTAGGAAGCACTGCGTCATATTCAACCGGAAATAGCGTGGCCGCAGCTGTGGACCTTTCGGGTCGTACATATATAGTAGGGCAGATAGCAGATAACACCGCTGCCGCTGGCAATCCTGTAGCCATTGCAGCCAAGGGCGTAGCCGATGGCGCTGCTCCTTCAGCCGTATCTGCCGGTAGCACTGGTTATCCAATTATGTCACTCGATCGTCGTCTTTATGTGGATACCACTCATCCTAATTTTTTCTCTTACAACATGAGCGGACAAACGACAAATACTCAATTAGTTGGTTTATCTGGTGCTAGCGTTTCATATTATATTGATTCTGTTACGTTTTCGACTAGCGCTGCTACAAACATGTCTTTGGTTAGTAGCACTACAGCTGGTACGGCTTGCGTTTCAACACCAACAATTGTTGTTCCTACTATATACCTAAACTCGGGTGGGGCTGGTGCCACCATGACTTTCCCAAGTCCCATCAAAGTGACCGCAAACTCCGCGTTATGCTGCACTGTAAGTGCAGCCAACGCTTCTAGCTGTGTCGTAACTGGACATTTGGCTCCTTAATATGCTTAAGAGATTATTTATATTATTAACAATAGTTGGAAGTGCAGCCTATGCCGGAGATGCATGGGTAGGAAGCAACAGTGCTACATCCTATTATAGCACTAATAACGGTTCTACGTGGACTGCTGCAACTGGAATGGCAAGTCAAGGAATACAACCTTCATGCGTTGGTAGTAATTGCACTACCTTTTTTTATGCAGCTACTGGAAATACAGCTTATTATACAACAAATGGAGGAGCTACATGGAGTACATCAACACTGCCAGCAACTCAGGGGTGGCAAACTCCAAGTTGTGTTGGAACCAACTGTAGCGCAACTGCTGGTTGGTTTGCTGGAGTAAACACAACGACTGCGGCTTTTAGCTCTAACAACGGACAAACATGGGTATCGTCTACATTGCCATCATCTCAATTGTGGTGGGCTCCCTCTTGTTCTACTGGAAGTGTTTGTGTTGTTGTATCTGGAAGCACATCAACAAACGTTGCCGCTTTTTCTACTAATAGTGGATCTACATGGACCGCTTCTACTTTACCGGCAACCGCCTCATGGGGATATTCGGTGTGCAATGGTTCAAACTGTGTCGTCACGGAAACAGGATCAACCACAACGGCGGCCTTTAGCAGTAATGGTGGTTCTACCTGGGCAACATCTACGATGCCAAGTTCAGGTCAGTGGAGAGTTTCTTGTTCTGGAACAACATGTGCTGGAACAAGATATGATACAAACACAACAGCGGGAGCTTTCTCTTCCAATGGAGGAGCTACTTGGTCTGCGTCAACCCTACCATCAAGCGGAACTTGGAGTTCCATATCATGTTATTCATCTACTTGCTTTGCTTTTAGGAATGACTCTGCCACCACCGCTGCTGCCGTATCAACCAATGGTGGCTCTACTTGGTCAGCTTCTACAATGCCATCGTCAGCAGCACCGTGGGGTAATCCTTACGCTGATTTTGGCGTTACAAACAATGCAGCCGTTGTCTGCAATGCCACTCTATCTGGGTGTATGACATACAATGGAGGTACTGGTTATGCCTTTACGGCAAATAGCGGTACTTCTTGGACGGGTGGCACTATTGGTTCTGGTTATAGCGGATGTGGTCTAGCGTATGCTTCAGTGGCACCGGCTATCACGTCCTTTACTGGCTCTCCAGGTGTATTTGGGGCGGCTGTAACAATTACAGGTTCTGGGTTTACAGGCGCTACATCATTGTTGTTTAATAATTTTTCCCAACCAACATTCACTATAGCTTCTGATTCTACAATTACAACTACAGTTCCAACCGGGGCAACAACAGGACAATTATCTGTAACATCACCATCAGGTACTGGTCTGTCCGCTTCCAATTTCATAGTTTCTGGACATTCTGGTGGGGCCTTCTTTATAGGTAATAACGGTAGCAATCCAAAAGCCAATGTAGCTTACAGTACAAACGGCTCATCTTGGTTTTCAGCAACAGCTTTTGGATCAACATTTTGGAGTAATCTACAAGGAAATACAACGTCTTGCAATTCTACCACAAATACATGTGTTCTTACTGTCGATCCAAGTTCACTGGGTTTTTTTACAGCTTATTCTCCCAATGGAGGTCAAACATGGCAATTAAGTTCTCAATTAGCCGCCAACACATGGGGGGGTGGGGTGAGCTGCCCATCTCTTTCTGGATGCGTAATGGTACAAGGTATTTCGACCAATACGGTAGCTTTTTCAACAAATGGAGGCTTATCATGGAGTACTTCTACAACTCCATCTACCACGACCTGGAATGCTCCTGCATGTGTTGGAGCTAATTGTACACTTACCTCAAATGCCGGTACGGCTGGAGCGGCTTATTCAACAAATGGAGGTTCTACATGGACCGCTGCGACGATGCCTTCTGCCGCAACATGGAACACACCTACATGTGTAAGTACGTTTTGTACGGTAACGGCTTATTTTACAACTACAACAGCGGCGGCTTATTCAGCCAATAACGGACAAACTTGGTCTGCCGCCATAATGCCTTCTTCCCAATCATGGAATCCTCCGACTTGTAGCGGAACGACTTGTTCAGCAACAACAAACACAACAACAACCGCAGCTGCCTATAGCACCAACAATGGCTCTACGTGGGGTGCAGCTACAATGCCATCTTCAAATCAATGGAACTCACCATCTTGTAGCGGAACTGTTTGTGTCGCCACTATAGTAGCATCCGGCACCACAGCGGCTTATTCAACAAATAGCGGGCAAACCTGGACAGCCGCTACAATGCCATCTTCTCATGCTTGGGGAAATCCAGTTTGTGTGAGTAGCAATTGCATTGCGATTCCTTTTGGAGGTACAGCTACTACCGCTGCTGCATATTCAATAAACGGTGGTCAAACTTGGACAGCCACTACACTACCAACATCGCAATCGTGGGGTCAACCAACATGTATTAATACAAATTGTACGGTAACGGCTTATTACAGCTCAAGCGCTGCTGCATATTCGACAAATAACGGTCAAACTTGGACTGCAACAACTATGCCACCGCAAGACGTTCCATTAAATGCAATATCATGTGGCTCTACAACATGCGCAAGCACAAGTAGCTTGTATTCTGGCACTGGAAGTTTCTATACTGGTAATGGATATTACTGGACCAGTCCAAACTCTCTTCCGGGAAATTCATTAAACTGGAAGGCTGCTTCCTGTGCTGGTTCTACATGTTCAACAGTAGTAACCAATTCTAGTACAGCCGCTGCTTTTAGCTCTAATGGAGGATCGTCTTGGGTATCCGCAACAATGCCTTCTTCGGCAATATGGAATACACCTCTATGTATTGTTGGCGGGTTTTGCGTTGCAACAAACGCTACATCTGGTACTGCTGCTGCCTATTCGACAAACGGTGGTTCTACTTGGGTCGCAGCAACGATGCCTTCGAGTGGTGTTTGGAACACTCCTTCCTGTTATGGAATTTACTGTTCTGCTACAAATACAACCTCCGGAACCGCTGCTGCTTATAGCTCTAATAACGGTTCTACCTGGGTTGCCGCAACGATGCCTTCGAGTGGTGTCTGGAACGCTCCAGGTTGTTCTGGTTATACTTGTGCCGCCACAACCACGGCATCGGGTACTGTTGCTGCTTATAGCTCTAATAACGGCTCTACCTGGGTAGCCGCAACGATGCCTTCAAGTGGTGTTTGGAACGCTCCATATTGCTATGGTGTATATTGCATAGCTACACTTACTACGTCTTCCACAGCGGCTGCTTATAGTTCTAACGGTGGTTCTACCTGGGTTGCAGCAACGATGCCTTCGGCGGCGGTATGGAATGGTAATCCTATTTGCAATGGAGCTATTTGTGTAGATGTAACGGCTGCGGCTGGTGTTACGACTATGGCCTACAGTCTTAACAATGGAGCTACTTGGTCTTTGGGTACCCTACCTGTAGCGGCTACGTGGAGCAATCCAACCGTAGGGGTTCTCAATATCACTATAGCAAATACAGGATTTACTAATTATTGGGGATACAACGACTTAATCCACGATCCTGTGGGTTGGCCATCCTCATTAGAAATATTTAATCAATACACACGTAATTTTAATTAAATTCAAAGGAAATAATCAAAATGCCAGCTAATTTAAGTTGTGACCGTTGTGGAACTCCATACGTACCTACAAACGGTGATACCACCGAAAATGCCACTATAAGCATTCGCAGGGCTAGTGATGCTGCTCCTGGAGGTAACTTCGTTCGATTTGTTTGCCCTACTTGTGAGGCTATGGACGAACAAATCGTTGCTTTTGCATTCCCATGGTCTAATTATGCTGATTTGGTGTTAAATCCACAACAAATAGCGGCTGCAAAGGCGGCTGTGGTAGCGTCAATGACTCCACCTGTCACTACCACTCAAGCTCCTGCTCAACCTCCGTCTGAAACGACCGTAGCGCCTCAATAAGCCATGAAAAACATATATTTGGGGTTCTCAAACCACAATGATTGGTTTTCAAAACTAATCATGTGGGTTACCGAGGCACCGGTAAGTCATTGTTTTGTATTGATTAATGATCCCATATTGGGAGACATGGTTATGCAAGCTACTTCGGGAGGAGTGCAGATAAACACTCTGAAAACCTTTAAATTGACTCACAATATAGTTACCGTGATAGAACCCAAAGTTGATTTATCTCAAGCCATAAAGGAAATCATAGAAGAAGACTTGGGAGACGGATATGACTATACGGGTGATTTAGGTGTAGCTTGGATTAGACTGGGAAAATGGTTAGGAAAGAAATGGCACAACATTTTCCATACCAAAAAACATGAGTTTTGCTCTGCATTGTTAACCAAATTAATACAAAAAGCCCGGTGGCCTGGATCGGAAACACTGGTACCAGACGAAGTGGACCCTGGCGAACTATTAAAGTTCGTCAGTAAACCTTAATTACTCCAATCTATTGGGTAAATTAGGTAGTGGTTTCGTATTTTATCTACAGCATGGACTTGTAATGCCTCTTCTGAATCCATCTTCCAGTCAGCATCTTTAATTTTAGAAACATAGTCTTCCACCTTCATATACATACGTTTGGCTATAAAATCAGCCATAGAGTTAGACATTTCTTCCAATGAATCCAATCTTTCCTTTAATTCATACTTATTAAGACTTGACTCAGGAATAACCGAAAACGGTTCATGGGTTAAAAGTATAGCGTCAGGAGCCATTTCTCTGAATGGGCACGCCTGTAATATGTAAAATCCCATACTAGCACTGTATTCATCTACATAACAAGTTACAGTCTTAGGGTAGGAGGCGATTAATTGAGCCAATCTCATTCCTATCTCTACATCTCCACCTTCGGTGTTTAGTCTCAATAAAATGGTATCTATAGAAGGATCCCGAACGTGATCTATAAATATATCTATTAGTTTTATAGAGTTACTACCATTAATCTTGCCGTCGAAGTCTATAATCAGTTGACGGTCTTTGACTCCCATCTCTATAACCCTATCGGTACTCTTAGTTCCCTCACCGTCAGGTATGCACAAAAGACGGGAAAATGGTAAATGTAGGTAATTGGGTACATTTACTACTGTTTGATTCGGAGAATCGTTCTTAATTACGCTTTGGGGTAGCAATCTGCAATCATATCCACCAACTAAAGGCAATAGAAACAAACCTATATTAAACCCCAACACCAACGCCACAATCTTAGATAATGAAACCATTTTTACACCCTATATAACTTAAATTACCTCTTACGTTTCTGGGTGGAATGGTAAGACCAATTACAGCCTAATTTGATGGCCTCTCTAGTGGAGTCGTTCATTGTATATATTAATCCACAAGACGTACAATAAGGCCATTTAAGTATTTTACCGCTTGACTTATGCGGTTCATAAGAGTAAGATATACGTTTGGTTTCATTAACTTCATCTATAGTCATAGTTATACCCTAACCCAAAGCAACAAGCAAGTCAAGTATCAACAAAAGGAAACACATGTTAAAGTCAGAACCAGTTGATTTTGAAATAAATGTAATTGCCGAAAACGGAGAAGAATACCGGGGTTTCTTTTCAGCCCTACCCCAACTATCCCATCGCCTAACCCTCCAAAAGGATCGTAAGTACCGAGAACTATTAGGAGACAAACCCGATCAGGCTGATGAGTATTCCAAGCTCCTAAGTATTTACTTGGCAGATTTAGGTGTACGTTTAGTACGCACCCCCAATTGGTGGAAGGAAACGGACGGGGGTCTAGAATTGGAATCTTTCAATGTAATTAGCGAAATAGCTCAAAAAGTAAGTGAAATCATCAAAAAGGCAAACGATGAAATTCAAGCCAAAGCGGAAAAGTCTCGTAAAGAACTAAAAGACACAAAACCGCTATAATTCAATATGAATAAGTATCGGGCTATTCAAACAATAGCCCTAAACTCAGTTCTCAAGAAAACCACTGAATCCCAATTAAACCATATATTTCGGTGGTTTAGCAGGGAATTTAGCACTCCATTGCATTTAGTGGAAGAAATGAGTTTAGAGTACATTTTAACACAATACTATGAAGACTGTTATGAAAACATGACCAAAGAAGAACTAGAAAAGGAACGAATAGATCTATCTTTGGACGAAAATGACATAATAGCCCGAGAAGAAGAGGACGATGAGTTCGTAGAAACCATCAAAAAACAGATCAAACAGGCGTCAGTACCCACCCCCATAGCTAGTTCCGTTAAAAACATACATCCCATAACCAAAGAAGAACTGGAAAAAGAACTAGAGCAATGGAAAGACATTAAAATGACCTTCGATTAGATTTCTGCCCTAATTTTAATAAGTTAACCCCGGAAAATAAGATATGTCTGACCCCAAAAAACCCAAATTAGAGATAGGTATTGAAGTTGACAAAAAAGGCGACGCTGAAACCTTAAAAATTCTAAAAGGAACTAAGAGTGAAATCAAAGGGATAAGCCAAGAGGCAAAGGAAGCCACCAAAAGCCTTAAGGAAATGAAGAGTGCTCTCGATTCTGTTAAATCGACAAGAACGGGAGGAGTTAAAAACGGAGGGGGATTTGGGAAACCACCAGACAATGGCGATAGAGGAACTCCGGGAACCAATGGAGGTACTATCGGGGGAAGTGGGAATAATTTTAAATTTCCAGAAGCTCCAGGTATAGATGAATCGAGATTCTCTCCAAGGAGCAGTCTAGGGGGAAAGTCTTTGGCTGGCATTGCAGCATTGGCCTACAGTGGACTCCGAATTCCACAATTAATAACATCTGGATTGGACGCAAACAATCTACAATATAGTCAATATGCCAGTTCTTTTGGGATTCAACAACAGTTTTCCCAGGGTAAGATGAATAGGGATCTATCCAGCCAAGTGGCGCTCAATAGAATAATGGCGAATCCAAACCGTAGAGCCGAATACGAAGGATTGTCAAATTACAATACAAGATATACAGATGCAATCGGAAAAGGATTAGCCAATGTTGGAGGGTTTGCCTCTGGGGCCATTACCGCTGGAACCGGTATAGGACTCATGACTGGAAGTGGTGGGTTGGGAGCAGGAGTCGGATTGGGAATGTTTGGCTTTGGAGTCAACATGATGAGTGGCTCCAACTTAGCAGAGGGATTGAATTTATTAGGCAATAGCGAAGTTAGAGATGCATATATAAAGAAAAATATATTAGAAAAACAAAAAATGATGATAGATTCTCAAAAAGAACAAAATCCAATACTTATGGCTGGATTAAGTGCTGTTGCTGGAAACTCTTCTTCGGATGTCGATCTTCAGCGCAGATTATTTGGAGGTATGTCCAAAGACAATCCTCTACGTAAAAACAATAACAACTTCCAGGACTTTTACCAATCAATTGGAAGTGAATATAAATTCAGAGGAAATCAAAAGTTATCACCTGACGACCAAAGGACTTTACTTTCAAATTTAGCGGCGGCCGGAACAGCTACTACGGCCGTTAATAGAGGTGTGTTAAATACAGCTATAGACATGAAACTGGCAGGTATAAGTCCACAGGCGGCTGCTACCTTATTGGGAACATACGCCAATGGAAGTATCGTTGGAGCCAAAGCCATGGGAGCCCAACTGGCACACATGTTAGGAGACAATAGAGTGAAGGATCAGGCAGCTGCCTTTGTTGGAAATCAAGCCTATAGTCTAAATTATGGAGCTACTGACGGCTCAGGTCTATTGAGCACATTAGCGGTAAGGCGTGGAATGAGCGATCCAAACAAAATGTTAGCCAACACGGCAGCGGTAGCCTCTTTTCCTCAGTGGCAGACAAAAGATCAATATCAAATGGCTTACGGACAGGTTCAAGACTTAAAATTCGCAAAAGCAAACGGAGGAAATGTAAATCTAGCCTATGCGTTGGATAGATTTCGACAAAACCCTCAATTTATGAAAATAATGCAAAACGGCTCCTTGCCCCAGGAATTAATTGATGAGGGAATGACCCCAAAGGGATGGGAAGACTTTAAACAACACTACGATGTTTATGGAACAAAAACAATTATGGCCAGAAGGATACCATCTGGTATTCCGGGAAACAAAGGCGACAAAATAGCCAAATTACTAATGGAGCACAATGGAGATTTAAGGGATCCATCAATTACGGACGACCTAAGAGATGCTTACGCAAGTGACATGGCCGGATTAGGTGTTGATCGGGAAACAGCTCTTTCTCAATGGGACGAAAGACGAAGGGGCTTAGGGGTTAAACACAAAAAACGGAAAGGGAACGGGTCCTCATCGGCAGGAGAAGATGTTGCTGAGCAAGGAACAGGGGCAGCTCTTGGGGTTAATTCTGGAGCAGCAGACGAAGCAAGCAGAGCGTACAATCAAGGGGTAGGGGCGGTTCTTAATGCTCAATTGTCAGAACAACAGAAAACAAACGTATTCCTAGAGAGATTATTAGGTAAACCTGGAGCATTTTCTGTTGATTATTCACACAAACCAAAGAAAACTGGTGGGAAATAAAGAATGGCTCAAACATATGATTTGGTTAAGGATTTTAATATAACCTCGAATTCAAGCACTCCTCAAACCGTCTCAGTTTCGAGTGGATGGGTAGTGGCTATATTTCCCTATCAAAATCAAATTACGGGGAATAGAAGTAAATTATTATCAAGCAATGTCAACGACGTGTCTTTCACTAAAGAAGCGGACGTAAAAACCAATCCAACAATAATAATATCCCATGGATGTGTTAGTTTAACTGTTTCTGCACAAAAAGAAAACCACACAATGTCTCTTCAGGCAGAGCTAGCCCCCACCAGGAATTTCATAAAAGAGTGCCATCCGGGAGACTGGGTGATGGCCTGGATGTGTCAAAATCAGGAAGAAATTAACAAAATCATAAAAATTATTAATACAACCAATACATATGTGGGTGGTTCGGCAAGAGCTAATTACTTCAATTCAGGACTTAAATTCGTAGGGAAAATTTGGAGCGTATCTCAAAATGGTTCAATTGATGGATCTGGAGACAAGAGGATCTCTTATAGCTTAAATGCTTATGGATTTAGTGAATTAGATAATGAAATATTATACTTTTACGCTATAGAGTTAGCGTCTCAAACCTATGGTGATTGGATGAGTAGGATGGGTATATTGTTTAATGATATAGTAGTGGAGGGGGAGGCTGATATAAACTTATTGTATCCAGCAATGATACAAGCCACCCTTGGAAATAAAACAGCCACAGGAACACCAAATCCGGCTGGAAGTATACCGGAACTCCCCCTAACTCCAAACGTACCATACGCCATTCCCGGCAACGTATATTCATATTTAACAGGGAATCCATACAGCGGAGGAACAAAAGCCTATACGGACATAATGGCTGCTTTTATTGGAATACAGGACTATGGTAGTAGCAGTTTAACTGAAAATAATACTTTTGGTATATTTTTACCAAAAACCTCCACTCCTATCGAATCTGATTTTCCTAAATTATACGCAACTAAAACTCCAATGATAGGCAGAACCCCTCCCATCCCTCCATCCTTGGATTATAAACCTATATGGAATATGCTGGGTGAATTTTTAAATCCTGGATTAAATGAAATGTACATGGCGTTAAGAGTTGCCGATAATTCCGGAAATATATATCCTACATTTGTCTCTAGACAAAAACCATTCACTACGAATGAATTAGATCAAGACATAAAAACAGCCAACTCTAGTAGTTCGAGTCTTAATACTACGAATTTTCCATATACAAAATTTACGGATCTACCAAGATGGTTAATAGATGATGAAATCATTTTAAATTATTCCGTTTCAAATGACAATTCACTTAGGCATAATATGATAGATATTGTCGGAGTTAGTCCTGCCTTCGATACAGTTCAAAATGCTCCAAGGGATAGATTTTTAAGAGCTAGTCCAAAATGGGACTCAACAGACATATCAAGAAATGGGGTCCGGGCCTTTATGCAAAACGTAAACGCAACGATACAGGATGTAAATCAAAATAACCCCCAGTGGGTTGCTTTTAATGCTGATATATTAATGAATCAACAATTACAGTTAACGGGCACCTTTGTTGTTCATGGCATACAGTCCCCCATTGCAATAGGGGACAACCTGCAATACAAAGACGTTGTATACCATATAGAGGGACTAGCGCATTCTTGCTCCATAGATAGGGGTGGGAACAAAAGATTCTTTACTACCATACAGGTTACAAATGGAATGACATCAGATAAATACGGAGAATACATTGGGGTATACATGTATCCCACTCTGACCAAAAACATCAACATAGGCAACGAACCGGCTATCGATGGAACACAAATAACCAAAGGATCTCAATAATGTCTACAGTAATTCCTCATTATCTAAAATCATACGAAACGGATTCCTCCAAAACAGATTCAGAGCATTTTACCAATAAATCATTAAGATACGGCGTCGTAATAAAAGCTTACTATCCAAAAGATCCTAAAAACACCAATAAAAACTTCATGGAGTATGATGTAAATGTTAATGTAAGAAATGGTCTCAACACCCGAGAGGTGAATACCGTTTATCGTTGCATTTGTGCAAATTTATTAGGAAGTACCGATTATATCAAATTTGCACTAAGGGTAGATCCATCTCAATTACAAAACAATCAAATATCCGAGGGGGCCAACGTGTTGATACTTTGTGCCAACGGAGAGACTACAAATGCAATAATAATAGGCGGAACAAGTAACGGCGGTTCTCATTCAAACAACAAATCAACAACTCCTCCAGATCCAAATTCCGGCCTATTTTATCAATTTTTATACAACGGAGTAGGTATAAATGTAGACAACGATGGACAACTATCCATATCTGCGGCTGGAGCTACCAAAATAGACGGCTCTCCAGACGACAATAGACCAGAAACCAACAAAACACCTACCATTAATTTCACCAAAGAGGGGAATCTGCAATTAACTGACAATACTACTGAATCAGTACTATTGGACACGGTTAATTCTGCCCTAAACATAGAAGCTGGCAAACAAATAGAGGTTACGGCCCCTCAGGTAGGTCTTGGACCAGATCCAATAGGTGGGGCTCTAAATGGAATTGCCTATAACGAAGCCCTAGCACCTATAAACCAGACATTAATACCCCTGTTGACCACAATAGCGGCTCTTTCGGCTCTACCTGTTGTTCCTGGAGCTACTCTGGTTCCAATTCTGACAGACATAGTAGCTGCCCTTCAAGCCATAATTGGTTCAATCCAACCATCCACCTCTCAATCTGTAATTATATCTAAGTAAGGAGCAATTTTAATCAATTATGGCTACTACTTATGCAAATCCACCCCAAGATACCACTCCGCTAGATACTATAGACCACACAATCATTCCGATTGGTGGTAACAATCTCAATCCTACCCTATTTGCCCAGGTAGGCACGGATGCCACCTTATGGAATAAAGCTTTCCCTTATAGATTTCAGATACTTGAACAGGATCCCATTAAAGGTCTAATGAATACAGGTAGATATTTCGACCTACCCATCCCACCGGAAGCTTTGGAAATCAACACACCCTTTGCCATTAATACATCTGTAACCCTAAATGGTATTATAGAACAACACAATGCGTTCCCATTGCTCAATATCTTTCTTAGGGGCTCTACGGGTGTATTAAACAAACTAAACGTAAGGACTGGGAGTAATCAATTACCAGCCAAAGGTATTCTTGCTGGTACAATAAACGCTGTAAATGCCTTTGCTAAAGATATTAAAAGCTTAAATGCACAACCAGGACCAAATACGGCTATTTATTCTCCTTCACTGATAGGAAATACAGATTTTTCAGGAAGCGGTCAGTCTCTTTCAGATGCAGTAACTGGAGCTGTTAATGCCTCTTTGGCTGGAACCGGCTATTCCAGGTTCCTGGCCTTACGTAACTTCTTAGAATCATACGCTATTTTGAAGAAACAACAAGCCTACCAAGGATATCGATTAGCATTTACCACCTACAAAGACCAATATAGTTATATTTGTACTCCCAAGATGTTCCGTATGGTAAGATCTGCGGAAAGTCCTTTCGAGTTTAAATACGAAATACAATTGGAATCTTGGCAAAGAATCAAAGCTGACCAAATTAAACCAAATTTTAGCGGTCAGCATCGTGCATCGCAAGCCAATAATAGTACTTGGCAAAACATACTGAAATACGTTCAATTAGGATTGACCTTACTAAACGACCTTTCCGGTATAATTTCAGGTGTAATCAGTGACGTTCAAGGCATTTTGAATGTTGTTAGGGAAATATCATTATTCCTTAAGAATCTGGTAGGAGTAGCGTTACAAGCTGCCGACATGCCTGCGGTCATTGTTAATAACCTAAAAAATGCTATTTTAGCTTCTATAAATAATATAGCTACCGCTACTGCTGGTTCCAATGGTCAATTTCCGTCCAGTCAACAAGTTCAAGCAGATTATCAAGCCTGTTTAAGATGGTGGACGACCCAGCAAATGGTTAATCCAATAGTGATAAACGGTCCTGTTAACAATATGTTAAGGACTAATGTGGATTACATATTTGAAAATCCAAGCCAGCACTATGGGTTTTTCAACTCTATTGCTTTGAATAGTCTAAACAACATGACTTCAGCTATACAAGCTCAAATCAATACAGAGATTCAAAATGTATCGGCTTACAGTGTGGTTGATTTTAAGAACGCAGTAGCCACCCTACAGAACGCATCGAATGTATATGCTCAAGCGGTAGGAGCTAGTGACCCAACCTATATAGAAACCTACCAATTGGGATCTGTAAATCAAATAAGGGACACACCTACAGATGATGATTATGCGGTATTAAATACCATTAATGATATGATCATTCAAACCAACAATATAATAGCAGCTCTACAAAGCAATACAAACATCACAACACCTCAAGCGGTTACATTTGTTGCAAATCTAGCAAATCAGGCCGGAATACCGTTTGATATTCCTTTAAGTAAATATCCAATTCCATTTCCTTACGGTGGAACCCTTGAAATGATAGCTCAAAATTACCTAGGAGATCCAGATAAATGGATAGAAATAGCCACCCTGAATGGCTTAAGGTCTCCCTATGTAGACGAAATAGGATTTTTGCTAGATTTAACCACCAATGGCAACAACGACACTATTACCGTAGCGGATGTAAGCAATCTAATACTAGGGCAAACAGTATGGATTGGTTCCAATACGGTGCCAGTACAATCCAGGTCTATTTTGGCAATTAATAATCTAAGTCCAGATAGCTGGTCTGTGACCTTGGATGGTCCAGATGATCTAGGTATACTAAAAACTAGTGACAATGCCTATTTACATGCATTTTTACCATTTACCGTAAACTCACAAGGATTCGTAGCTATTCCATCTCAAAATCCACCGGTTGGAGCTAGCGATCCTGTATCTAGAAACGATCAAATCAGTGTTGCCCAGCAAATATTCGATGCTGCTGGTACAGATTTATTAATAGACTCCGACAACGACCTAATTATAACTCAAAACGGTGATTGCAGATTAAGCCAAGGTGTCCAAAATATCATCCAAACCCTCAAAATTCTTATCGAATTACCAAGAGGGTCTCTCCTACATCACCCTACAATAGGTGTAAATCTAGTAGGTGGCAGTTTGGCAGACCTGAGCGCTACAGACATAGCATCTACCATCAAAACAGCTATAGATCAAGATGGTTTTTTCAGCAATTGGACATATTCCGTTACAGTAAAGGTTGACTCCAATTGGGCCAATGTAACCATTAACCTAAATGTAAGCAATGTACAACAATTACTGCCAATTACATTCAAGCTAAACATTAACTAAGCACCAATTTTATCATCAGAACCCCAAATTATGGCAAACTCTCCCCAACCACAGCCGTTGTCGTATCAACAATTGCTAGGTAATAGCGTAAATACGCTTTTAACCAAGCTTGGTCTATCCGGTTTAACTGTCGGAGGTCCCCTATTATCAGTAATGGAGACCGTAGCTACCGGTCAGGCACGCACCAATGCCGACCTGTTTGCCATGTTGGCTTCTCAGGACTTGGACAATTGCACTGGAACCGCCCTAATTAATCGGGGAGCAGATGAGGGCTTGACTCCCATCAATGCCACCTACGCCCAGCAAAACAACCTAGTAATTACAGATACTTCTTTTACTCCAATTACTTCTTCTGTATACCAAGGGGCTCCAGCCCCAATTGCGGGAAGTTCGGCTGTAGTGATCTTGACTAATACCTCATTCCCTTCTACCGGAGCTATTTACATCGGTAGGGGTACTCTGAACTACGAAGGCCCTTTAAATTATAGTTCCATAACAAATTCAGGTGCTTACTCTACTATTAATTTGACTACCCCCACAACCCGTTACCACAACAAGGGTGAATCAGTAATTCTATCTCAAGGTGGAAGTCGGTTAATCCAAACCGGTACTATTTGCTCCACCCAGCCAAACAACAACGTATCAGTAGCCCAATACAGTATTTTGAATGATTACACCATTTTAGATGGTGATAATACCTTGGGTGGTATAGCGATTATAGCTCTAAATCCTGGAAGTGGTGGGAATGCCGCTGCTAATAGTATTACATATTTCCCAACCCCTCCGTTCAATGGTGCTACTATTAACAATCCACAGCCACTCACCAATGGGTTAGACCAAGAATCAGAAGACTCCTTCCGGCAACGTATAAAAGACGTTATCTCCAGCCGGAACACTGGTACCAACCTAGCCATTACGACCGCCGTTACAGGGGCTACGGCTCCAGACGAGTCAGCTGTAGTGGTATCAGCTACCACCTATGCCAGTCCGGTAAACACATTATATATTGATGATGGAACCGGTTACGAAGAGAAATCCGAAGGAATTGGGCTTGAAACCATTTATGTGGATCCTAGCGGTGGAAGCCAATACGTTGGCCTTACCGGTGGGACCCCAATGGCTAAGGCTTTCGTTCAAACAACGATTCAAGAACCATACGCTTTGGTCGATGGAGCCGAACTAAGGGTGGCGGTAAACGGAGTAGCCTACAGCGTATTCTTTGACAGTTATGAGTTTAACAATATTAACAATGCTACGGCCTATGAGGTAGTTGCGGCTATCAATAACGACCCCCAAGCTCCGTTTTTAGCCAGAGTTTGCAATGTTGGTAATTCAGTAGCCATTCAAGCTAAAGCCGACACAGACGAAGACATTCAAGTTGTATCAGCTTTAAGCACAATTGATGCCAATAATTACCTACAGTTCCCTCTAACGCATACCTATACGTTAGATCTATACAAAAACGACCGTCTACTAAGTAAAGACGGAGTGTTAGCCCAAGTATACTCTGCCGACCAATCTGTTTGGGGTGGTATTTCAGATGGAGCTACTTTAGATATAGCCATAGATGGAACCTCTACCCAATCAATAACCTTTACCAATGCAGATTTTATTGCGTTAGGACAGTTGGGGGTAAGTGCTTCTGTTCCCTTGAGCATATGGGCTCAAGTATTTAATAACAAAATAGCCGGTATCACCGCTACCGTACAAAATGGACAATTATTGGTAACTTCCAATGCCGGACCGGTTAGCAGGGCTGAAGTATCTATCATAAGTGGTTCTTTAATTACGTCTGGTATGTTTATTGTACAAACAGCCATGGGTCAACCAAATGATTACACCCTTAATAGAAATACAGCTACTATTAGTTTGACCAATCCACTACTAATCGGAGATACCCTATCGGCCGGTAGTGAATACACTCGCAGTTATATTAAAAGCCAATCATTTACAACCATAACCACCCCAACGGGAACATCCAATCAGTGGTGGGTTGTAGATGGTAATGTAAATATCATTCAAACTGGTCTAAATAACAATATATCTATAGCGGTAACATACAATTCAGCTAGGAATTCAACTACCTTAACTGACTCTACCTTTGGTACTGCTTTTTCAACCCTATCAGATGGCGATTGGATTATAGTTTGGGACCCAAGTTTAGCCGGAGTGGGAATATCGGGTGTTTTTCGGGTATATTCTTGCAATCCAGCTTCCATTTCTTTCCGTCAAGCATCCACTCCTACTGTTGGTAGTATTACCATGTCAAACAATGGAGTTACAGCCTTGAGTTGTACCGCTCCAATACAGAAGTTCACAGTAAGCTCATCAACAACCTATTCTGCCGCTACGCTGCTAAATCTATACCTAGCTCAGCTAGAAGGGGTAGATGTTTACCAAACCAACACGACCAGCTTAAGGGTAGCCACCAAGACGTGGGGAACTTCTGGTCAAATAGCTTTGGTTGCCGCTGATTTAAATGGCCAATTATTGCCATTTAGTACTGGAATTGTATCCAATCAGTTTTACCATTATGGATTTGATGTCTCTAAATCTGTACTAGGAACCCCGGAATTCTACTGGTTGGGACAAACTGGCTCCCCTAGTGGTTCTACCATACCTGTTGATTATGCCCAAGCTAGCTTTATTGGTCTACAGGCTAATTATGAGGATCCAATAAAACTTGGGATAGGACCTCCCACAAGTGCCTGGAACGCATTGTTAACTTCCGATAAATACAGTTTCAATAATATTTACGATTTCACCAGTACTTCAATCACTACGGATACCATTACCAATCCATCTATAACAAATGACAGTTTGTTTTTAACTAATCCTTTTGCCTTGTTACCAACAGACACCCTAGATGTAGTATTTGATGGCGACAATACCTCCAAGAACTACTCGGTACCATTAGGGTATCCAGTAAAGCCATACTCTCCATCCCCTTCAGATGTAGGTTGGTATCAAACCAATAGTTATCTAACAAATCCAGACGGTACGTCCCTAAATGTACAGTTTGGCAATTCAAATGATTTTAGTCAATACAAGATATTTGCCCATCCAAGGACCTATCTCCAATACCCTCCAAGTTCCAATACGGAAACTCAAGGAATGTTGTTTAGATTAAATACCTATGGTTCTTCAGCGGGTACATTCTATAATAACCAGAACAACTTTAGTGGAAATACCTACGTTCAGTACGTAAATCCACCGGTACCCAACGCTCCTGTAACTGTTACTGCTGGACCGCAAGTAAGTGGTACGCCCCCTTACAATCTAGATGGATTTGTAATTAATATAGCCCTACCATCAACTCCCCAATTAACTGGATTCCAACCCCAACCCTTATGGGCTGCGGAGTACATAGCTGGCTCTTCAACCTCACCCCAAGGTGCAGCCATTATGATGTGTGGCGTTACTGGAAATGCCACGTATATTAGTTCTAATCTTTGGAGTTTTTCAGTTACAGCTAATGCTTATACCGGAAATCATCACTTCAAAAATGGGGACTATTTTTATATATTTTCTGGTTCTGGATTACCTGCGGGCCAATGCCAAGTTCAAGCTGCTGGATTAACTTCTACTGGTTTTGAGTTTGTTTATGTAATTGCAAATGGAAGCACGGCAAGTTCAACCAACTCCGTATTGGTTGCCATACCCAACCCCACATACGTACCGGCCACGCCAGCTTGGGGTACCGGAGCGGGACCTGGAGATTTGATGTCCTTTTATGGGGCTGGATTCAACAATGCTTTTCTCGATAATGCATTTAGAATCAAAGCCATGGATAATACCAATAGGTTGTGGGTATTAATTTATGGTGATTACACTTTGTTTGCATCCTTGGGTACGACCTTAAACTACACGACCCTACAACAACCCAACTCACTCTACGCTCCAGACCTTAGCCAAACAACTGCCAATTCTGCATTTGCCAACCTAATAAATAGTGCCCCTGGCAATCAATGGGTGACAGCGGCTGCTCCAGTCTGGACTCTTAGCGCCGGACCAGTCACTCAAGTGAGTGAATCATCTAGCGATCGTTTGTGGTTTCTCGGAGACACCTATTTTGACCAGGGTTTATTTACAGGAGGGGATTTCTATGTGGAATCGTCTGTATACAACCCAGGTTCAGCACCAAATGAATACCAATTACAAAGTGGTGTTTTCGCTACGGTCCCAAATCCATCCAACTCGGCATGGGCTACAAACGAAGACTGGCCATACGAAACAGCATATTTAGTGCCAGTAACCATTAAAAGTTTATTGAATTACCTTAATAATCTCTCCATTAATGGTATTAGTAATACCGGGAACGTAGAAGCCGCCAATAATATGTTGGAACTACAGATTAATACCGACACTATTGGATCTACCGGTAGTGTGCAAATATCTGCCACTAAGGGCAATACCGCTACCGCCTCTGTGGTTGGTATGGCCACGCCCCAACTTAATGGTAATTGTACCATGTTCGATGTAGAGACTTCCCAAGCGTTGGGTTTCTGTGCCAATCAATGGGTTTCTTTACAAAATACTACTCCGGTATCGTTGAACCTAGGTTTTGGTTCAACATCAACAATGACGGTTACCAATCCAACATCAACAACCAGTAGTCTTACGGTTGGTACTGCTGGTCAATGGGGAACCCAACTTGCTGATATATCGGGAGGAATATGGAGAGTAGAAAAACAAGGTAATTTCGCTTGCTATATACTAATGCCCGATAATTATTCCAGTTTTGGTGGACCAGACGAGCTATGCTGGGTTAATTTTGCAGATTCTGGTCTTCCGGCTGGGAATCAGGGATATTTCCGTATAGTAAACTTCGTAAACAATGGTTCTTCTGGAGCCTTCAAACGTAACGCTATTTGGGTTGAAAATCCAAATGCGGTCGAGGGTGTTTATACTATTTCAGACGTATTTATTTACGACCAAAATTCAGTACGACCAGGAGACACTCTAAATATAAATGGAACAGTGCTTGGTGCGTCTGTTTCGGGGAGTTATAAAGTATCTGAAATCACAGATGCCGGAACCGTAACAACCATAACAGTTACCGGAAACATACCAGCCCAAGGACCTGTAACCCTATCGGGTTCAACTTATGGTCAATTCCAGGTAGTACCTCAAAAACCAGCTAGATTAATTGAAAAGCTAGCATACGTTCAACCGGATGGAGCCAATATTGGTTATACATTAATGGGTATTTGCTCCGGAAACGGGTCAGAATACATCTCTGCGGCCCTGGGAACGGTAGTGACAGCCTTGGACAAGCTAGATTTCAATACGGATCTTCTAAGTGGTATCGATGCCTACAGAGTAAATACAGGTCTAATAGCCCAATGCAACAAAATAGTATATGGAGATCCATCCGATACGGTAACATTTCCAGGAGTATTAAGCTCTGGTACCAATATAAATATAAATGGTCCAATTGTAACCAGGGTTGTATTAAGCATGGCTGTTAGAATAGTTCAAGGAATCCAAAACAACATCGTTCCTCAAGTACAGAACGCTGTTACTCAGTTGATTAATTCAAACACCATAGGAACTCCAATAGCTCTAAGCTCAATAATCGATGCGGCCAGCAATGTTCCAGGAGTGGAATCGGTCGTAATGATATCTCCCCCCTTAACAGATTCTACAGATACCATTTCGGTTCAACCATACGAAAAGGCTATGGTAATTAACGTAAACGATATAGCGGTAAGTGTGTTATCCTAATATATGGCATTTACAGTTACAAACTCAGTTCAAAATAGTAACTTTTCGATCAGGTTAACCTTTTCGTTGCCACCTAGAGCTTTAGGGGATGGAAACTTTGCCGATGCATTAAATCCTATAAATTATCTGATTAAATCACCAAGTGCGGCTACTGCTCCTACTAGCAACATAAATACAGTTCCAGGAGATCCTCTATCTATAGACTTGGTATTCACTCAAATATTAAACACGGGTAATTATCTGGTTCAAGTAGGACCCAATATCGAATCAGCGGGTAACTTACCGGAATCTATAGGTATTATTACCAATCTAACGGTGCCCATAGATATATCTATACCCCAAAGCCTTACGGTTGGAATAGACGCCCAAACAAGCGAAACGCAATTAATGGATAATTTCAATTTAGCCCTTAGGGGTGACAATTGGACTGCCTTGATTTCTTCTTTGGCCGTTGGACAACAAGCCATATCTGAAAACTCAGAAGCTGTATTTAATCAATTATTCTACTCTACAGCTCAAGGACAATATCTAGACAAAAAGATGGCTGAGATTAACTTAACCAGACCTATAAATTTTGGTTTAAATGATGAGGTATTTAGAGAAGTTGGATTGGTTACAAAAAACCATAAGCTGTTAAATAGTTCTATTTGGAAAATACTAGACGCCTATTACGGCGACAACGAAGTTAAAGTATTTCAAGAAACCACCACATTCCAACCATGGGCTCTATCCAATGGGCAGCAATTATTCATACAAATAGATGGTTTTCCAATGATTAAAGCAACATTTAATACGGCTAATTTTACAGATATAGCCAATGCCACAGCTATAGAATGTGCGGGAGTAATCAATAGAGCCTTTACGTTAAACAATATAAACGCTTATGCTATAGATTATTTCAATCCAGAAGATTCAAATACATATTTACGTATATTTTCAAATACATACAGTTTGGCTGCGGACGTAAGGATATTGGGTGGTGAAGCTCAAAATGAGTTCCTTTTTGCTCTGTTGGTCGGAAGGTCGTTGGGAGAACTACCAACCGTTCCTACTTGGCATATAGTCCCTCAAGGCAACGGAATAGTTAGAATGACTTACTATGCTGGACCGACTCCTGATATTTCTGGGGTACAAGTAGGAGATTACCTTAATTTTTATGGTACAACAACAACTAATAGGGGTACCTGGGTTATAACAGCTATATATGTAGATCCAGTATCCAATACCTATTGGTTTGAATTTTTCAATCTAAATGGAGTTACAGAGACATTTATAGAATCCACAAATACTGATTTGATGTTCTTTAGACCGGTTAGGGGAAGTGTTCAGAAGGGGTATGTAGTATAATGTCAGATAATTCAATACTGGTTGTATTACCTGTAACTACTACCTCTTTATCCAGGGAAGAGGGTACAGGCTCTTACCTGCACGCCTCCACTGTACACAACATAACAGACTATTCGATTACCATAGCCTCCAACCAAACCACAGCCAGCATCATAGTGACTACGGTAGACAACCACGGCCTACAAGTTGGCGATTGGGTGTTTATCGATGGAGTACAATGGCCAGTCACTTTGGTTAGTGGAGATTGGGTTATCAATGGAAACGATCCATCCATTATTTTTGCTGCGGGTAGATTAAATGGATTATTCAGGGTCAGCATAATAGGTACCAGCACAATATTTGGTTTTAATATAGAAAATACTATTTTAGGACCGTTACCAACCCAACATATTACCAATACAGGTACAGTGGCTGCTGTTGCACAACCAGTAAATACAGAGTTTCCGGGTCCTTATATATTTGATCCTGTCGATGGTATAAGTATAACCGATACCTCTACTGATATAGAACAATCAATTCCGGTTGGTTCCACCAATCCTGTCTTGACCGTATCATCTACAAACGGCTGGCCAAATACTCCTGGCTGGGTAGCCATAGGATATGGTTCTAGTTATTTCGATAGGCCGATTAAATATGTAGGAGTGCAAGATTCTACCCATTTACAAATAGACCCCAACTATGTTTTTCCAAAGAACATAAGTTCTGGTACAGACGTAACCTTACTATACAGCAAGGCTCCTTGGATTCCTCCCAATATAACGTCAGTAGGGGCTTTTTGGGCTACCGCCAATACAGCCGGAGTAAATGCAGCCATTACGGATATAACAGCCATAGTTGCTTCAGGAGTGGATTTGACCTTTGACGTTATTTATCCAGGAGATACAGGCTTGGGGGCCGCAGGTTATCCTACCAGTGGTAACGGTAAATTATCAAGTATTACGCAGGTATACGATATTAACGGGGAATAAATGACCCAAGCTGCTTCCAATAAAGTAATGGGTGGTTCCCAAATACTGGTATTTATTAACGGATTTCCATGGGGAAACTGCCGTAGCATAAGGTTGCGTATCGTAAACACATCCAAAAAGCTGTTTGGATTAGATAGCGCCTTTCCTTTTGATAACATCCCTACCACAATACAGGTAGATGGAACCATAGAACTATATAAACTGGTGGGGGATGGAGGGTTGGAGGGACAAGAAATAACAGCCCCTCCTCTTTTGGTTCAAAACTCCATGTTTGCCAGCATAATTTTAATAAACAGAATAAGCCAAGAAGTGATATTTCGTTCCGATACCTGTTTGGTCCAATCTCAAGATTGGGATATACCCTCCAGAGGTATAATTAGTGGGTCAGTAGGCTTTACGGCCATCGATTGGACCAGCGACGGTATCCAACTAGAAAGCACGATTTAAAAGGATAGACTATGAAAAAACAACAACTTGAAAATCCAAAAATGGCTAAAAAAGAACAAAAAGGCGGTATATAATGTCTGTACTTAGAGCGGCTGCTTTATATAGTCAACAGCGCGTAGACGTTTCTACATTGCGGCTTTTTGACGCAGGAGTGCAAGGAGATTTTGACTGTTTAGCCGGTCAAATTATGAGTGGTAGGGATCCTTTGGTGATCAGAGGGGCTACTATCAATCCAGCCGGTATTGGTGGTCCTCCTACGGCCCTACAATTAGACCTTTCCGATACAGCGCTGCTCCATTATGGAGCCACCTCTTCGGGAACCATATTTTATACAGCTGAATCAGAGCCAGTACAAATACTATCCACCACAAATCCACTAATTGTTGGTTCCTTTACGGCAAATACAGTAAATTATGTTGGTTTGGATTTGGTCCGAATACCAGACGACACAACTGCCGACCAAGTAGCTTTTTTGATACCCAATTTGGATCAAGAAGTATACCGCGAAACAGATACAGGGCAAATTCTACAATACCGTATTTACATTTCTACTACCCTTTTCGGTTCTAGTCCAAATGTTTGCCCGGTAGCTCAAGTCGCTGTAGATGACCGTGGCAACGTAACGAGCATAGAGGACTGCCGACCCATGTCGTTCCGGCTAGGAAGCGGTGGAGACAGTCCTAGCGCCTCAAATAGCTATGTTTGGCCTTCGTCCACCCTGCGCTTAGTAGAACCAAATATAAGTTCGACCAGCACCAGCAATAATCCATTCGTTTCTGCTGATAAGTCTATTTACAGCCAAAAAGCTTGGCAAGATGCCGTAATGTCTCGTATATGGGAAATAGGTGGTGGTAGCAATTGGTACAGCCCATCCACAGGTGCAAACGATGTTGTAACGGCCATAGGTGCTGGAGGTGGATTTACCTATGTATCTCCAACACTTACATGGACCGGAATAACTGTTGGTTTTACAAATTCAAACGCCAACTACAATACCATTACAAATGGTACTGCCGATTTAAGCGCTACAGGTAGTGTACTTTACATACTATTAGACAGAAGCGATACCAGCCCTAGTACCGCTTTAGTTCCTGCTGTTTGTCAGTGGAACAACCTATACTTACAGGGATCTGGGACTCCTGGAATCCCATATGCTTTGGCTTGGAATTTCAACGGTACGGTTTACGCTAGAGGAGATGGAAATCCAGTTCCTATTGTTTTAGGAGGGGTTGCTACGGTTAGCTCTGGAGGTACTGGCACTACTGGTATCGTTGAAATCTACAACGACCCCACTAGCTTATACACAAACAGTGGAACCTCCAGTACCTCCACCCCTATTGTACCGGTGATGTCTGGAGCCCATAGCGGACAAATATTAGCTCTAGGCTTAACACGTCCAGCTTCAGGAACAATAATGATTGGTGCCAATACCTATGATACTGGAGTGAGTATTGGTCAATCTGGATTTGGAACAAGTTTAACTTTAACTGGCGCTCTTAATCATCACAACTCAGTTTCATCAGGAGTTACATGGTTTCAGACAGACAACGTAATTGGTGGATATTCAGACGTGTTCCGGGGAAAAGCTGGAAATTCAACCACAAATGCCTTAATTGAGGTGGTTGGACAAACCCCTGGCGCTCAAATTAAACTAGAAAACGACTCTTCTACTTTATTGAGTTTGGTAGGAAATACAACCGCCTACCCTGCCGCTGGAACAGGAACAGGAGCTACAAATACTGGTTCTCAAATCAATACGGGGACATCAGGCCCATTGGTTCTAGTTGGAGGTGGAGTGTCAACTAGCGGTCCTGGAGTGATTTTAAATACAGAAGCAGCGTTAGTAAGTGGGAAAGCTGTGTCTATTAGAAATTTCAACACAGAAATAGCATCAATAGACTATCAAGGTTATATAACAAGTGCCGGAAATCTAATTCCACCTCCAGGTGTTGGTATGTGTAATTATGCATCAGCCGCCGTAAGCGTTACAAATAGTCAAAGTCATTTATGGGTAGGTTCCGTAAGTGCAAACCCCGTAACACCAATTGGCGGTGTTACAATTTCTACAACCGCTGGAGCTACAAATGGAGCACTTACAATACCAGCGACTCAGGGTACATACATAATAACCATTGGAGGGACGGCCCTTTTTTCAAGCGCTGCAAATTATACCTACTCAATTTATAACATGACTGTTGGTTCGGCATCTTTTACTGGAACAGTCACACTAAGCTCCACGGCAGCCGTCGTATTGTCTGGAGCCTATGTCTTCCAGCCACTTGGGATTTCAAATACATTTATTATTTCATTGGTAGCTGGTCTTGCTGGACCATACACTGTCACAAGTGATAGTTTGTTTTTAATGGCACAAAGAGTGGCTTAACGGAAAGGTAATTTTACTAAATTATGGCTCAACCAACCACTTTACAACAATTTAACGTAGCATTATCCTCCAACGGCGCTGCCAATGGAACCGTAGTTATTCCAACAAACAACGCATCTATGACTATGGTAGGAGCTACTGTGTTCTTGAACGACAGTACCAATACCATTGGGCAAGAATGCGTTGTAACGTCTGTAGACGGGACCACCGGTACGATAGGTATACGGTTTGTACGTAATGAGCAAACTACCAACAATGACTATGGTTTCGGTGGAAGCGCCAATTACGGACCGCCTCAATATGGCAGGACTAGTTGTGCGGCTTACCTAACAGCCAATAGTGCCTACATGTTACAGCCGGCCCAGCTATTGTTTAATGGTAAATCAGACGATAGCTCAACTGCTGGCCCTCTAACAACCTAGACCTATTTATGGCCCTTGCTGGTCATAAGGACACCCCAAGCATGATCTATTTCATGTTGTATACATTGAGCTTTTAAGCCCGTAGCTGTGTCGGTCCATGTAGTACCATGTGGGTCTTGGTAGGTTACCTTGATTTTATCAAATCTAGATACAAACAGATAATTACCTTTATCAGATAAACACCCTTCGTATTTTTCCACCAAAACACTTCTCGGAGTTGTAACCCAGGAAGCATTTATGTATACCTTTTTGATACCGTCAATATAGGTAACAAATACTTGTACCGGCACACCTATCTGTACGGCTGATAATCCAACTCCACCCTCTACCATTAAGGTGTCTTGAAGATTTTTGATTAAATCAAGGATTTCACTGTTAAATTCAGTAACAGGAGCCGACTTTTGGGAAAGTAACGGCTCTGATATAGAGAGAACTGGATATACAGCCATGGTATTCCTTAAGGCAAGAAACCATCTGGAATGCTATTGTTGCTTAGATGGGCTCGTACTTCTTCTTGACTTGGAGGAAGTCCAAGGACCTGAATTTTCTTGACCCACCGAAACGCATTCATTTGTGACTCAACTGTAGGTTTAGAGGAATTGTCAAAAAAATTACTGTAAACTTTATAGACTGGCCAGCCATCTTCCTTGCGTACTAACTCTCCTCGGTACTCAGCTACTATTTTGGTACCAGTAAATGGATCATTAACAAATACTTCGTATTGTTGCTTTGGAATTGCCATGTGTTTTTCTTCCTTTTAGTTTAGTTAGGTAGAGACTACCCAAGCACTATACCAGACTCTCAATAAAAGTCAAGGCTTGCGATTGGAATTGATTGCTTTTGTTAATGGGGCCAAAATAACCATTAACAACACAGAACCAAATACAAACTCAGCGATTAATAGCTTTTTAAGCTTAAACATTACGCAGCCTTACGGAATTTACAATCCGAGCAGATCAAAAACACCTTAAATCCTAGATCGTGGACATCTAATTCCCCCTCACAATTAGGGCAGGGAGGCTTAGTAGAAGGTGGTTGGTCGAATGGCTCGTCTTCTTCTTCAAACGCTTCAGGAGACCCACCCTCGGCCCTAGATAGGGCCTTTCTAGCCTTAGCTAGCTGTCGGGTTAGGTGTTTGACTTCTGACTCGAGTTCCCTCTCTCGACGACTGAGTTTTGCTTCTCTGCTTGGACGATGTTGTGTTGCTTGCCTATTGAGAGTTCCATGTGCCATGATGCCTCTTGTATATAAATTGTCTCTACAGAAGCGACAACCCAAGCAGAAAAGTTACTTCTTAACAACAGCCTCCATACGGACTATCCAGTACCCATCTCTAAAATACATCTCCAAATAGTCAAACGGTTTTCCATCACAAAGAGCGTTGTTTGGGTCCATAAGGAATGTAAGCAAAATACCCCTCTCTTCCAGACCTTGAAGAGAAAGGGGTTCTTGACAAAAACTAGACTTCAAAACAGTAGAAATTTTCTTGCTACCGTAATCCAAATCTGAGGTATAAACCTTGCGGTCCATTCGATCCTTTAGTTAGTCTGCAAATGAGAGTTCTTCTTCTTCATCTTTTTTGGCAGGATCATCATGAGCTTCCAAACTCTCTTCCAGCCGAGTAATTACACTTTCAATAATATCTGGAATAAGTTCTTCATCTACTTTATTTTCAACCAAAACATCCTCCAAAGAGGATTCCAGCAACTTATAGGCGAGACGGTTCATGTTTTTCCTTAAAATGTTATACTTGCTTGAATTCCTACGTTTTTTTGCTTATCCGCATAAATTCCCAACCAAATGGGACCTACAATGCGTCTATCTAATTGCAACCCAAAGTTTATATTGTCTTTAGTTGGAGTCTGAGTTACGTTCAGGCCAGCATAGATCCCCAACCGCCAGTTTAATGGATCATTTGTTACGGTAACAGTGTTGATTTTGGTATCTTTATCTATGGTTTTTGTATCTGTAGCTACTTTAGTTTCGGTGGTAGGAATGGATGCTGTTTGATTTTTGTTACTGTAGTCTGTTTGGTTGTTCCAGTCAATGGTTTTCTTTATGGTTACGTTACCTTGAGGATCCTTATGCTCTTCCACGACTACATGACCGGACCTATGAACCTCTTGGGCTTTCTCTTCATTCTTTATGGTAGGAGTGGTCGTGACCTGGGTTGTAACGGTTTGACCTACAGTCTTATCGTCATTTTTAATGATTTGTTGCTGTACGGTCTTTAATGGCTTAGACATCTTACCAGTACCAAAACCTATTAAAAACATAACTATAAGAGCTACGGTAATTCCACCAAGCTTCTTCCAATTAGTCTTTAAATAAGCTAAAATGTCTGTCAATATAGTAACTTCACTCATTAATTCTTCTTCTTTTTGGTATAAGGTACAATTTCATCAACCAAACCAAGGTCTATAGCCTGTTGAGCATCGTAATAGGTATCTTTCTTGCAAGCCTTAACTACGTCCGAATGACTCATTTTACCCTTAGACGAATTAGCTAAAACATTGTAATACCGTTCGTTGTTTTCTTTTAGATCTTCTGCGTGTTCAAGCATTTCGTGAGCTTGAAATTGGTTCTCGCCAGAAATAAATAGTTTCCCCTGGTGAATCATGATCCTACTTTCCGGCATCATCCTGCGGGTGTCTGCGGCTTGAAGGATAAGGGCTCCAATGCTACTTGCGGCTCCAGCCACGTCCATAGTAACGTGGTTTCGGGCCGTTCTAATGGCATCGTAGATAGCCATCCCTATCTCCATGGAGCCGCCATTGGAGTGAAAGGTTATATAGATAGGAGCTTCAAAAGTATCCATAACTGAAAATGCAGTTATAAATGCCTTAAATAGTTCTTCATCTACATCCCCAACCAGAAACAGTCTACGCTCCCTAAGGCTGACACCCATGCTGACGGCTATTTGTAACTCACCAGCTACAGTACTAATTTCTACTAACTCACCAGGATCTGTCCTGGTTGTGGTTTTCGTCTTTTTGGGGGCTTTAGGCATTTATTGACCATTTCCTTGATTTTGATAGGCTGCTAAGAACTCATCCGTTACAAACTTATTGGGGTACTGTAGCATTAAGTACTGGGCCATGTCAATGTCTGAGGATGTACCCCTATATGCTACCCCTCCGAGTTCATTACTATGGGTAGTAGTAGTACCGAAATTACTATTACAGGTAACAGCTATACCGGTTTCGCTGCCACGGGATTTATCCACATAATACGTAATCAAGTTCTTGGCTTGAGATTCAGGGTTACGATTGACAGTTATGATGTTAGAGGCTGTTTGCATAGGTCCGTAAGCTTCGGCTGCATCTTCTTGCGTTAGGAACCTTGAGTCGTCAGCCTTGTTCACCTTAGCCCCCTCACGGTTGGATTGGTAGGCAACAATGCTATGCCAATTAAATTCCAAAGCGTAATTAACGTAATAATCATAGACAATATCCAAGCTAAAACGCTTTTCTAGCTTGCCCCCAGCATTTTGCTTGGTCCGTAGTTTGGCCGGGTAGTCACAAACAAACAGGTCGTATCCTTTGCCAAACTTAGCGACACGCTCATCCTGCTTGGTTCGGATGATAGGTTCAACGTCTTCAATACTCATTCCGGCTTTAGCGTAATGAATAAATGTTAGATTGCGCTTTAGTTGAGCCAAAGCTGTATCTAGACGCTTCTTTCCTTCTGGATCGGTTAGCATCTTAAATAGTTCGGCTCGTTTAACCCCAAGCATGCATTGCCAGATTTTGAAGTTAATATCTGCTGGACGGCCCTCATGAACCATGAATAATACTGATTTATTGCGCTTTACGTTGGCACAGATGGTAGTTATTAGGGTTGAAGTTTTGCCAGTATTACTTGGAGCAAGTACGATAGTCTGGTCGCCAGGGAGGAGTCCTCCCCCCTGATTGTCTGGCAGTAAAACCTTATCCATAACTCCAATACCAAATGTTAAAGCCTTGTCCCGATCTACTAGTTCTTGTTGGAAATCAGTAAGATAGTTCTCGAATTGAAATTCCTTGTCTTCTACGAAGCGGGTGGTTTTAATGTCTTCTATCTTTTTACCAAAAAAATGATAACACTCCTGAAATCGTTGTTGTAGGAACAACGTCTTAGCTTCTTGGGCTGTACCTTGAAACATTACAGCCTGTAGCCATCCTTGTAGTTCGGTAGCAATTACATCCTTACCATAGTTTTTGGACTCCAAAAGGGAAAGCTTAACCTTTTGTTGCATTTTGCTACGAACCAAAGGTTCTTCCGTAACGAAGTCTCCCCACTCCGTAAGTTCTTCTACGGTTGGAATGCGCTTAAATTCATCATAAAACTTTATCTTGGTGGTCCAAACCTTGCTAGAAATGGCATCTAAAAACCAATTAGCTTGGATTTTATAACGGGAAAGAGTAAAAAACTGAGGATCTGTAAGTAAGTGACCCAAAACGGCATCTTGTTTTTTAGCACTAAAGGGGAGTTGAATTGCGTCTAGATCGTTTTCGACAGACATTTAGATGGTATTCCTTGTTAGAAGTTAGGGTAATTGAGACTTCTTAAATTTATATCCGTACTGCTTTTTCTTTATTATGTCGGGCGAGCACTCTGATACCATATAGGCTTTCGCTGCATTTAATTGTCTCAAAAGTTCGTCAATCCAAGTACTAGACGCACACATCTGATTAAACCAAACACCATCATCCTCCATTAATATATTAATCATAACGTGTGGGTCTTTATCGCCATTGCGAGGGGATAATCCAACCCCAAGACACTTTCCTTTGAATTCTTCGGTGTAATCCATCTCATTGTCTCCATCATACCCAAAATCTGTCATGTCGTCTGTATCTGCCATAACTCTCCTTAGAAGTTAAAAGCTTGATCAAAAATCAGTTTGGCTTTATTTATTCGTTTTGCCACACTATACTGCTCAAGTACTTCTTCAAATGTCATTTCGCCTAGGTCTTTGTGGCCCTTAGAGGGTTCCATCAAATACAAATCAAACTCATCTTCGTATTTTTGAACCAATTTAATAGTCTCATCTAAAGCGTCTGGGTCTAATCCAAGGTATATTTTCTTAATGCCGAGATGGCGTAACAGTTGTATTTGGTGTTTAGTGACGATTTTGCCCATAGAGGCTACGTTCCCGCCAATCATATCACAGTTGTGTACAACTGTAAAGTCTTTAAGAAGAAACAAATGATCTCCGTCTGTTTCAATACCATAAAAAACCCCATCTTCAACTGAATTTATTTTGAACTGGCTTTTTGTTGGAATATGTTTTGGGGTGTAGGAAGTAGGAACTTTTTTTCTAGGGACGCGCAAGGGAATTTCAGACAAATCACCACCAATCGTAACACTATAATATAAACTTGGTCTGCCGGGAGTTTTGCTCGTAGAACGCACATAAGGCGTCAGACATGTTTTAAACCCCAAGGATCTGGATAGCCACACAAAAGAATCTACGATAACTTTGGATTTTTGAGTAAACCTTATATGATTTTTGTTAGTAGTACCGTCCGTATCAATCAAACCCGCTAAAAGTTCTAGTCTTTGTTGTCTAGATCCATGTAAATAAATGTCTGGAATGTGTTTATTATTTAATACTCCCAATTCATTTAATTTTAATTTAGAATTAGTCATTATTGTTCGAGCTTTACCCTTACACCCATTTCTCTTTCTTAGTACCTTTCCTGACAAAAATTCCAAAGCGATAGTAAATGGTTTAGCTGCATATTTTGAAGCTTTGTTTCCCGTCCTATCTAAAATTTCTACAAAATCATCATTTTTATTGACCCAATTACACCACTCTTGGGCTATCTCACTATCCATACTAGTCAAAAGAGCTTGATCAGAATCTCCGTCACCCAGCCAAATACCAAGAATATACGGTGGAATGGACAACGATTTTTCTGGAAATTCTAAAATAGCTCGATATAAAGAAAAGTGTTGTTGAGTGTTATGCTTGTATTTTAAATAATTATTGACCGAAATTTCTATTTTATTATATATAGGTTTTTTATCGTGTCTCTTTTCCAATGACAAAATATGTTCTCCATTACAAACCCACGAGTCCCCACCGCCAGATGGAGTGATCTTATATAGCGGACCAAATCCATCATTAACAGAAAGAACGTTACGGGCGTTGCCGTCTGGACCCATTAGTTGGTCACCCACTACAATATTTTGAACGGCTTTTGAAGAGCCATCCGACATCATAACCATTGTATCGATACCAAAACATTTCATAGAATCCAGAGGCCCCTCGCTTATAACAGCTTTGTCGCCGGGAGTCAAGCGGTCATAAAACATCACCAATTTATCCCTAGGAGTTCCATTTTCTGTAAGGATCTTGGGGATCCTTCTTACTTGACCATCCTTAAAGTAGGTGGTTTCACCCGTAAAGCGACCTTGCCAGCCGTAAAGGGTACCACCGGCTTTGACCGGGAAGACCACCCGTCTCGACGTAATGTCATAGTGCAGGTCGTATTTAACGGCAACTTCCAGGGGGATTCCACGGGATTCCAAATAGCGGAGCCCTCGGGAGGACAACTTGTGCGAGATAGGGTAATAACCATACGGATATACTTTCGGTTCTAATACTAAAGGTTCTTCTGGTTCTGGTTCTTGCTGAAAATCTAAAAAATTAAATACAAATGTCTCTTCAAAATTACTTAAGGTTATTTCCCCATACAGCTTGGATTTCATTTCACTTAAGGGAATACCAGTCAACACAGATAGAGCGTATTCTGCTTTGCCCTTGAAATTATTAGTTTCAGCGCAACTAAAGCATATAAACGCTCCATCTTTCTTACGTATATAGAGTTTGTCAGGCTTGTCGCATAACGGACATCTAAATACGTAAGAATTTGTTGTTGTTCGAAAATTAAGACCCAGGTCGTCTATGACCTTAAATAATTGTTTGGGTTCTATAGACATGGGCTCATCTTACTTCGATACGATGCCCAAGTCCAGTTCTTTGATTTTCTTTAAAACATCATTATAAAGGACATTATCGTCACGCAAACCTAGTAAAAAGGCTTCCTTACTAGTAAAAGTCTTACCTCCAAATTCATAGGTGCGATTATTTGGGCGATGAATGATATTTTGGTTTACAGATAGGGTGAAAAGCTCTTCGTGTTGATTAATAATACCCTTCTTGTAATCAAAAAGGAATTCACCGGTACGACCTACGCAAGAACCGTCAGCTGAACTTCCCTTCATAGTAACTTTGATTTTATGACCAGTTAAAATGGGCTTTTCATTAAAGTCCAAACGAGTATCATCTTCAAACTTATTCCCTAATTCATCAACCTTACCGTCTGCATTCATAAGTCTCTGAACATGCATAAAGTACTCAGCATAGTGTTGGACGCCCCAGCTAGCAGACATCTTGGTTGTGTTTCCACGCATACGTTCAACTTGGTCCAGTTCGGCCCTAACGTGGGCTGTGGCAATAACAGCAAACTTGTATTTACGTTGAACAGGAAGTATGCGCTTGAAGCCTTCTTGTAGGGTCTGGGCTACATCACCAATGGTCATATCCATAATAGACTCATTATTTAAACCTCTGCGTCCTTGAATTTGAGTGATAGAGTCTATAATAATAAGTTTAATCGGCGCGCCCTCTTCGCATTGTTCAGCTATATTATGCTCAATAGTATCAAATATAGAAGGAGAATTGGTTTGGATAGTGCGAATACGGTCCGGATCTATTCCAAACAGCTTATTGGCTTGTTCTGTATCATCCTGGCCTCCCTGTAGACCTTCTCTGAACTCAGTGTCGAACTTAATAACCAAAGCTTCCGGATCGTATTTATGAAGGTGACCTGCAAAGTAATTACTTAAAACACTTTTTCCACACTTTGGAGGACCATACATAATAAGGCTATAAGCAAGAGGTAAGCCGTGAGACTTCCCAAAAGTATAATTTACACTAGGTGAAGGAGTTTCGATTGTATGAGCAAATGGGTTATAGTTCTTTTGCATTACACCGTCCCATTTGTCTATTTTTGCCATCCATTTATTAGCCATTTATTTAATATCTCCAAAATACGTATCTACTCTTGCTTTACTATTAAAACCAAGCCGACGATTAGCCTCATCGGCACCATTTAATTCAGATTGACGATTATTTAGGTTAGGATTATGCTCACCAATCTGCTTCTTGGCTCCAGTATAGCCCATCTCTAAAGACTTTAAATGATGCTTTAGGAGTTCTTGAAGAGCCGCCAATTGCTCTACTACGTCCTTAATTTGAACGTAGTCAGAATCAGTCTCCATCATTGCGTCTATATTACTTTTAGTGTCTTTGAGGTGCTTTTCCTTTAGTTTAGTAGGTATTTCATCCAAAACAAGGATACTCTTACGCTTGTTAAGAGCAGCAACAGCATTGATTTCTTCCAAGCGAACAACATTTAAATATTTTCCTAATACCAAATAAGCCTTATTAAAAGTACTCATTAGCTCGGGTGCTTTCATTGGGCTTAGGCTTCCAACCTCAGATATGCGACCCAAAACTTCGTATACATGGGTTAGATCAACCTCTAGACCATCTGTTCTTCCAGGTAGGGTTGGGATTTTTACTATTAAGTTTGACATAATTTAGATTTATAAAAGCTCCCTCTTGTGAAAAATAGCGTTCAGTCCTAACCCATGGTGGAATTCGTTTACTACTTATCCACATCTCCGGGCCATCCTCCAGGGATACCCGGTATTTTGATTAAAATAGGAGTCGGTTCCAGCCCGGTTATTTTCCAACAAGAGAGAGAAGTATAGTAACATCTATAATACTGCGTTATATTACCTCACCACAACTACATTTTACTGACTTAGGTGATCCATTAGTTCTTGTTCGGTAGGGGTAGCTACCGTGACTGATTTGTGTTTAGTGGCTGCCCGTAGGTAGTCCAACCCGCTGTCCTCCGAAGCAACAGGAGCTACGGTACGCTTTACCTCGACAACCCCAGGAGCGGTCGGTTTGGCCTGATTGACTTCGCCTGGAGCTAGCTCTATGACATTATGCAGGGTAGTTTGGGCTGCATCCATGATTGTATCTACTAGTTCTAGGTTCCCCTCACCATTATCAACCAATTGTTGAATTTGAACTTCCGTTAATACCGGTGTAGCGTGGGCATGATTTAGATCCATGCAGAAACGGCTGATCTTCTCAACATCGTCTTGGACCAGAGGAGCCTTTACGCGCTTCTGGAGAGCCTCTCCGTCAACATTGACTTCAACGCTGTAAGGTTTGGCTGAATATACAGTCTTACCAGAAGAATCAACTCCCCGACTAAACTCAAAGAAGCAACCTTCCTTGGGGCTAATGGTCTTCTCTTCGCCCATCTTATCGATGCAATCCTTTACATCGTTATAGGCCCCAGCCCCAATGCACATATTTCCAAAGGTTCCGTCTAGGTACTTAACAGCGATATAGTACTTGCGATCACAGTTGAAGTTGCGAATCCAAGCTGATAGGTTAACCCAACGGGCATCGGCCTTCTTGGCGACTTTGATTTGTTCCTTGCTGGGATTTGCCCCTAGGCTGTTCTCAATGTCACTCTCTAGCTTCTTGAGGGTGTTGGATTGTTCCTCAAACGAGGTGCATTGAGGGCAGTTTTGGGTAACCATCTTGGTCTTCCAGTCTCTTTCTTCAATGCAAAGAAACGGAGCGATCCAGGGAGAACCATTTACGTCCTTTTTGTTGGTACGCTTGAAGCCCCAATGGACGCCATGGCGCTTGGCCCAGCGACCAATACTCCTATTGCTCTTAAAGGGTGGAACGACCCTGGCAACTACCGTTTCGCCTTCTTTTAGCTTACGGGCACTAAGATAAGTGCGCTTTGAAAGGGTTTCATTTTTACCAGCTACTCCAAATACATCATCGAAATTATTGTCCATTTTTGTTTTTCCTCTTTGACTTGTTGCTGCTTTTTGGGGACGACATGTCCACTTGGTTTTCAGTGCTAGGTTCAATATTAGGACTCTGTTCGGTCCCAATTGACTTCGTGTAAGTACCCGAAAACATACGGGAAATTGTACTTACTTTATTTGGTTTTACATTTTTAATAACAACATTTGGAAGTGTTTCCTTGGTATCCTTGCGTTCGAATAGCTTATCCAAAATAGACTTACTTAGGTATCGGTCAGCAAAGTAATCTATATGGGCTTTTTCAAATAGCTCTTTAAGGTGTACTGGTAGTCCTTGAGCGTCTGTTGCAACCGCAAATAAACGACTATAATCAATAGCATCGAACTCCATTATACCTAACTCTAGCGCGTTTTCAAGCATAAAATTACGCATGTGAGCTATATTGTTTACATCAAAACGTCCCTTAACGAAGTTAGGAATAGACTTACCCATATCGACGTAAAACTGATTTGCATCAAACACCAGCGTATCTACCGAAGGCTCTACATCATCGGCAAATACAGGCGTAACCGCCTTAGCAATGAGACCACCGTATGAAGAACGTAAGTTCTTTAGCTCTTCCACAGATTGGTTCTTACGCATGGTCCAAGCCGCACGAACGTTCAAGGGAACCTCATCCACATTCATAGTGCTGGCCTTGACAGCCAATTTGGCCTTGTCTACGATAATATCTATTTTATCCATTATTAGATTTTCCTTTAAACTATTTACGTAACCACTTGAAATAACTTAGCGAATGCAGTTTGGTCCAATACTTGAACAATACCAGTTTCATGGTCCCTGACAACCCAGTCGCCAGGATTGGCGTTAAGTGCAAAACCAAAGGGGGTTTCGACTTGAATATAATCATCAACTTGATACGCTATTGCCGGTGTAGGTTGATGTACCACCTGTAAATATACGATTTCTTTAGCCATTTTTATTCTTCCTTTTTACCTTCAGCACGTCCGCTAGATTAAGAAGAGGAAACACAAGACGATCTGCTTGATTTTCGTCGTAATAAGCATGATCATTCGCCTCCATTACAAGGTCGGCAGCGGTTTCAAATGAAGTCGGATTGCGACTCCAAGGCATTTGTTCGTCATGAAGGTAGTTAGCTTCCCACTTGACGTGACCAAGAGCGCAGCTTGGGCCAATGATCTTATCTTTTGAATCAACATTCAATAAATCATTAAATGAATAAAATGTATTATTTGAAACAATAGGTTCCTTTTTGAATTCCTGTCCAATGTCAAAATGCTTTACTTCCCCACTTGCACATTTTAACGCTAGATTGCGCGCTGCTCGTGCCATTCGTGTACGGATCTTATCTTGTGTAGCCATTTTTTATTCTTCCTTTTGGGTTATAGGTTCTCTTATTACATTGATTAAAAACTTAACAACAAGATACACTAAAAAAACTTACTTGTCAAGCAAGACGGGTGGATTTTAAATAATTTGCAGCATTAACACAAAATTATCAATATCTTCCATTTTTTATTCTTCCTTTTGGGTTATAGGTTCTCTTATTACATTGATTAAATCAAGTGAAGGATCTTTCCCCTTCTTTGATTTAGTTAAAACAGCAATAACTATACAGCCTGTCAAGTCTTTTTTGAAGGAAGATATTAACTCTCCTGTATTGTAATCTGGCCACTTTACCACTTTAATTTGTTGTCCAGCTACATCCAATACATACTCCGCAGCTTCCTTGGTTCCATGGTAAGTAAACAACCTATACTCCAAAACAACCGCCGCTACAGCCACTGTTGTCTTATTTGGCAATACGGGTAAATCTTCAAGCATAGACAAATAGGAGGGGTTAACAAACGGATATCGATCTAGGTAAACATACATCCGTTTTTCTTCATTCCTGGTAACATCCTGGATTTTAGAATCTACCATAATAGGAAGAACAGATCCAGCAAAATAAGGCATAAGTTGTTTACGGTACTGGTATCGAGTCAAAGCGTCAAATTTAAGAAACTTTTGTTCTATTGATTTTTGTTTAGATCCAGTAATTAATGCTTTTTCTTGTTCATACAGTTGTAATTTAGACAATATGTCCATATTTTCAGGAAATAGAGAATCAGCAATACCAGATATAATCAAATTATAAGCAACCTTGCGATTTATAGCAGAGTGAGCTTTTTTAATCTTTGGTGGTTCGTTAGGAGTGGAGAATAGGTCTATTTGTTTGGATTCCTTAACCTCTGGCTCTATTGTAGTTCCATTGGCAATACTTTCGTTTTCTATCTTTTGCAAGAAATCCTTAATATCAGTAAATGGACCAAGCTTGGTCAATTCCAAATACGCCTTTTCTCCAACCCCCTCTAATAACCATAGCGGGGCTCTTAGTTTGTTTCCTTCTACGATAAAGCCAGAACCGGAGTATTTAATGTCCGGCAACAAAACAAAGCTAGAGCAATACTTCCAAAACTTTTCTTGTATTTCATTTCTATTAGAGTTGGAGAGAACAGCGCACCACCACTGCAAGGGGTAGAAATGTTTTAAATAGGCAGTAGCGTAAGCCGTAACTGCATAGCAGCAGGCATGGGACTTGTTGAAAGAATAACGACTAGAAGTCACCAATTGCTCCCAGACCTTTTCTCCCACTTCTTCCCCAACCGTATCCTTGGCTCCACGCATGAAAATTTCTTTATCTTTAAGGACCTTTTCGGTGTTTTTCTTGGATGCATGACTACGGAACCCTTCGGCTTCTACCGATGTAGCCCTACCTACCTCTCGAAAAACCTTAGAGGCAGTTTCTTGGAATACCAAAACCCCGTATGTATCGGGGGAAATATCTTGAAGTTCCTGAATCAAACCAATAGGTTTATCACCTTTGGCCCTTGCTACATATTCCTCCAACATGTTCCGAGATGTGGTTCCATCTGAAACAACAGCATCTAGTGTTCCTGGACGATCCAAAGCTGTAAATACAGCTATATCGGAAATACTGTTTATACCCATCTTTCCGTTTGATTTTTGAAAGTTGAATAACTGTAAGTATTTTTTCGCACCAGACGTGTTTAATTGAAAGACAGTTTCAGTTTTACCGTCTAATATATCTTTGAATACTTCATCTTTTTCTGGTAAATCCCATATATCATGTAAATTACCCTCTAAATCAGGAACAAGCCTAAAACCAGGAACCCTACGACCATTTAAGGTGTGATCGTTTAGGTATTTAGGATCATTAGCTTGAATAATTTCTATACACTTAGAGATATCTTCCAATATCTTAATTACCAGGAAGTCTATCTTAATACCACCAGCCTCTTCTACCTCGTCTTTGGTCCATTGGGTTGCGGTAACTCCATCAATATTCATTGTAGGTAGGAAACTAGAGATAGGCATATCTCTGTCAGTGATTACATACCCTCCGGCGTGTACCCCTTTGCCCTTTACCAAAGATAGGGCAAGTTTTGCTGTTTCCCATGCTTCGGGATAATTCAATACAAACTCTTTAAGGGCTGGATCGGTGTCTATAGCCCCTGGAACGAAGTCTTCATCCTTGGGTTGGTACCCAAACACATGGGCTTGGTCTGTAACGCCCTGAGGGGCATCCGCCATGCGTTTAGTCAAGGCATGGACCTCTTTAGAGACCTCACCGTAAAGAGCCCTACATACATCCTTAATAGCTGATTTCAAGCGGAGGGTACCATTTGTAGAAATCTTAGCTACATGGTTCTTACCAAACCTACGCTCTAGGAAGCCAGGACGACCTTCGGTGCCATCAAGAATATCTCTATTGAATAAATCATGGTCAATGTCAGGATAAGAACCGCCCTGGATACGATCTGGAGTAATAAATCGAGATAAAGACAAATCATCTTTAAATGGATCTACATGGGTAATACCCAATAGATAAGCAATAAATACGCCAGCTGCGCTGCCCCTTCCTGGACCAGTAAGAAGACGGGCCTTTTCATATTCAGACAAAACCTCTTCCTGCGTAAAGAAATATGGCAAGAAGTCAGTAACACCATTCTTTTGTAGTAAAACAACCTCTTCCTTGAGACGTTCTACATATTTAGGGTTACTCCAGTCCATCCTTCCATGCTTACGGATCAACTCAAATAGATACTTTACTGTATCGTGAGGATAGAATTGGGCTGGAAGTGACTTCTTATCTTGAAACTTAAAGTCCTTAAAACCAGAAGCCCAATTACGGCTATTCTCCACCCAAGAACGGAACTCATCCTCTTGTATCCCCATGTTTTGATTGAAAAATTCAAAACACTCGCTGGAGCTTTTACGCCAATAACCTTCTGAAAAGTGCCAATTGCCAGACTGTAATAGTCTAACCTTTTGAACAACCACATGTTCAGGAATAGCTACGTGGGAATCGTCTGATACTACAATTGGATCCCCATATTTTTTAGCTAAATCTATAACAAATTGATTGGCACCTATTTGCACGGCTCCATTGGGAGCGTATGGGGAGCATTCATTTTGTATGAATCCCTCCACCAGACGTATATTATTAAAATGAAACGGCTCTTCTTCAGTCAAAACCTTATAACGAAAGGTTCCGACCAGCCTATAATCGGCTTGTTTGTCCTTGAAACGCTTAGCGAGCGTCTTTCCGTCAATTTCATGACGCTTTCCTTTTGCATCTAGGACCAAAAGACGTTTATTTGGATGCAACCGTTTTTCGGTACCATCTGGATTGATTAAATATAGAGATTCCTCCCAGTTAGTATCACATTTATGTGGAAATACTTCCACAATAAAGTTTCCAGGTTTAACAATAGACCGTAGCTTTTCGTAGTATTTAACAGCGATATCTGGACGGTTCAGAGCAAGGTGGCCTTGAACAGCCCCAATTAAGCAGCTAGAGCCCATAGTCACGTTCTTGGACCCAAGCTCTTCAAGTTCTTCCCAGCCGAAGATCGGCTTCTTCTCAGATCCCCACGTTTCTGCCGTTTCGTCTGCAATTGAGATAAGACGTGCCGCTGTCTGGAAGGCTTCATAGTCCTTAAAATGCATTGTTACGTGAAAGTATTTACGATAATCAATATACGATAATTGGTCTTTGGTTGGACCCTTTTCGGCTATTGTCTTGGATACACCCATAGACTTGAGAATTTCACACTCACGAGGGCGTAAATACGACTCCAAACCAAGTATTGGGGTAATCTTAGCCTTTTTAGCTAAATCGTAAATCTTGCGAACGCCAGCAAGAGTTCCATGGTCCGTAGTAGTAATATAGCCAGTGTTCAGGTCCAATTCTCTACGCAAAAAAGATTCTGGTGTTGAGCCAGAATCAAGAGAAAGGGTGTGACAATGTGGTGTAACTAGTGGATCGAAATCTTTCATTGGTTAATCAATGTAGCACAACGACCAACACTAGTCAACTAACCATTGAGGAATCTTAAGAATCCATGCAAAAAATCACTAATTCTATTGAATTCCAAAGAAACCAAAAACCACAAAGGAAAATAATGCCAATTAATCATACCTAGTATGCTTCCAGAACCTTTGTATTCCCAGGGGTTTCTATCTGTGAATCTTTTATAAATAAAAGCCCATATGAATTCAGAACTGTATATAACTAAAACATACAATATGGAGGTCAAAAACCAACCACAATGCATATTCACCTTAAGACACTCTAAGGCCATACCAGCTGTACTATATACAGGTATTACGCTAAGATGACTGTACGTTACAAAGTGTACATCTCTATGTTTTATATAGGATTTTAGACCGGTAAATAGGTTTTCAAGTAATAAACCTACAACCCCTATGGCCAGAGCGTGTTGTAGCCATAGAAGTTGCATAGGAATCACCCTATGTTTAAATATTACTAGAGATTTTTATGCAAATGAGGTAATGAAAGTAAAATAGTATTAAATAGTTTATCTATAGTGGGATCCCAAGACTTTTCTACACTATTTTCCATGATTATTTGCTGTAGATAGGCTAGAAGGTCCAAAGCCTCCATTAAGGCATCAGCTCTGGCGTTACGACCATTAAAGGGCATCAAAGGAACACCATACCTTTTAATTCCAACCTCATTACGCTCTACCATTAAATCTATAATAGATTCTGGAAGATCTACATTTCGGGCCTTTTCAAGAACCTCATGCCAACAACTATTAAAATCAGCAGACTTATTGACTGGTTCTGGTTGGTCCAGACTATAAGCTTCCACTAAATAACTCCTAGGATTACCCTGAGTTTACTTACTATGTCTGAATATAATTCATCCAGGTCTTCAGTGGAAATAAGAAGACTTTGAGCTATAGTGTGATCTGGTATTGGACCATCAAAACGTTCAATCATCTTATCCAAAGAATAACCATAACGTTTGCAGTACACGTAATCAGGATCGGTATGTATTTTTTCTCTTATCTCTTTAGGGTTTAAGGACACTAGGGACTCGAAACTGTAAAATCTTTGCGGTTGCGGGAGGAGGTTTGGACTTATTGATGCGTTCAAGTGTTTTAAGTTCATCCTCTATTTTCTTCTTTTGATTATTAGCCTGTTGACAATCTTGTTTGGTTTTAGCTAGGCATTCCTTGATTTTAATAATATCTTCCTTGGTCTTTAAGTACTCAAACATCTTGACTATCTTGGCGTCTTTCATGTTCCGATGGTGTTTTGTTAGCTTTTTCAGCTCAGAAACCAATTCAACTGAAAAAACAGACATTTTGGTTATAATGTCATTTACACCGCTAAGTTTGATATTTACGTCAAGTATATCTGAATCAATCTGTCCCATACCATTAATATTGGCAGTCATCTAAGCTGGGAAACCGGGCCAAGCAGGTATAATGGAGTCCAAAGTAGTATCACGGTCTGTTTCTTCAGATACTTCAATAAACCTATAGTCGCCAAAGGGATGATCTGGGACTGATTCCCATAGAGTTTGACCATTGGCCATATCCATAGAACCTATAGATTGGGAGTAAGGATCCGGAGGAATAAGGGCTCCGTTTGTAATAATTACCTTGTGGGGTAGTCTTACTACCGAAGCTGTATGTACGTGCCCTACGGCAAACATATCATAAGACACACCCAACGGCTTAGCGGCATTTATCTTATTTGTTTGATTTTCCAATGATTTAATGTTGATATTACTGGAAGGGAACCCTACATTGAGGACAGTATCACCGTGAGTTAAAAACAAATGAGAATTATGAATAGGTACATCTACGTATGGAGTTAGGGGTATATGGAACCTAACATTTGACAATCCAATCGTAGCCCTATAAACTCCATAGTATATATCCATTTCATTGGAATCCCACTTTTGGTCTACGCCCCGGTCTTTGTGACGGGACTTATCTCTTCCGTGGTTACCAGTGGTACAATAGACATCAACCAATGGAAATTCCTTGCTAAATATCTTAACGGCTTTTTCTATTAGCCACATAGCCCTAGCAACCTGTTCTCTAACAGGAGCGCCCTGGCGAGGATCGTGTAGGCATCCTTGAATTATATCCCCTCCAAGCAATAAGTTTAACTTGGTTTCTTTTCGATATTGGGGCTTATAATTAACCGTCTCTAATATAACCTTTGAAAACCTACGAGCCTCTTCAGTCTTGCCATAAGGCAGGGGACATTCTGCTCCATTTAGGTCTGAACCGAAGTGGGTGTCAGATATAAACAGAGTAACCTCCCTGGTGGTCTTTACGTTGACCTTTTTGATATTAGGAGGGGTCCATTTATAATTTGAAAACCCCTTATCGATATAATTACAAAGATCTTCCCCTACTACTTGTCGGAAAATAGCCTCCTCTTTGGTCTTTTTGACTGTTTTTGCGGTTGTCTTGTCCCGTTTGGACTCTATGTCTGATTCGGTAATAGGAGTAAAAAGGGTATTTCTAAATTCATTGAACTTTTTGGAACCCAACTTGGACCAATATTCAATCAATGAATGATTATAACCGGTTTCGTTTTCCAGAATGTCTTTAAATTCCTTTAAAGTAATCCTGGATGGCTCTGTCGAATGAGCCAATATCAGTTTTTCTGTTATTTTACGGGGTTGAGACATTAAGCTACCGCCTGGGTTGATTCCTTACTGGCAGCAGCCTTCTGTAGAGCCTCTTGATCTACATCCCAAAGCTCTAGAACCTCGGTACGGACGCCCGGTTGAACACTGAAGGTGTCTCCAACCTTCTTTCCAGCAACGAGAGCCTTGTATTCGTCCTTAAAGTCTACAAACTTAGTTAGGGCAAAGCCAGGACCGATTACTTTCTCGGGTGTCGTCTCGGTAGCCTCAGCAACGTCTCGAGTGACAAGAAATGTTAATTCTGACACGCTCTCGGCAGTACGAACCAGCCCCTGAGTCTTCCAACCCTCTAGCATGGCTTTTTGATTGTCAGCTTCAGTTTTAGCCTTGACTTCCCGATTTTCCTTAATACGATTGGAAATCAGATCGGCAATGTCACTTTTTAGAGTTGTACCGATAACTTCTACCATTGCTGTAATAATTTCAGATTGAAGACCAATGGCTTCTTTGTGATTCTTACTCATCTTATTGAAGCCAGCTTGTGTTTGCTCTAATAGATTGACAACATCTTTTTGGACGCCCTCTAATTGTTGCTCTAGAGCTAGTTGCTTTGTTTTCATACCGCTGAAGGGGATTTTAGGTGAAGACATTTTATTGGATTCCTTTGTTTTGGTTTATTCTTCTACTACATTACGAGTCATTCCACGTTGGACTAATCCAGCAACGCTACTTTCAGCCACTCCAGAACGAAGACCTGGAACCGCTGACACATTTAAAGCAGCTATTCTTTGATTGTATTGAGTTTGAGCATGAGCACTTGCGTTTAAATTAGTTTCCCATTCCTGTTTCGAAGGGGCTGGTTTCATTTGAGAGGTGTCGGTGGGGTATACTTGACCACTCTTGGTTACTTCTACTTCTTTTTCATACACTTCATTAGTTTCTATATTATGGACTAAAGCCTTCCTGGTTTCAACTGTTTTTTTAAACTTGGCTTTAGGTGTTTTAACCTTAACGGGCTCAACAGGAGGATTTTTTGATTTCTTTTCCTTGACCATTTGAAGACCAGACTTAGTTTTTACCAAAATACGAGGAGGTTTAGTCTCCACCGATGGTGTTGGGGGAGGCAGGGTCTCTGGTTCTTTGACTGTGGGCTTCTTGGCTTTTGGTTTCTTAGGAGCGTCAGGAGGCTTGGGGGACATTTCGGGCTTCGGGGGTAGGCTTTGAGCCATGCTACTGGCGAACTGCACTATATTGGGCTCTGGAGGCTTAATTTCAGACATTGGAGAGGGGCTGGAACCCATGATCTTGGCGGCTAGGATCTTTAAAGCTAAAATCTCTTCCCTGGTAAGGCCACTATTGGTATCTTGCTGTTTTAGACCAAACAGACTTTCTATTTCTGATTTGGCAAAATTCTTAAGTTTGTCAGATATGTAAACGGTAATACGATTTTGCTCTTCAAATAATACAGTGTTGATAAACTCTTGTAAATACTTGATAATTTCTACTCTAGATTCTATTTCGGCAGCAAAATTTGTAGTTGTAGCATGAACAGGGACAACACCCCTAACCTGTGGCTTAATAGGTTGGGGTGTCTCCTCTTCTATTTCTGTGTCAAAAGCTGATTCGTTCATCTAAATATACCCTATCAGACTTACTTCTTAAAGTCAACATCTATTACCACGGGAGCATGGATAGGTCGGTAATACTCGTCTACGGAAGACACATTGTAATAGGAGATCCCGTTTTGGTCTGTACTTCCACGACCCTCATGGATGTGACCAAAAACTACAACTTTTGGCTTAACCTCTTGTATTTTATAAAGCAAAGCCAAAGATCCTACACTTAAGCCACCATCACGTCCAACATAATCTAAAATACCATACGGCGGACCGTGACTAATTACAAGGTCGGTATCTGCACTCATCGCTTCAAAATGTTTTGTAAGTTGAGTATCTGTACCCATAAAAGTCCAATTATAGAAATTGGGAGTATACGGAGTACCAAATATTTTAACACCATTTATTTCTATATTTTCATTAATTAGCAATTTAATACCAGCATCATTAAATTGTACTTTAGTCAAATCAGGAGCAGACTCAACAAATCTATCGTGATTACCAGGAACACAAACTACACCATAGGTATAGTTTTGTTTTACAGAAGACATCCACTTTATAAAATAAAAAGTCTCTACATATGCTCCCCCTCCAGACCAATCCCCACAATGAACCAAAAGATCTCCATGGGGTAGATCTTTGAGTTCATAGCCATGGGTATCACTTATTAATACTATTTTCATTTTTAGGTCCTTACGACTTCGCAAGCACCACCACCACATGCGACAGAGCCAGAGAAATCGGTATTGTTGTCCTCTTCTTTTACTTCTCTTAAATCTATTGACTTGACTAAAGAACTTAAAGTATTAAATGTATCTTCCGTGCAATCCTCAAAAGGCATTTGAACATAAGAAGAATTGTCGTAAGGAAGTAGGGAGATGCCAGCGTAATGATTACGATTATCCCACATATACTTACATACACCATCCCACTCTTCTTCCTTAACAGATACCGTACACGATACGTTGTGTTTATCAACTCCAGACACATGTCCTGCTGCCACCCAATACTTATTGTAAGCAATTGCTCGTTCCAGCAAATCCAGAGCAGACTCTTTCTCCCTTACAATAGCGTTACTTGGAGACATTTGAGGTATAGTAACTACGGTAGTATTTACCTCATTTTTTGCATCTTCACAAAGATCAGGAATAACCATTTGTAAATATTTTGTTAGAGCGTCGTCCTTTACCATCCTGATCCTGCGTAGGTAATAGGGTGAGTGGCGTGCATGGATTCCACTAGAACTACCCACAACGCAAGAACTAGAACCCTCCGGCTTGATTGTGGTGGTCCTGGCGGCTGGACGTATACCAATAGCCTTGGCAATAGATTGATTGGTCTCCAACACCAGCTTGGCTCCTTCTTCTAGCCATTCATTTGTTACTATTCCATTGGCATCAGCAACTCCTGTTAATGAAACACCAATTAAGGCTTCATAATCTGTAATCTGCTTCCAAGCTTGACGTAGGTATGGGAAATCAGTATATGAAGCTTGCAATGTTCCAATAATAGAAGCTGCCTTAACCCTATTAAGAAAATCTTGTTTGGTTTTAATACCAGTTTGATTTACTGAGGTGAGATTGCAAAATTGACCCCCAAAGACTTGACCTACATCGGGTATATTCATTGAAGCATTTAATGATATTTCATGGCACTGTCCAATATGAATACCTATGCCAATCGATAGTGAATGACTGCCATCTACAGTACAACAGTAAACTTTTTCATCCACACCATCATCAACTATAGAGACTATTTGATTATATTTATTTTTCAATGAATAGGTCGTGGTTTTATTAGAAAAAGAAATAAGTCTCTCGAATTTAACCTGTTTGGCCAAACAAATAGAAGAACTTTGACTGATAGTTAAACGATAAGCGTCTTTAGAATCATACGCTCCATATCCATCGTTAAAGTCTACTTTACATGCTTTTTTGGTTAACTTCAACTTACTTCTAACACCAATAGTCTTAAGAAGTGTTTGAAAATCAGAAAGCCACTGCTTGTTTATTGAAGTGATTTGATACATAAATCCATTACGAGTGTCACTTGAGGTTCCATCTGAATCCATGACTCCTGCGATAAAATCTAATTTAGACTGAAGATCCCAGACGAATACTTCTTTAGGTAGGGAGTGTTTGTATATAGTTGCCCAGTTTATAAGATCTTCTCGTCTTGGAGAAAGTCCCCTCATCCTCTTTCTGTTTTCACCAGAAGCAACAAAGTCTAAAGTGGAGACCTCATTATTTGTTTTGTCAGTATTGATGCAATCCAGCTCATTTGCTGATTTTAACAAGCGATCCTCACATGCATACTTGGTATCATAAAGGTACAAAAGTGGTATAATACCATTACTCGCAGATCCGTCTCCAACTAGGAAACCTTTTAAATAGGCGGCTCTGGTTTTAACATTTCCGTTATTTAAAATAACCGATGGCCATAACTTATTGCCAACAACTAAATCTTTAGCCTCTAAACGATCGCCGTTTTCCAATATAAAAGAGTGATATGGAGTTGTACGAACAATTGAACCATCTTGTAGTTCAATCTTCAACATCTTTTGGTTTTCTCCAGTTACGCGGAAGTTATCAACTGACTGCCATTCGAAACCATTCCAGATATCTACTGTTTTACCTACCAAATCCTCAACCGGAAATGTTCCCTGTTTGGTAACAATAAGAGTACCAGCACCAAAACATGGATTAAATCCAGTAACCAACGGATTACCAGACCACGAGAATCCAGGTTCACCAGAACCTGATTTACGACAAATATCAAATATATGGTAAAACTCATCCTTGGTAACTTCACCTCTAGGAAGGACGGCGCTGTTATTTGCACGGGCGCGATATGGGTGTTTCTCCCACCAGTTACCTGATTTAGACTTAAGCATCTCTTCATCGTCACGACTGAATAAACAAATTAACGCGGCGCGTCTAATTCCCCCAGCAAGAACACAATCAGATCCAATACAAATAATATCGTGTACCTCTATTGGTTTAAGTTTACGACCAACAGCCGCTTTGAGTCTTATTTCAATTTCCTTCAAGGCATGCTTGAGTGGCTCTGGACCAGGAGCCTTTGCACCCGTAGTGACAAGAGGACTACCTTTTGCGCGAATCATACTAAAATCAAACTGAGGTTTTACTTTACGATAAAAGTAAGCATCCATCAAAGCATCAAGGGCCTGAGCCCATCCCTCTATTGAGTCGTGAACTGTAAAATATCCCTCATCCCGAGGAAGTTGGATTGTTGGTAGTTTAACTACATGTTCCTTTTGAACACTATATCCCACCCCAGTCCCAGAAAGCAGACAAAATAGAATTTCACCAAAAACTCTAGTATCATCTATGGCGGTAAAAGCACAATTAAACAGACGGAGGTTGTTCTTAAGTACACCTTGTCCCCCAAACTGCATCCCTCTCATAGACGTTAAGCACTCTTTGTCCAAAACAAATTCGAAGGCATTCATTATCTTCTTTGATAGTTTTGGGAACCTGTCCAAATGCATAACCATTGAACGATTAACAGTTTCCTCCCAAGTCTCTCTACGGGAAAGATGAGATAAATGCTTGGCGTATGTACGAAATGATACTATCTGGGATAGAAGTGCAGATGAATTGTCCATTTTTTCCTTGTAATTGGCAGAGGGGGTTGGGATCGAACCAACTATTTACGCTTTTGGAGAGCGTCGTCTTACCGTTAAGACTTCCCCTCTATTTGTGAGTGAGTTTAGATAACATTATCACTTCGAAGAGAGTCAGTCAAGCCATTATTTTCCTTGATTTATTTTAGCACCTTTTAGATAAGAAAGGGCTTGAAGGATCGCATCTGCTTCGTCATCCTGAGTACGACCCAAAGTTACACCAAATATCTTAAAAACTAAATCGACAGCAAGATGTTTCTTTGTAATCTTACCAGTAATACCTAGTTTCTTTTTATCTAAAGGCTTCCCATCTCTTTTTGCTTGGGATTTAGCCCTGGAAAGAGTTTGGTTTTGCTTACGTTGCTCTTTCGTTAGGGAAAGTCCGACCACTTTACGCCATTCGCTTGTGTCAATATATTGGACTTTATCTATAATATCCACATCCCAAAGAGCGTACAACACAGAGTAATGGATGAAAGCGAGCAAAGTCTGAGAGTGTCTGTTCATCCCTCGGTTTAATTGCTCGATTACTATAATATCTGGATTACAGTCCGTAACTTTATCAAATATATCTGTAGCTAAATCAAATACCCTCACGATGTTGTTTTTAGGATATTTTAATGTTTTATCTAGTTCCGGGGCTTCTATACGACCATAATCAAGCAACTTAGGCCCTACTGGAGTATCTTCCAGTAAGGCCCAACCTGCGCTAAGTGACAAATCTAAAGAAAGTACCTTAGTCCCCATTTTTATCCGAATTTAGATTCTACTATATAATTAATTTTTTCCTTTATTTCTTTAATGGAATCGGTATAGGGACCTTTTAGATTTGAAAGGTCGGCTTCTGCATCGGCAAGAGCAACGTCGTTTGACATGGCATCTTGGTTGCTCCATTCCTCGCCTAGAATCTCCATCAGTTTGTCGGCCTTATTGTCATTACGAGCCTTCTGAGCAGCTAGTTTGTTTTGTTTGGTGACAAGCTTGTAAGGTCCAAATAGACGTTCTACCTCTAGACTGGCAGCTTGTAGTTCACAATCATTACGCATAGCGTCATGAACGCTGTTTAGTTCGATATAGAGACTAATGAGTTTCTTTTGCTTTTCAGCATCAGGCATTGAGTCTATGATTGTTTGAAACTCTTGGGATAGTTCAACTTTGGCCATTTTTAATACCTTTTAATTAAGGGTTACTTTTGAATCGTGGACGTTTTGGAAAAGTACTTCTAATTCTTTGATTTTACCATTAGTAAAAGCACACTTGGTGATACACAGCTTATGAGGGATGGTGTCATCTAAAGATGGGTCTTTTTCGGACTCTAGTTCAGATATTGATTTTAGCAATTTGTCCTTCAAAACAGACAGATTTGTAATCTTGTCTTGACAAATGGTGTAATCAATAGCCTCTAGCTTTATCTCGTTACTAATGATCTTGTCCGAAACATAGTCACGAGCTGACTTGGCGTCTTGTTCTGTTTCAAACACCCTCATTATACAAATATTCAAATAAGAACCATCTGGTTTTTCTAAAGGAAGAAGCTCCACCATAGGTAGTTCGGAATAGCCCTTTTCGGGCTCATCTCCCTCCTTGTAAACTAAACCGACATACCAAAAATCATCTGGATGGCCAATTACTAGATTTTCATTATCCAATTTTACTTTTCCCACTTTCGTTATATACGGTAATTGTTTGGTTGAAACGATCTTGATATTCTGAATCGTGCTCAATCAGTAAAAGCAACGTATCATGCGCAACAGTGACTGTCAAGAGTTCAATCAGAGCATCTTTTTCGGCCCTTCCTAGGCCAGTAAACACCTCATCCAGAACGATCCAGTTGAATTTGATGCCAACCCTTCGAGCGATTACCTCCCTAACGGCTAGGTCTGAAACCAACTCTATTACAGATGATTGACCTCCAGAAAGTTCATTAAATGGTATTTTAACGCCTTGTAGGTCTACGATAGGGGTGATGGTCTTGCGTACTTTTCCTGTTTTGGCCACCTTATCCCCAAAACTGAAGTTTATATTAGATGTGTTTGGAACTTTTCCCAATAGGTTGTTGATTTCCATGGAGATTTCTTCTAATATTTGCTCAAAATAATAAGCAGGGAAACCATCCTTATGAACTATGGATAAAACGTCCTTTTCTATCTTGAGTATATTCTCTAATTGGTATTTTTCGTGGATTACGGATTGTATTTTGGCTTCCAATTCATTTACTGTAGCTAGTACACCTTGGATACGAGCCTTTTCTTTATCCAAAGAAAGGTTTTCGTATTGAAGGGTCCGCAAAAGCGACTCTTGTACCTTATATTGTTCTAATATACCATTTAATTGAACACCAAGAACCTTAGTTTCCTTGTCTTTTTGGACGGTAATCTCTTTTTGTTCAGCTAGGTATTTTTCTTGAGCCAAGATAATATCATCATCAAACTTTTTAATTATGTTCTGTTTAATGATTTCAAATAAACTTCTATTCTCATTACGAGAAATCGTCCATTCATCTGTTTTCTTGGTAAGATCTAGTAATTCTTGTTCTAATTGGTATTTAGAGGGAGATAAATGTTCTAGTTGGTGTTTTTTTAACCTATTTAAATCATCTAATTGGGTATTTAATTTGTTTTTAAGATTATTTTGATTTAACTTTAGGTTTTCTATTTTTATATTAATTGATTGTTTTTGTAAATCTGTAATGGGTTGTCCGCAGGCACCACAATTAACATCTGACTCCAGGTCTATAATTGTTAATTCTATATTTTTAATGTCTTTTTTGGTAGAATCAATCTCGTAGGAAATCTTATTTATCATCAAATTAGAATTTTCAATAGACTTGGATGTCTTTTGAATCTCATCATTAATAGTCTTACTGTTAAAATCTATATTTTTGTATTGTACATCTAATTCATCTAGTTTTTGTTGTAAATTAATTAATTCAATAGATTCTTCTAATTGTTTCTTCTTGTTTTCAGATGAATTTTTGATAATCTCTCTGGATATATTGGCCACCTGAGACGCACGGTGGGTGTACATCTCGTCCACATCCCTCATTTTAGCTAAAAACAAATCTTTCTCTATATTTAACATGTCTATTTGAGATACCAGCGTTGACATGTTATGTTCATTTTCTTCTATCTTTGAGTCTATATCCAGTATAGTCTTAGGATCTAGATTGTTAACCTTACGCAACATGTCAATTTGACCATTAAGATTATTAATCTGATTTTCTTTAACAAGTATTTGATTCTCTAACGATTTAATCGTATTAGAAGAAGTATCTGAGGCAGTATCAAAACTATTAATACCTAAAATCTCTGAAAGGAAGGTCTTTTTCTCTTCATCAGACAAACTCAAAAACATACCATTGGTACGTTGTGTACGGTAGGTAAGGTATTTAATGAGATTAGTGTTTATACCAAAGATTTGGGATAGCTTATCCTTCTTTTGAGCTACAGTACCATGAACGGTACCCTCAAAAAACAATTCGGGGGTAGAGCCCCTGGTAGAAACAAGGGGAGAACCGTTCAATTCTAATTCTACGGAGCTATACCAAACGTCTGGGTCTATGTTGGATTTAAGGACTGTAGCCGATTTAGAACAATAATCCAACGAAAAAGCAAGTCCGTGGGTTAGATTGGACTTACCTACACCCGAAGAACCCTTAATATGAAGAATGCCATTTTCTGGAAACTTTATGGTGGTCTTGTCGTAAAATGACCTAAAACCATACATTTCCAGTGATTTTAGTTTGGCTAGTTTCATTTACTCTTTAACCCCAGATCTATAGAAATCAGCATTTTCTATAGCGTCCTGCCTTGAACGCTCTTTTACTATTTCCTCAGCATCAACTAGACGCTCTATAGACCTTACCATTAAACCGTTATCTAATACCTCTTTAGTAGAAGTAGTCAAGGGCTTGGGATCCCTTAATAGCAACTCACCGCAAAGTTTGCACAATACGGGGATTTCTTGAGGCAGTAAACGCCTGGAACTCTTTTGGCATTTAACGCACTGAAAATGATAAATAGGCATTTAATCTTCTAAGGAAGTATTAGAAGACCGCTCGAACGACAAAGCTTCCCTAGCCTCTTGGCGCTCTAGTTCTGCATCCCGATGATAAACTACACATCCCCCTAGGGTGCCTAACTGGCTGGCAATTGATAAACTATTACGAACAGCCTCAAGCACAGCGGGAGTTGAATCAAGAAGACCAGCATCCTTAGCGTTTACCCATTCGTTAGCCATGCAATCATAAATACTGGCTGTTTTGCTTGTCTGATTGGAAGCATTACCAGTAAGAGTACGAATGTTAGCATCTACCTCTTCGTTATTTAGACCAATATTTGAATAAAGCCTACGAATAGGTTCTAGAAGGCTGGGAACCAGGATTTTATTAACTATATCCTTGTCTTGGTCATTTAGGTCTTTGATTTTAGGTAACTCAGTAGTGATTTTAGCTAAGGTCCAACCACCCGCAGGAAGGCAACCATGAGAAAGAGCGCCCTGTACGGCCCTTACCGCATCTTCAGCCCTATCCTTCTTTTCACGGATCTCTCCACTAGAAGAACCGGACACAATTAGACGAGCTATACCCCCTGTTATCTTGCCAATACGCTCCTCTATGATTGATTTGTCTAATTGAGACGAGGCTGACTTTGCTTGGGTTTTTAGTACATCCACCCTAGCTAAAACTAGCTCCTCATCACACTTACCAATAATAGTAGACTTGTTGCGATACATTTCAAACATAGAAACGTCGCCTCCACCAAAGATACATTCATCGAATTCTTCTATTTCTTGTTCTGGAAGCAATCCAGGTAGTGGTTCAGAAATAGGATTAAATACAACCGCTCCGGTAATTGCAGATAGGTCTTCCAGGAAATCTAATTGACCATTAGGCATTTGGCTTAGGGGAGCCACAACCGGTACGATCTTAAGACCGTTAGGAGCCTTGAAATTGGTAGCTAGGTTAGCTATTACGTTTTCAGAAAAACCAGTGGCAACCATCACTACGTTTGGTGATTTATTGTGTATTTGCCATTTATGTTCAAGTATTTGAGCCAGACCAACAATTGACTGGATATCGTTAATTACACCAAAATACAGTACGAAAAAGGGACGTTCTAGCAAAACACGTTGATTTGTAGAGTCGTTTATGTATTCATGATAGAATTTACCCATTGTATCCTCATAGCCACGAGGAATGGGAAATCCTTCTATTTTTTCTACTTTATACTCTGATTCACCGGAGATCTCAGAAATGGTCACATTACCATCGTCTCCTACAAGCTCGAAACACTTAATAACAGCATCGGCTAATTCTGAATCACCGTTAGCAGAAACCTTAGCAATGGAGTATTGGGTATCCTTGGCTACCTTGAAGGCTTGTTTCCTGACCAATGGTTCGATAGAGGTCTTAAATAGCCTCTCTAGGGTCCTAACAGCCTTCTGGGGACTGACCTTTGGGTTTTTGATACAGAACTCTTGTACGTTACGAACGATGCTCTCAGAGAGGATGGCGCAGGTAGTTGTACCATCACCAGCGTCATGCGCGGTTTTGGCAGCACCATCTCTAGCCGCTTCCATAATAGCATGCTGGGTGGGATTTGAGAATCCAAGGCTTTTAAAGACAGTAACACCGTCTTTTGTTATAATGTTGGGCATGCCAATTTCTTGACGCTCAATAATTACGACCTTACCGCCAGGACCAAGGGTTGAACCTACTATTTCAGAAATAGTAGCCATGGTATTTAATACCATTTGGTTCAAACCGTTGCGTACAGTTGTAACAGACTTAGGGGGAGACTTTACTTTAGAATATTGGGTAGCCATTATTAAAAGGAATTATAATACTAAAATACTACAATGTCAACATTAAAATACTACCGCTACCGCTTACCACTGAAGCGTTTTATTCTATTAATTAATGTTAGCAAATCTCCAGGGTATCTGTAATCACCATAATCAAAAGCTAAAAAGTTATACTCATAGTTAACTTCATATAAATAATCGTGAATATCTTTGGCTTCTTTTGGAGTTCTGGTTAAATAAGGTTCTTTTGGTTTAATTGGCATTTAAAAAATATCCTTACTGAATCCTACCTTGGAATCGGTTGATTCTGACTTTGGTTTGTTCTTCAATGCTTTTATACGGGCTGCTACTTCGTGGAGTTCCCCACCCATACATTTAACAGAAACTACCAATTCCTTAATATGACCAAGACTAAAACCTTTAGTTAAACCAAGCCACTCTTGGTATTGTTCTTCTGTTAATTCATCTGTTAGCTTATACTTTAGGTATTGTAACTTTACATCATCATCTGGCAAGCCAAACTCAAGTCTCCTATCGAAACGGGAGGGACGGTCGGTGAGTCTACCATCTAACTTTTCTGGGTAATTTGTGGTAGCTATATTGACGGTATTGGCAACAGAAAATTGACCATCCAAAATAGCCAAAAGGTCTGCTTCGTTACCCTTTTCAATCATTGCGTCTATATCTTCCAAAAGCACCAATAAGGGGGTATCTTTGTTAACCTTACGTATATCCTGTAGGGCGTTTTTAAGATACCAAGCGTTATCAGCCATGAGAACGATTCCTCCGTTGCGGAAGAACTCTCTGGCTATTAAAGCAGTTATACTACTTTTACCACAACCAGGGGGACCATGTAAAAGATACCCACGTTTATGACTAAATCCATATTTAAGGTAAACTTCTTTTTTGGTGAAAAACTCCTGTATTTCTTGTAATATAATATTTACAGGTCCCTTTTCGGATACTATTAAATCATCCGTAGAAATCTTTATACTACGTAAGGAAACATTTGATAACCCATCTCCATCTACCGCTACGTAGTAACCAGGAGGAAGGGTTTCTTGTATACCCAAGGTACTACCCATCTCCATCCATTTTTCCAATGGACGCATTTTGGATTTATCCGGAACGGTTGACACCGATATGGTATCGTTGCCAAGGTAAATATACTTCGGTTCTTTTTTAGGGTTATCAGTCATTTTTTACCTATTTTAAATTTGGCTGTGGAGGATGGGGTTGAACCATCGACATTCGGATTAACAGTCCGACGCTCTGCCAACTGAGCTACTCCACATTTTCTATAAAGAACCTTAACATAGGTATCCTTGCGTTGTCAATCATTAAAAGTTACTTTACATTACAACCGTTACGTATTTAGCTTTATCTCCCTTTCTTTACGTTAAGCAAATTCTATTGGGTTCCTTAGCAAGATAGGGTTTCTACGTTTACCGGTGTTTGGGTATTTACAGAGTTTAGGGCAGCTTATTCAGCTTTAATTGGCATTTACGGGGATTTACTGTTGTCTAATAGTATAGACATAGCTATTCATTGATTTATCTTATTTGCTTTGGGTTGATAATTTTATTAGGTAAGGTTTCTTTAGAATCTATTTAGTTTAATTATCTTCTAAAGGGATCTATTTAGAACCAGGGGTTGCTTTTCTTATCTAATTAAGGTAAGGTTGTTTTTAACTTTTTCGAAGGTAACCGTTACGTTTGTTACCAAAGATGGAGAAGCCCTATTATACTGGTTTCAAAAAACGTGTCAAGACAATTCTTTAGTAACGGTACTTTTTGTTGTAAGTGCCCAAGGTTCCTACCGAAAAGTTACTTTTCTTCTTGACTTCTATTGAAAATACCGGTAATATACCTTATATGAACAACAAAAAGCCTTTACTGGTTAACTTTATAGGGGCTCCAGCCAGTGGTAAGACCACCGTAGCTGCCCTCACCTTCGGTGCTCTTAAGGAAGCTTCGGTACCCTGCGAACTGCTTACAGAGGTAGCGAGGAAACACATAGTTGGTCTTAAATATGTTAATAGGTGGAGCAATCCCCCCTGGAATGGTATTTTAACCGATAGAGACCAGAACGATATCTACATTGGCGAACTCTACCAAACAGAACGCTACGTTACGGTTTGTTCCCCAGAAACTGTTATAATTAGTGATTCCAGTCCAATAAATGCTATTATTTATAACCGTAGGTTGTCTAGTGACAAAATCATAATTAACGACTGGTTAGCTTACTGTAATCCCTTGTTCTTCTACTCCACCCCGGTACCTAATAATTTGGACACCTTGGACTCCAACCGAGTCCACTCTATCGAACAAATACACAATGCAGACCGGGAGATCCCCGGAATTATAGAAGAGTTAGGGTTGGAAGTTATTACCCTTAATGGTAATTCCAACCAACGCCAACTTCAATGTCTTCATGCAATATATGACAGGTTGGCCTAAACCAGTTGTTATCAATAGTAGAACCCACCAGGGTTAATATAGATGAAAACGCTCCCATAGATGCCATTCGTAAGTATTTGGCATTTAAAGACATGGGTGTTTTATATCAAATAAAACAATTTAAAGCCAACAAGTGGTTATTGAAGAAAATAACCAACGAAGAGTGGAGTGAACGCCTACACTCCCTAGAGGCTCAAGTTGACCGTTCTGCTTTGTTTGAAGACTCGAATGGGTACTACACCTATAGTGGTTTAGCTGAAGATTTATCCCAGCAGTTTGGGCTGCATTTAACCAATACAATTAAATACACCAAACCAACTCCGTTGTCTTGGACCCATACTCCTCCAGATTTAAGGTACTTTCAAGAGGATGTAGTTAAGTTGTTTCTACAGCACAAACACGCTGCGGTTAATCTTGCCGTAGGTATGGGGAAATCCTACATAGCCCTACATATAGCCCAAAGGCTAGGATTGAAAACCGTTGTAATGGTACCCTTTTCAGCTATAGCAAACCAATTGTACGCTACGTTCACTAAACATCTCGGTAAATATAGGGTGGGCATGTTTGGGGACGGTCGCAAGGACACCAGTAAACTCATAACCATAGCCGTGGCTCAATCGTTGGTTAGGGTCGAGGAGGGAACACCCGAATGGGACGACCTGCAAGGGGTCAAGGTGCTCGTTTCAGATGAGTCCCATATGAACCCAGCCTCAACCCTGGAGGGTGTCTGTATGGGGCTCCTACGCAACGCAGAGTACCGTTTTGCTTTGTCTGGTACTCAGCTGCGTAGCGATGGTAGCGAAATTGTCCTTAAGGGTCTAGTAGGGCCTATTGTTTACAGTAAAAACATACAAGACGGAGTTAGAGAGGGTTTTCTAGCCAAACCCAAGTTTATTGTATATCGCTATAACAGCCAAGATCCCTATCGCTCTGCCGATACCAACAAGATGACCCAAAAACATTTATACTTAAATCCGGATATAAACACCCTGGTTGCCAATATAGTAAACATCAGTTCTGGCAAGATGGGTCAGTCCGTTTTGGTGTTAATTGATGAGTTTGGTCAATTTAATATGATTTACCCTCAATTTACATCAAATTTCAAATTTGCCCATGGGGGAGCCACCAAGGCCAACAAAAAACACATTCCTCCTGAATTCTGGAAATCAGAACCATTGGATTTAATTGAAGAATTTAACCAGTTAAAGTTTCCGGTAATGGTTGGAACCTCTTGTTGCTCAACCGGAGCTGACTTTAAGGTGCCCAAAACCGTTATTTACCTAAGAGGGGGAAAGTCTGAAATAGATTTCACCCAAAGTCTAGGTAGAGGAGTAAGGAAATTTGATAATGGTACTTATAAGAAGGACTCCTTCACCTTTATTGATTTTTGGTGTCGGAACGTACCAGCCTTGGATCGTCACGCTAAGGCCAGAATAGCTTATATGAAAGCTATTGGTGGGGATATAAAGATTATTGATATTTAAATAAGATACTTGACAATTGCTTTCTTTAGTATATACTGGTAAAAAAAATGAATATCGAACTAAAATTAATAGGTTATCACTTAACGGATGGTTCCAAGAAGGAATTTGAATGTCCTGGGTGTGGACTTTGGTATCCAACTAAAGAAAAAACCCTTAACTGTATCAAAAAGTTCCATTCAATGTCTAATGATTGGGAATACAAGAAGATAGAGGCTAATAATGGAGATATACTCCATATGGCTCAAGGCGTTGCTTCCAAGCCCAAATCAGAAGAAATTACCGATGAGTTCGACATAGTTAACAGTATGGCTAGTTCAGGAGAAGTTCCCCCAGAAGTAGTCAAAATACTCAAAAACCGTATACCTAAAAAGGCAACAAAAGGAAAGAACGAATAGATATTAATGGCTTCATCTCAAGACCAGCATTTTGCTAACTTTCAAAAGATACTATCCTCCAAGATAGTTGCCTATGGAGAGCACCAAGGCTCTGAAAAGGACTTTATTAAGTCTCAAAAGAAGCAAGTTCTTAAGCTTTCAAAGCTGGAAGAGATGTTTCGTAAGGAACTATTACGAACTCCTCATGGTTTGCAGGTCTACATGGAATTTATCAACTTCATTAGGGATGACCGAAAGAATATATTAGATGCCAGACCTTACTTTCGTATAAGACAAGACGTGTTCACCAAGAAGGTATCCCCAGCCTTACGAACCAGGGATCCAAAGAACATACAAAAGTGTCATTTTAACTTTACCTTTATTTCATTTGCCATGAAATATGTAGTGTTATCACCCAATGACCCATTAACAGATATTTACGAAGAACTTAAAGAAGTAAGGAATAAGCTAATAGAAGTGAACACACCTTTGGCAATAGCCAGAAGCAGCCAATTCTATCGTAAAACTAAAAGAAATCACTTAACCCGCATGGACCTAATCCAGGTGGCGTTGGAAGGTTTGACTGCTGGAATAGACAAGTTTTGCGGTATTTACGACAATACCAAATACCGTCATATGCTTATAGGCAGAATTACGGGCAATCTAATTGAGGCTTATTGTATTGACGAAAACACAATATTAAACCCAATAGGCCAGCCTCCAAAGAAGATTTCAGAGTTTATTCCTGGTGATAAGATTTTAGGAATTGATGATTCTGGGGCTATTATAGAAACAGAAGTTGTAGCATTACACGATCATGGCGTCGTGGACGGCTATGAGGTTGAATTTGCCGATGGGTATAAGATAATATGCTCAAAAAATCACAAATTCCTTACAGAAGAAGGTCAAATCCCAATTCACGAAATAGTATCCAGAGGCTTGGGTGTGCTTTGTGAGCCCACCAATGAAAACTGGTGGTTGGACAACTCATTGCCAAATGGTTCTACCGTCCAAGAGAAAGATGTATGCTCACAAAAAAGTATGTCCAATCTGCAAAACACTGGTATACGAGACCCGGCGCTCGAATGGGCTGAAACTAACCTTACATCAAACTCTAACCGAAGGATGGAAAAGTCTGTGCGGTCAGACTTTTCGAACACGTCGATTGTTTTACAGTCACAGAAAAAACTGTCAGGTTTGTCAAAAAGCCATATTGGAGGGACTTGTCGCAAGGGCCAAGAATTGGCGGAACAAGAACATGGAACGTGTTCTAGAGCACATGCGGAATATTTCGATAGCATTTCAGGAGTCTTTACAAAAAAGACCAGACCTAAAATCGAAACACACAGAAAAGGTGAAACAAGCTTCCATGGAATGGAGGTCGAAGAATCCAGAGGAATTCATCCTCAACATGAAAAAAGCCTGGGCCGCTCAGAAACCATCCAAGATGGAAGCGTGGTTACGGTCAAGCGGAACTATAACCTGGGACGATGTTCAAATCAGATGCGGAAAGGAAAGAAAGCAGGTGGACTTCGTTTCTCCGGATCACAAAATATGGGTAGAAGTGGATGGGAGCTTTCACTTCAAAGAAGTATCGACGAAGCCGTTGAAGCAGAGATTGCCAAAGATTCAGCAACGGGATGCCATGTTGAAGACGGAGGCCCTATTGAGGAAAGATGTGACTTTGATCCGATTAGCGGCGGATTGTTTCTATGCGACTGGCATACTAAAAGAGCCTTGGAGGGTGTGGCTATCAAACATGCTCCTCTCACCTCGACCAGGGGTTTGGTGTTGCGGAAAGTTGTACGATTTAGCCCCATGGGCACAAGAAGGATGTACGATCTTGAGGTCGCCCACCCCAAACATAACTTCCTTTTGCCTAACGGAATAGTTACTAGCAATTCCGAAACAATGGTTCATTTTTACCCAACAGACAAGAGAAAACTGTATAATGCAAACAAAGTAATGAATAAATGTCGTACAGAGGATTTTCAAGAAATATCTGCCAGGGTAAATGATTTAGCTAAAGAGCATTTATACACCACTACCCCAGAAGAAGTAACACATTTAGTGGCAGCTAGTAATCTAATTAATGCCGACTTCTCACCTCCCGCCCATTCCGGTGATAACCAAACCAAGACTATACAAGATACGATGCAGTATGCCGATGTACCGGAAAAACAACCAGATATAGGTTATGAAGCACATGAATTGAGCGGCAAGTTAGCACAAGCAATACGCAAATTAACAGTATTTGAGCAAAAACTACTAAGACTCAAGGGAATGGAATTTTAATATGGACAAACCTACTTTCGTTATAGATAATTTTACAGACGCAACGCCTGCTCCGGAATGGTTTAAATCACCTGAAGGTCCAGTTAATGGACAAACCAAAACTGTAGCTTTTACAGTGAATGGACAAATAGCGGTAGAACCTTTTCAGGCCACCACGACCCTTAAGACTGTTAAGAGGGGTGGTTTGAGGGTGTTAGACCAAACAATTAGCCTTATTAAGACCAAAGCCGTATTTGACTACAAGGATTCAGATCTAGAGGTTTGCAGAGGAGGAAGTATTTATCTCAAGGGGAATGTAGGATTCCAAGCTTGGGCCAAACAGGTTTATGAATACGAGGGGATTAAATTCGTATTAGTTCCAAAGACTGAAATCGTAATGGTTAACAATAATGGCTAATTATTTAGTAGTTGGAGATTATCATGCGGTAGCTACGGAGTTGGACGAGTGCGCTCGTCTGATGGAGCGAATTTACAAACTCCAAGAAACCGATAAGTGGGATGGTATTGTATTCTTGGGAGACCAATATCACTCATTTGCTAATATAAACGCATATGTAATGGATTTTTGGACTAAATCATTTTCTGAACTAAAGACAAGATTTAAGGATGTGATAGCTCTGGTTGGTAATCACGACCAACCTGGAGACAATACGGATGAAGTCAAGATCCACTCCATGATTCCTCATAAATCACAAATTACAGTAATAGATAAGCCAACTATTATAGATAATATGCTGTTTATGCCTTATTATCACAAGGAGGAAACTTGGTTGAATCACTATAATGAGCAAAATCACTCTTCATTTCATACAGTTGTAGCACATCAAACATTCCAAGGGTGCATGTACGAAAACGGATTTTACGCCAAAGATGGTTTTGGTGTAGAAAACGTCCAGCACAATATAATCAGCGGTCACATTCATAAATTCCAAGATCTACGTAACAATCAACATCCATACAAAATGATTTATCCTGGAAGTCCCCGTTGGAGAAATGTCAGTGATACAAATGAAGGTAAATCTCTTTTTGATTTACATGTAAATCAGGATACTTTCCAACTAGCAGAAGCGTTAGATACAAATGAGGTTTGCTCTAAAATGCATCATATTGAGTTTGTCGAACCAGAAAGCACCAACAAGTTTCTTCCTAAAATTAAGGATAACGATAGGATTGTAGTGGATATTAAAGGTTCAGAAGCTTATATTAAGTCTGTTTTACCAGAAATATCTACCTGGGCTACTAGAATCAGGGTGTTTCCACAAAATCAAAAGAAGGTAACCGTTTCCGAGCAAAAATCCATAGAGGAGAGCTTGAAGGATTTTCTTTCCAACATCAAGGCCCCCAACGGAACACATCCAGACTGTTTATTAAGTAACGTAAAACGGAGGTTACATGCAGAGGAAGAATAGAGAAGAACCAGAAGTAACACCTCAAGCTAAAGAGATTATTACCAAGATAAAATTGGCAATGGATCTCTTTAGACGTACAGGTGTCTTACACGATGTGCTAGCAGAACAATTAAAGCATTTATGTAGGTTTTATCTATTGGACCAAATATCCAGACTAGACCGTCTTGAGTTGGATTACGATTTGGAGGATCCCGATTACCCAAGGAAGGTAATCTTTATAGTAAACTCACCTTCAAAAACCATTAAATGTCCGCCGTTATTAAAGAAATTCACTAAATACTTACTTGGTGAAGAGTTCAAAGTAATGGTAAAAGTAGAAAAGAAACCTTAAAATGACCACCCTGACCCTCCCAGATTCAAAACTAGCTCTATTGAGCGAAGGTGAACTAAAGGAATACGAAGATTTCCAACAATCGTTCCAAATGCCGCTGGCATACGATGTTGCGGAGGGATTCTACAAGACATTCGAAAAAGGTCGTACCTGCGAAGAGATATGCTCTGCAAACCTAGGTGTGGGGCTTGGATCTGTACTTGACGCTAGGATTAGGTTTAATTGGGATGCCCGGCGTGGACGCTATGAGTCTATGTTGGAATCTACCATGAAGTCAAAGTCACTTCATTCTCAGGCTACTGCTCTGAGTTTCGTTTCAGATCTTATAAGTGTAACCCAAATGAAACACCAAGAAGCCATTAATAACTATATGGCCACCAAGGATCCTAAGTTCTTAGAAAATACAATACAAATAACCAATGTTAGGGATTACAAATGCCTCGTGGAAATTCAAATGTTACTTTCTGGCCCTCCCGGTGGCCCCATACCGGTTCCCGGCAATACAGTTGTATATAATCAACAATTAGTAAATATGCCGGGAAATGGTCAGCCTCCCATTACGGTAACAATTGAACCCGAGGACCACCGTAAGTTCTTAGCCGAAAAGGCAGAAGAAATCAGCAAAGCAGACGAGGAGAGGGCTCGTGTAGCGGCAGCTGTAAGGAAACACAAAAAGAATGCAGAATCAGAGAATGGCTAGTAAGAAACCAGTTGCAATAGCCCCCGCAGACCCTCTTAATCAATCCAAAGAGCGTCGGTATCTGTTTGTTCCTTGCCAATCCAAGAAGGAACTCAAAAACTGGATCCGAGTCTATTTGGGTTTAGATTATCCAGACGGAAGAGTAGATCCTTCTTCTAATTCAGATCCAATGAGTTTGCTTTGGGAATTATACAGTGCGGCTGTAGATCCAGACAGAGAATGGGAGCGTTTATTGGGGTATGCTTCACGATTCTCGTTTAAGACGCTATCCGCCTCTATTTTGGAGTTATTGTTTTTGATCCATCATGGTCGCAACATAGCCCATATGGCTGCCCTAGAAGCTCAAGCCCAAAACTCTCAAGAATATATCAAGAAGTTCCTTAAATTACCTATATTTAATGGATTCTTATTAAAAGATAACACTCGCGAGCTATTCTTTAGTCGTTACTTAGATCCAGTAACAAACATGTCCTTTACCGAAAAGGAAGTACCTCTCCTACCAACAGAAATAAGGGATAGGCTACAAAATTTAGTAAATTACATTAAAATCATTGTTGCCACTACGGCTTCAGCTAATGGTCTGCACACCAATCTGGTTGTATTGGACGAAGTAGATCTTATAACAAATAAAGAAGCCTACAATGAAGCAAAACTCATACCAACCGAAGAAAAGGGTTTTAGACCTATAACTTTTTTGACTTCTACCCGTAAATACTCTATTGGTTTAGTCCAAAAAGAAATAGACGCAGCGGCTGAAACTGGTCTTGAGGTAAGACACTGGAATATTTTAGACGTTACCGAGCGTTGTACAGAGGCTAGACACCAACCAACCAAAACCAAACTACCTATATATCGTTCTCAGAAACTACTCAAGGCTATTTCAGAAGAAGACTTTGAGCGATTGGATATAGCTTCCAAAGAAAAATACGTAAAAGATGAAGGGTATTGGGGGTGCTTGAATGAATGTAAGTTATTTGCTGCCTGCAAGGGGAACCTAGTCAAACAAACCAATGGTTCTTCTATATTGAAGTCTATTGGCCATATTATACAACAGTTCTCTATTAATGACCCAGAGAGAGCTAACGCTCAATTGCTTTGCAATAAACCCTCCAAAGAGGGTATGATTTACCCAAATCTTGATGCAGAGATCCATTTTAAATCAGCCCAGCAAATTGCCAATATGATTACGGGGGAGGAGTTCCCAGAAAAATACACCCAAAAAGAACTAATAGGATTGGCTCAATCTCTAGATTGTAGATTCGTGTCTGGTATGGATCATGGCTATACCCATAACTTTGCGGTATGTACTGGATTCATATATGGTAATAAGTTATTTATGATTGATTCTTTTGCTGTTCCAGAACTAGAAATAAGCCAAAAGATCAATTTGTGCAACGATCGTATTAAACACCTAGACCCAACTATATATCCAGACCCAGCCGATCCGGGTTCCAGGAAGACTTTTATTAATCACGGATACAAATGTAAGGAATTCAAAAAAGGTCCCGGTTCTGTATTGGAGGGTATCAATGCAGTTAGAACCAAACTCATGCCCTCTTTAGGTAGGGAACCAGAGGTTTATTTCATTAAGGACAACGATGGTGTATTGAATTTATTTGGAGATCTATCTAAATACCATTGGATCGTAGGTGTAGACGAAAAACCAACAGATGTTCCAGATGACGATAACGATGACAGTGCTGATGCCTTTAGATATCTTATTATGAATGAGTTTCCACTCAAAAAGAAGAACAGAAACGCTTCGGAAGGCTCCGAATTACCCTATCTTTACCAAGAAAAGCCAATTTCCGAGCCTACTGTTGAGAATTTCATCACAAATCGCCTAGAAGCACTGGGAGTTTCACGTTCAAATGAAGATTTAGACCAAAATACCAACAAAAACGACTCCAAGTCTAGCATAAAGTGGAGATTTTAATCGTAAAATAGCCAAAAGGCCCGCAATTTTAAGGAAATATGGCTACTTTCAACGAACAATCCAATATTCAGTCGTTTTTCGACAACCCCAGAGCTATCCCCCAGCAATTTGCCTTTAATACTATTCAAAATATAGTAAATTTACCGGTAAATAATCCCACTGAGGTTAATTTAACCGTTCAGGCTGGATCTACTCTTTCCGCTTTCAACACATCTGTAGCTACCTCTATAGATAGTACTACTGTTTTTAGTCTTTCTGCCAATCCAATCATCTCTGGTACTTATAGATTTACCAACACGGGAGGTACGGCTCCTGCCTTTAGGACCGATAGGGGTCTTGCTCTTAACGGCCAAACCGCTTCTATTTCAACCAATACAAATGGAAGTGTTACTTTTTCTATTGTAGCTGGCTCTTTGGCGGCTCTTCAGGTCGGTGATTCTCTATTCATCCCCGGATTGTCCACTGGAGACGCTACGGGACCGTTTAATCCATCAAATGAGGGGCTTTGGACGGTTACCTCAACCGGAACCCTATCTGTTACCCTGGTGCGTCCTGGGACGTTCAGTGCGTACTCCCAAGCTGGAGTAGTTATAACCTCCAACAGTCAAGTCCTCGGGTACTCATCTACCGGTGTTCAAATTGGTAATTTAGTCGATATACTAAGTGGGTTCAACGCTTATACCACAGGTACCTACACTGTAAGTCAAGTAACTCCTGGTTGGGTAGAGGTACAATCAGCTCAAGCCCTTCCTCCTCAAACAGGGATTATGCCCGGTGCTTCTGGAATGAATTTTTACAGTGGAGCTAAACGCTGGATTAGGGTTCAAGTTAATCAATCAGCCGCCTTACAGTTAAATGGAGATACCACCATAGACACCCGTTTGGATCCAATTGTAATACAAGATGGTTCTCAATATGCCTTTATGGAAAAAATAGGTTCTGTATTCAGCCTATCAATTGTAAATCGCTCTCTTTATTCAATGGCAGTACGAATTATGAGTTTTGAATAAAGGATACCTACAATGGCCAAGAAAAAACAACCAGAATTAAATGCCCTGGAAGAGGTTCTGAGTCTAAATAAGACAGAAGTTGGTCCTCATCTGGGGAAACGCTTAATTACTGCTTTGGAAAATACAGTAGAATCAGATGTTAAATCTGTTAATCGTATAGGTTTTACTGTAGATCCGGTATCTGAGTCCCAAAATTCTTACTCTACTATTTTCGTATACAAACCCCAATTCCTCTTAAGCGACATAATGCTTAAAAGGGTCGCCAGGGGAGATGAACTTGTAGCTGCCATAGCTACTGCCCGCTCAAACATGCTTGGTAGCTTTGGAGCACCAAGGGCGGATCGGTTTTCGTTTGGTCATAAAATTGTAATTAAACCAGAACTGGCCCATGAGTTAGATCAAGACACAAAGGATGGTTTAAAGAAAAAGGTAGACGTTGTTGTTGATAAATTGGTAAAATGCGGTTCAGATCTTAAGGATGGAGACCATCTAAGCCTACGAGAGTTCCTGCACATCCAAGCTCGCTCAGCCATTATTTTGGGTAGATTTGCTACGGAGCGCATTTACAGGGATAATCCTTTTACTAATAAGAAGGAATTCTTCGCCTTCCGCCCTATAGATGCGGGCACTATATATGTAGCTACCAATCAACAACGGGCAGCAGCTAAGATCCGGGAAGAAGCCCGCAAGACCCTTAAAAGACTACGTAGGGACAAGCATATAGATGAAACTTTCGAAATAGACCGTTTCGAAAACGATGAATATAAATGGATTCAAGTAATTAACAATCAACCCAAACAAGCATTTACTGATGATGAGTGCTGTGTAATTAATTGCTATCCCGTTCAAGACTTTGAGTTGTGCGGGTATCCCTTAACTCCTATAGATACGGTTATTTCGGCTATTACCACTCACATTAATATCTCTGTATGGAATAAAGGCTATTTCCAGAACGGAAGAGCCAGCAGGGGTATGTTGGTTATTAAATCGGACGATGTTACAGAGCGGGAAGTTGGCTTGATTAGACAGCAATTCCAAGCCTCTATTAATGGGGCCAGCGCAGCCTTCCGTATGCCTGTCTTTGGCGTTCCTGAAAAGTCGGATATCAACTGGATGCCAATTGATGCTGGCTCTAGGGATATGGAATTTCAATACCTTTCAGACTCCAATGCCCGTACTATCTTGTCTGCCTTTCAAATCTCTCCGGAAGAAATTCCAGGTCTGGCCCATCTTTCCAGGGGTAGCAGTGCTCAAGACACCTCTGAATCTAATGGCGAATACATGCTTACCGCTCATAGAGATGTAGGCTTGCGCCCCCTGGTAAACATCTTTGAGACTTTCTTGAATGAACAAATCCTACCCCTTCTAGACGAAGAGGTAGCTCGCTATTGTACAGTTAAATTACTAGGATTAGAAGCCGATACCGCCGAAAAGGAATCAGTACGATTCCAAACTGACGGCCCCATCCACATGGAGTATGATGAGATCCTACAACGGGTAGAGAAACCTACTGTTGGTAAGGAATGGGGAGGTAAATTCCCTCTAAATCCTCAATGGCAGTCAATTATAGATAAATATCTATATGTGGATGAAATTCGTACACATTTCTTTGGATTGCCCCCAGATCCAAATTTCCACTACGTAAGGGACCCTTATAATTTTCAATTTCTCCAGTTTAATTTCCAAAAACAACAAATGGAAATGCAAATGAAAATGCAGGAACAAGCAATGGCCGAACAGGGAGCCCAAGCCCCTTCTTCTCCAGCAGGCGGGAGTATGAGCCCCACACCCCCTGGAGAAGAAGGAGTGAATGCACAAAACCTACCTAAAACCAAGGATCCCAACTATGTCAATGCCCAAAATGAAAAACCCAATATGGCAGTAAATGCCACAGAGGGTCAACTTTCAGAAGCTGCGGGGAAAGCAGGAGAAGCTTTTGGAGCTAAACCCTAATAACCTTGAATGGTGCCATCCCCGATATATAATTCCCTACCTGCGGTGGTTGTTACCCTGTGGGGGTCGTAGGGATTATTGAATGGATTATAGGTGGTTTCTCCAGCCAAAATCCAAACACTAGGTATATTTTGTGTGTATTGGGATTGAATTAGTCTCTGACATTCCTCTGCGGTTCCTTCGGCATCAACAATCGTACCGTCTGTTTTGGTTATTTTGATTTTCATAAGTTCCCTAAGCCTCTTCCATATAATAGTTATCTAAAGCGTCGAATTCTTCTTGATTGAATGTATTGTAAAGAGCATCCATCTGATTGGATAATTCTTCCATTTCATCCATATCCTCGCTTTGATTGGATTTATTTAATAAATTAATATACTTTACAACCTTGTCAGGGTAAGACATTGTGCGCTCCTATATACATTTGGGATAATACTGATTTAACCTTATTTCTGCCAGATAGAACCCTTATGTAGGGTATAAATAGGGATTCTATGACTAATTCTTTTGATGGTAGGTGCTTATCACCCTGGTCTCGCTCACCACAAGCCATACTTATATTTAACTTGATTTCTGGAGTAAAATCTAGGTGAAACTCATCGTTGTCTATATCTAGACGTTCGGATGTTTCATATATAATATTCATGCTCAAACACAAGGTATGGTCTCCAGACTTTTCCAGCACTCCATACCCAATAATCCTATCATCATATCCAAGGATTTTAATTAAATCAGAGTTAAACTTTGTAACGTAAGTTACATTTATACCAAATTCATTAAAAGGAATGACTATATTCCTCATTTCTTTGATTTTGGCTCTAGATAGGTCGAAGGCTTCGTTGGAGTTCATTGGTTACACGTAGTTTTTAGTGGTTTCATTTAACACATTGATATCTACATCTGGATTGGGAAGTAATTTAGCTATAATTTGAACTATTAGATCTACTTCTTGCTGAAAGATAGCATCCTTTTCCAAATCTTTCAACAGGTCGGTACGTATGTAGTCTGGATCTACTTCTCCCAGGAAGGTGACAGCATCCAACGGAAACCCTTCCTTGATAGCCCTGGCAGCTAAAACAACCAAGGTCAAATTGTAATCTCCATACAAAATGGAACCCTCCAGATACCCTTCTTGTAGTTGTTTGAAGATAATTTGGTTTAATTCTTGCTTTGTTTCTAGTTCTTTACGGCTCTTGGTGAAGGGGACTATATCTTTTAGTATTTTTAGTATATCAAAATGAGGATTTACGGCCATTCTTGTTCCCGTTCCAATTCTTCGTTATCCCACTCTTGTAATTCTTTGTTGTAGGTCTTTATATTCAATATACGATTAATTTCTAATTCGTAATGCTCCATAGTAATAGACCCCCTCTTTAGGGCTTCGGATATACTAAGCAACTCTTCATTTAGAGTTGATTGTTTCTGGTTTTTCATTATGCCTCTTGACAAACAAAATTACCAATAAGTAAAAAGCTATAAATGGGGTGGTAACAGCCAGGGAAATTACTCCTGTAGCTAACATTAACCACATCATAATTACTACTAGATCCCAATCCATTATTCACCCTTTAAAATTGCAATTTGTTTCTTTAGTTCCTGGTTTTCCAATTTCAATTGGTCTCTTTCTACTAATAAGGGTAAGTCTGGGGTATATTTAAGTAAATGTCCATTAGACCATACCTCATCTGGAGTGTTTGAAGTTAACGGTTCACCTGTTCTTCGTTCTATTACCCACTTAATTAATCCAGTATAACCGTCTTTTTCTATGATTTTAACCAAAGCAGGCGCGTCCATATAGTCTATTGATTCACAATCAGCGCATCCCCAGGCAAAAACATCATTTACCAATAGACCTAAACTTGGAACCCCATTATTCCATCCAGGAAGTCCAATCAGTACATGGTTTATGTCTTTTGTTCCACTTAAGAACGCATATTCATTTGCGCATAGCAAGTGGGCTGCCTCCAGCCATTTAACTCTTTCTTCTAGACTATTTTGCATATGTCTTTTGATGATTCGAGCAGTTCAATAGGTCGGCAGCGTATTTTACTCTGCTCTGCCTACACTCATCTATGTACTTACTGGCCATAGACATGGTTTTGGAGTCCTCTTCTAATTGTTGACCGCATGTCTTTATCGTTAGAGTGTATTGATCCATTCCCTGTACGTAGAGTTTGATAGATTTGTCGTAATTATGGATAGTTAATTGTTGAGCTATTATGATAAGTAGAAAGCTGATTATAATAATACTTTTAAGATATTTTAACATATTATAAACCTATAATTCCAGGGTAATTGGTGCGATTTTCGTTGGGAATGGTTTGACGGTAAGACTTCCAGCCCGTAAATGGGCCATGGCGCTCTGTGGGTTCTACGGGGGTTAGACTATGCTCTAAGGGTGAAAAGTGACCATTTGTGACTAGACTGCTAAATGTGGAACGGTCTTTTTCAATTACGGGTGAATTTGAGTCGTGGTTTTCATAGCTGACCCTAGCACACCTAGCAACACAGCATTCTATTGCTATTTCAAGGGGCAGGGACGCCCTTTCTAGCTCTGTTACATAGGGAAGGTGCCAATCCCCTGGTTTAACCAAGCGCGGCTGGCTGGCCTTGGCTGCGTCCGCCATCATGTATGCCAATTCCATGAATTCTGGCTGAGCGTCTGGATGGCACCGTTGCCATAGAAGATTGGACAGTTCCGTAGTGGTATATATTTGCTTTGTATACGAAAACGTATCCAACGGTCTGGAAGCAGTTTGCTTGTGTATTCCCAGCTTTTGTAGGTTTTCTACAGTTTTAGCAGTATATTCAATCAAATCTTCCCAAATTCCCTTGGCTTGGTTTTGTGTTTGAGGATCCACTTCTTCCCTAGCGGACATTCCGGGTTGATTTTTACCCCAATGATTCGGAATGAAGGGATTTGAACGTACAGAAGATAATCGTTTGTGCAAGGGTACAGCCCTAGATGAGGCTGTATTCCTTGCAGCCATACGATATGTGTTGATTTCTGGTAGAATTAGTCTTGGGAACGACAACTCCAAGGTAATAACCCTAATCCCTTGTTCAGATACACTATCCTGTATTACCTTGGAGTATGTAGACATTATTTGCCTGCGTCTGTACCTGCGCCTGAAACACCGGCATCTACAGTTACGGGTGTAGGGGGAGGAGGAACAGGAGTCGGGGGCGTGTTCGAGCAGCAAAGGCAGTTTAGTACCGCTGTTTCCTTTCCAGCCGTTCCAGCCTTGGTTGTTAGATAGTTACCCGAAAATCCATCCAAACAAACCGGAGCCTCATTTAGACCCTTTTCAGACCAACTCCAACCGCATTGATTGGGTACGTAACATACGTTGGCCGGAGGGCGTGTTTCTACCTTAGAAACTGTGGCGTTCGGAACGTTCCGAGTGCCGTATTTGTAACTAACGACTCCAACTAAGCTGATTGAAACTACCACAAGTGCCGTTAATACCTTATTATTCATGTTTGTTATCCTTTTGGTTGTTTGTGTTGGAAACCTTGAACTTCTTCATGACGAAAATAGCTACCTTCAGACACCCTATCACAAATCGACGGGCCATTCTACTGAAAAAGTTAGGGGTGTAGGGAACTACTGCTTGGGTTTGAGTTTTATCCAAACCGTCATTTAGTATTCCGGTTTGAATTAGGAATTTAACCCTATCTTCAGTTTGCCGAGTTGTAGACTGAAGTAGGGCCTTACTCACCTCATCTGTAGGCTGGGGCCACGGAATCATAGCATTGATATCAGCAGGAAGCACTTGTTTGTTGCGTTCCCTTATTTGGGAATATGATTTAAATAGAGTCTCGCTGCTAAATATGTTTCGAGTTGGCTTGTTTCCCTTATCGAACAGTTCCCGGCCAATATCTCCATCTAAAACAGCCAAACCCGTGTCTTCCGCCTTTTGTAGATCTTGTACCGGTACAAACACAAAGGTAAACATGGCCGACCTAGCAGGTTTGGGAAAATCAACATAAGCTAGTCTTATGTAACTGGGAGGAGCCATGCACCCAATAAAAGGAACCTGACGATAGAACTCATTTACAATGCTGGCGAATTCTTCCTTTTCCGATTCGGTAGGAGGGTAATTGGCCAAAAAGCTTAAATATACCAACCGATACTCTTTTGTGTCTATAAAAAGAGAATCATTGGTGTTTTTGACATTATATACTTTCTTTAGTTCATTTTTTACAACTGGACTAAATAGGTCTAAATTCAAAGGAAATAAGGTTAGGGGTCCCGGAGGTGACACCGCAATATCAGAAACGATATCTGCGGCCCCCTTCTCCAAGGATTCTATTGTTGATTTAAATTGTTCTTCATTTAATTGATTGGTATTTTTCATAGAACAGAACAATACCATACGGTTTTGGGGTTGTCAAGTGGGCTCTGTTGGAATATTATTGTATGCATAATTCTATATCATATCGTTTTCTTCCACAACCATCGGTCTTTACCGCAATCCCAAATACGGTTTAGGCCCATGATCTGTGTTGCCTCCGTCTCAGTCATTCCGTCTGGACATCCGATCTTTTCCTTGCGGTATTTACTTTTGTGCTTACGAAACGTGTCACTACCAGACTTGACATAAGAATAATCTGGTAGAGATGTATCTGTTAACACAAAATTTGCATTTTTATACATATTCCCTTGCGACCACCGTTTATCTGAAAAACTAACAATATCAGTTACATTGTTATTTTTAACAAAGTTAGACATCAATCGATCGAATCCGCCTGTTACTGCATATCCTATTTTGACACAATATCTATTTAATTCCCAAAAACCCGGTACCGAATAACCCTTTCTTTCCGGAGAGGAGGGTGAAAATGTCATGGCTGCTATAATCTCCCCATCCACCTCTAATACATATGGATTCCTGACGATATCTATTGATTGTATGTGATTTTCTTTGATAAATTCGGACACCTTGGCCGGATCTCCCGGTTTGACTATTCCATCTCTGGCACCAATACGCTTTATGTCTTTATGTTTTAATATGGCTTTAATATATCCTATAACTTGTTCTCTTTTTGTTAGCCACTCATCCGCAAATATGGTAATTAATCGTATACCTTTTGCTTCTGCTGACTTTAATTTATCTAAATGCCTATTCTTTGCATTCGGCTTGGCGTCGCTGTGCCAATATAGTCCGCAGTATTCAATTGCTACATTTTGTTCTGGTATGTAAATATCTAATTCTTTCCCATTGTCAAGAACACTTCTTGTCTTTTGAACATTATAACCTAAATCTTGTAGTAATTTTGCTATGTTACGCTCTTCTCTACTTTGTTCACAACCACAAGACTGTGCCCGTTCATAGGCTATTTCCCATAGCACAGCGGTAAACAAAGATCCACAAAAACACCTGAGTTCCACTCTTTCTGACATAGACGGAACGCGATCCGTATCTATGCGCTCCCCAACCAAAAGGAATTCTTTGTTTTTTGCTGACTGTCTGATGTCGCCCCAAGTGTATTTAGAGTCGCGCTGCATGTTGTTTTTGCGCGCTTCCTCGTCCAGTAGAATTTCACGTTTTACGCACTCCCTGGTTACGACTCCCTTGTCAATTCCAAAAAAGTCAGCAATTTCCTGACAGCTCTTTTTATCAACTAGTCGCATATTCGCTATAGCATCTAGGGTTGTCCTAGAACACGGAAGAAATACATGATCTTTTTGACTTTGACTTAGAGTTATCCCCTGTGTAGATAGGGACCATTTTATTTGTCCTAAACTATAACCGGTTTCTTTGGATATTTCTGGTATAGTTAATGGTTTATTTGTATCTCGTAGCAATCTAATAGCAGTATTAATTTCTTCTCGATTATCGTCAACCAAAATAGCACTTAATTGAGTTTTGTCTAACAATACACCCTCGTTACGACAAATATATTCAACGGTATCTTCTGATTGACCAGTCAGCATCGCAATTTCATAATATGAAGGAGTGTTTTTTTGTTTTCTGTAATCTGTTATAATTTTTCTAAGCTCATCAGAGTAAATTCTGCGAACTTCGCTCTGTCCTTGTTTGCTTAGATAAAATCCATTGTCGCTACAAATGGTACGCACCTTGTTTTCGTGTAATCCCAAAATGGTAGCGATTGATTTTTCAGAGCAATTGGAGTCTTTTAACTGCTTGATTTTGTTTATTGTTTCTTGTGAAACTGGTGTGTAATCGTGGGTAAGTCTTCCTTTGTGTATGTTTTCTCTGCGTGCTTCCTTGCTTAATTTAGCTCCATTTCTAGTAGATAGTTTATTTACCTGAGAAACAGTCAATCCAAGCGTAACGGCTATTTCTTTGGCTGTTTTTCCTTCTTTTTTTTGTCGTATAATTTCTGATTTAATTTCTGGTGAAGCTCGATACCGTTGTCCTGTGCTCTGTGTCATGTTGTTCCCATGTCTGATAGTTGTTTGTACAAATATTTTATTTTTATGATTTCAATAGTAACAAAACTGAAATGTCCTGTCAAGACAAAAGAAAACCCCGGTACTTTTTAGGGTGCCGGGGCAATCTAATTACTTGATTTTAATGGTTAAAATGTTGAAGCGATATTATCAAGCAACACATTCTTGCGGGGCTGATAGCCTCGAACGCAGAGGAAGCGGAAATGACCCTCAGGTTGGGATAAGTCAGTTACCGCTAGCTTTACTCGGCTGTATGGGCTTAGTTCGGCAAAGTCCCACGTATCTGATTGGAACGCAGTACCAGTAACGAAACCAGGGATACGATTGCCTAGGTCCGTAAAGGTTACAGTGGTCGCACCAGGGGTTACCGCTACGTTACCAATGAACTTGAACGTTGAACCACCGGCCGCAGTACGGAATACGCGGCAGAACTTAACCGGTTGCGTAACAGTGATTACAGAGGCTACTTGCTGACCGGCCGCAGTGATGGTCGCAGTAATGGCAGGTGATAGAACTGATTCACCAATTTCATTAACTGAGGTCGCCTTGTATTGGTAAACATCGCCCGCATTGAACGCCGTGCTGCCTGACGTAATGCTCGCAGCGCCCATGGAAGGAGCCGCAGGGCTGTTCGCACGAGTCGGATCAGGACCAGTACGGCCTGAGAGGAAGCGTGACGCGGTTAGACGCATCGTGCCACCTGAAACCCATTGCCTACGTAGATCCGCCCCGGTCGCGTCTTGAGGTGAGTTCGCTAAGATAATGCGTTCTTTGCCTAGAGCGATCTTGTTGTACGCTGATAGCGTCTTTGGATCTAGGAGGAATTCATCGGCTGAACCCATGTTCATCGCTGAACGAACTGAGCAGTCCTCTAGGTTGGTTTGCTGTAGAACCGTGCCGCATTGTAGAACTACCGTGTCATCGGAACCATACGCACCGAACATGAGGTCGTGGGCGTTACGTTGTGAGTCTGATTGACGAACTTGAACGGTAACACCGCTCATATTCGCTAGGGACGGGATAGCGTTCGGGTTACCATCAAATACGCCCGCATTGCTAAAGTCGTCCTTGCCGCGCCAACCGTCGAACTCGATATCGCCAGCGATTTTCTTGGTCGCATCTGACGCAGCGCGTTCCTCGTTGCCCTTGCCATCGACCGTATCAACTAGCGTCGCTTGGAGGGTAACCCTACGAATTGAGGAGTAGTAGCTCATAGGATAAACGATACGAACGAACGAGCTTACTTCCTCTTGACCGATCGCACCTTCGATTACAGCTGAACCACCAAAGATACCGTAGCTTAGTTGACGATCAAACTGAGCGGTAGTAGCCTTAATCGGCTTAACTTTGAGTAGCTTCTGGAGACGAATCGCATCGTCACCGAAAGTAACTACATGCATTACGTCCGAAAGGTCTTCGCGTTGTAGCGCGGCACCTTGGGTTAGAGTGGAAGGAGCGGCATTGTAATTGCCCGCTTCTAGGGCTTTCGTTAGATCCATTAAAGTTTGAAGTGCGTCCATGATATTTCCTTTGTTCCTTTATTAGAGGTGTATTGCTAAATTATGACAACAGATGCTTAATTGCTGAAACGTCGATTTCGCCTAAGAAGTAATGCATGACCGTATCTAATTCGTGTTTAGATAGGTTTCCTGATTCTACTTTCTTGTTAAGAGCAGTACGTATTTCGCTCTTGCTAAGCGTAGGGACTTCTTCGGGCGTCTTAACGTCTATACCAGTAAATGACTTACGCATCGGCTGGGTGATCTTGTTAATGGCATTAATCGCCATATCTAAGGTCTTGGAGAGGTCAACAACCTTGGTCTCTAATTCTTTATTAGATTTCTTTAGGTCGTTAATTTCCGTTTCTGATTTCATTGCTGGAGCCGGAGCCGGAGCAGCCGCAGGAGCAGCAGGAGCCGCCGCAGGGGCTGGAGCGGGAGTGCCGCCCATACCTTGAGGAGCCGGAGCCGCTGATTGCGCCATTTTGGCTTCAATAACTTGCTTGATAGCCATAAAGTGGGCTTCTAGGCTTTGTGGGTCTAGTTTTCCATATTCGGCTGATAGTTGTTCCGGGGTAACACCCTGATCTTGCGCAGGATCTTGCCCAGGGGCCGGAGGTAGACCCGCATCAGGCGTCATTCCGGTGTCGGCAATGGCGTTATTCGGATCTTCTGAAGGCCCCGCGTCCGGAGGACCACCGGCACCACAAGTGGGGCAAGCAGATCCCCCAGCCGGAGCTTCTGATTCACTAGCCGGAGGAGCACTAGGAGAAGGACTCGGAGCTTCCGCAGTCTCGCTAGCTTCGTCAGGAGAACCTTCAGACGGAGCGCCAGCCCCATCCTCGTCCTTGGCTAAGGCCGCAGTTCCTTCGCTTTGGCTCTTTTTGAGAGCATCAGCGAAGAGATTGTGGGCCTCCTTAACGAGCGTATCAAGCTCTGATTTAGTAATATTTTCGAAATCCATATATACCTTTCTTTTCCGTAGCTTTTATTAGCTTTGGTTGGTGAGAGGATTGTATTGATCGATAACGAAGGAGGGTGAGAGTTGCGTGGCGGCTAGTACGTTGGCTGGGGTTGGAGCAGTTCCGGCCGTGGTTAGAACGAGCGTAACGCGCATGCCAGTTCCAATGCAGTCACCGATAACTTGTAGACGAGCAGCTTCGTTGGTCCAAATGGTGTTATTGCTGGTGTGGTAGTTTTCGAAACCCATTAGGAGTTGGTGAGGCGTATATACTTCCTGCGCGTTGCCAATTGAGTTGTTCCAAACGTTTGACGCAACGCCCGTGGTGAGATTTAATTGCTCTGGTAGGAGGATGAGTGACGCTGAGTTGCTATTGCTGCCTGAAGCTTGGGTACCAATTAGGACCGCAGGCTGAACTGAGCCAGGGCCGCTACCAACAGTAATGGTAGTATTGGTTACAGTGATATTCGCCCCGGATGAGCCTTGGCCTTGTAGGCGAAGGCTTAGGTCGTTGGCTAGCTGAGCAGCTACGTTCATTGCTTTAAAAGTGGCCATAATAGTGTTTTCCTTTAGAAAGTGTGGTTAGGGCTTCTTGCTTACCCTGACCTACAACATAAGTTTGAGATATAATTAGGGAAACAATTTTAGTAACATGGAAAAAACATACCCCCAAACCAAGATTTGTGTTATTTGCAAAAGAGAATTAGACACCAAGAAGGATTTTTACGTAAGAGATATTGATTCTAGTTGCCCTAGAAGTGAGTGTAAGGCTTGCTTTATTATCAATAAGAGAATGCGCAAATATAATAAGTTTTGTTCAGAGTGTCATCTACCGTGCCGTCCAAAACGTAACGGTAAATGCTATAAATGCAACAAAAGACAAGGGCTACGAGAATGCTCCCGGTGCTTTCAGTTGCTTTCTTATTATTTGAGCTTTTACAAGGATAGGGGTTCTGTATGCAAAAAATGCTATCTAAAGGGTCTAAGGAAGACTCGTAAGAAGGATGCTTTTGAACAGTTCTATGAAATACTATCCAAGTTTATGTAGGTGTTTATCCCACATCTGAGGCAAAATTGGTTAATGTGTACAGAGATTTAATTCTACGCATTATATCGTCGTATTGTTTAGACATGTTATCTATGGCGTTCTGATAAACCTGGGGTCCAGATGAGGATGTACTTTGATTCATCCCATCCAACCCTAACGATTGACTATTAACCAAAGCCCTAGTGGCTTGTAATTGTTGTAGAATTAGACAAGAAGCCTTTAGTCCTATAGCTTCATTAAGGATGTTTGGAACCAAACTGTCAGGAAAACCGACAGTATACTCAACGTAGAAATAGTTGGTCAGCCAGCTGTTACCAGCCAAGCCATTACCCAGCCAAAAGATACCCCCTCCAGCCCCATTGTTATTGGTAGCGAATTGACCCTGAGAATAAACTCCAACCCCTATGGCTGTAAGCGATACCACTCCAGCGTATAACATCGAAGTATCTATCCACTCGTTAGGGAATATGTATTGGTCTATTTCTTGTCCACCGATACGAATAGACAATTGCTTAATGCTATTTACTGGCAAAGACTTTAACTTCATGTAGTTTTGTGTTTTAAATAACTGATAATCATATGGTAACTTATCGGTCATTTGCTTTTCCATTATATTTAGACCAGTGGCTTCTATAATGGAAATTGCCCTTTCGATCTGTTTAAATATAATAGTGTCCGACATCGCTTGTTTTTGTCCGGTAGTTGGATTTGGGAACGGTGAAACTAATGGGATCCCCCAAAGATACTCATCCCTTATTTGTTGGGCGGTGATTAATGGACCGCAATTGCTAAAACCACTGGAATTAACCTCTCCAGGTTGAAACAAACTACCTAATGATGGCTTAGCACCTTGTTGATTGGACATATTTAATTAAAATTGCTATTTGCTACAAAAGGTGAGGTAATTTTATATGTAAAATGGACAAACACAACAACCAGACCATGGATAATTCCCAATCTCAACCCACAAACAAAAATTTATCCATGATTATAGATGGACTAGTATCTGTAGAGTCGCCCGATAAGAGTGCAGAAACACTTTCTATCGAAGGGGCCGACATCTCTTCTCTTGTTGGTGGATCTCTCAACAGAGAGCATGCCGATACTAAAGAGTTTGGTTTTTCCTCTGTTGTCGGAAAGTGTATATATGCAGTAAAATTAATAAAAAGAACCGATTGTTCCAACGATAGAGAATTAAGTTTTTGGGATAAATGGGAATTACCGTGCATTTACGCAAAGTTTAGATTGTTCAATGATCACGAAGAATCTCTCGCTGCACAGTCTATCATTAGGGATAGTTTTATTAACAATGAATCTCTTCCCGGCCTTTCAATAGAAGGAAAAACAATTAAACAAGAAGGCTCCATATTAAAATCCACAATTGCTAGGGATGTTGCTTTAACCTTTAAACCAGCCAACGCAGCTTGTATAACTGGTGTTTTAGAGGATCCAGTTATTGGCTATAAATACCAAGAAGTAGAAGAAGAGGAACTAGGTAAATCCCTAGAGGCTGGTAATTGTAATTCGGCTCCCGGAACCCTTACTCAGGGAGCGGCCCTACAAAGAGAATCCATAGGGAATAAGGTAGCCAAGGTTAAGGTACCCAAGGGTTGGAAAGACATTTACAAAAAACTTTCTGTTAAATATGGAGTTCAAAAAGCCCTGGAAGCTGTAATGGAAGCTTCTAGTACCCAAAAATCAGAATTAAAGGTAGAATCGGTGGTCTCCAATCTTCCTACCGTAGAGGCATCCCCCTTGCTTTTGAAGTTCGAAAGTGATATCGTAGAATTTAAACAAGTGGTTTTGGACCTTGGTCGGCTAATTAAGGCTGAAAAGGATTCATCTCCAGTAATAACTATGCGTGACAATCCGGAAATCAAATATAAGGTCCTAGGGGAAGACCCCAACTTTTATTACCTAAAACACTATAAGGATGAAGGTATTCCTGGTAACATAACTAAGGTCCGTAGGTTTGCTATCGACCAATTCTTTGATACCTCCAATCTACCCAAGAATCACACTGAGACTTCTACCGATGATGCGGTAACCAAGTTTACTCATTCTGCCAACCAATTATCTTTGTTAAATGGTATTAATCTAACATCCAAGACCAAGCCTCCAGAGCACTACAGGGAGGGTGTAAATAGTAATTACCCAGATAAACCATTTTGGACTAAGAACAAAAACAAACAAGCGGTATATATCAAAAACAACATATCCGACATTCCCAATCAGGCTGAACATGAAGGTATTTATAACCTATTTGGTCATAAGTATTTTGGCTTGGGAGAACACTTACCGGTAGTTTCTGTATTCAAACACCCAATTACAGGAGTTAACACTTTGGCTGTCGAAGGTATCCCTAACGTTAGCCATCTACGCAAATACCATGACGATGAAAAGAACACAGACGCTCCGGTATTGGATCATTGTGACTGTCTAGCCCACAACGGTTCTAATGGCAATTTAGATCGCCTATTTCTAGCGGATTGGTTGCTTGGAAAACAAGACCGCTCTCGTATGAATATGCTATTTAATAATAAAGATACCTCTAAATTGCATATAATCGATAATTCCAATCTCTTTACTCCAACAAAAGAGTTAACCCAAACCGGAATATATCCCAAGTACTCTATGTACTACGATAGGGTGAATCCAGCTTTCAACAAAGAAACCCTTCCTTGGTTTCAAGGACTCAACCTCCCATCCATGATAGCTGATTTAGGTAAGATGGGTGTTAGCCATGATCAAATAGCTGGGGTTATGTCTAGATACGCTCAAGCAGCCAAAGCACTATCCGATCCACAAGGTAGCCGTAGTAAGCTTTGGCATGGAGGCTACACCTAATATGCAAATCTTTAATATTCACAGAATCCATATAAATCCAGAAGGTGAAACCCAGCGACAATTAGTAGGTAAATACTCATTGGATAATGGGTTGTTTAACGTATTGGAAGACCATGAGGGTGTTTTCGATGGAGCCCAAAGTGGCGGTCAAGTAACTCCAGACCTACAAGCCACTTTAGATGGTTTTAACTCCAGCTCCTATTATCAAACTGAAGATATAGACAGTATGGAGTATAAGCTAGGGGAAATACCAGAAAGCACCGTTACCGATTTAGCCCACCTACATAACGATATGTTGGCTAAAAATCCCACCCAGGAATTTACACTGGCCAGAGACGGTAAAGCCTACAAATTATGCTATAATCATGCCTTGGGTACCTTTACCATAAATAATAGTAGCGCCACTCCAGAAGAAATAGACTCCATCCTAGAAGAGGTACGTTCCGGTAGAGCAGCTTTAGAGGGTCTATAATTATGAATTGGTTAGATGATTTAATAAAAAACAATCCTACCTTCAAGGAATCACTAGAAAATCTAGGGGGTTCGGGAGGGGGAGTGTCTTCAGATGATGTTCAAAGACTTAATAATCATCTAAATACAGACACGCTTACTGGTCTTGGCAACCGTAAGGCTTATAACGAACATATATCCAAAAATCCAGAAGGATTCCACATACACATAGAAGGCAACGATCACGGGCATTTAACTAAAACCCATGGGATTGGCCCATCTGAAGACGCCTTAAAAGCCTACGCTACGTCTGCCCAATCGGCGATGGACACTATGGTTGGCAGAGGTAAGGGAAAACTATTTAGATTGGAAGGTGATAAGTTCGTAGCCCACATCCCTACCGAAGCTGAAGCTCATTCATTTGTAAGAGCTTTCAGGAATCATCTAGAGTCCCATCCTCCTGTCATGGGAACCCACAATATGGCTGCTACGATTGGGATTGGTTCTAACCAACTAGAAGCATCTGGAGCCTTGAAAGAAGCCAAGGCGGACCGTAAGGCTATGGGTTACGAAAAGGGTAGTTCTAAAACCCACATCAAAATTCATGGTTCTGATATTTATAAATCAGAATCAGAATTTCCGGATTTACAGAAAATGGCCATCAAGGGCTTGGCTCCTGGACCTCAGGTCCAACAAGATATCTACGATTATTCCCACCTACTAACTCCAGCCCATAGGGCTTCTGGCTATAAAGTACAGCTTAAGTCTAGACGAGTAGGTCATGGTAGGCATACGTTGGAGTCCAACATCTTCCATAACGAGATCCCAGTTGGATTCGCTTCTTCTTTCATGGAACCAGACCATTTAGGGCGTCCAGCCGTCAATATAGAGCACTCCAACATAGAGCCTGAACACCAACGTAAGGGTCTTGGAGTAGCGGCATACGAAGCCCTATTGACTCATGGCCATCATAAGCTTGGAGCTACCAGGGTTGCAGGAGACATACATTCCACCTCTGCCTCTGGAGTCCACCAAAAGCTTTCCGACAAGCACGGTATGGACTATAAACCTCAAGATAACCCGAATAAGTTTCACGATCAAACGGGTCCTTACGACAACAGATTCTCAGAATATAATTATCCCATAAAGTAGGTTAAATGGAATTTAACAAAAGATTGTTCAAGTCCTTTAGATTTTGTAAACACGATTGGATTGAAGAACATACCGAGTTGGAGTATTTAAAATATAGGGAAGAATTGTTATTTGATTGCGATCTTTGTAAAAAAACTGTAGTGTACAATCTTAAGGCCAGGGAATCCCGAGAGTAATTTTAGGGGTAACCTAAGAGGACTCTTGGATACCATAAAAGCCCCAAATACATTAAAGTACTATTCCGATGATATTTCCGATAAAGAAATAGCTGAAGGTCTAGAAGATGAGCATCCTTTGGTGGTGTTGGCTGCTCGTAAGGCTCAAGCCAAGCGTAAGGGGATTGGGTTCGTCCACGGTTTGAATATAACGCACAGCGTTGTATCTGTTGGGGGAAAACACCTAGACCAAATATTCCTACACGCTCCGGTTGGATTCTCTGAGGATCCTGTAGTTCAAAAGGTAATGGCTAACTACAACCAAAAGTTCCATCACTTTAACCCTCATTTCGATGGGACGGTTTTGGGTTATGTTACGTATGGGGATGGAATGGTTCATTTTGCTAGCTTCCCATTCTTGGATACCAATACCGTGGATCCTGTTTATGAGTTTATGGGTATTACCCAACCCTACCTAAACAACGAATTTACGGGGATCTTACGTACCGGAGTTTCTGATTACCTAGGTATAAAGCCAGAAGACCTAACCGGTTATATTGAAAATATCCTTAGTGGATACCTAGGGACTTTCATTTCTATTCCATCCAGTAATGACCATTTAACTAATTATTTGATTGCCACCGTACCTTTAAAGGGAGAGCAGTGGGATACAATGAACAAACTTTCCCTGTATTCGGATGTTGGTTCAAACATGGAGTTGTTCCAAACCATGTTCAAGTATCTATTTGACGAGTCTTACCAGAAAGAGATAACCGATAAGGCTGTTAATGGGACCAATGGGTGGGATACTTACCTACGTACCGCCTGGATCATGCTTCAATCCCGTCTAGCCTCCATCTCCAAAGAAGAGATTGAATATTATGAACAAAACAATGGGGCTTGTAATTTCTACAATCCCGAAGTAACTGTAAGTCCAATGAAAGAAGAATAAATATATGTTTAAAATAGGCCGCGCTACATTTTGTGATTCTTGTGGTAATATACGTTTAACTAAGGTTTTAAACCAAGGCAAGACCAATCACCACGAAATGCTATTGGGGCGATTTGATCGTCACTCAATTATCCATCAAGAACCAAGCGAATTCCCATATACTTGCTTGGACTGCAAGAAGGTTGTCACCGACCCAAACGCTCCGGCTCCAGTGGTGGCTCCAGTGGTAACCAAGGTCTCCGTAAAGACCCCAGAACCGGTTATCCACCTAGCTCCTGAAGATGAAATCAAGGAATAACTAGGTTGTTGGTTTTACAGTAAAATCAATTAAATCTGAATAAATACTATTTAAGGCTTCGGCGTCCAGCCGGGGCCTTTCTAGTTCCAGGAAGGTCTCTTCATCCAGTAGTACTACCTCCCTAGTAAGTTTCTTGGGAATGTCGTCTAGATTTAGGTGTATAATATACATTTCTGACTTAGCTGCATCCAAATCTACCACGTTTACTATAACCAAGCTCTGGTCTACCATAGGATCTACCCATACCGTATATCGAGAAGGATCCGCTCTGGTTAAAACAGAGTCCATAATTGCATCTACCTTGCCGTGCCAACTACCCTTCTTTACGTCTAGCATATTTAAATTACTCCAAATAGATCTAACTGGGAGGGGTGTTTATCACTAATAAAAGACTCCAGTCGTCCCGGATACCGTTCGAACAGCTTCCGGGATGTAGCCGTTAGGGCAGTTTCGTAAGCAAAGCCAGACATATTGCAAAGGTCCGACAAACCAAACAGTACATTGCGTAGAGCGATTTCGACGGGTTCCCGGATATCCTGTTCTGTTTTGTTGCCGTGAAAGAGGAACTTCTTGACGGACTCTCCGGCGTCCTTGGCGTTGTTGAGGACGTAGTTCAGCCTGTCCCTGAAGCCATCTTGGTTGCTGGATGGGTCTAGTGCGTTGTTGTGTTTCTCTAGGTAGGTGCGGGTGTACTCACCCATCGGCTGTAGCCCTAGCTCCCGTTGTAGGTTGGCCACGTACCAAGTGACATCCCCTATTTCCAGTTGGGCCGGTAAGAACTCTTGGGGTTTGGCGTTCATTGGGGTCATGTACTTGTACCCATCGAAATAGGCCCCGTGTAGTTCGATAGCTTCATCCACCAGCCCTAGCGCAAAGTTGGCTAGTTTTTCGCGGTGCGTCAAAGTCAAATTAACGGTGATTCCGGATTTAATGTAAAAATCTTCATAGAAGTGTTCTGCTAGAGTTGGAATTTTCATGGTCCCCACTCTACCAAAGAGAGTAAGAGGTGTCAAGGGGGTTGCAAAAAATCGTTAGGTGTGTTAGATTCAAACATTGGAGTGAAATGAAAAGACTATACTTTTATTTACGCTTGTGTAGGCATAAACCTACATATCTTTCTTTGTTAGAGACAGATGCCAGTACCGCCTGGATCACATGTAAGGATTGCTGTGACAATATAATTGGCTATTATAGGTTTGATTTTACAAATAGGTGCATCAAAAGGGTTAAAAGCTACTTACAAGGAAAGGGTGAAAAGTCAGGAGAATGAATAAAGTATTAATAATACAGCCCTGTAAGCACAATAAGTTGATAAACTATACAGACTCAGAAGTATATTGGGCTGCTATGGAATGTATAGCTTGTGATAGATACTACTTTTTCAACTTTTTAACCAGACAGCTTATTTTTGAAGAACCCAAAGGTGTTGGTTGGTATAGAGTAAGAAAATGATTAAAAATCCCATTTATGTACGTCCATGTAAGCACAACACCTACTCTGGTGTAGGTTACTACATAATAGACAACCAATTAAGCTACGAGTGCGAACAATGCACTATGTTTTTTCAAAAGAAGGATCATAGAGTTGACCTTATATATTACGCTTTTACAGGAGAAAGAAAAATAAAACCAATAGTAAAATGGTGGAATGAAGGATATTTCACTTACACTACATGGGAACAATTTTTGTCTTGCCATAATAGACTTCGGAATAAGTTGGAATATTATCTGTTTAAAATTTTGTACTTTTTGGCTAGATTCTTCTGGGTCATTATTGATAACGATTTTTTTTAGGATACCATCCTACCTAGACCTACATCATGATAAATACAATCAAAGAATTTAACATCTACTTCCGGTTCTGCAAACACATCTTTGGATATACTTGTTATTTGTCCAAAGAAAACTTCCTGTTTCAAGGTAAGAGTGAACCTATAATAAGAAGATGGGTGTTTTGTAATGATTGCAAAAAATACTTTACCATTAATGAACGGCTTGTGATTCCCAACAGAATTACCAAAAAGTCTAACCTTCTAGATTCGGTACTGGGTTAAATGAGATCTTTCTACTATATACGTGTATGTAGGTCGTGCGTATATTCCAATAATGTATTTGACTATTTTTGCTGTATACATTGCAAACTGGATCATGTAATTAGGGATAGAATTGTTGAAAATATTGAATGTGGAGTCTGGATATGAAAAACACCCTTGTGTATTCTATTGGTACCACATGAAAACCCATCCCTATTACCGTCCTTGCCCACATGTACATACATACGACTCTGGTAAATACGGAAAGTTCTTTTCCAACCCATTAAGTGAATGTATGTATTGCAATCTGAGTCTAATAGCTAACGATAGGGCTGTTTATACTATAGATTTGTACTCCGATGATTACGATGATTTCGAAGAAGATGGTTCCATATTGTGAAATATAAATTACCCTATTACAGACCTTGCAAACACTCCCAAGGAATAATGAAGTCTTGCTCAACCTGCTCAGTCTACTTGTTGGATAGAGTTTGTCATAAAATAGTCAACTTTTCTAATTGGACCGGAATGGGACCGCTTAATTCGGGCAAATAATATGAAAAACGTACTATTTGTAAGACCATGTAGGCATTTGTACGATACAGATAATTACGCTTCTTGGGAAGGTATGGGGTGTTCTGATTGTAGAATAAGGTATTATTTCGATTATACAAACCGATACCTTTCCTTCCGTAAATACAGAATAATACTCCGGAATACCAAATGAAATACAACTTTTACACTAGATACTGCCCTCACTATTTCAATGCATACGAAGATGAAGATGAATACGATTTATTGGCACTAATATGCTGTGGTTATTGCGGAGTACTCCACTACCAATTTAAACTCTCCAGCCGAACCCTGATCGTATCCAAATGCGATTATTTGGGCGATGAATGATATTTTGGGATTTTGATAGAGACAAATGAATAATATAATATCTAAATACTATAAGTCCTTCCCTTACGTAAGATTTTTGGGTCACTATGCCCGACTCTTAACCTCAATACTGGCCTAAACCCCTGGATTAAGCCTTGCTATGTATAACAAAACCAACCTACCCTATTACCGTCCTTGCCCCCATACATATACCTATGATACGATTAGATATAATAAGTTCTGTTTAAATCCCTTAAGAGATTGTACGTATTGCTCCACCTCCCTAACTGTTAACGAAAGGAATGTTGAAGCCATGGAACTATACAACAAATACTACTACGAAGAGGATGAAATTGAAATACAATTTACCTTATGTAAGACAATGTAGGCATCTATACGATCCAATTCTGTTCTACCTATACGAAGTAGGTGCGTCGTGCCGTGATTGTCGAATCGTATACTTTTTCAACGATACAACCCGACAACAGGATAGCCGTAAATACCTACCTATACCCAAAAACCAATGAAATATACTTTTTATACCAGATATTGCCCTCATTCCTATAATGCCCCTAAAGATGTCCATATATGCGATTTATTGGAAATGTATTGTTGCACCCCTTGCGGGGAATCCCATTTCCTATTTAGACTCACCGACCGAACCTTAATTACTACCAAATGTGATTTTTACAACCAAGAGGAAACAAACCGTATCCCTATCCCCGACCTCTTACAGTTTTTAAACACACCTTAATACCCTCTGAAAACCCAATGTATAAACTATCCCCATACTATAAATACAAACCCTACGTAAGGTTTTGCGGCCACCCCTCGATCTGCTTTTGGGATTCTTACTCCCACTTGTGCCTTATATGCCAAACACAAACAAGGTTTGATACAATTACCAGGGAAATAAGTTTTATAGAAAAATTATAATAAGGATCCTCCTTGAAACCAACCAAATCCCCCTTGTCCCAAAATTCCCCATACCGTCGCCCCTGCAAACACCTTTTCGTTGCCCTTAAATTACAAATCGAATTATGGCTACAAACAAACAATACTACCGTAGACGCTCTTTGTATGGTGAAAATGGAAGAACACCCGACCTTTCTTTTTTAGATATAAAATTTTTATAAAAAAAATTGGATTTAACTTAAAGGGACTACAGAGTAAATACCCCTGGTAACGGTTCCTTGGTAATGGTTCCTTGGTAATGGTTCTTAACGTAACGGTTCCTTGGTAACGGTTCCTTGGTAACGGTTCCTTGGTAACGGTTTTATTAGGGGAAAATTATCTTAAAAATTCCAGGTGTAATACGTAAAGTCCCCCCAAACCCCAAAACCCCCTATCCTACCCAGGGGAACCTCCCCGGATAGTATCACCTATACCCCCCCCCGTGATTACCCTGTAAGGAATAACCCCTAAGACTAAGGTCCAGGATCCTTGGCAAGGATCTTGCTTGGTAAACCCGGTATGTTTATTGCATAGGGGAACCGGCATGGTTATTGCTAGTGGTAGCGTGGCAACGATATTGCAAGGATCCTAATGGTATGGTTATTGCATAGGGATTTCGTTGCTTGCAAGCCTTATGCCATATCATTAGCAATGGTTTCCCGGCTATGGTCCCTTTGGATTGTTCCACGTGGAACAATCCTGCGCGTGCGCATGTGTGTGTATGTGGATGTGAGTGTATGCCCACATCTATATATGGTGTGTCGTACCCAAGACCTAGGTCTCAAGCTTTCTGGGGATAACCTGTTAGTAAGCTGTTAGTAAGCCTGTGGATAACTTTTGGCACGGATCTTGTCTAGGCGTTTTCAGCGTCTGGACGGGATAGAGCCTAGGGATCCTCGGGCCGCGCTAGGAAGGGCGGATCCGCTCGTTTAATTGGCATTTAGCGCAAAGCGTCATTTAATCCGACTTTAGTCTTATTTTTGAGACCCTAAGCAAGATCCTTGCCAAAGAGTCTAAGCTATGTCGGCACGTTTGTTGCTACGCGCGCGGGCGCTTGATCCTTTGGTAAGGGATTAGAATTTCCCCTACGGGGAGAAACCGTTCGTTTGAGACGACGACGCATTGCGTCAAGAGTTTTACGTTAGGGGAATTCGAGGATTCCTCTAGCGGTCTAACCCCTTGAATTCCTTACTGTACAGTTTCACTACAGACTATGACAACCTTGTCCTAGTGACTTTTCTCAATGGTTTCATACAGTTAACCCTTTTTAGACCTTAGTCCTATGATCCAAGCGTCTCGATCCTGTCTGTTTTGCTGTACCATTTGGATCGTTTCCCCTACGGGGAGAGATCGTTCGATCCCATTGTAATCATTACACTTTTTTCCCCGCCCTGTTTTGGCGTAACGCTTGGCATGGCCGCTGCATAATAGGCCATTATCTCAGTTTGGTTCGCTCCTCTCTCTCTCCGAGGCGTTTCCCCTCTCCCCGCTGTTTCCCTCTACAGAAAAAGGATTGACGGCCCCCTTCTTCTCTGGTACAACCTTCCCCGCTGTTTCCCTCTACGAAAAGGATCCTCCCCATGATCTCTACCGATACCGATATTGATTTCGCTGGCCTCACTCCCACCGAGACGCCGATCGCCTCGGATCCGGCCCCCATGGCCGATCTGGATCTCATTGAGTACGTTTCCCCTTCCGATCCGCACGTGATCATTCCCGAGATCGTCTCCACGCCTAACACCGTCTTGGATCACTCGGTCGGTTTCGGTCGCGTCGATGGCGATGAGCGCGCCGCGCTGGACACTGGAACCGTCCAGTTCGTGAGTTCGACCACCACGTCAACGGATCTGGCGGGAAACAGCACGGCCAGCGTTCAAACGATGGGTATGGTCGCAGGGGGCGCGCGCGAGATCCTGGCCAAGGCGGATCTGGCCTTTACCGTCGAAAGCGCGCCGATCTACACGTTGCGCGGAGGTCTTCCCGTCCAGATCGAAGGCAAAAAGGCGCTTGTCCGCACCGATACCGAGGAACCGGTCGGACTGGCAGGCGATGGGCGCGGGATCATTCAGTACGGGGAATGGGGCGAGGTGGTGGATATGCTGATCGAACGCGCGAATGGCGAATTGTCGTTTGCTAACGCGATCAAACTGGACAACGGCGGGGCCATGGTTATGCAGATGGCCCGCAAGGGGAGCGTGGGGCGCTATGACGTTAAGGACATGATCACGTTGATCACGTCCCACAACGGTCGTTTCGCTGCCACGTTGGGATTTTCCCGCACCATGGTCGTTTGCGATAACACGCTCGCGCATGCTCTCCACGAGGCAAAAAACGGGATCAAACTGAAGCACACCCGCCACGTTGCAGAGCGGTTCTCGCTCATTGCGGATGCACTCGAGATGTCGAAGGCGTATGCGGGCGCGCTGGATAATCACACGCTCCGGATGATGGGCCAAAAGATGACCGATGATCAGATGGTGCGGCTTGCGTCGAAACTGATCCCTTCCGATAGCGCCCGCGCGGAGGGTATGCGTGAAAAGCTGATCAGTGCGTGGACTACCGCGCCCGGAGCGGCTCCGGGGACGCGCTGGGGCGGATTGCAAGCGGTTACGTACTACACCTCCCACCTCATGGGATCGCGTGACACTGGACGCGCAGCGCAAGCCGCGAAATTTGAATCGCAATACATGGGAGCCGCGCAAAAGTTTTCGCAGAGCGGTTTTGACGTTCTGACGGACGATCGGGAATTCGAGGGACTGGCCAACGTGCAGATCGTCCGTCGCGCTCTGTAGTCGGCCGTTGTTAGGGTACCGAGGGGAGGGATCTTCCTCGCGGTACCTTGTAGAGCGGCCCCATCCTCATTATGAGCGCAGTGTTTTCAACCTATACCAATTGGACCTTCCCTCTGTTTGCGTTGCGCCTTGGCCTGTTTCCCGCTCTTCTCTGATACCGTTTTCAGTTTCCGTTAACCGCCATAAAGGAAAAACCCATGAAAACACCGAAAGTCTCGAACGTGGATCTCTTTCAGCTGCTCAATATGGCTTTTTGCGAAGGACAGGACGGAACGAAGTGGGAGGATCTGGCCTACACGTTCAGGTGCGCTCGCGATGATAAAGCTTTGGCCGACATGGGCGCTCGTTTCTTTGATGATGATTCCCTTGTCAACTTCTATGTACAGGTTAAGCTGGCTTTCGAGGAATAACCCATAAACAGGCGCTTAAACACGCTCGCGGCGGGATCCTCCCGATACTGCGCGTGTGTGTACAGGATATCGGCCGCATCCCATAACGGTTAAAGGCTGTTGGGGTAGGTTAGGAGGATCCTCTTTTAACCTACCTTGTAGAGCTTTCAACCTTCCCCTTTTAACCCATAAAGGAAAAACCCCATGCCTACCACCAACGGCCACATTAACAATCTGCGAGAGGCGACCGATCTGGATCGTGAAACCGCTACGTCCCACACTGCCTATTGGGATTGTTACGGATTGATTCCTCGTGCAAAACCTACCTTGTAGAGCTTTCAACCTTCCTTCTTTTAACCCATAAAGGAGAATCCACAATGGCAAACATTGGCGAGACAGACAGAAACGGATTCACGACAGTGCACGTAGAGGAGAGCGACGGCGTGTGGTATGATCTGGCGATCTCTCTGGACGAAGAGAGCGAGATTGATGGATCGTTCAGTGATAGCAGCGTTGCGGACTATGTGCGCGAACAGATTGCAGCAGGAAACCCATGGGCATGGTGCGTTGCCCGCGTCACCGCGCGAGCAGGCGAGGGGCGTGGAGTCGATTACCTCGGATCCTGCAGCTATAGGGATACTTCCGAGTTCGTTCAGCCCGGTGGTTATTTCGACGATATGAAGCGGACGGCCCGGGCGGATCTCGTCTCGGAACTCAAACTCTCGGTAGATGTTGGCAACGCAGCGCGCGCCACGCTTGCGAAACTGTCAGGCAACCCGGATCCCATCTACACGCTGCACGATAACGGTTAAAGGCTGTTGGGGTAGGTTAGGAGGATCCTCTTTTAACCTACCTTGTAGAGCTTTCAACCTTTTACCCCATAAAGGAAAAACCCCATGCCTACCACTACCAAAAGGATCACACCAATGAAACCCAATTTTGAGATCATCGATCACGGCTGTGAACACGGCCAGTATTTCCAGGGGTGCGGCGTCTCTTTTACTCCCTTTTTGCATGTTGTCACCGGGGTAGCAGATACCCCGGCCGATGCACTCGAGGATGCTATCTCTAGTCTGTACGATCAGGCGGAACGGCCGGACGATGAAGCATTGACCGCGATCGAGGCGGAAGCGGCCGTCTTGATTGCTAACGCGCCTGCTACCGCACACAAGAATTGCCACGAAGATTGCCGTCAATATTTTGACGGTACTGATGAACAGTTTGAACGCTCGCACGAAATGTGCGAAATTGCCTATCGGGTATCAATCCGCTTTGGACGAAAGGAAGGCTAACCCGTATGCGTATGCGGAACGGTAAAGCGCACCGGCTTTGCTCAAAAGGAAGCAATCCGACTCGAGGATGGTACAACCGCCATGTAGTCAAGCGGATCACAGCTAAGGCTATGCGGCGTGCCGCTAAGCTGCTCAATGAGGATTGTCCGCGCATGGTCGGGATCGGATGGTGCTTTTAAGTGTTTTAACCGCTGTTCGAGTAAGCCAGTGCTTTCTTGGCTTACTCTTTAGAGCGGTTAACCTGTTTTAACTCTTTCCCCCGAGGTATCCCATGGCTCTCAACATCTTCGATTCATACAACAACAAGATCGTTTTGCCTAACGATATCAACGGATTAGACGTTACCGTTAAACAGTGGAAAGGATCTAAACATCGGCAATACATCGAACTTAAGGATCTGGACGGTCGCGCCATCATCCTGCTAAGTCCTGAGAATGCGGGAGATACGGGATACATACACGCGGGGGGCGCTTCTTACCGCATCGCTGAAAACGGTTACAACGGCGATGCTGTTTGGCTTGGGCGCTGCGCTCCCCGCTATTTCGTATGCTTTGGGGAAGATCTAGAAGAAACGATCGAAAGCGCGGCGGAGTGGGCCGCTGACAACGCGCCCGGGTACCTAGTAGAGGATTCCCTTATCCATACGCTCTACAAAGAAGCCTTCGCGGAAGGATTGAGCGAAAGAGCCGCGCAAGAGCAAGCGACACAAGATATGATCTACACAGAATCGGGGTATATTGAATCCGAGGATCTAGGTGTTTTCAAGCCTAGCGCGGAAGTTTTGTCCGCTGCTACCGTTATCGGTAAAATGCTGCGCGCAGAAAGCGAGGGTTAAACAATGGCAAACACTAGGGATTTTGTGGCGAAGTATGGGATCAAGGTGCAGGCCATCCGCACCGTTAGCAATCCGAATGCAACAAAAGGCGACTGGAACGACAAGGCGCGGCACTGGCTTTGTGTGTTGCATAGGGACTCGGGCCAAAGCGCCCCCGTGCAACGTCCTAACGGATCATGGGTTAAACAGCCGATCGCCCATACGATGCCAGTCTATTTCTCGCAAGGATCAGGCCACAAGCGGGAGCCCACTGCTTGGGACGTGCTCGATTGCCTTGCATCGGACGTATCCGGAGCGGATCAAGACTTCGGGGGATGGGCCGGTGATCTCGGTTACGACAAGGATTCAAGAGAAGCGGAACGCACGTTCAATACTATCAAGCAACAGTCGGTTGCGTTGGGGGAGTTTTTGGGCCGACCGCTTTTGTCAGAGCTTTTGACCGATTATGAGGGTCTTTAAAAGCTAAAAAGCTTAGTTTTTACCATTAGTTAAACCCTCTTTACCCCTAAACCCGAGGCTTTCCCAATGGAACCGCACGGAACGATCATAGAAGGCCGCTTAAAAGGCACTCGCTGCGCTTTGGTGCGGGTTGTCGATCCTCCCGCGCCTTGCTCTGGTAGTGAGACGGTGCGCCTAGAAATGGTGGTGGTGCGAGTGTTTGACTGTGCGGATCCTAGCTTTTCGCCTGAATGGCCGATCCGCATTCCTCGTGCGCATGTTTTGCTTGACTCCGATGCACCGAAAGAAGGCTAAACTATATGAAAGCATATGATATTGTCCGCCGATTCTACGGTTTAGACCCTATTGTTTCCGAGGATAAGCTGGTGGAAATGGTGGCAAACGACGGAAGAGGAGTGCAAGGAATGCGGGAGCGAAGAGCCTAACCATCAATGCGATAACTGCGCTTAAAATAGGTATGATTTAACACACATTAACCTACACTCTCTAACAAAAAGGTTATAGATTATATGGAACAATATCGCGAAACGGTTCATACCGAGGTTGTTAACGGTATCACTTATACTGTTGATTTAACGTCGGAATGGGAAAGGATGAAAAATCATTTTCCAGAACAAGAAGACGCAGAAATGATCGCGCGGCTCGAAGAGCGTTGTGACGATGGGGACATGTGGGCGTGGTGCGACATAACCGTGACCGCATCATGCGAGGGATTCAAGGCTAGCGACAACCTCGGATGCTGCTCTTTTGATAACAAGGCTCAATTCTTAGCGGATGATTATTATAAAGATATGAAAGCGGGAGCTTTGTACGCTTTGCGTACCAACATTGAAAAGGTAGGAAAGGAACTGGCAGCGGCTCAAGTAGTGTTGGCAGCTAACGCACACTTGCCGGGTTAATTGGTAGTATATAAACCCCAATTACAATCGTTGAAAGGAACTATAAAATGTCTTGTTTTGTTTGCACTCCCGAGCATATCTCCGCTATCGTAACAGCTAACTACGATCCAGGCTTCCGGGGAATGCCCGTCGAAGATGCTTTTCGCCTGCTCGAGGATGCTAATATCGCGGCCTATAACGCTCGCTATCGTGGAAATGACTCCTCGTCTCGGAACGTCTATCGGTACAAGCGAGAAGATCGTTTGCGTTCGCCTGTAGAAGTTATACGGTTGATCCACACGCTCGAGTATCAGTGCAATAGAACATCGGAATGGAGCGTTAGCAAAGCATATGAGTTTTTGCAAGAGGCTAAAGATGCACAGATCCGGCGTCTAGAGGGATATGAATCCGCCCCCTATAGCATTTAGATATATCCTCGATTTGATCCGCTCCCAAAAAGCTTAGCGAAACCAAGTAGTTATCTTTTCAACCGCTGTTAACCCTAAACCCGAGGCTACCCGTATGAGCGACTCCGAAGCATTGGCAACCTTGAAGCGATATCTGCGCGGCGCGAACCTGAACGGTGCGGACCTGTGCGACGCGAACCTGCGCAACGCGAACCTGCGCGACGCGAACCTGAGCGGTGCGGACCTGTGCGGTGCGAACCTGAGCGGTGCGAACCTGCGCGACGCGAACCTGAGCGACGCGGACCTGAGCGGTGCGAACCTGTGCGACGCGGACCTGAGCGGTGCGGACCTGAGCGGTGCGAACCTGAGCGGTGCGAACCTGAGCGACGCGAACCTGTGCGGTGCGGACCTGAGCGGTGCGGCCCTGTGCGGCGCGGACCTGAGCAACGCGGCGGACCTGAGCATCGCGGACCTGAGCGGTGCGAACCTGAGCGGTGCGGACCTGAGCGACGCGCACCTGAGCGGTGCGGCCCTGCGCAACGCGGACCTGAGCGGCGCGTATTTTTACAACCACGGAACTCTCTACAAGGTCGCCTCGGCGATCTAAAAATCCGCCCGTCTAAGAGAAAGGTCTAAACCCATGAAAACTGATAAAAGCTCGAAATGCACCTACTGCGCGATGGGTTTTAAGGCGAATGAATACGGAAGGCACCCGGAAAGCCACGATCCAGAGCAGCGGCTTTGCCCTAAGTTCAGGGCAGAACAGGAACAACGCGACGCGGACGCTTTCGCTTCTCGCAACTAGAGCTTGACTTGCAAAAGGATCCGGGTCAAATAGGCTTTAACGCTCTTAAAGGCGCTTTCTCTAACAAGGGGTAAACAAATGGGATACATGTCCTTCCGAAACGCTACCAAGCAAGACATTATCTCTAAGATTTTGGGGGATAGTGGTTACACCATTTATGATCATTGCCTTAAGGGTAATGTGCTTTGGACTGTCCAGTCGCAAGCGTTGGTTTACGCACCGCGTTACATCGGTTGTTACATACTGGAAAGCCGCGAAGATGGATATGCTTATAAGGCTTTGAGCGAAGGTGATTACCCTTACTATTTCGATTGTCCCACATCCTTCTTCAAACAGGCCCCTACCCCCTATAACGAAAATGCGGTCAAGTGGCGCGCACGTTGCGAGTCCCTCCGGCAAGAGCTGAAGCGTGTTAAGGGGTCGCTGGCTATTGGCAATGTCGTTCCGTTGATCTTCGGATGCACGGTGGAGGGTTCCCCCGTTGCGTCTGTGCGAGTCGTTTCCGTTCGCCCTTTGATGGTTGAACGGCTGGACGTTCCAGGCGTGTTCAAGCTGCCCCGTAAGTTTATCGATACCAATGTCAATCGGACCGCTCTTTAACCCTTACAAAAGGAAACACACCATGCATCCCTTGCAACTCCTACTGGAAAACCAAGCTTTTTTTGAAGTCCGTTCCTACTCTGGACGTAGTATGTACGGGCGAAAGTGTCTAGGTGTAGAGTTTGATGGAAATAATGGCCTAGGACGTATCTTGGCGGCTATTATTTACGGTACTAATGATGATAATCGGGAGGATCTGGCGGATGCAGTAAAGAATACGTGTACTGATTCTATGGGGCTTGGGATTATCGTGTATTTCCCTAACGTGCCTTATACCGAGGAATAACCAGATATGACCCAAAACTGGATTAAAGATATACAAAACAATTCATGGATTGTAATACGTGCTGGTTTAAACGGTTATTTCCAATTTAGTTAATAAATGGACTAAAGACAATTTAGAGGAATGTTCGAAGAAACTTGACAACGATCCGAAGATGCCCTAAAGTGGCTTTTCGATGTAAACACCTTTGACTTTGAGAAAGGATCCCCCCTAATGGCTCGTCTGAAGGCTCACCAGAAGGTTTCCCGCGACTTCCAGCTTCGTCTTACCAAGGTGCGGCGCGACGCTCGTTATTGCGCTGAACGGTTCGATGCTGCGCGGGACTCGCGGGAGGCCAATACGTGGTGGCATGCAATGAAGGAAGCGCAAGCAGAGAGGGCATATTACGTTGAAATGCTCCATGCAATGAGGATTTACCGGAAAATCGAGCGCAAGAAGCGGGTTGGTATCGGATAGTCCGACTTTATATAAATGGCTTTTGTTGCGCGACCCAAGAAGAAGCCGAAGCTTATTAAATAAAGGATAATTCCCATGAAAACCTACACGCAAAAAGAACTTTCCGAAACCCTCCGTTTGCATAAACTCTGGTTAGAAGGTAAGACCGAAGGTGTACAGGCCGATCTGTACGATGCCGATCTGTCCGGGGCCGATCTGTCCGGGGCCAATTTGACCGGGGCTAATTTGACCGGGGCCAATCTGTCCGGGGCTAATTTGACCGGGGCCAATCTGTCCGGGGCTATTCTGACCGGGGCCGACCTGACCGGGGCCAATCTGACCGGGGCCGACCTGACCGGGGCCAATCTGGAAGGGGCCAAATTGACCGGGGCCAATCTGTCCAGGGCCAATCTGTCCAAGGCCAATCTGTCCAAGGCCGATCTTACCGGGGCCAATCTGAGCGGGGCCAACGGTTTCCCAGAAGAGGAAATTGCCAAGCGTCAAATTGTACCGAAGGAAGGGGAGTTTATTGGTTACAAAAAGCTTGGAAACGGTACGGTGGCGAAGCTTTTGATTCCGGCCGGGGCCAAGCGCATCGGGGGATGACCGATCGCAAGTGTCGGGCTGAGTTCGCAACGGTACTGGAAGGATCCGGCTTTTCCCGGTATGATTCTTCTTTTGAGTACCGTTGCGGGGAAACCGTTTATCCAACTACTGAAAATCCCTTCAACCCAGATCCTTTGGTGAAATGTTCTGGGGGGATCCATTTTTTTCTTACCCCAGAAGAAGCCGAAGCTTATTAAATAAAGGATAAGCTTTGGCTGGCTGGTAAGGCTGGAGGTGTACACGCCAATCTGAGCGGGGCCAACCTGATCAGGGCCAATCTGTACGGAGCCAAGGGTTTTCCACAAGAAGAAGTTTCCAAGCGTCAAATCGTATCAAAGGAAGGGGAATAGGAATAACAATTGGACTCTACTCTGTTTAAGCCTATCCATAAGCTTCGCAACACTTACCGACCCATTGCTAAGGAACTAGAAAAGGATATCATCCTTAAGGCTCAAGCAGGGGACAAGAAGTCTCGTGATTTACTGGTAAACAGTAATATGGGACTGGTCATTAAGGAAGCCCGCAAACAGGCTGGTAGGAAACTGGATATTAATGATTTGGTACAGGTTGGAGCAATGGCCCTATTGGAAACCATTGATAAGTTTGATACCAGTAAGGATTTGAAGTTTATTACCTACGCCAAGTGGCTGGTGGTAAGCCGTATGCAACGATACCGGGCGGCTCAAAGCGGTATTGTTCATTACGATACCGATAAAACCCGGCAAGAAGGATATGGGGCTAAAAGGTCGGATCAAAGCCTAAATGAGATTTATTCCAATAGCAAAAAGAATGACATTGAAGGTGATGTGGAGTACCAAGACCTTTTAGTGTGTGATGAACCCACCCCAGAAGATAACGCTATTCGCTCTCAAACAAATGGAGAGGTAGCCCTATTTATGGATAATCTTCAAAAGACCCTTACCCCTATGGAGAAAGAGTTTATTCCCCGTATTGGTGAAAAAGAGAAGAACAGGGTTCCGCTTCATGAAATCGGTAAAAAGTATGGGTATTGCCGGGAATCGGTACGACAAAAAGAGGCTAAACTGGTAGCTTGTTTGGCAAATGACCTTAAGGAATACGCATAACAATCGGAACAAAAGGCTTGACACCATTTACGAGAAAACTCCCCGAAACGTAACAATTAAATAGGATTTATCTTCAAATCCCAAGCTTGACACCTCGAAATGTTCGTGCTACATTGGCAAGACAATGGAGGGGACGCAATGGACATTTTGATTTTGGATGATGAAGATGTTAGACACTCTGAGTTCGCCAAGCGTTTTCGGGAGCATAACGTATTCCATACCAAGGATCCTTGGGAAGCTGTTTGCTGGATGAAGGAACGTAAGTTCGATTTGGTTTCTTTAGACCATGACCTTAACTGGTTCGAGTTTACACCCTACAAGCAGGAGATCACTGGTACTGAGGTTGCACGTGCGATGCTTGCCCTTCCTGGCGAAAATAGGCCCGGTGAAATTCATATCCACAGTTGGAATCCAGATGGAGCGCGGCGGATGTTTCTGATTTTGAAAGAGGCCGGGTTTGTTCATATCATCCGCAACCCTTTTACTGCAATTAAATCCATTTAGCCCCATAAAAAGGACAATTCCCATGAAAACCTACACGCAAAAAGAACTTTCCGAAACCCTCCGTTTGCATAAGCTTTGGTTAGAAGGTAAGGCTGGAGGTGTACTGGCCAATCTGTACGGGGCTATTCTGTCCGGGGCCAATCTGTCCGAGGCTATTCTGTCCGGGGCCGAACTGATCAGGGCCAAATTGACCGGGGCCAATCTGTCCGGGGCCGAACTGATCAGGGCCAATCTGTCCGGGGCCGAACTGATCAGGGCCAATCTGACCGGGGCCAAATTGACCGGGGCCAATCTGTCCGGGGCCAATCTGTCCGGGGCCAATCTGTCCGGGGCCGATCTGTACGGGGCCACACTGACCTGGGCCACACTGACCTGGGCCAAATTGACCGGGGCCAATCTGTCCGGGGCTAATCTACGCGGGGTCAATCTGTCCGGGGCCAATCTGTCCGAGGCCAATCTGTCCGGGGCTAATCTGTCCGGGGTCAATCTGTCCGGGGCCAATCTACGCGGGGCCAAAAACTTTCCCCCGAGGGAGATAGCCAAGCGTCAAATTGTTCCCCCCGTAGGTGAATTTATCGGTTACAAGAAGGTTTACAATAGAACTCGGGGGGCAGTCGTAATTGGTTTGCGAATTCCAGCCGGAGCCAAGCGTGTTGGGGGCGTAATTGGTCGAAAGTGTCGAGCGTCTTGCGTTGTCGCTCTTGGAAGTGGCGTAAGCAATTTCGATGGAAGCTTCAAGTATACCAAGGGGAAGAAGGCTAAACCCAAGAAGCCTTTTAATCCAGATCCCTTGGTGGAATGCACTAGCGGGATCCACTTCTTTTTGACACCAGAAGAAGCCGTAGACTATTAGAAAGCCACCAACACGAAAACGGGATTTCCAAATGCCGAACTACGAAGGCTAAGTCTTACCTTGCAAAAGCACAAAAGATAGCAACCAAACTAGATCAAACCATCGTTTTCTCTACCGAACCCAACAAGGATGAACCTCATTTTTGGACTCATTCTAGTTGGTGTATCGGTGAAGATGAATACTAAACCTCCAAAGGAATTAAATATGACTAAAACCAAAGTAGACCTGAAGTCCCTTAATGACCAAGATCTGGCCGATGAGTTGGAACGTCGAAAAAATGAGTCCAGAGAAGAGAAGAGCCGGAAGAATCAAGCTCGTATTATCGAACTCATTTCAATTGTAAGGGAAAGTATGCAAGAAATCGAACTTCTTGCTAAGGAATCCCAACAGTATGTGGTTGTTGGTTGGGGTGGTGGTAGTACCAGTTTTGATGGTAAGAGTGATTTCCCCGAGTGGTATTCTTCTAGCTGCTAAATAGGATATAATACAAATGCTACTACGACAATCCTTCGTGGGAATCAAGTAGTAGTTGTTGGTAAGGAGATCATATATGCCTATTATTGAATACGGTGGGGAAAATCACACCCCCGAAGAAGAAGCCAAGCGCAAAGAAGCTGGAGCCAAGGTAGATGTCTTGTTCAAAGAGGCCCTGGCTATCTTAGCCAAGGCGGAAATCATAGCCAAAGAGGCTGGAATATTGGTTGAGTTCCCGCTTGACGGCATCGATGGGATATACTATAACGGTTCAGGTGACTTTTGGACCTCATCGCAATGGTGCTTAGGCAATGGGTAACAAGGCAGAAAAGAAGCGTCAAGAAGATCTAGAGAAGATGACCGAGCATCTAGATAAAGCCTTGCGCCTAGTAGAAAAAGCTCAAAAGATAGCTAAGCGCCTTGATTTGACTATCAAATTCGATATGCCTTTGGATGATTCCGAAGATATGCGCTTTTGGACTCATTCCAGTTGGTGTATTTACCCATAAAGGGAGTAGCCCGTGCTTCTCATCGGTAGCCATGCAGCTAAGATAAATGGGTTGGTTCTTGCCCAAACTGTTCAAATCAATAACAGTTACTTTTACGTAGCCGATCTGAACACTCTTTATGCTTTGAAGATGTCCCATCGTTTCCTACGCAATAGCCCCCATTTCTATAAGACAATGGCGGATATCAAGCTGATGCGTAAAAACGGCTTGGAGATAAGCCCGGACCTAAAAGAATGGTACAAGCTACGGGTTAAGGAAACCTATTGGTATAAGCACCCAAAACTGAACGTCTCTAAGGAACAGTTCTTTAAAGATGATTCTATTAATTACATCTACGACCACGATTCTATTCATGAATCCGTGGCTGGTCGGCATGAGCCTATGTATACCAAATACCTTAAGCCGGGATCAGAGGTGGAATGTGACCGGGCCTTATGGGAAGCGTTGCCTAAAGAACTTAAGCTAAAGGGCGTAGCTGAAGAGGCTTACGTACTTGCCTTGGAGCGTAGCCAGATCCCTTTTAAGGACAAGGGAATCGACCCATACGACTCTTTTAAATACGCTTTGATGAAAGTCTGTACCTCTATTACTTCGGGCTGGTTCCGGGAGTTCGCCTGGGAAAACCACGATGAGGTGCTAGATATGTACGACGCTACCTACGTAGATAGGTTCTGGATGGACGTAAAGGCCGGGGAAGTCAAGCCATTTACCCCTACCGTATCATTGATGGGATAAATATCGACCTTCCTATTACGATGATAAGGGGAATAAGATATTCCTGTTGAAAGAAACTTGACACCTCAAATCTAGGGTGTTAAATTAAGGATCCTTCTTAAAGCCAAATGGAGTGCATATGGTCAACGAAACTGTTAGTTTGCTTCGTAGCTTCATTTCCAGTCGTACTGTTATTTCCTTTGAGTACAATGGAGGGAGACGGACCGTAGAGCCTTATTGCCTTGGTATTAACCATAAGGGAAATACTGTTCTTAGAGCTTACCAACTGGAAGGATACAGCGAAACCAATACTCCTACCGGTTGGAAGATGTTCCTGGTTCCATCTATCAACCTTATTGAATTCAGCTTTCAATCCTTTCAAATTAGAAGTCAGTACAATCCAAACGACAAAGCAATGGTCGAAATCCTGGAAAGAGTTTAAATAAAATGACTACACTTTTGAATGAGGCAAAGCGTCTGTACCACTCCCATCCGTCCGATGCGAACGGGGTGTCTCAGAGGTGAAAAAGCTAATTATTGGTCTATTATTGCTATTGATTGGATGCAGCCAAGAGCCATTCCTACAAGAAGACAACATTTGTGCTGTATACTACTGTAATGGTAATGTAACACTTCTTACATATCAAGACGGTCAAGGGGTGTGTCTATGTGAGTGTAAGGATGGTGGTATCGGTGTTTATGCTCCGGCACCTCTATTGAACGTATCCAGCCAAGAACTTTCCCGTATCGTTAGAGTTCAGCAACAATGGGCGGCGATGTGTTCAAACTAATATACATCAGACCTTGTAAGCACAGGTGGGGAGTTATGGGATACAATCTAGTTAGTATTAACTGTATTTGCGATAGATGCTTGCGCGCAGGAGAGAGCCGCGTTCGGGTGTTTAATTTCAATATAAGAAACTTCAGCCATATGGGCATTTAAATGGTGACAAACATATACGTAAGGTACTGCTGCAAGCATTTTAGCTATGGTTTATATCTAAGTCCTGTTAGTCTTACTTTTGTTGTTTTTTGTGAGAGTTGTGGTGTTTTGAACTTTTCCTTAAACGAACGTAAGATGATTCATTGACATACCTCCCAAAAGAGTGTACAAAGCTCCTCCATTTAACGCAGGAGCCTACATTGACAGTCAACAAGATCCGTGATATCGTTTGGTTTGCTGGTTTCGCTTATATTTGCTTGTGGCCTTTGTTTTGAAATAATACAGATTTGAAACGATAAGCATTAAACATAATTTTCCTTGGTTGGTAATTCGAAAAAGGAGAATTATGACAAAAAAAGATTACGATATAAACCCTAAATTATGCAAGCAATGCAATTGTGTTATCGTCTTTGAAAAAAGAGAAAACAAGTTCTGTACTAGTAAGTGCAGTGCAATTATTAATAATAAAACAAGAATTAGGAAAACCAAAAAAATAAGACTATGCGAATGCGGATCACAAACATCCTCTAGATGTGCAAAGTATTGTAAACATTGTATTGAAAAAGGAAAACATCTTCACATAGCCAAAAATTTCAATTCTATTAAATCGGAATCAGCTAGAAGAAGATGGTTACTAAGAGAGTCAAAAACACCAGAATGTTCTTTGTGTGGTATAAATACGTGGCAAGGAAAACCAACACCAGTTGTTATGGATCACATAGATGGAAATCCAAATAACAACTGTCGGGAAAACCTTCGTTTAATTTGCTCCAATTGCGATGCACAACTACCAACATACAAAGGAAAAAATAAGGGGAATGGAAGACATTCCAGGGCTCAAAGATACAAAAATGGTCAATCTTACTAAAAACACATTGCACTCTTCATATAGTGGCCTATTATACTGAGCTTGTACCTCAGTCACGGTGGTTCAAATCCACCAGGGTGCTCCACTTTATTCCCTCGTATCAAAGTAAATAATTTTGGCCCTGTAGCTCAGATGGACAGAGCAAGTTTTTCCTAAAAACTAGGTCGGAAGTTCAAATCTTCCCAGGGTCGCCAATTTAAACCAAGGAACCTAATGAAAACCCCTACGCCTGATGAACTTTCCGAAACCCTCCGTTTGCACCAACTCTGGTTAGAAGGTAAGGCTGGAGGTGTACGGGCCAATCTGTCCGGGGCCAATCTG
>Ga0302281_10000016_pt1 | contig 162146 bp, 206 predicted proteins | sample III_Fen_E1_2_FD_198762 | JGI IMG/M metagenome (GOLD analysis project Ga0302281, IMG submission 198762) | Peat permafrost microbial communities from Stordalen Mire near Abisko, Sweden - III_Fen_E1_2 | ecosystem: Environmental > Terrestrial > Soil > Wetlands > Permafrost | place: Sweden...
TTGGCGAAAACGTAGCTGTCAATCTTCTCAACGACTCGCGTAACCAAATCCTTTTCTTCCATGGGGTTCTCCAAAACCTATGGCGGTTTACGGACTCCGCCAAACGACCTGACTTATAGCTCAGGCAGCGTTCCGGCAGCTAACGGGTCGCCGAACGGACTCGGCCAGTTTAACCACACTGGCATGGAGTGCTGAGTTCCCACATCCAAACAACGGGGCATTTGGTACCCCATGTGGTTCATCAGCAATTGGTTGCGGAACTCGGCCCCGACCCGAGCGGTTTCTAGCTTATGAGGCTAGTGAGACTCCCTTTCTCCATTTCCGCGTCTTGTTGTGTGGACTTTGCCTACCACACAGATTTCATTTCCTCTGCTCACAATACATCGAACAGAAGTGGCGTTCATCAAACGCCGTACTCGTTGTGAAGGGCTGCTTGCAGGTCAGGCTCAGCTATTCCCGCAACCTCACAAGGCGCGGATCATCTTCTGCATTATCAACCAGCTTTGCGCGAGTCTGCGGTCCGTCCTCCACATTCTGCATCCTTCTTCCATGCATCCCGCTCGCAATCAGAAGCCGCCTAAGCTCCCTCCATTGCTCAAGCTCTTGGAGGTCTATTCTTGGGTTCTTCCGGACAATTTCTTCGAGATCAATCTTTGACGGCATAACGTTGCTCCTGTCGTTACATAAAGGGTCATCGACCGCGTGACGGACTTGAGCCGCCATATCCTACCTCTCAGCGAGATAGTCGCTTTAATTAAGCTACCACGGTCAAACTTTGAAGGCCGTCTGATGGATTACTCTACCATCAACCATCGCATTACCGACGCGGCGGGTAGGTGCGCTGAACAACGGCCTTACTTGGTACAATCCTTCGCGTGTTGAGTACGCTTCCTCTTAGAGGGTACTTTCTTTCCGCAAAAACCGCAAGTGTACTTCATCACGCTTCCTTCTCAAATCAAACTTGGGCGCGGGGGCTGGATTCGAACCAGCGACCTGAAGGTTATGGGCCTTCCGAGCTACCAGACTGCTCCACCCCGCATATCCGGGTTCGACATTAGTCTACCCGGCTCAGAGACTTGCCTCGAATACCGCTACTTGATTTAGCTACACACAGGCCACTAACCCAAGACAGTCGATTTGATACTTCATTCAGAGGGTCGCTCTACACACATAATACTCAAAGTCAGCTAAGTTGGCTACTAAATTTTTTCGCCCTTAGCTTTCTCTTCTTCTGCTACTTCCTCATTATACTTCAAACGCTGGGCAAGTTCCTTATCCACCCACGCAATTTCCTGTGGAAATTCTTTAAATTGTTTACGAGCCTCAGCGAGTGTCATCTTCCAAATCGGTTGAACCGTACCAACCCCACCGACATCCTTGTTCTTCCAAACCCACTGGCAGAAGGGGCTTTCTACCCAACAATGCCAATAGGTTCCTAAATCGTCACCCCAGTAGTCTTCCAACTTACAGGGCTCATCATCCGGTTCGTCTCCCCACTTGCGTTCCCAATTACAAATGAACTTGGGAAGCTTCACATGTGAGAGCCATTCGCATATGTGGGTGCAACAATCCCACGCAAAAAATTCAAGTGCAAGCCAGTACCAAGCACACTCTTCCAAATGGATAGAGATTTCAGTGTCTTCGCCTGTGCCCCCGCCGAGCCAGAGACCTGACCAGCGACGTACTCTCCAGTTGAACAACTTCATGGTTGGTTATTCCTTTCGGGGTACATCTTCTTCTCGGCGACTTGAAAGTTGAAAACCTTCCTTCCGATTTTCACCGTCCCGAACGGTACGCTCTGCCAGACTGAGCTACACCCCGATTAACCTCTTCGCATCTTCCGCCGCGTCGATGTCCTCCCAAGCCTTCGCTTGAAAGCAGTCGTCGCAGTCCACCTTCGTCTCCACAGTGTCAATCTCATGCGTGGTCACCCCTGTGCGGCCACAGTAGGTGACATGCAGCGTGGTGGGCATCCTGTACAGACCCTCGGTCGCCATCCCTGTGTAACGTTTGCGTGATAGATGCATCATTTACCAAATCCCCCGTACGTAGTTTGAGTACGTCCAAACCTGTCCAGTCACGTGGTCTGTGACCTTCCCATCCTGCTCCCGGATAGTGCGGCGTTTATCCCCCCGCTGGCCGGTGCCTATCTGCTGGCGACGGTCGGCTACTTCCTTGCCTACCTTTGCCTCTCGCTCCAACGCTTCCAGCTTAGCACTCAGGATGATGAGAGCCAACTCTTTATTACGATACTGACTGCGTTCCGCCTCACAGCGCACCATCAACCCGCTTGGAAGATGATGAACCCGAACTGCGGTTTCAACCTTATTGACGTTCTGCCCACCCTTACCACCACTTCGCATTGTGTCCCATTCAAGGTCTTTGGGGTCGATGCTGAATGTTGTGGTTACCCTCTCTTCAAAGACGGCTACAGTGATTGTTGATGTCTGGCGTCGGCCTCGTCTTTCGGTCGGCGGGACTCGTTGCCACCGATGACCTCCAGACTCATTAGCAAAGACCTGCTCAACGTCTTTCCCCGTTACGCGGAATACTGCAATACCGGGTCGCGTCTCAAGAATCTCAACGCTAAAGACCCCTCCGCTGACCCAGCCTTGCATAAATAGCCAACTGGTCAGCCACTAGAAGCTTGGCGTCATCGCCACCTTCTGCTGCTCGAATTTCAACAATCATACTGCCTCCAAAGTGGTTCAGGGAGGTGGACTCGAACCACGCTATTCGTTCGACCTTATGAGGGTGAACGCCATACCATCGGACCCCTGTGTAATCTGCATGGCCCCTTGGCGGGGCCATAAGCGCCCTAGACTTTCGTCCTCGGCACCGTTCGTCGCAACACTCAATAGCGTCCAACTATTGAGCACGGTATCAGCATGACTTAAATCCAACGCCCTCTGGATGAAGGCTGCACGAATTCAGCGGTCGGTTGCTGGCCTACGTTAAATTGGTCGGGGTGGAGGGATTTGAACCCCCGATACCTTGCTCCCAAAGCAAGTGCGTTAGCCAGACTACGCTACACCCCGTTGAATTGCTGTGGGACTCAGACTCTAGGTGGGAACGACCCACCGCACTGTACCCCGCTTGATAAGCAGTTGGCCGTTACCCTACTGAACCAGCACGCTCAGGCCACACAGCAAACTTGGCCCCCATGGTAGGAGTTGAACCTACATCCCTCGGCCTCAACATGCCGGTGCTCTACCGTTGAGCTACATCGGGGATAAATCTAAACTTGGTCAGCCCGGAGAGATTCGAACTCTCGACCCCACCCACCCCAAGGGTGTGCGCTACCAGACTGCGCTACGGGCTGAAACTCTACAATACTACAAAACTTGGTCAGGGTGAGAGGATTTGAACCTCCGACTTCTCGTATCCGAAACGAGGACTCTACCAGACTGAGCTACACCCTGATGGTAAAAACTTGGTCGGGGTGAAGGGACTCGAACCCTCAGTGCGCTTAAGCTCCTGTTTCCAAAACAGGTCGGCTACCATCTACCGATTTACACCCCGATCGATTTACACCCCGATACGACAACATGAACACCGGGGATGAGAAAGTGGAAATTAGGGAAGTTGGAAATCAACCCTTCATCACATCCCGGCGTGGCCGCACGGGATGCTGAGGTCTCTAGTGGACTTCAGTCCCGTGCAACATAGGGCACGGTCGAAACGAACGGGTTGGTCGTGTGAAACTCATATATACATAATACACAGAAAGTCGGTAAGTTCAAACACTATTTTTGAATATTCTCTATTTTCTTTTTCCACAGGTCGGGAGTATACTCTGAACAGCAGGGTCATACCGACCCTCTGGATACCCATGGGAGGATAGTATGAATCTTGAAGACTTCAAAAATCAACTGAGGATGGACATCCGGCGTATGCAAGCCGCGTTGGCCGCACTCGAAGGATCAGCAATGGCGGAAACCCCGAAACTATCAGCAAAGACCAAAGAGAAGATTTCCAATAGCATGAAGGCAAACTGGGCAGGTGGGCGGAAACGTACCTTATCCAAGGCTGTGAAGATCAAGATCGCGGCCTCACAACGTGCCCGTTGGGCGAAGCAGAAGGAAGCAGCAGCAGCGGCGGCGTAACTTCTCTTAGGTCTTCTTACCACCCCCACAGAGAGTACCTGTGGGGGTTATTTTATCCCGTGTCCCTTTTTGACCATACGCCTCACCAAGCATTAAGTAGACTCCGAAATAACCCGTCGTACAACCTTAACTAGGGGGTTGCATCTGATGGGATTGTAAGAGGAGGATACATGGATTTTGACGACATTGTTAACGAACTCAGGGTTCAGCAGCGCCGGATCAATGCGGCTCTTGTTGCTCTTGTGGGGACGGCTCAGGCCGACGCTCCGGTAACACAACCTGCACCAAAGATCACTGCAACCCCCAACCACCGTACAACCCGTCGTTCTTCAATGTCTTCAGGAGTGAAGCGGAAGATTTCGCTTGCCATGAAGCAGAACTGGGCAAGCCGGAAGCCTAAGCTCAAGTTGTCGCCGGAAATCAAGAGCAAGATTTCTTCCTCACAGAAGGCACGCTGGGCGTCGATCAAGGCAGCGGCTCAACAGATGGCAGCTTAGCTGCTCATTCCACCAAAGTGGACTCTGACCTCCATGAGCAGCTTGCCGAGGATGTTCTCGCCTCGTGGCTCATGGGGGCCTTGCTTACATTACATTACAGAAACCGCGTCCACTCCCTCGACTTAAGCTGCCAACCCCTGTATGCCTTAATTTTCCCACTCGTAAGTTTGTGAAACTGACGGTAGCTGCTGCTGTTGATTCGACAAAATTCTTTCAAATTACTCATCTGCACTTCTATTCCATCTGGATTAGTCAAAGTGTAGGTAACTCGATGTTTGGCGTTATGTCTAGCCTTGTCACTAAGCTGAGTCCCCTTAGCGGGGCGATTTGCTTGCAGAGCTACAAGTGTGACGGCGGGGACGGGGAGCCCTTTGTGTGACTGAGAAAGACGTTTCTTTCGAGCACCTGAAATCTTTCGCCCCTTAAGGGCTAAGCTAATTTTCTTCCCCACTTCGGGGGAGCACGAACCGGGAGCAGATTCCGTGCGCTTGGGAGGAAGCGGGATGGATGCGGTCGCGGGAGTGATTTTTGTCCACTGATACATAACTAGCTCCAAGTATACAGGATGTATCCACCCCTACAATAAGGTGGATAGTCGAGTTATTATGCCTGTAATTCCCTTTTACTGTATGTAGAGTAGTATTCGCGAACCTCCATGAGAATCCGACCAAGGTGGTTCAATCCCTCCGGTTCATGTGGCCCTTGTCTACAAGTCCCATCACACACCCCGAAGAATAGGTCATGCCAATTATTTCCTTCCACCAACTCCGCTGTGAAGGTTGAGATGAGTTTCCGACGAAGAATAGTTGGGTAGAATTTCTGCATCAGCAAATCCCGCATGATGCCTATGTTCACTTCCTTCCAATCTGGCCGGAGCTTGCCACTGTCTGAAATGGCCTTACCCATGCGCTTAGCCCGACCCGCCGTTACCCCGGCGTAGAGAAACTTCTCCCGCTCTTTCAAGTTGAGTGTTTTAGCGGCCTGATACGCATGTTCGACTGAAGGATAGGTCACTTCATCCAACACCACACTGCATGGGTAAAAGTTGGAGAGAAACCCCCACGGGTCTTTAAAACGGTCAATCAAAACGGGCAGGTCCATTAGTTCTTCTTTCCTGCAAGGAGCCGGTCAATCTCTCCTGCGTCATCCACATCTTTTACAATACTATGAAACACACATAGTGCATCAGTGGCTGCTGTAAAAATTCTACATATCTGTGGTCGGTCATCATAAATAGTGCAACGACCGTTCGTCCCGAGCTTTGGACAAGTGAACCATACATGAGCCCGTGTCCCCTTATGTGTGTGCCCACCAACCTCCAAGGGAATGTAGGGTAGTTTCTCCCTACGCATTGCAGCCTCGGCGTCTTTACGCCAACTATCCACCTTCCATGAGCGGTATCGACCAACAGGTGTGGTAAGCATGAACCTCTTGCAACAATGCCCCGGCTCCGGGCATACGCCACAGAGCCGATTAGCTTGATGGTCAATGATTGGGAATAGGCTACTCAAGGGCAGTGGCGACCTCGCTAAGGAATTCTTTTGAATCGATGGCCTTGTCCAGCACCTTCACGAGGTTCAGGGGCGGGTAGTTCTTCAAAACGTTACGTACAAACGAAGGGTCTGAAGAAAACATCAACACCCGCTGTTTGTCATTATTACGGAGCACTCGTCGCATCAACTCGGCTCCATCCATGTGAGGCATAGACCAATCGCTTAGGACGAGGGTGAAGCCGTCGTTTGACCCACGGTAGGTTGCAAGCCCCTCAACCCCGTCCTGAGCCTCTACAACGTCAAAACCAGCCCCTTTAAGGATGGTTCCGAAATACTCCCGGCAGTTCTTGTCGTCATCCACTAAAAGTACACGAGTTGATAGATTCATATCCTCGGCCTCTTCAAAATAGCTTCACGCTGCTCCAGCGTCCAATACCCCAAGTCAAACTCTGCCTTCGTAATAGAGATGAATTTTGGTTGTTCATGTGCGTAGTTAAGTGAATAGCCTTCCCGGTCTTCTGTCACCCCCACGATGAATCAACCCTTTCCTGTAGCCTTGACTCCCCGTGAACGGAGAGATGAATCCAGAGACTGTTCCTTAATAGCCGCGTCGGAGAACACCAGACCATACCTATCCCCAAAGATGGCGGTAGCAAGACGTACAGCCTTGTACATATCCCGGAGGTATACCATCTCTTCGTCAGTGAGGTGGTCACCCATGGCGAACGCTTGAATAAGAGCACGAGGTTCTTTCATGCTCCATCCCGCTTCCCAGACTTTCCATCCGCAATACCGCGCTCGTAGGAGATTCGCATGGTTTGCTGAAGCACCATGTTAACGGCATCCCGAAGGCTCCGGCCAGCACCAAGCTCCATGAGAATGTAGCCGGTCCAATAGTTGAGCAACTCGACAAAAGACATCTCTTCCAGAGTCTTTTCGTGAGACGACTTACTTGCCTTTGGCATGGGTTCCCTTCTTGGCCTCGTTGACGGCCTTGGCGACAACACGAGTCGCCTTGGTGGTGTCACGACGGGCGTGCCCCTTGATGGGAGTGTTGCACTCAGCGCAGCGGGTGGATTTGGGCATCGTAAGTCTCCTAGTAGTTTTTGTGGGCGTCCCAGCCGCCACCTTCGTAGTCAATCTCTTCCTCGCGGTGTGAGAAACTACCCCGCAGGAGAGCCGCGTACTGCCCTGTTCGTTGTTCCTGCTTGACTGCCTTGCAGGATTTAGAGCAAAACCGAGCCCATCCGCGTTTGACATCAGCGAAACGAGCAGTGAAAGACTTACCACACTGCTTGTTCTCGCATTTACGCTCAACTCGCGTTGGCATCTATTACCTCACACACTCAGTATACCGGGAGTATAGAGGTTTTGGATAGTATTTTAGGGAATTTTTTTATGGGTAGGTAGCAAAGCAAAGTCGCACCCTTATTTCAGCTTATCTCGTACAACCTTATCAGGTGACAACCCATCTTGCCGGTAGTCCTCTAATAGAGCCAGAGAGTAATCGGCGATAGTAGTGTTAGAGCAATCACCCCAAACCTCAATAATCAATTCGGCGACTCTTTTATACCACGCTATCTTATCCATCTCATTCCTGACTTCACGAAGCCTATGAATGAAGGAGCGTTTGTCCAGTTCAATAGCCCCAAGCATTACAGCAACGGCACGCCTTGGTCTGAGCAAATCGTAGTGAGGGAACGATGTCGGCTGGAACCATTGCCTCTTCATACCGATAGCATCCGCCATGGCGTGAAGCTCATCTATAGTATCCGCAATCATGTGGCAAGCATACTTCCATCGGCCATACTGTACTTAACGGATTGGATCGACATAAACCATTAAGCAGGTATAAACGGCTGGTTCTTTTGTTCCCAGCCGTAGCAAAGATCACATTCGCAACAGAAGCCCTCTTCATCGTGCTCCTCGGCCAAATGTCCACATCTACAGACACGCCTGACGTATCGGGAGCATCCTGTGTCGTGTCCTCCCCGTAAATCGCGTTCACATTCTCCGCACTCAAGCCCCACGTGTTCTCCGAAGATGGTTCACCCACACTTGTTTCGCAGCATCCCTCATCGCGTTACGAGTGTCAATGCAGCTATCGCAACCATAGCTTTTAGGCCCACCACCACATTCAGGACAACAGTCACAAGAGGGAATATCATCCTCAAAAGGGTCTCTGCAAAACTGACAAGCACGTCTAATGGTCACCGGCATTTTTCTTATCCCTCACACTGTAAAATTCATTACCATGCATGTTAATACCCTAAATCCTCACCTCTCCAAGCATACAAATCATCAATAGCCAACTCATCCAGTCGGCCTATATTCTTGGCTCCGAAGTTTGGGGTTTGGGCATGACAGTTGGGACACAGAAAACGGATGTTATCCGGTTCATTGTTCAGCCAGTCGCCATCAATGTGGTCGATTTGAAGAACAATCGGTCGGCCTATCCATTCAGGGTTTTTGTGTAAGGGACATCTAGGATCAGAGCACCGATAGGGGACACCTGATTCCAACATAGCCCGTCGCAAGCGAGTCACATGCTCTCGATGTTTCTTGCGATTCCTAACTAGAATCTGGCTCCAGTGCATTCATTGTAATACTGGTACCCGACCCCGGACTCGAACCGGGAACCGCATTTCGCTTCTCGGGAGTTTAAGCCCCGCGCCTTTGCCATTTGACCAGTCGGGCATAACTTTGGTCGGGAAGGTGGGACTTGAACCCACAACCGTTTCACACTTATCGAGTGTTTGAGACTCGCGCCTTTGCCAATTTGACCACATCCCGATTTGAAACTATTGGAGACCAGTTACTCAATCGCCTTGGCGTGTATCTCGCCTACCACAGCTTTCGCCAGTCATACGGGGATCAGCGTACGTCCGTTTCACAGACTTATCCAAATTTGGTGCGCCCGAAGGGACTCGAACCCATACCCCCTTGCGGGGATTAGCACCTCAAGCTAACGCGGCTACCAATTACGCCACGGGCGCAAACTTCTACTACAACAAAACTTGGTGCTTCACATTCTTACCACAAGTGCCTGTGCCAGAATGGTAGCCGAGGTGGGATTCGAACCCACACTGTACGGATTTTGAGACCGTTGCCTCCTGCCAGTTGCGCTACTCGGCCATTACATCAAAACTTTGGTAGCCCCACTCGGACTCGAACCGAGACGCCTTTCGACATTAGTTCCTAAGACTAACGTGTCTGCCATTCCACCATGGGGCCGTTAAAACCTATCGCTCCGTACGCTGCGTCTTCGGAAGGTCGAGACCCCAGCCACGCTGGATATTCTCGGAGTCCTGACGCATGTACACAGCCGCAACTTTCCATTCACCACTCTCGGGCTCATCCTTCAGGGTGATAACAGAGCCGCGCTTCACACCTCGGTTAGCGGGAACCCACGCCACCTTACAGTGAATACCGCGTTCTGACTCTTGCTGCAACATTGTTTGAACTAATTCCATTTCTTTCTCTTTCTTTATGGTGCCCGGAGAGGGATTCGAACCCCCACGAGAATTAACCCACTGGCTTCTAAGACCAGCGCGTCTCGCCAATTTCGCCATCCGGGCACATCTTAAATTCGACCCCTTCTCCATCCAATCAAAACGTAAGAGGTCAAATCGTTTTGCTTAATCTTGATGGCTCTTTCACCGTCCGTTACCCAACGAGTACCGAACTGTGAATTCTTATCCCCCGCTCTATTCACCAATGCCATCTTTGCTTTGGTGTCCGCCCTGTGCTTCCGACCAGTCCAAGTGCGTTTACTCGCCGCTGAAATCTTAGCTGACACATCCGGTTCAACACCATGTTCCCTAATCTGGTTGGCCCGAGCCTCACTCATCATCTTGTAATGCTGTGGGTCTCGATGACTCTGAGAACTGTGTGACACTCTGGCGGCATTGGCGTAGTCGGCCAACCCTTCTCGATTGATATAGTCAAACCCACCAGAGCCCCCTTTTCTCAAATTCATACAGAGAGGGTTACCCCGCCAACATTGAATCAACTCATCCTCTTTGCCAAATGCTGATTCAACATCGAGGTAGATGAACAGGACTTCCTTATGGAAGTTTTGTTCCCCATATTTTGCAACGGCTCGTTTGATGTATGTACCGGAACCGAGGTACGCATCATCAGGGTCTTTCGTTTTGTGAACCCCGAAGTAGAACTTGCCGTTGAGCAGGTTGACGGTTTTGTAAACCGTGTAGTATGTCATGAACCTATCAGTGCCCTCTACATAAGATACTGATAATCACGAATGTGCATGGAGTAGGATTTGAACCTACGTAGCCCCAAGGGGCGGGTGTTTTACAGACACCTAGTTTTAACCACTCACTCATCCATGCAAACTTTTGGTGCGTCCGACAGGATTTGAACCTGTTGTGTTTACCGCTTGGGTGCCGAGTTTACAGCCCGGTGCCACTCCCCCGTCGTGACCGCGAACGCATTACTGCTTCGGAACATGTTGAAGATGAAGTGTACGCACAGCCTCAAGGTTACGCTGTGCTGCTTCTCTCGTAGTTCCCGAGGTCACCAGACCCCAAGTTCTATCTTCAGCCACCCAACGCTTTGTTTCCGCGTCGAGCCAAAATTGTTCCGTTTCAAACATCTTTCTCCAAAAACAAAAGCCGCCCCAATCGGGCGGCTTCGTGATTCATCTGAACTTTGGGGTTTAGATTGAGCCCCCTTCAGACGACACGAAGCCGTTGCTAAGCAGGTAATACAAGCTTAGGCTAAGGTTCGAGTTGACTGATAAGCGGTTCATATTCTTCCTCTCGGGCAGTGCCCGTTTCACATCTGTATACATAATACCGCGAAAGTTGAGGTTTTCAACACTGTTTTTGAATTTATTTTCATAGCTTATGGATTTTTCACTTTCCACCTCCTCTGTAGGAGGGTTTGACATGCCAAATCCAAATGTGAAACTCGGTCGCAAAGCCGTTAAGACCGACTCAAGAACTTTGAAGCTTTCCCCTTATATGAAGATGTTACCCCCGCCCCCGGCCTCTGTGGACTGGACGAAGGGGAACACCTCGTGGGGGATGATGCTGAATGACACCCTTGGTTGCTGCACCATTGCCGGAGCCGCGCACGCTATTCAAGTGTGGAGCACTGAAACCGGCAGTGAAGTTACCGTACCTGATTCTACTGTACTTCAATATTATGAGCAGTGGGATGGGTATGTAAACGGCAACCCGTCAACCGACAACGGGGGTGTCGAACTCGATGTTCTCAATAAATGGAAGTCACAGGGGCTCCTCGGTCACAAGTTAGTGGCCTTTGCTGATCCACAGGTTCGCAACCACACAGAGATTATGCAAGCAATCAACCTCTTCGGTGGTGTTTACATCGGGATGCAAGTTCCCAACTACATCATCAACAACATCCCGGCTCTGTGGCAGATTGCGACCGCAGGACAGGACACTGGCATTGATGGTGGGCACTGTGTGTTTGTCTGTGGTTATGATGCAGTGGGGGTATCCTTCATCTCGTGGGGACAGGTCTACAAGATGACATGGGCCTACTGGGATGTGTATGTGGATGAGGCACACGCCCTACTCTCGCAGGACTGGATAAACTCCAAGGGAGTTGATGTCCAAGGCTTCGACCTTGCACAACTGCAAACTGACTTATCTCAAATCAGCTAACAAAAAGCCACCCAGTTGGGTGGCTTTTCTCTTGCTCTCAAGAGTAGGGGTTGTGGTGATGCTTGTGGTGGTGCTTGTGATACCATTCGCTGGCATGAATACGACGCCAGAAATCCTCACAGATTTCCGCTGCGTGTTCAGGATAAGCTTGAACGAATCGTGCCCATGCACGCTCTCTGGCTTCGACACCTTCAGCATCACAAATCCAACCGTAAGCGATGGTCTCCCAATACTGGACATCGTCTACACCGCTTGGGGTCGCTGGCTGCTTTGAAGCTACCGGCTTTTTCTTTTTACCAAAAATACCCATATGATTATCCATCCTCATATAAGAACTGAGTAATCGTTTTAGTGACCGTACCAAATCTTGGTCAGATAGATACCCATAATGGAACCTAAAGCACCCCCGATGGTGTACCCAATACCGCCCCACAAGCCGCGAGAATCATCCTTAATAGCCAACCGGGATATTACCATTGCCATCATGAATGCCTGAGCCCCATACACAGAGTCCACAATAACCGTCCAGACGTAGTTACCCTGTGCTGTAGCCCGGATGCTGGCTACGAAGAGGAAATACGAGGAGAACTGAGTAATGGCAAAAAATAGGCACTGCCCCAAGGGTGTCTTGGGAGCATGAAGGTTACTCAACCACCTGTTGATGCGGTTCCACACTATTTACGTGTCTCCTCAACTTTAAGCATACCTCACCCTCTCTACCCCGGCTCTGCGGCGTCTATAACTCCAATCAACGGTTACGTGGTAACTGGCGTAAAACCAATCCATCTTCTCCGCACCACCACATTCCGATGCTCCTGATTCAAACCCCAACGCTTCGTACTCTTGCAACAAACCCTCCAAGTCAGGTTGAATGAATTGCCGCCATACATCTACCTCTTGGTTAGTTCTATATTTGGGGGAATGAATTTGGACTGCGGCCTGATAATCCCCTTTACCAACCGCCTCAAGCTGCGCCATGGTCATATAATCCCTAAACTCTTGAGTCCAAGGTTCACCCATCACTATGACCCATTTACTTAGTAGTTTTTCGTTCTTCAATTCATAGGCTTCATCAGACCACTTACGAGCAGTTTGAACCGAAATCATCCGCGTACTCCCTCAGTCAGTTCCAACATTGAATACTGCGCCTTCAGCTTTTCAAACGCCTTCTTAAGGTGTGTGCCATATTGGTCGGTAACAATAAGCACTGAATTCATACGGGGGATCATGATACACATCTCCGAGGTGATGTCGTGGGCAGCGAAGACCTCATCCATAATCTTTCGGGCGAACAGAACCTCTTGTAGAATTTCACCGCCAGATTTCGAGAAGAATGGGTATGGAATCCCTTCGGCCATAAATCCAGTTGTGGCGAAGCTACCACCGGGAGAGCCGAAAGTGGCCTTTGCCATGGTCGGACCTGAGTCTGGAGCCCAGTGGATATAGAAGGGTTTAAGGTTTGGTAGCGTTTTGAGGTACTTGTCACCGCCGACGCCGAGCATGGATATGTTACGACTGTCGGAGAAGGCTGGTGTGGTACCAATGGGAGAGAGGCGGTAGCTTACCTGAGGAGTGAACTGTGCGAGAATCTTCAACGACTTGAGCGTACTCAACACATTATTGTGTTGCTTCTCCTCATCGGTCGATGCATTCTTCACCATTTTTGCCTTAGGCTCAAAAGGATTGAGCTTAGCGTCCTTCGGCCATGTAGCCTTCAACTTGTCCACCTCCGCTTGAGCATCCGATGTCAGATAAGCCATGCCGGTATATGACTGAAGGTTTAACAGCACCTGAGTGAAGAGAGCGTAATCAAGTTGATTGTAGAGACAACGAAGGACAGCCAGCTTGTCATAGCCGGTTGGCTCTGACTTAATTTCTGGACCTGAGGCAATCCAACAATCACGAAACATCTTGTTAAGAAGCGTGCTGCCGTGGTCGGTGCGGCTGAATTCAAGATGCTCAAAAGTCTTCTTGAATTCAGCTTGCATGGCTTCTTCAGACAAAAATACTTCATGGATTCGAGCGGCGAATGTGTCAGCGACACGTTGGTAAATCTCTTGCATAATTTAACTCCCTAATTTTCTTTTCAGGTAAGCTATGCGCTTCTCCCTACGTTCTTGCTTACCCATAAGCTCCGAGTAATCGGGACATCCACAGGAAGGGCAACAGACACCACCGTCTGCCCAAAACTCAACCCCCATGCGGTCGAGATAGCGTTCTGTACGTTCCACACTTCGCACAAGGTTGTTCAACTCAACCCGTAACGGGCTCAGTTTCTCTCTGCGGAACAAACGTGAGAACCAACTCATCCCCCAACTTCCGGCTCTTCTTCATACTCTTCGTATAACCGGCAGATTTCCTGCACAAGTGGGTGACGAACAATATCCTCATCCTCTAAATCCTGAAAATGGATATTGTCGGTTTTGTCTCTTAGAACGTCCTCAGCATGAAGCAACCCCGACTTACTTTTCACAGGTAGATCAATCTGCGTCACGTCGCCAGTGATGACAACCTTAGAGCCCTCCCCCATACGAGTGAGCAACATCTTCATCTGGTCTTGTGTGGTGTTCTGCGCTTCATCGAGAATGACAAACGCATGGTTCAATGTACGGCCTCGCATGAAGGCCAAGGCAGCTACTTCAATGCGGCCTTCATCAAGATACTGGTCAACCTGTTGTGGGGGCATCATAGCGTACAGAGCGTCATAAAGAGGACGAAGGTATGGATCAACCTTCTCTTGCATAGAGCCGGGGAGGAACCCAATCTTCTCACCAGCTTCAACCGCAGGACGGACGAGAATGAGACGGTTGTCCTTCTTTGCCAACCATTGAACAGCCTTGGCGACCGCCAGCCATGTCTTGCCTGTACCGGCTGGGCCGATAGCAAATACCATGTCCTTGGAATCAATCGCGTCAAGGTATGCCTTCTGATTAACTGTCTTGGGAGACACCTTCATAACACCTAACCTAGCAGAGGGGTGGTGAGGCGACTTAGGTGCCCCCTCTTCCTCTTCCCATGCTGCTGGTTTCTTTCTCGCCGCGACCTTCTTCTTATATGAGTTGCCCACTAAGGTACGCTCCTCTTTCCTTTAGTTGCGTGGATATACTACCCTCCAGTTCAGAGAAAGGAATGACGATGACCGTATCAGGGTCTTGACGAGTTATCTCTGCACGGAACTTGATAATCTCATCCTTGGAATGAGGGTCATCTGCGTTTGGAACAAACACCATCTTGAAATCGCCCCTGAGATTGTCGGGCGATGGGTCACCGGGTAAACGCATTGTCATTAGTTATACCTTCCTTTTCTATATCCTTGACATTTAATACAAAGTTTTTGCCCCCTAATGGCATCTCTTTTTACACAATTAAAGCAGGGGCTTCGACCCACCTGTACAGCTTCTTCTAATCGTTGTTTCTTGCGAAGCTTACTTTTCTGTTTGTGAATCCTGACTCGACAACTCAGACAGTACACAGCGTGTTCACGACCTTCAATTACCTCATTGCATTCATCACAACGATGCTCGTACCGCTGAATGCTATCGGCGAGGGTTTTCTTCCTATCTAAGAATAAAGAGGCACCATTATACAACCGCCTTGCGAGTAATGCTGCATTGTAAGAGTAGTACACCAATGTGCTTATTTTATACTGTGTTCCGATTGTGCCTTCAATCCCACAAAATTCCTTGAAGGAGTTAATCACATCTCTTGTGCCTACCAGCCCCAAGTGAGGGCAGTTGTTCCCTTTGTTGTACCCTAAGTAACCGTCACCATCTACCACGCCTCGCCAAAAATCACGGTTGTGTCGTAATTCTGGGGCGACGGTTGCGGTGAGGCTCTTGCGTTCGGTGATACCATAAAATTTGAGAGCATTGACAATGTGCTCACTGGTCACCTCTAATCGTGCAGCAGCCCCGAGATGACTAGGAGCTACTTTGGTGTCTGTCTGGATGAATTGACGAAATTTCTCAACGTGTGCCCAATCCTCAACACCAAGCTCCAACACCACCTTCGGGTACTTCCCCCGCAGGTAGTGTATACACCCATCTGCAAGTAAAAACCCCATCCAATAGGCTGACTCAGGAGTTATCTGGTCAAATGCGCCTTCATTGTGAATCGGTATCCTAAAATCCGACTTAGCCGCAACTCCACTCCTTGCCAGAACATTACATACAGTCTGGGCACAAACGGCGAACTGCGCCCCGACTGACTTACAGGTGCCCCCTGATAAGTAGGCTTCAACTATTTCATCGTCATTTCGTTTTAAGGATTTCATCTATAGACCTCAGTAACGAGGTCCATAGTTCTTTTTCTTGATAGCTATCCAAGGATTTCCATCGCTTTTCAACAAGAACAGTGACAGCCACGATTAGCTTGAACAAGGAACCGTCATCTTTTCCCTCTAGTTGTGCTTGTTTGGCGTAGTTAATGGCGTCAAGCATTTCCTGCCCGAGGTCAGTAAAAACATCACGACCGTTGAACGCCCTCAAGCGAGAGCCGTACTTTTTCTCCCCCATACGAATTCGCGCTTCAATATCGTCAGCAAGGGAATCAAGCTGCATTGAGCGCAGGGCGAGGGCGGCTTCAACAGCGATATCTACGCCATTTCCAGTGGGGTTGGGTTGTATCTTAGTGGCTAAGTCAACAGTAGGGTCTAGGGGCATGTACTCCTCCAGCCCTCTAATACCGTAGATTAGGCGTTCTTATACCACTCAGGGTCAACCTTTTCAAGTGCCTTACCTAATTTACTGGGGTAGACAACTGCCGACTCCTCTTCGTTACCATCCTCGGCTGTACCAAAGTAGATAACATCGTGGTCGAAAGTTAGCTGGGCAACTTCCTTGTAGAACGTCTCCAGTTTTTGAAGACGTTCACGAAGGTGGTAATCCGCTGTTGGGTTTGAATCGTCACTCAAGCGAATGAAAGACATTACTCTACTCTCCCGGAGTCCTTCAAAGACTCTTTATACTCTAAGTACGCTGGCATCTTGAGAGCCATCTTAGCCTTGATTTCTTCGATGCTCACTGGGTAGAAATCCCAACAGTCCACACCCACGTCGAACGACAGGGAGTGTGGAATCTCAGGAAGCATTCCGTGACTGTGCCCATACAAATGCCATGAAGCATGGAATGAATTTCTCCACACTCGCATCGCGTAATGACAGAGAGCGATAAGCTGCTTGTCACCGTCGAAGTAGGGGGCTCCGAGATTGATTTCTTCAAGTGAACGGTACCACACATACAGCCGTTCCTGCACCAACCGCTGAGCGCACCAGTCCGGGTCGATTGCGAAGTGGTTAGGAGCATACGCCCCATCCTGCTTCGCTACCCTCTCCAGAATTTCATCATGATTTCCCTTGATGGCGAAAGTCTGGCCGTTCATACGACGACGGTAACCTATTGCCTTTTCGACGGTGGTCTTGAGGAAGATATCCCCAAGGTCGTACACAAGGTCACCCTTCCGCACACGCTCGTTGTGGCGGGAGATAATCGTCTCGGTCATCTCCTCAGTGGAGGAGAACTGAGGACGAGGCACCTTAGCGCCGGGAAGCAATATCCCATCGGCGTCAACCATCCCCTTAATCATGAAAGGGTGGTCAAGGTGGTCGTCTGACCGGAAGAAAATGTTTGGGTATCCCTTTAGTACGTTCATTCTTCTATAGTACAGGAAAGCTGGGTCAAGAACAAGATTTAAGGTTTTTGGGGTCGGTAAACCGACCATCCGCATATGGTGCTTTCCACCCACAGTAGGAGCACACCTTACCCGTGTTCCAGTGTTGTTGACCATACCCGCTGTCCCACTCCCACCGATAGTCGCTGGTCTCTGAGTGGTCACAACCATTCTTGATTATCTCAGCAATAAGAGCGGTGGTTTCAGCGTGATACTTATTGGATAACCTACTCCATGCTGCTCTCTTTCGAGCTAATAGGCTCTTTGCTTGTTTTACAGTTCGCATGTATTGTCCCCCTCCACTATGCCGCTGGCAACTTCCTCGTACTGACAACCATCGCATTGGATGATGTCAGGCTTATTATTGAACATGCAGCGATACTTGCTACCGCACTTAGGACAGGGCTCACAGCCATACATGTTCGCCGTCTTTGAATCGTAGTCAACAACACTACTATTCATAGTTCACACAACTCCTTCACAAGGTTCAAAAGTGATTGCTCATCCGGGGGGCAGATGAGCTTGAGCACTTCACTCGGGTCCGTAGCTTCAATGTCGCTCACCTGTTCATCCATCGCAATGAAAAATTCTTTTATCTCATCTGACTTGGCAACATCTTGCACCGGCTTGTCTACCGCCTTGAACGCAATGTTCAATGGACTTACTGGAACTTCCTTTTCTTTGTAGCGAACGCCATCAGTAGCAAATGAAAGTATGGTAGCGACCACAGAACGGTCCAACTCGTCATAGTCATAAGCAGCACGAGCAAGTGAACCGAGATTGACGTGCGTGATGTTACCTACCTCAACGGTTTCATGTCGAGAGTGGTCGTGGCCCCACAACATGTAGTCGTAATCAAGGTGCTTAATTTGGTTATATCCGATGGCTTCACCAAACATTCCACCACCATTTCCCGGTTCTCCATAAGCATGAACAATGGCAATCCTATAAGTGGCCTCTGAAGGGCGCGGACCAGACGCTAGAAGTCGCTGTAGGGCTCCCTCTCCGCTGTGTTCATACGGGAAGGTCTCTACCAACACCCTCACTGTCTCATCCTCGTTAACAAACAGTACCGGCTCATCGTTGAGGTTGTGATAGGCTCCGGCAGCAACAAGGATACCTAACGGTTGATGGGGGAGAGAGTCCATACGGTCGTACAAAATGTCATGATTGCCGATAGCCCCATATACTTGTCTCGTTGGAAACTGGCGAAGCTGACGCAGCAGGGCGAAGAGCAGGGGCAATCCATTGGCAGGGGATTTGGGGTTCTTAACGTGGAATACGTCGCCGCCGCAAAGTCCGATGCCATGTATCTTATGCGTCAAATCGCAAATGAATTTAACCTTGTTGAGGATGGCGCTTTGATAGTCGTCTTGACGACGACCGGGAGGTCTAGTGGATGTGTGCCAGTCGGTGCTGTACACAAAGTTCACCTTATCGTGATGTAGTTTTACAGTCTTCACTCGCAACCTTCAATTTCAGTAAATCTTCAAGCAGGGCTCTACGTGCAGCGGTGGCGACCAATTGAATAGCATCGTTCCGAGCTTTCGTATCATGCCCGGTGTTGTTATCTAAATAACTCCAGTAGAAAGCGACCACCTGACCCCGAATGTCGAAGCGTACTGCTGAACTACCATAGGTGTATTCATAGTAGTAGCACTTATTCGGGCAATCCTCAGACTCCTCGGATAGATAGCAATCTTCATAACCACGGAAATCGTTGGTCTTTGAATAACAAACTGGACATTCACTCATTGCTTGAATCCAATCTGTTTAAGTCTTCGCTGGGCCAGTTCAACCCGTGCCCAAAGCTCTTGTCCCACCGGGCAGATTCCACTCTCATCATCACAAACAGCACAAGAGTCCAAATGGACTTTCATATCCTCGTAGAGTGATAGAGAATGCTCAACCACCTCTATCTGTCGAGAGGCGGTCATTCTAATGCGGTGGCTCAAGGTGCTCTCCAGTTAATCCATGTCGTACGGCACTGCGTACTCCCCACCTGTCATTGGGTAGATATACTTCAAAGGAAGTTCCAGTTCTTTGGCGAAAGCTATTTCAGCGGTTACACCTTTAGACTTATCCCAGCCATCTAGGCACAACACCCAAATTCCATCACAACGAGAAAGCATCGCCTCATCATATTGTTTCCAATACTCCCAATGTCCGGGAAGTTTACACAAAGATGCAATCGGGTGCGTGTGACAGATAGGTGAGAAGAAAGACAAATTAGGAAACTTGTTCATCAAATAACCCATGGCCGCAGCAACGTGGATGTTGCGAATCTCTTCAACAGACCGATCAGGGCTGGAGTAAGGACTGGCGACGTAGATTAGTTTACCCAGTGGTTGTGACAAGTGCCCTCTCCCATTCTCCTGCTTCATTCTTGCGGAACTCGGCTACAAAAGCATCCCCATTTGAACCGTAAAGGCCGATGAGACTTTCACCTTTGTTGTAGTCACAACTGCCACATTGATGTTCCAACCTAATGAACAGTTTATGGCCTTGACTGCAACTCATTGTTGACCAAGATGCGTTTGGGTCATGATCGTGATATTTACCTTGCTCATCGTAGTAACTCTCATGGCACATACTGTGCATCCCCCAAGAGGAAGGCCAATCCAATCGGCTGACTTTACCCTCTTCAACACAAGCAGGACACCTCATGCTTCAACCTCCACTGGGTCATAAACCAGCTTGAAGATGCGAGATTTGCAAGTGGTTATCGTACCCTTGTCTTCGTCATAGATGAGGTAGTCATCAGGTTCGGCTGTGTGCTCAAACCCATCCTTATCTCTGACTTTCCAAAGAGCGTAGTCACGGTCGTCACCAAAGGGGTACTCTGAGCAACGCTTCTTGAAGCCATTCAGGAGTTTCAGTGAAAGGAGGGCCATCAAAGCCGGACGGACCCCAGTCGGGAGCAAGTATCTGAACTGCATCAACGACTATGTTCCTTTTCTTGTACTTCATCAGTCATCCTTCCACTTAGGTACGCTCTGGCTCTCAAGTACAGCCGGTGACTCATCTGTCCATTTAATACCACGCATTCGGAGAACCTTAGCTCTGAATGCATCTCGTTCTTCTACGCTTTGAAACCAGAGGTGGAGTCCGGGTTGGCCTCCGCCAATTGTGCCTCGACCATTACATGTGCGGCAGGTTTGTTTGGCGAAGGTTCTATCCCACCCATCTTCATAGGTTTCGTAGGTGGCAGTGCCACGGCCTCCACACTCTGTGCATCCCTGCTTAGTGCGACGACGGATGTTCTTCACCGCTTGTTCCAGTGTGTTTCTTAATCCACTACCCTTGATTATTTCCAACGACATGTGTGAACCTCGGTACTTTCACACCATCCCCCACTTCCTCAAGAAAAACAGAAAGGGGACGGACCCAAATACTTCCGTGTTCGGTGTACACTACAACCTTTTCTCCGGTCTCGGTGTGTTCTCCCACACCGAGTACCGAACAGACCTTACCTTTGTAATGCAGGTATACTCCGGGCTCTACCATTACTCAGACGCTGCAATCTTGACCTTGGCCGATTCCTGCCAACCTTCGTCAGATGACTTAGCGGCTTTAGCCGACGTGTCGATGACCTTATTCTCATCGCCACTAACCTTGGCCGAAACGTCGATGCCCTTGGCCTTTTCGACCTTGTTCTTCACATTGGCAACGAACGTCTCAATCTTCGACTCGACCGCAGCCTCCGTCTTTTCAATAGTGGTCTTGATTTCGGTAGTTGTCGCCTTGATCGTGGGCACTGCCTGAGCCTCAGCCTTCAATAAATTGGCGGTAACCTCGGCGATGAGAGCAGCAGCGTGGGACTTCAATTGCTGTTTGATGTCCACATACTCTCTCGCCAATTCCTCGTACTCAAAATTGATGGTTGTGAGCACGACGTTGTTGTGGATGAGGGTGACATCAAACTTACCCTCTACGGTTTTTACATACTTAATTTCTGTGAATTCCACTGCCATTTAGTTCTCCTGTAATTCGTTGTATTTCTTCATTAGGTCTTCACCCTCCACCAACTTACCTTCAATGGCGGTGAGTTCTTTTTCGAGTTGAGCCTTGAAGGATGACTCCAACGTCCTCAACTCTTTGACAGTCATACCCTCCGGGTTTTCAACCCCGGACTCTTTGAGATTGCTATACGCTTGTTTGAGCCTTTGCTCTTCTACACGAGCGTCACCGATGATCTTTTCGCGGTTAACACTCAAGGTCTTTACCTTGGCCTGTGCCGCACGCAGCCTATCTTGAACAGATTGTTCTGACATCTTTACTCCCTTATCTCAGCGTAATCAACACGGTGCCATGGAATAAACACTATGCCGTTTTCAGTCCAATACCCTCCAGCCTTCCTGAAGCCTTCTATCACAAACTGGGCGTGCTGCTTACTGGGCTCTTCTGACTCATAGTTATAATCGCCGTCCCGCGTTCTGATGAAAACTGTTACTGACATACATGCTCCAATCCCTTGCCACATTTAGGACAAGTACCCGGCTTAACCTTTGGTAGCTTTCTCTCCGCTTCTTCCACTGCGAAAGCCTGTCGTAAAGTATCTAACTCGGCTTCCGCGATTTCAAGCTGAGAATCGTAATCCTTGAGTTGATCAGCAAGTTCCTGATGAGCCTGATAAGCTTCAATGGCGACCGCTAAATATGAAATACTGCCATTCAAGGTTTTTACTTCGGTCAATTGTGAGTCAGTTTGTTCAATGATCGAAGTCAGTCGGTCGGAGTATTCTGTGCGCTGGAAACCGAACTTATCCAGAAGAGTGAGCAGTTCACACACTCCTTTATCCCTCTTGTAGATAATCAACACTTCTGCCCATGAAGCAGCCGTGGCATCAATAGCAGCTTCAAGCTTACGGAGGAATCGAGATACCGATAAGGATTGGCTGGCGGTCTCCAGATTTTCGGCGACCTGAAGTAAAGTATCCGCTTTAGTTAGGTTGGGTAAGGTAAGGGTATTCAGGATCGTCTGTAGAGGCTGTAGACGCGCCTGATGGTAAAGAACCGACCCCAACTGCCCTACAAGCACCTCACGGGCTCTGATGTCCCTTTCCAAGGCAAGAACCGCGTCTGCAATAACTGTCGCACTGCCTGTGATTTCGAGTAAGGAGGCGCTTCGCTCCTCAGCTAAACGAATCTCAGAGGCCAGTGTGTTAGCCTCACTCTTCCGTTGAGTGATACGGAGGTTGGCTTCCTTCTTCCCGGCGTCCAACTTTTCCGTGCTGGAGAAGGCCCCAAGGACGGCGTTTATTTCTTGTGGTTTCCAACGGTCAGAGTCGATCAGAAATTGGGCTTTGTTTTGATGAGCAAAAATAGGATCAATGCTATAGTCCCCTATCTTCATCTCACCGAACTTCAGCTTTTCAATCTCCTCCGGTACCTTACCCCCAAGACTACTGTAGGTTTTTCCATCGAGGATGTATTTAGTCGAACCCTTTCGTTTACGGGACGCCTTGATGTTATGCCCGTCAACCTCAAGTTCTATTTCAAGTGGTTCTTCCTGATTGTTCCGTATAAAATCCTCAGGGATGTCATTACGAAGAACCCCCTTGAGGGCACGAAACAAAGAAGACTTGCCCCTGTTTGAGGGGCCGACCAAGACAGTCAGCCCCTCAATGTTCAAAGTCGCATCCGCCCACGGTTGAAAATTCTTGACACTAAGTCGCATCAGGCCAACTCATCATCTTCTTCCGGGTTGAAGCTGATTGTTTGCTTGCTCTCATCAAGGAAGTCCATCTCCTCAGAAGAGACCTCAGCAACAAACATATCCAGCTTGTCATCCACCGATTCATAAACCAGTGACCGCAGCTTGGCAATGACATCCGGGTCACGCTTCACAACGAGGGCTTCGAGGGCTTCCGCCTTGTTGGCGTATTGAGCGAAAGAGTCTTCCTTCGACTTACCAACATACCAACGCGCTCCCGAGTTTGTGATGTAACCGAATTGACGAGAGAGTTCAAGAATGTTGACACTCTCATCAATACCCTTGCCGGGTCGGATGTAAATGTTGCCCTTACGGAATCCAGCACCTGTAACCTTGTTTTTCAAAGTACGGACACGCACCTTGTTGATGGTTGGATCAGGCTTAGTTCCGGGGGCAGCAAGGTCAACGATGAAAAGGTCATCCGTTTCCATCTTCGCCATTTCCATTGGAGCCATGGCCTTCTCCAAAGTGAGTTCCAACATAACCGAAGGCATAAAGCGGCACATACGACCACCGGGCAGTGTGTAGATGCGATTCACGTAGTCATACTTGGTCGCATACTGGGCCTCACGGCTATTGTCGATACGGTCGCGTGTCTGGTTGACCATGAGAAGCGCGGCATCGTATTCCTGCAAGTAAGGGCGGAGAGTTTTATAGAAAAGACTCATTGCCTTGGCATTTCCGCCGTAGTTGGCCTTGGCGAACTTACCGCTCTTGATGTCCTTCTCTTCAATCTTGGTATCCATGAAAGGGATGGAGTCATTGACGAACAGCCTAACACCCATCTTCATGAGGCGGATGTGCTCCCACACGGCAGTCTGAACACTGCTGGGGTACATCAGGAAGCAGAAGTCCATGTCAACGCCGAGCTTGCGGAGGTAGTCAGGAGTTGTGGTTGGCTCATAAGCAAAAAACCCAACCGGCTCACTCGTCTGCTTCTGATATTCAGCGACCATTGAGATTGTGGTGGTTGACTTGCCAGCGCCTTCATCACCATGAATCTGCGTAACAGTTCCGTGGTGAGCCATCCCCTTCAGGCCAAGCACCCGGTCGAAGGTGATGTGGTTATAGGGTACGAGAGCCTCTTGAAAATCTGATTCGATAATTTGATAGTTTGCTGCGGTGTCCTTGCGACCTATGGAGAAGGCAGCACGGCGTTGTTCAGGTGTCCAGTCACGGGCGTGTCCGCTGGGCGCAGACGTAGATGATACTTGCTTTTTGGGCGGCATTTGTTTCCTCCGGTTAAATCGAGTACCCGATTCGCTCCAATTTGTTAGTATGACGCGATGCGTCGTTAACGATGAGCGTGTAGGTTTTTCGTGTATACGAGTAGAAATACTCTCGCCTATGTAGGAGTCCTTTAGTGATGATTTTGGCGTTCCTGCCCTTACCCTTCATCTCCTGATTGGCGTTACATAGAGACACCAAAAACTTCTCTGGTACCTCCTCAGGATGACCTAAAAGAATTGAGGTTGTATGCCGAGCCATCATAGAGAGAAGAACAGCATCGCAAGCGTCAGTATCCAATTTTGGGTATGTTGCCTTGTCAATGTATTCATACGCCTTATTGATGTTCTCAGCTTTGTTCTTCGCGCCGGTTTTAGTAAGGTTCATTAAAGACCGGAGCGTGGCTGCATTAGTGGTTAATACTCTAACTGTAGTGAACCTCGCCCACAGATTTGTCTCGAAAAACACCAAGTGCAGGATGCGGTTCAACGCCACTAGAAAGTCGTTCATGGGCGTTGGGTACTCCATGCTGATGATGAGCCCTAAAGCTGGCGTTCTATTAACATAGCTGACACCGTTTTTTTCAACAACCCCCTGATTCCACGCTGTGGGGTCATTACCCATGATGTCTGTTGAAGCTTTGTCAATTAGGTCTCTAAGGTAGAGAGACATCATCTTCCCTCGAAGCCAGATAGGATCAGCGGAGGACTCAGGCTTGACGGAGCCAGCCAGCCTCCAAACAGCATGAGTCGTACCGTCTGCGCTTGGCTTAACTTGCATCAAAGCAAACCCGGTACGACTCATGGATGGATCAAGGCCGAGCACTAACCATTGTTGTACTTCTGGTAATGGGTCGGGGAGGGTGATTGGTGGTGCATTTTTAGCTTTTGTTGTCACACTACTTAATACTTGCTTTTGGCTCTTTCTTGTTCGCAGTATCATCAAGTAGTTTCTTTAACCGACTAACTGGAACGGCTACCTGCATCTGCCCTAAATCACCCGCATACACACCTACTGTAAAGGCACATATTTTCTGAGATGACTCACATATAACAGAAGCGCCTGAAGAGCCCCCGAGGACACCGGGAAGTTGAAGGATAACATCTCCTGTCCAATCTAGCTTACTTTCTTTATCGTGAATGGTGCGGTCAAGTTTACTCAAAGCGACGTATCCATGGAGTATCTGTTTACCCATACCTGCCGGGGACTCCACACTGACAATGGGTTCTCCACTAAGTGGATCATCCCCTAAATCTACAATTTCGAAGTGCGTCTTTGTTCTTACAAAAAGCAAGCACACGTCATCCCCCATTTCCTCTGAACCGCAACTAGAACTCAAGGAACGAACGAACACCTTGTCTGTTCCAACCTCATCCAGAGATATAAAGGGTTGATGTTTATCATTGATGCAATGAGCCGCCGTGGCAAATATGTAAGCTTCCTGCTTGGGGTTGTAACCAATTGAGGTCGCTGTACAGGCAAACCTCATGCTGCCGTCGTCTTCTTGATGGAAAAGCAGCACAGTGGCTGGGTATAGGGTGTTTTTAACGTAGTCTAACGTGGATGGTTTAGGTGTCGGAGATTGGGCGTACGTAAGTTGTCCCAACAACAAGGTTCCGAGCACAGAGACAGCGATAGTCAGGGTTCTCATATAAGACCTCGGGGCATAGATTAGACTTTCACCCTTTGACTATGCGGTACCAAGTGTTAATTTTCGTTGACTTACAGTTTAGTAAACCCCAGCAGGAATCTCGATTTGAGTTATAGAGAACCCAGCTTCCTTAACCAGAGCTTCTTCCTCTTCAAGCCGGTTTGCCTTTATCTTCTTCATCCAGAACTTGATGCTACTGTTTTCCTTATCCTTGTACCAGAAATACCCGTTGTCCTTACCCCATTGATTCTTTTCAAATGGAATGGTCAGGCGGATACCTATTGTGGGGGTCTTAGCATAAGCGAGGACTTCCTCAATCGGGTACTTATCAAGTATGGTGAGCGTGGTCATAACATCGGCGAGAGCCTGATGAGGGAATGGATTGAGGAACCCATGATACGCCGCGAGACAGGTAAGTTGACGACTCCATCTCTTGTTGGGATACTCAATGTCGGTCAGAGTATCAATCCAGAACTTATCTTCATCGAAATCTAAGCCACAGGATTTTATCCATGCAAGCAGGAAGGGCCGGTCGCATGTATTTCCATTATGAGCCACAATAACATCGGCCTGTTCATACATGTAAAGAAGCTGACGAAGTGCCTTGGTTGATTCCTTACCATACTTGGCAATTAACTCCAAAGGCAGCTTGGTGGCCTTCATCGCCTCTTCTTCAAAGGGAGCGCCCTCGGGGACTTGCACAAGGTATCCCATGGACAAAACGGCACGGTGGTTGTCGGTGTCCCAAAGCTGAGCACCAACCTCGCAGATGGCATGAACCTTTGGGTCCAATCCAAGGGTTTCAAAATCTAACCCCAAAACAAGCATACTCATTCTCCAACATTTCAGTCGTCTCATTGCTAATACACCGTTTTAATTACAATTGGAACCTGATGGCATAAATAAAGCCCCCTTGGTAGGGGGCTCATAGGGTTGTGTGTTTCAACATTTAGTTCAAATATCAATACCGGGCATTTTAGACTGAGCGTTCGAGCCCGGTTTAAACACCGCTTTGATGACTTCAGCGGTGTGCATCCAAACACCCTCTGGAAGTTCGGACTGACTGAACCACAACCACTCATCGAACTTTTCTTTCTCGCTCTCCGGGACATGCAAGTCTTCAGGGTTCACAGCAGTTCCGACATAGAACAGATTGATAAAATGCTTACCTTGCTCCGGGAACCAGTCGTTTGAAACTTTACCTGTGAACCACACATCCCTGAGTTGTAGGAAAGTCTCCTCCGCAACCTCACGCATGGCGGCGATAAGAGGAGCCTCACCAAAGTCTACCTTACCTCCGGGAAGGGAGTATTGCCCTGTGCCGAGAGGCCCTTTGCGCTTACCGAGAAGGACACGCTCCTCCTTGTCGAAGATGATGACACTAACGGCCACACCGGGGTAAGCCATGGGACGGACGGGGTGGTACTCGGACATCAACTCTTTCAAATCTACTTTGCAGTCAGGGCAGTAGTAGTCGATGCCGGGTGCCAGCACTTCAACCTGACCACACTTTGGGCACCGGGGGGCTATTTCGCACCCGTTGAGACAGAAGGGCTCAAGGTTTGCGTAGCTTAGCACGCTTCCGCACTTCTCGCACGGGTACAGGTGCAGCAAGGGTAACACTGACCTGTGAACTAGGCTCAATTTTTGGCTGTTCGGCTTCACGTTTCTTTTCCTCCCGCTCTCGTTGCTGCCGCTCCTGTTTTAGTGTCCTACCCTTCTCGGTTAGAAGTGGAAGAGGCCCTTTTCCGGTCTCTGTACTACCAGCGGCTATATCTACTATATCACAGGCATCCAAAGTATCCATCAGGCGCACCGCGTCCACGTATCTGATGTGGAACTCCTTCTGCAACTCAAAGCACGAGGCGTGCTTCTGTTTCCTCACAAACGCGAGTACCTGAGCGTAGTGTTGTTCGAACTGTAAGTCGTCCATTTTGAGTACCTGAGCGTAGTGTTGTTCGAACTGTAAGTCGTCCATTTTTACATCCACATCCTTTAGTGTTACCGCTCCGTAGGTTGTCTCCAGATGCTATAAACTGATTCCCGCAATGGCATTGACACTCTTTATAGTTTGGATACTTCCTCATCGCATTGAACAAGTAGGATGAACCAGTTTTTTGAGTGCGAGAATAGTAAAACTTCTTCTGAAGATATTGCTGAAGGTTGACCCCTTTGTGCTGACCGATGTAAATCTTTCCTGTGACCTTGTTTGTTATGACATAAAAAATGGACTCCTTATTTTAAGGAGTCCATGAGTTGTGAAATTTTCTGACTATGAAAGGTCTTCGATGTCTTCGAGGCTCGCTTCCTTGCCAGAACCTGCTTGATGACCAGACAACAGGGCACGCCACTCGATAAGGCTCAACTTACGTCCCAGCTTGCTGTTGAGCTTCTTACCCCCATCCTTGATGAACTGCTGAGCCTCAGCCTCAACTTCTGCTGCTAGTTCAGGGTTCAAAGACCACTTTGCCTTGGTGGAACGGAGTACAAACTCATACCCAATCCCACTGGTCTTCTTTGACATCACGATGTCAATGTCATACACCGAGGAGTCCTCAGGAGCAAGGCCGGATACCGAACGGAAGTTTGACCGAGACAGATCAACATATCCAATCTGCCATTCAACCGGAACCCCTTTTTCATAGCTGCCGGTCTTTGCGTCGGCGTTCGTATAGTGGATGGCAAGGGCAACGACGTGAATCATCCCTGCTTGATCGAGCTTAGCGCAGCAGAATGGTGTTTCATTGTCCTTGGCAGGAGCGCAACGGTAGGTACCCTTCTTCTCCACCTTATCGAGAAAGTGGGACTTACCAATCAGGGCGAGGGGCTTGCCGTCCTTACCCTTCAGAAAGGGCAGGAGAGCGAAACGAACAACCTTATCCTTATCCGGGCGGATTCGGTCAAGGCCGTCACTACGTGAAATCAGCTTTTGGTCGCCGAATTCAACGCTTTCAAAAACCTCTTCTTCGTCAGCCGGTGCCACCGAAGTTTTTGTGGAAGACTTTACTGGTACTTCATCGTCTTCCAACTCAGCCTTAGCTGCTGAAACAGGGGTTGTGGTTGTGGGCGTTGGCTTGCTGGAAGCCACAGGGAGTTCATCCAATTCATCATTAGCGAATTGTTTCATATATCCTCTTTTTGTTTCGGTGTCTTGTTTCGGTTTCGAGTGTCTTTACTGCTTTTGTGTAGTGTTGCGTGCTATAAGGAAGCCTTACTCAAGTCTTCCTTATCTGCGACTTCAAGTTGCCTAAGCTTCCCGAGAGCCACAAACTTTACCTTACGTTTGGCGTTGGTCATCTTAGTCTCACCAGTGAAAGGTATCTTTCTATAAATACCCGGTTTGTGATGAATACTGAACTTACCAAAGCTATTTAATTTCATTGAAAAACTGTCAGAGCCAAGATTGTCAATTAGGGTATCTTCGATGCACTTAATGACCTTAGTGACAAGTTCCTCAGCTTCCTTCTTAGTGGATAAGTTGAGAACTTGTTGAACTCGACCTATCAGCAGTTCCCGGCCTATGCGTGAATTTGCCATTATGACTAACCTCAAACCTTATGGTGTGCAGCTTGCGCTATATACCATCTAATACTGAACTCTATAGTTGAATTTCCACAGTATTTACGGCAAAACAAAAGACCCACCCCAATGGGGTGGGTCTATGTTAGATACATTACACTTAATTCGACTTCACAGCGGCAGCGGCGGCGTCTTCTGCGACCTTATAGTTCTTTCTGACAGTCGCCCGTACCAACATTCTCTTAACCGCCAGATTCTGACTTACTGTTGGGTTGAAGTAATACACCAAACCTGTGGATGCTGTGTAGAAATCCTGAGAACCAAGATGCCCCCAACGGAAATCCACCGTTGACCATGAGATGCTGGGGGTCACTCGATACTGAGTCCCGCCACCAATCAAGTAGGTAAACTGGTTAGGTGTAGTGTTGCTGAACGTGGAGTTACCAGCAGCAAAATCCGCAAACACCCCAAACTGGTCAGAAGGGATATTTGTATGCTTCACGATACTGGAAACATCAGGTATAACATGGACCCCACCAAGATAGCTGTTGAATCCACCCGTGGAAGCAAGCACGGTATATTCACCGGCAGAAAGGCTGTTCCCTTTTTGTGCTCCCCAGTCAAACACGTCCAACAGCATCGTAGTTACATTACCGGCCCCCCATTGGTTGTTGTAATGGATACCAACAGCCTCGGTTGCGGTCGAAACTACGAGACCATTTGTTTGTGCAGATAGGGCACCGGCCAAAGAAAGAACCCCTGCAAGGAGTAGGACGAAATACTTCTTCATTTAGTTAATCTCCAAAGAGCCAATAGGCTCTCTCACTAATACTCCGATTTCCAGATGTTTGAAATACGAAAGGCGCAGATGTAAGGATCGGTTCGCTTAGTTCGCCATAGGTCGAGTAGTTTGATAGTGTCATGCACCTTCGTGTAGTCCAGTTTCAACGTCTTAAAAAATTTGACCTTTGATGGAGACGGATGAGGGTTGAACCTTGCCTTGCTCAATGTCGAATCATCATCCTTTTGAACCAACGTATAGACCGATAAGTCAATGTAGAGGCTGTGCAACCGTCTCTCTGGGGCTACTCCGGGAACCGAGAACCAGAGCTTATTCTCCCATGGCTGCGGCCATCGCTTACTCTCTGGTGGCATAGTGCCCGTTAAAAGCCACACAGCCGTCCATAGTGCCACGACTATGTCCTCGATGGTTCCTGACGACGCCAACTGGTCTGCCAGCCGGTCTACAAGGTCTTTATCGGGTTTATCCATATCCAGAAGAGTAGCGGCGTACCTCACAATAGCATTCGCTCCGGCTGAGCCTCTCGTAATTGGGTCCAGCGACCAAAATGCTGTATTGTCTCTGGCCTGAGGGGATAGAGTAGTGGTGGATTTGGAGGATAGAACACGAAACAGTTTAGGCGTATCATCTACTAACATGTCAGCATCTGTGACAACCTCGGTGAACACGCAAGAAACACCAAGGATTTTCTCTGCAAGCTTCTGCTGAACGTAATCCTCACCGACAAGAATGTTAAACCGTTTATGTACCTTGGAAGCTAACATGACAGGTGCTGGATTGAACTCAGACACCCGCCTACCGGGTCTAAACTTTGGTTGGACTTTATCTGCCACACAAGCTAATACCTAACTAACCCTAGAAACCCGGAGTAGAATCTCAACCTCTTGTTCATTTATCTCTCCGGCGTGATACCACTTCATAACTCGCTCACGACTGAATATCATAGCCTCTGATTTACCCCAATCGGAGGTGCAGTATTTTTCAAATGCGTGAGGAATGTAAGGTTCGTCGTCTCTCATATTTGTTTCTTCTTCCTTATGTAGAAGCGAAGCGTGGTCAAATCATATCCTCGCTTTTCCAACTCATCCCACAGTGAGGGCTCATATGTTACCCAATCATGACGCTTGGCATCAATAGGCGCATCCCAGTTTAGATGTGCTCTTTCACTCCCCAATACGCTGTGCAGAAGGCGTGGGTCGGCACGTTGTGTTCCCGATCCGTTGTGATACACCACATCCTCGGAGCTATGCCGGTCGGCTTTGCCCCAGTAAATATGGAGTTCACCTTCTCGGACTATGGGTCTGCGTCTCATTAAGTCATACTCAATTTAGGTTTGGCTGTTTGAAACTTGGCATGGGCTGTAGTCATATCCTCCACGAACTTTGAAGCGTCCAAAAGGTGGAGTAACACTCGCTTCCCATTTGGAGTTATAGCTACTCCTCCCTTTTTCACCTTTACAATACCAAAGCTAGTACAGACGACTACCATAGTCTCAGCCAACTGGCTAACAAGGTCGCGTACAAACTCCTTCTGCTTTTCCTCCGACACAGCAACTCCAGTCTCATCGGTGACTTTAAAACGAAGGTGCTTTTCTAAGGGCTCGATCAAATACTCGTGTTGTGGATTATCGAGTTCATTCAGAAAAATGACGAACAAAGGCCGCATGACCTTTCCGAAGTGAGGATGAGCGCCATTCAATTGTTCGAAAATCAACTCACCTACAAGTAAGGTAACGCCAAATGTAGCCCCCCATTTATAGCCATCATACGAGCTAGGCATCAATTGAAATTCAGTCAATGTGGGGTACTTGGCATACTTCTCTAATAACTTTTTCTGCTCAACTAAAAACGTGTTGGCCTGTAGCCGGGGGTTTTCTTCGAGAGAGTTATCACTTATAAGAGCCATCAACTCATTCTTGGCCTGAGTTATGATGGTTTTCTGAAGGAAAAGAACCTTCTTAAGATCATCCACGTTTTTAAGCTGTACTATAGAATCATTCACCTATTTGCCACCCGTCCGCCCCTTTTACGTCCACCCTTTTTACCCTGAGGTCGAAATAACCGTGCCCCTAACAGCAATGTGCTATCCACCGTTGACACCATTCTTGAACTGGTTGCTTGCGCTTCGAGATACTCCCGAACATACCCGTTCGCACCGCCGCGATAATACAATGCAATGGATAGTTTTTCGAAAAAGGTCAGGTCTCTCCAAGATTTCATCATATCTATCTATTACGGAGTTTTCAGTAGTTTTGAAACTTCATCCAATGGAATGACTGACTTTTTCAGTCGTCGGATACCAAGGCGGAAGCAGTGAATACTCAGCCACAAAGAGGGTCTACGCCACAGCAGGATGGACATGCTGTAGGAAGTCTGTTCATTGATGTCAGAGAGCACCTTGCGGTCGCGAAGGCCCGTGGCGGCAAGGTGGTCATAATATCCCCTATAGGCGCGGAGCACAAACTGTGTGTGAAAGTCCAGTTCGACCGGGCTTGCCTGATAAGGGAGCAGCAAGGTTAGCAACGTATACAACATGTGTGCCTCCTTGGCTACACGCTATCTCGCTGCTGACCCCGGTTATTTAATCCCAAGCCTCAGCCAAAGGTAGCTCACCAAATTTGGAATAGTCCTGCATATTTCTGTAGAGCCACCCACCGTCACATGGTAGAAGTGGCCTCTATAAATATCAACGCACCATTCAATTTCATTGGTTTGTGATTTTAGCCGGAAATTGGGTGCCTGTTTGGTAAGAGAGAACCTCCGCTCACATACCAAAGCAACATCCATGGGGATGTGTGTTTGAACCGCAGTGATAACGGGGGCGACATCACGAGGTTGAGGGAATTTGGGGGTGCCTTTACGCAATTAGCCCTCAAACTCATCGAAGTTGGGATTGTCATTGGGTGGCCGGGTTAAAGACATGGAAACCCGTTCGTACTCCCGCGCCGCGTGAGGCCGACGCCGAACGTAAGCGATATTGGGACCGGGAGAGTTGCGTCCAGAATTTCATCAAGCGTTTTCATGAGCCTCCTTTAGTTAGGCCATACCACGGCGTCCATCCACCACTTTGGAAACAGTTTACCATTACGACCGAGGAAAGCGATGATAGCCGCATCCAGAATGAAGTGCTTCGCCTTATCCTCCTTGTGACGGTTGGAGCGGCCTGTAGCCTGTACCAGAGCCAAAGCAACGCGGCTGGCATACCATTCAGGGTCACGCTGCATACGAGCCTTGACATAAGGGTCGAGGCAGGGGAATGGTACCTTGACGATAACCGAGAACCGCGACAGGTCGTCCTTCAGGTCGAGTCCTTCCGTCATGCTTGGGGAGAAGAGAACGGTAGGGTTCTCAGACTCAATATGACGACCAATTGCGATGTCGCGGTCACCGCTCGTGTGGGTAAGCACACGGTTGCGAGAACCCATACTGTCGGCCATGAACTTATTCACCTTATAACTATGGGTGTGAACGATGCCCTTATGAGCGGCGAACTTATCCATAATCTTACCAAGGAACTCAGCCACTTTTGGCATAGCAACATCAATCGAAGGTACCTGACCAGACTGCCAGCACTTGCGGCACCCAGCACCCTTACGGTTCTCACGGCCAGCATCCTCAGGGTTGGAGCACTCCGGGCAAGCAACTTTGGTGCTGGACATGTTCGCAATCGGCTTGATGAATACAGGACGATTTTCAATCGGAAAGTCACAGTCAATGCGGCAGGTTACGGCATCATTGGCGTCGATGCCAAGGTTACGCATAAAGAACTTGAAATCACCAATGGTGGCCGACATAATGATGACCTTTTCGGCCTTGCTAAACAGAATCTCATCAGCGAACAGAGTGGCCGTCAAGGGCTTGATGATGAGGCAACCAAACTCACTGCTGCCCTTGGTCTCATCAGTATAGGTAATCCAGTCGATGATGTTTTCAGCGGCGGAGTTTAGGAAGAGTACAAGCTTGCTTGTGAATCGGCGAAGGCTGTTCAACTTCTTACCCAACTTGGTAGCGGCTCCGGTACTCTTGTCTTCCTTGAGGTCTTCCAGTTCCGATGTCCACGTCATGATGAGAGCCTGTGCAGCAGGAACAAAGGTCTCTGCCACCCACTCCACACCTTTGGTGGTCTGTCCCGGCTTCACAACGGGCATGGACAAAAAGTCGATACCCACCTCCTCGCAACGAAAACGGTTAATGACAGTGTCGGCTTGCGAGAGAATCTGTCCTTCGGTGTTGTGCCCTTCATCAAGAATGAGCATTTTACGAGGTGAAAGCTGACCGGCGTGGGTGGTCTCACCCAAGTAGTAGGCGAAGTTAGTTACGCCGAGGGGGTTTTTCACAAACAACTTCTTGGCCTCTTTATATGGGCAGAAGGAGCACCCCTTCTTCCCCTCTTCATCCTCAGACTTTTCGGTACGGCAGAGCATCCCACCCGTTTCACAATCCACAAACTTTCCGGTCTCATCATCTACAAACTCAGTGCAGGTATAATTCGAACGACCCTTGAGTTCCTTGAGACCGATGGACTCAAAATCACCCATGTACTGAGCAGTCAAACTTTTCTGCGGGGAGAGGATGTAGGCACCGGCTTCAAAACCGGGGCGAACGGGTTGAGTCTTGGCGTGAGAGCCAGCAGCGATGGCGATACCGGACTTACCAGAGCCTGTCGGGGCTTCGATGATAATGAACTTCTTGTTCTCGCGGTATGCCTGTTCAATGGCCTGAAATGCCTGTTCCTGAGCGGGACGGACCACAGGGAACGGAAAGTGATCGCGGATGTCGGAGGATGAAGCTAGATTGAGGTTCTTAAGGCTTCTCAGAGTCTCAGCTTGCGCCGAGGGGAAGTCAACCTTATTCGGAAAACCAATTTGAACTAGCTCAGTCATTTCTTCTCTCCACCATTAGTATACCGAAAACTCCACAGTTTTAGCTAGTTTTTAGGAAAAATTTTACACAATCACACAGAAGCAATCGGATGTGCAAGAGAACCCTTGAAGTTGTTCTTTTTCCAACAGTTGCCTGTGTTCCACTGACATGAATTCAGACACAGTCTCGGCCATCTCCGCTACCTTAGCACGGAACACATCGTCAGACACCCGTCCGGGGTAGACCGATGACAAACCACGCAATTTGCTGGCATAGACAGTGCAGACATCGGTAGGGAGCCCACTGGAGGCGTTGTTAGAGCACTGAGCGAACAAGGCAACGGTTTCTTGTATACGCTGGAGGGGGTTGTCTACATGGTTGTAAAGACAAGTTAATCTCACCCACAACTTCTGACAATCACTTAGACTATCCCATTGAAACGCAGAGCGAGATGTGAGAATAAACATCACGTCATCATACATTCGTTCGATTTTGAGGAAGTGTTCGGCTTTCCTAAACTCTTCAGGCTCCATACACAAGAACCTTTCACGGCGAGATGCTTTCTCCCGTTGCACAAGGAAAAGAGAACAGGCCGCTGAACCAGCATTGCCAATGCAGCAAAGATGAAGTTGAGCATAGGGTACAGCCGCAAGAGTCCGCTCTGTGAACCTTTTCCCTTGCTCGATCAATTCGCGGCGAAGGTCTGTGAAGTCACGCTGGGGCGTGTCCAATGATTCAATTTCAATCCTCATAGTCCTATAATACTAGGTTAATTTACTGATAAACCCACGTACTACCATTAAACAACACCATCAGGGTTGTAGAACTTGCCGGTGTTCCAGAACCAGCCGCTGTGCCACCCCAAGCAGGGCTACCTGAAGCATCTGAGATAACAGCCAATTGTCCTGCAACAGGCGAGACCGGGAGTGCCGAGTATAGCACAGGAGTTAAAACGACCTGATTAACTACCCTAGAGAGAGGGTAGGAGATGAAAGAGAATTGAACATAACTATTCGATGTCCCACCAACTTGATAGATAAAACCAAGCGGTTGAATCAAATTAGGGATAGTGGGTACAGCTAACTGAACTGAGCCGGGTTGTGTAGTGCTCAAATAAACGGTGGCTCCAACGTTGGCCGGAGCAAACCCAGTTGTAAACGGACAGCTAACGATCCCCTCAGTGGTGATAATGACTGTAGCATTCATAGCCGCACCTACTGACACAAACCCCATAGCGGGGGCATTATCTGTGGACAAAGCCGAAGCTAGTTTGGCGTATATAGTGGAGCCTGAATAATACAGACTTACCAATTGTCCCACTTGTAGAGCGACCGCAGCTTGAGCGATTACAGGAGTTGAACTGGTAAAAAAACTACCATCCAATGCCCCTTCAGCGTTAAGCAAAACAGGGGCGAAGGCATCCGCTGAACTCCCAGTGTATACGGAGACACCGGGGGTGATGTCAATCAGATTCGTGGTTTGATTAAAGATGCATAGCTTTGTAGACATTTATCGCGTCCTCGGGGGCCAGTGAACTCTTTTATTTTTCCATTCGGCTAACTCAGGAAACTGTTTGTCGGCATCAGTGTCATGCATCAAATTAGCCGGATTTGGAGGTGTCTCGTGATGGTCTCCGGGTTGAGCCGTGTCATCAATGTTCTTCTGATTCTCACGATTGGCAAGCTCTCCTGAACCCTCAAAAACCTCTCCGCTGATGTCATACCCATAGGCCGTTTTTCCTGTTAAACTGGAAAACCTGTTCTTAGAAGGACTACTCGCTGCACGTGTCAGGCTTTCTAAAACCCCATGAACCTTTGCCAAAGAATAGGACTGGAACAAAACGGCGGAGGAGAAATTTTCCGAGTTAGCGTACATTACAGAGATTTCGAAGTCATGACGTGCATTTTGCATATACCGCTTAACCATCGGCATCCAAGAAACTTGAGGGATAACATCCAACAGACTCAACACAAGTTCGCGGAGTTTAGGCTCTGTTTGTTTGAACAGAATAGAATCATGTTCTGGTGCCTTTAAACCCTCCCAAATCATGACGATGTCATTGTAAGTATCCCGAAGCCAATTAACATCCTGCGGCCATGTCTGTCCATCCTGAAGCAATTCATTACGAAACCTTGGCTTACTCTCCAGCGGGTGGACAGGCGAGGCGGCTAGTTTGGCAGGTTTCAATCTCATCGTAGGTTCCCTACAAGAGGAAATGAAAAGCCAAAATTTCACAGCTACCGGGTTTATAGTAGAGGCTGCTTGCTGATGAAGGTGTTTATCGAGTAGTTAATGTAGTAATTTTGTGCCCTTACTCGTGTGAGGGTGACCTTCCACAGGATGGAAGGCAGAGAGGCTGGGAAGCTCTGTTCCCAGCCTCTTTTTATATTTCAAATTCCGCGACCGCATACCTCGTCCACTTACGTTCCTTAGGGTACCCATGAGGGTTACACACTACTCGGGTTTCACCCAGCATGTAATCGCAAGTCAAGTGCGTATGACCATGCACCCACAGACGAGGCTTCTTATCCAAAATAAGCGGTGTCTCATCGGAAACAAAGAACCGATTGATGGGACTCTCGGCGTACATCCTGTTGGTACTCAAGTTTGAGGGAAGGTGATGAGACAACACAACTGTATCCGGGCGAATCAGTTTATTGCCGTTCTCACGAAACTCTGTGTTTTTCTGATACACCCAATCGTGAATATCCTCAATATACTTGAAGTCGTTCAATTGGTGCTCGTATATCTGGTTCAGCGGGTCGAATGGAAACCACATGGCTCCGCCGTAGAAATGAACACCATCAATCGTAGCTTCACTATTCTCCAACACAATGTAGTTATCCGGCAGAAGGTCGCGGATGAATTTCTCAACATCGGCACCCACCTTTGAACTGTAATATTCGTGGTTGCCAAAAGTGTAGAGCACCCATTTAGCTTTCTCGCCCAAGAAATCGAACACACGGCGGCACTCATTCCGCGTCTGATGAGCGGGGACTACGATGTCTCCGGGGAGGAAGAGGACATCCAAATCTGGAACGAAGGGGATGCGACCCAAGGCATCGAAAGGATTACCATAGTAGAACTCGGTGTGGCAATCCGAAATTAACTGGGCTTTCACTGTATACACTCCCGTTCCATATACTCGCCGTAGCACTCACCGCCCGGTTGATAGAGTGGAATCTCTGGCAGTAGCTTTGTGGGAGCCGACTTCACCTTCTTGACCGCTGCTTTCTTAGGGGATTTCGGCGGAGCCGCAGGAATTGGTGCAGCCCACAACTTCTCAAGAAGGGGTGTTGCCCGACGAATGAACTTCGCCCGGATACGCTTGCGGTGCTCTCTCCACTTCTTGAGACCGGCTTCGTTGTCTTTCCTGAGATAAGGTGCCCCGTACTTCGCCACATTCTTGTGGTGTTTTTCCAATATTTGTGAGGCTACTTGGTCGCCCAACTTCATGGCGAATCCTTTGGGAGTTGTATACTTCGTGCCATAATAGGTGACGGTCGTAAGTTTTTCGATTTTGATGTTCGACCACTCGTTGAAGAAGGCCATTAGCTCACCACCAGCTTACGGGACGGTATCACCATAGGAAGGGCACCTTCAAATAGCCGCAACGCCTCCTTGGTGCCTTCAGGGCTCCGGGGGATGAAGTGCTCGTACGTACCCCAACCGTTGGGAGCATTGAACGCTTCGAACCGGGGACGGTCACCCTTCATCAAGGCAAGTCCGGTGGTGAGCGGCTCGATTAGTTCCTTAGCCTTGGTGATGCCAAGCCGCTCTGGACGCCATAGGTGCTGGTAGATGCCAGCTTCCATCGCCATCTTGTTCAAGTTGTGGGTGATGTTCTGGTCGAAGACTACATCGGTTTCGGCGGACTTGCCGGTGCCGTCGCAATCGGGGCAGTTCTTGCAACGTTCGCAGGGAACCTCACGAGGCTCACCCTGTACTAGCCCCACATCTAGGCTCATGTCGTACCTTCTTTCTTCAATACTCGTAATCCGCCGCCACATAACAACTCTTCTGATTGTTACCCCCGTCCACGCGGTTCACTCTTGAAAGGATAGCTGCCTTTAGGCCAACCTCCCCAATCAGGTACTCTTCTAATACTCAGAATTTGGTGTCGCCGATGGGAATCGAACCCACCATCATCTGATTGAAAGTCAGAGGTCCAGACCGATAGACGGCGGCGACAAACTTAAATCCGGGTGCCTTACGTTGACTCCTCGATACACGAAACTCATAACTTGGTGCCGGGGTAGGTATCGAAGCCTACAAACTCACAAAACCCGTTCGCATAAACGGGCATACTTTGTGATGCCTATGGATGCCTCCAGCGAATCTACCAATTCTTCCACCCGGCGTAGCTTGGTGCCCTCGGTAGGAATCGAACCTACGACTTCTTCCGTGTGAAGGAAGCACTCGTACCGCTGAGTTACGAGGGCGAAACTTATTCTCAAGGAGGGGCATCGAACCCCCATCTCCGCCACGAACGGGCGGTGTCCTTACCGCTTGTCACTCCGACATCAGAGGCTATTACTAGCTTGGTGCTGACGGAACCCAGTTACATGCTGCTCAGTATATCGACAGCGGAGCAACATTTACCCGTCATTGCTCTGCCATGTTAGACGACCTTGAAACTTGGTAGCCCTAGAGGGAGTCGAACCCTCATTCTCACCTTGAAAGGGTGCCTTCCTAGCCGTTAGAAGATAGGGCCATAAACTACCACCGATTACTTGGACGCGGAGACGAGGATTTAACTCGTGTCTCAACCTTTGCAGGGTCGCGCCTGATTCGCCTCGGCCACTCCGCATTAAAAACTCTTGCTTCTGCTGGCACACAGGCCGCACAAAGGTGCTTTGCCTCGTGCTTGAAACTCTGTCCCGACCCCGTCTCGAAAACTACAGTGAAGCCAATATCATCGAAGTGTGGGCACTCTGGTATACCTTCCAACTTGCAGAACTCCGATAGTTCATAAGCCATCACCATCGTGATCCTCAGGGTGGTAAGCATCCCACACTTTCAATACCGCAATCAAAACAAAAATACCAATCAAAACGAAAAAAGTTCCAACATCAACGTGCCCGGTGAAACCATACTCGGGAGTCCATGGTGCTTGCATAGTAGACCTCTACTATGCTTCTCATATTTGGTAGCCCTACGGGGTGTCGAACCCCGGTTGTCAGGTTGAGAACCTGCTTTCCTAACCGCTAGAAGATAGGGCCAAACTACAAACTAGTGACGAGTGAAGGATTCGAACCTTCGTTCCCGCCCTTCGCATAAAGCTACTAAGCGAGTTTTTAGGCCACTAAAGTAACCCGTCAAACTGGAGCCGAGGGGGCGTGGTTATCCGCCACGGGATTTCCCTTACTCGGCATAAACTCGATTAACTGCGTCCGTCTTCACTTTACTAGCCACCCGCCAAGGTCATGGTTGGGGAAGCAACTTTCGCTAGAGCTATCTTGGTGACCCCTACTCTTCCTTTCGGTACCATGGGTATGGGTCAGAGCCCATAAATCACCGCAGCCTTCACAGCGTGACAAAGCGACTTGCCACTTACGCACTAAGATACACCGTGTTCTGTAATCACACTATGCACTGTGAAACTTGGTGGATGTGACAGGAGTCGAGCTACACACCCAAAACCTCTTCTACCGCTTCATCAACGGTGGCGATGGCAATCACTTTGCCAGTTTCTGTCGTTCTCGGCCACCGTAGTTTACCTATGCATTCATCACCCTTATACACGCAGATACTGTACTTCCCGCTTCTCTCACCATCGTTCTCACATAGTGATAAAGTCGGGTCTTTCGAAATTGCAATTACTGCGTCAATAAAAGTCATTCACCCTCATCCACCAACTCAACCAAGAGTTGTATAGCTTCAATCTCGCGGTCTCCAACCTGTGAGACCTTACCTGTTACTGTGTCCGTGACCTTGAGCGGCCATTGCTTTGCCTTGATGTCGGCGATGCTGACAGTCGGACAGCTTACTAACGTGAACTCAGGTACACTATACTTCATTCAATCCACACTTCTCACAAAGGTCAGGGTCGTCTTCATCGCTGAGTGGTGCCTTACAACTCAAGCACCGCTTGTATGTGTCGGGCTCTTCCAACCCCGCGTACCACGGACTGCAAATACATTCACCCACACAAACATCGTTTTCGCAAACCGCGTTGAACTTCATCTCTTCCTAACTATTCATGCAACAGGTGGGATTCGAACCCACGGCGTCCATAACAATCCGCCAGCGATATAGGCCCTTAACCATGAGACGTGGAATGCTCTACCAACTGAGCTACCATTGCACAAACTTGGTGGACGCAGGGGACTTGGCACCCCATCGCTCGGCGTTACCACTATGGACGCCCACATTTCAATTCCTTAAGCCGAGTTCCGGACTTAACTTGGTGGAGCTATGGGGACTCGAACCCCACTGGATTCCTCATTGCGAATGAGGTGAACACCCCCGGCATTCCCTAGCCCCAAACTTTCGGGAGGAGAGGTTCTACGCATCTCACACGTTGAGAGCAAATCCCCTCTATCTCCCTGCATCTGTCAGACTGTCGTGTAGACACGGAGAGATTCGAACTCTCATTTCCCCTCGATAGGGGCGTCCTACCATTAGACGACGAGCCTCAGCCCGACAAACCCTTAACCCAAACACTTACCGAACTCTTTGCAACCCCGAGTAAAGCTGCGATTTGGGCTTTACAAATTCCTTGTTCAAACAACTCCTGCGCTTTCATTCGTTCAACCGCTTTTATATTTCTCAACCTTGCGGCGGCGGAGCCTATCGCTGATAATCCTCTTTGCTTTGCCATCTCCGATGACCCACGAGCGCCACTACGATTGAAATTGTTGCGAATCATATCCCGATAGTTAGCGTCTGTCTTCCAACGCTCCGCGCTGTTAGTCCTATTGGCCGCTCGAACCCTCCACCCTTGGTTGGGTTGCTGATTTATCCAGTCGAAGCCACCACTCCCACCTTGTCTCAGGTTGTAGCACAAAGGGTCGGCTCGATACGTTTCAATCAGTTCGTATTCTTTAGCAAATGCCTCCCCTGAGTTGTCGAAGATGAAGCACACGTTCTTTATGAACGACTGCTCACCGTGCTTACGAATCGCCGCCTTCAGAACCTTACCTGACCCAAGGTACCCGTCGTACGGGTTCTTGGTTTTGTGGACGCCGAAGTAATACTTTCCGTTCACCAAATTCTGTGTTCGATACACTGTGTAAAATATCATGAACCTATCAGCCTCTCAGGTTTCTGAGGACTTAACCTCTACTAAAGAGGTTGATAGTCACGAATGTGCGCCTTGTAGGAATCGAACCTACGGTCCCTTCCATGTCAAGGAAGTGCTCTAGCCGCTGAGCCAAAGGCGCAAAACTAGTTAGCGGCTGCAAGCGCGTCCGTCCTGCATTTAATCCCTAAACCTGAGGGAACCACACTTTAAAGTTGGCGGGGACGACGGGGCTCGAACCCGCGACCTCTACCGTGACAGGGTAGCGTTCTAACCAACTGAACTACATCCCCAACTTCAAACTGGCGGAGACGGCGAGGGTTGAACTCGTATATTCTTCCGTGACAGGGAAGCCCATTGCCATTATGGTACGTCTCCTCAAGGGTGTGTTCCGCAGCTTTTAGTTCTCACTGCAAGCCCTAAGCCCGTGCGCCTTTGTGCGGTACGACGTTAGGTGCTACCCTTTGAAACTTGGCGGGGCTGATGGGACTCTAACCCACGATAGACGGCTCGACAAGCCGCTGCATTAGACGCTATGCTACAACCCCTTGGTGGACGTGTCGTGCCGCTTACGCTGTCATTTAACGACCGGGTACCTCATCTCTCTAATTACGAGTGTGCTGTTCAACTGCACACACCCATACGATTTGAGCTACCACAACAGTGTCGTTCAGTAGAGCCATTTGGCTGGATTGTTCATACCCGAAGGGAACTCTCCGGCATCACATCCTCTACTAAAATTTGGTGGACCTAGAGGGGATTGAACCCTCGACTTCTTCCATGCCATGGAAGCACTCTCCCACTGAGTTACAGGCCCCTAAAACATCAAAACCTTTTGCCACTGTTCAGCATATTTATCCTTTCTAATACCGAGGGCTCCGTCAACAGCAGACGTAAATTCTCATTCGGCTGTGTTGGCCTTTCCAACATTGCAACAAACTCTTGCCACTGCTCAGGACTGAGGCGAATGTTGTTCTCTTCACCAGCCAGTCGGGTATGAACGCTTCTCATGTCGGCATCGAAGTTAATCTTCATCGCTCTCCTTTCAAATTGGAGGCGATGATGGGATTCGAACCCATGCATAACGGTTTTGCAGACCGCCGCGTTAACCACTTCGCCACATCGCCTATAACACCAACAAAACTTGGAGCGGATAGTCAGATTTGAACTGACGGTGACAGGGTGGAAGCCTGTTGCCTTACCGCTTGGCTATACCCGCTTTGAATCAGAGATATTTTCGTACCTCCAGTGGTCCGAATCGGTAGCTCTCATATGAGCTACATCCCCACATAAGAGAACTGTTCAATCGGAAGGTCTTTCCAAAAGACCAACTCCGCCACCAGAAATAGTACCTCCACATATCTCCTCAATTTCTCGACGCCTCTCCGCCGTGCCACACCACTTTAGTCCGCAGGACTCGGTAGGTGTCACCCCGCTTAAAACTCTGCACTAGACTTATAGCCGGAGTTCTGTCCAGAGGGTTACCCCTCCTGTACAATCATTCGTCTCGGCCAGCCGTTACCGTCTGGCTCTAGCCCCCAACCCGCCGATTCATAACGGTACGAGCAGTACCTGTCGGCCTATTTGAGGTTGCACCGCGTAGAGATTGCCCGTTTCACCCGAATTTAATCGGCTCGTCTCTGTTGCTCTAATCGTCACACTCAACATCGGACGGGTTGTTCCCATAGGGTTGGTGGAAATCAACCAGACGTATAGCTGCGTCCCCTTACGCTACGTCCCCGAACAAGTGTGCTAGGGTGTTACCCTATACGCTGCTCTGTGGTGCTCCGAACTTCCTCGAAGTGGTATTGCGCCACGTCGCGATTGTCCAGTCTAGTGCATACTTAATGAAACCGAGGCCGAAGCTGTTACTGTACTGCCGACGTGCGCTGTACTGCCACGCTACGAAGGTAAGCACGCATCTCGTCCGAGAACTCATTGAACATCTCACCCTTATCCAACCAGTGCAAAATGGTCTCCCAGTTCTCTTCCTCAGGCGTCCACTGACCCTCCAAGCCGTAGCAAGAGCAGTGACCGCCACTTACTGAGAACAGCTTCCCGTCCTTCTCGAACAGAACGAATGCCGAACCCGAATAGTCCTCGTAGCTATACACCGCTGCGTAGACCAACGCATCCTTCAATTCATCCTGACCAATATTGAACTGGTCGCATACATCCTCAACGCTGCCGAACCTATCTACAAATACTTCCATCGTTTTCTCCTTGTGGTACAAACCATCGAGAGAAACGGTGAGGTAATTGTTCGACCTCGGTTTCAAATTTGGTGGACCGTCAGAGATTTGAACTCTGCTGATATTCTGTGTGCAAGACAGATAAACACTCCTAGCATTTCCACGGCCCAATATTGTCAAACATCATGTAATCACCGGCTGGCCGGGATTAAAAATCTTGGTGGCTTTGGCTCACGCCGGGGCACCACCCGCGCCCCTCGAAGTAAACTTACCCAGTCTTGTGGACTGGAGTCTTGCTCCAGAGCTTGGAGCGGCTGGTGGGATTCGAACCCACGACCTCTTCCTTGGCAAGGAAGCGTTCTACCACTGAACTACAGCCGCATATACTTCAATACTGCAAAAACCAAAACTTGGTGCTCCAAGTGGGACTCGAACCCACGATAGTCTGCTTGTAGGGCAGATGATTTAGCCGCTAATCTACCGGAGCAATCTTTACTGCAAAAACGAAAGGCCAGCCTTTTCGGCTGGCCTCGGTTTCGATTTCAGACTGGTTAGTTAGTCTTAATCTCTCCCGAGGCCATGGTATCCTCTCCCGCGCAACCGGCTTCAGCGGCTGCGACAGCTACGACTACGCCCACGACGCCAGTGTTCGGTGCGTCCATGGTGTTAATCGAAATGTTGGTACGGATAGTCATGGTGTTTGTCCTTCTGTTACATAATACGCAGAAAGTTGAAATTTGTGCAAGCTGTTTTTCATTTATTTTCACAGCTTATGTTTCAACCCACGCACCTGTACAAGGTGAAATTCCTCGGTGTGCTGCCTGTGTTGCACCACCCAAACTCGGCTTGACGTTAGTCTGGAACCGGACCATCGAACCCGGTATCTCCGAGGAACCCATAAACTGAGAGTACCACCACCCCGTTGTGGAAATCAACCCCCATGTGCCTTACGATAACCATCGGCTATCGAATTCAACAATGAAATGGATTGGCCTTTTGTCTCCACTTTCACTTTCCGGGTTCGAGGTTCCCGCCTGCAAACGATACTTCACCCTCGAATACCCCGCCAGTTGCTTCCCAAGAAGTATCACCTCATTCATAATACACAATTCAGAGGTGCTAACACAACCAAATTTGAAAACTCCCGAGGGAGGGACGGTTCAGTCAGGTTTATCTGTGCCGTCCAATCCTTCCCGAAACCCTTGCGGGTTTGCGTACCTGACGAATTAAATCCATAGTACACCAACGAGGAAGAAACCGCAACTACCTGCCATTTTTGATGACGTTTATCCATCCCTGTGTTTGCTCACTTACAGTAGGTGTGGGTTTTACCGTCTTGCGGGTTCGAGGCTTGGAAGTCTCGAACCGCTCGGTCTCCGCAGCGTACCGCACTAGAGCTTGCCGCAGATTCATAGCAGCCTCGTAACCCTCCAGTGCAGACTCACAGCCTTGGCACCGCCCTATAATGGCACCACGGCCATGTGCAGGGTTGTAGCGTGGGTGCTTGGGACACCGCAGTGTCAGTTTGCTCTTGGATACAGTCTTCAGCCGCAGCTTGGTGGCGTCGTCAAAGCAGAACTTCAACATGTCATCTCTCCTGTTGTTTGCAGTCGCAGTCTTCTTCGCAGGGTTCCATACTCAGTTGATACGCATCAATGGACTCCCGCACATCTTGTGTTCCCCAACAAATGTAGCTATGGGCTCCATTACCCAAGTGATGCCCCTCTTTGGCGAATAGCTCATACTCACCAGCACCAAGGTCCACCAGCGTGAACCCATACTTCATCGCCAGTTCAATAATCGTCAACTCGACCGGCGGACGCTTTGTGGTCGTCTTGGGTGTTGTCGGCTCCAGTGGAAAGTCAGCACCCCAAGCGAAAATCTGCTTGTACTTGCCGGGGTAGCGGCGATAGCGGGGGTGGTTCCGCATCTTGTCGTGGTCTACCCCACGAGTGTGGGCTAATTCGTGAGCAATGACAAAAGCAAAGTCCACCTTATCCGGGTTGTGTTTGCTTACCCGAACACACATGGAGTTTGACCGAAGCGTGGCGTACCCTGAGCTACTACCAGTACTATTGCGGGTGTATACTACCCGCACATGAAGAGCCGGGGCTCCCCGTTTACACAAGTCAGGCCGCTCATCCTTTGCCACATGTGCGATGAAGGCTTTGATATGGTCTGACCGCCAATGCGTTTTGTTGTTCAGTTCGATTCGCATGTCTTTATTATACACCCACAGGTGCCTTAAACCTCTGATTATACACGTTTTAAGGTAATGTTTATCGAACTCACCAACGTAAACCCTTTATTTTCAACAAAAAATTTTATCAAATTTTCCTCTTGACACGCTATTTTCCATTTTCGGTTATTATGACTGTATGAACACTAAATCGTCCCGCGAAGAGCGGTTTGCAGCTTGGACAGAGGAAATGATGAAGGCCGAGGCAACTGTCACGGCTGTGGTCAAAACGGTTGTAGACAAATACGACCCAGAACAGCTTTTGAAGATCGGTTGTCCTTCGGACGAGTATGATTCGGTATGTTCCATCATCGCGGGTGCGATTGTGCGGGAGGGGATGCATCAAATAACAAAGCAGGAGTTGGGAAACCTTATTGCCTTTGCATGGCAATATGAGTTCGGTCCATGGACAACACCTGTTCGTTATTACTCCGTGTTTTACACGATAGCCGAGGAGATTCACCCGTTGATTCCAGAGTATGACCTAAGAATCAACTCTCAGGTTCAGACTCTTCCATCTCCAGAATAATCTCAGTTTCATCCAAGCGGAGTCTTAGATAATCCTCATTGCATTGTTTTGCAAGGACACCAACACCCTCCACCATACCAAATTCGTGTGCTGAGATAAGAACTTCTCCACCAAATCGGTGAACAAAAACTGCGAGAAGTTGAAGTAATACCTCTTCTCGCAGTTCCTGTGGATTGACAATCTCAAAGCCGGGGTCACTCATCACGTAAACCTCTTGATGCTAAAGGGTCAGAAAGTTCAAGCGATGATTTTCTTAAGGCTACCTGCCGCCTGAGCTACACGGGCTGTCTCGCTTGGTGAAGCAACGATAAGGGGAGATATTTCAACCTCAACAAGAGCAATCTGATTACGTGGAAGAAGGGTGAATTTACCCCCCTCCTTCTTCAACATACCCACTTGAGAATATTGACCCATCATCTGATTGATGGCTGCTTCAGCCGCGTCAGCAGGACATTTAATGTCCTGCTCAACCACGGAGCCATCAAGTTTGGTTATAACGAAGTGTAGATTAGTTTCCATTCAATCCTCACTGGTTAATACTGGTTTTTAGTTAAACCAGTTCGCAAAACCCACCGGCACAGGCCAACGTCTCCTGAAGCTTGGTGTTGTCTTCCTCTTCGATGAGTTCCTTGTAGTCCACATCGACATACTCACGTTGAAGGTCACACCAATACTTCCAGTTGTGAACCTCCTTCAGGCAGTAGGTCATCTGCTTCCTGTCTCCCTCGAAATAGCGGTCAGCAAACTGACGAGCCCGACGAACCCAATCAGCTTTAGCCAAGCATTCCAGATAAGCCCTGCGGTCTTCGATAGTTTCGAAGTCAACATTCTCATCTGAAGTGGTAGCGATAGAATCACAATCCAAGGTGTTGACACCAGTAACGTAGTCACAAGCCAACCACAAGTTATCGTCAAACCGGGCAAGACCATCCACGATTAACCCTGATGCCATCAAAGAGCCGTCACCATACATCTTCACAATCTCAGCCGGGGTGTGAATAGCCACAAACGGAGCTTGTGGATAGTCAAGGTCTCCTGTGTTAGATAACAATGAAATACCAGCGAAATCCTCGCGGTGTCCATAGATGTATGCTTCCACCTCATCCCACTCGTTCGGCTTCACGTTGATCGTATTCGAAACGTTATGCCTCAAAAATGATTGAGCGCAGAGTTCATGATTACGCCCTGCGGCGACCCAGTTGTTTTGCGTCAAACTGACAAGCTCCAGTAACTTAAGCGCGGTTACATCCTTCTTCGTTCTTGCCCCCTCAGGGACTTCAATACAAAAGGAAATAATCTCGTCGGTACCATTTTTACTCCAGACACTTTTCTCAACCGCACGTGGGTTCCTCTGTTGAAAGAACTGAAGTGGGGCTTCAAGCATGTTGGCCTGTACACGACGGATATAACGCTTCGAGTGGTGAGCGTGAATACCTGAAGAAGTCCCAAGGATGCAGGACGTGGTCCCGGCTGGCTTAACACATGTGCAACGGGCGGCTTGACGAATACCAATTTTGGCGGCTATCTCCTTGTTGACTGCGACCACAAGTGCTGCCATCTCCCGTTGAATCTCTGGATCAAACAAAACCTCAGGACTGTCCATCATCCCTGTGATGGAAACACCTAGAAGAGCCTCACGACGCACAATATTCTCGGTGGTCACCCCAAGATATGAGAAGTCTGTGTAACCGGCCTGTGCAGTACCTATAATGGCAGCAGCACGAGCAGCAATAGCAAAGTCTTCCTTCGTCTTGCACTTCTTACCGTTAATCTCGCAAAGGTTGCAAAATGCCCACCCCGACAGGCCAGTGGTAAGGTCAACTGGAAACATCCCAATCTCACCACACGGGTTGTACATTATCTCGGTGGAGTCCGACCAGACAAATCCCGGTTCACCAAACTGACGTACCGACTCCATCAAATCATGAAAACTCTCCGGATTAGTAACACCTCGAACGAGCACGACTGAGTTGTTCGACCGACCACGCTGGGGGTTGGTGTAGTACCAATCTCCTGTTTTGGCCTTAATCATCAAATCATCGTTGGGTGAAAACAAACAGATGGTGGCAGAGCGACGAACCCCGCCGCTGAGCACAGCATCACTGGCGTGCATCATGATGTCATAAGCATCAATCGAACGAAGACGAGTCTGACCACTTGCTACACAGCGGTCAAGCAGTTCCCGAATAGCTTCAAGAGATTTCATCAACGGTTCGGAGCCGGGAGCCTTACCTACACCTGAGGATAGTTTCGAACCCTTTGAACGAATAAGGTCGAAGTTGAATTTCACTTCAAACCCCGCCCAGTCAGGAGAATCAGGATGAGGATGGTATGTGGCTAAGAGCACACCCAGAGCATCAGCCCAACCCTCAATGGAGTCAGGAATAACAAACTCACGAATAGGACGATTTACAAGGTTGGAATGGAAGTCAGGAAGTTTAGCGATATGGTGTTGCTGAACAGAGAAACCCACACCGGCTCCACAGAGAAGCAACCAAAAACCTTCTTGAAAAAACCGAAGCCGGTCACAATAAGAAACGGTGCAGTTATACACACGGGCGTGTTTACTGAGGGCTGGTGCTCCGGCGTATTGAAGTGCTCGTTGACTCCCAAGTACACGCTTTGCCTTGGATTGTTCAAAAGCCCAAGTTAGTTCATCAGTGATTTGGGGGTAGCGGGATAGGTGCATTTCTAGCACCCGGTCGATGGCTTCATTCCATGTATCTCTACGCTTCAAGTCAGAGTTGTAACGAGCGTATTTGGAATGAAAAGTGTAAGACTGAAGAGCCTTGATAGACATAGGTATGCGATGATTTCCTTAAAGGTTGAATGTCGGATTGTTTACCGCGACGTGGTGCGTAATTAGGGTTTGGAATTGAAGGACTCCACTTACTGGCGATTTCCTCTCATTATCCGATTTCGCAGTAAGACTGGAGTTTTGTACTCTATGCTTCACGGCTTAAATGGCTACTTTTCTCAATACCACTGATGTTTCTATTTTGTATAGAAAATCGAGGGTCTTACTCGATAGCTTTACAGTTGATACCCACACAGTTGTCCACAATTCGACGCCACACTGGCTCCCCCGTATTGTTGATAGCTTGGTTGTCGGTTTTGCACAGCCACGCTTGAAAACTTTCCTTGCTGCGGTGGTTGGTAGTTATTACAATTTGACCCTCAGTTTCATCAATTGCACAAATCAACTCAAACAGCTTGTTGGCTTTGAACTCTGTCAACCGGGATTTATCAATTTCCTCAATGACAACGCAAGAAGTTCGACCGAGTTGCTTGTTTTTCCGAATACGGTTGGGTGAAAGAGTGGGGGCATCTGCATCATCAGGGTGGTTCTGATAATCCAGCAGTGATTGAATGTATGTATCCCAGTTGATGTAATGAATCCAGAATGAATCAACATAAGTGTTGAACCCATACCTATCTTCGAGATGGTCATTCCAAGTGCGCTCCAATGCACTTCTAACCAAGGCGGTAGCGTAGGTAGTCTTTCCCGTGCCGGGAGCACCATAGAAAAAGTAACCCTTGTTCTGGTTGTCCCTCAAAAAGCGAATGATCCTCACTTGACGTTCTCTACTCATTTTGGAGTTGGAAGATGGCAGCAGTGATAACACGTTGGATTGCTGATACCGGCTAGGCAGAAGCCGTTTCAGGTAGTCTCTCTTCTCCTTCATCTTGACTTCGATAGGGCAGGGTTTATTTACAGTTTGGCGTCTTCCCGTGTCTTCTCCACCTTCAATCCATGTCTGAACCACAGGTATTTTACCCGTCCCTTTACAAAGGAAACACGGTTCTATGCCGAACATGATAGCATCGTAAGTTTTAGCAGAGATAGGATTATCAGGGTGATAAGGGCTCTCTACAGTGCGCCAGTAGGGGGCAGGAGGGTTGGGCTTGAAAGTACCCTGCTCCATCTCTTCGCGGATGCGTTCCAGTTCATCCTCGGCGTCTATCTTATCCTCTCGAAAAACATCTTCAAAATCGAGACCCTCATGGGGCTTAACTTCTTCAGTCATGACTAACCTTCCACCCTTTTTAATACCGCAGCGGCCTCAACATCTGAGGTAAATATGAAAAACTCGCAATCCCAAACAACTCCGGTGGATGCATGAAAGTAAGCCCCAAAATCAGCATAAGCACACAACCCTTTTTCGAAAAGAGAAGACACTCGGGCCTGACACGCCTTGTAATCAGCAGAGCCCACCATAAAACCATCGGCCTTTGTGTTACACCAGACATTAGCCGGGATGGACGAAACCCTTGTGTGTTTTTTGCCTTTCTGGTTAACCCTCCAAACTTTAATGAGACCAGAGGCGTGCTTAACTAAGGTCACCATCGGGTCATTGGCTTTCGCCAGATAATCCACGGAGGAGAATTTAGGATTATCGGAGGTGTTCTCCGTTACAGCCCACGTCATGAACTCTTTGAGTTCAGTAGGAGTGAGGCTGTGCTCTTTAAGTAAAGGGCGGATATATTTCACCCAAGGCATTAGGTTTGTTACTCCCATTAGTTGCTTGAAGTGAACAACACAGTCGGTAGCTTCCGGGTCTTTAGGCAAGTTCGTCATCTTCTTCCTCAATACTCAAATTACCTACCCTTTCCTGCTCAGTTTCGGTGAAGTTAGAATGTGATTCTAACTGTATATGTGACTGTGTATGTGTATGTATATGTGAAGGCATGGCTGGAGCATATGCTTGGACGATGCTCGTAGCAATGCTTGGAGCATCACCTGTAGCATCCTTACCCCATCTTGCTTTAGCGGCGTTTGATGCCTTCTCCGACGCCTTCTTAGAGCGTACCTTCTCCTTATCCACTCGCTTCTGATGCCACATACCCTCCCCATCTTGTTGAAAATACTCATCAAGAATTGCACCAACCACTTTTTCGGCTCTATCATTCCACAGTTTAGCAATCCTAATCAGGGTTGAAATGTTGTTGGGTAAGCATCCTCTTTTCCAGCAGTGGAGCATAAGCAGTAGGTATGCTCCACTGCTCTCCGCATCAAGGTGCATTGTGTCGGCCAGAAAATCGCCAATGTAAAACGGCATCCAGAAGTCTGCTGACTTATGCTCAGTAGCATCCGATTCGTTGGTAGTTTTCTTGCTCATATTCCAAGCTCTTCCTCAGTGAAATTCCCGAGTGTCTCGGGGGATTTATTGTCGCCAACCTGTTTAGTAACTCCGTCCTTCATATATTCAAACGCCCCGCTATTTGGGTTGAGCATCATTTTGATTGTGGGGGCGCGACGACCCTTACGTTGCTTAATCTGTTGAATTTCAATCTGGTCCCCCATTTTCATGTCGTCATCCGACCAGACAGAAAGACACAGGTCAAGATCATGTTGGAACTCAGAGACGGTAGAGATGGCATTCAAATCGTAACGAGCCTCCCCTTCCTCAGCCTTCTGAGCCTTCTTGTTGCCTTCACGGTTGACTTGAATAGGGGTAAGTACAACGAGCCCTTTGTTGCTATCAAACGAACGGGTAAGTCCTTGTACATCATGCACAAGCTTCTTTTGTGCTTGTTCACGGAATCGAGCATCACCCGGAGTATCCAAACGACCTATATAGTCAATGATGAGGATGTCATACTGGTTAGCTTTGTGGTTTTGATTGAGATGGTCAACAATACTATCCCAGTCGCGGAACTGCTGACAATCGAGGAGTCCCGGTAAATTCTTCCGAGTCTCAATGTCTTTCAATATCCGACTCAGGTTGGCTAAGTCTTGCGGTGTAATTTTGCTTTTTTCTCCATCCCAGTCATTTAGGGGTGGTAACTCAAAGTCATAATCAGGATGCGATTGGTGAAGGAACGCCATGAACTCCCAAATTTCTTGGGGGTTATGCTCTGTCGAGCAGTAAAGAATGTGCGCTCCCTGCTTGAGCCAGTTGTAGCAGATGAAGTTTGTCAGTGTGGTTTTACCATCACCTGACATACCCAATGCGGCAAGGAACCTCAAATTCTGCTTGCCTACCTTAACGCACTCATCTATATGTGGGAGGCCAATAGGGAATCGGTCACCTTTATTTTCCTTCAGCCGGTCAACCACTCCCTCGCGAATAGTTTGTGTCTTCTCATGGAGAATACCTGCGGGTGCGGGTATCTCAGGGGTGAAGTCTTGGGCAAGCTGTCCACGCAGCCATGAGATGGCAGCATCTGGTCCTGACTCTTTTAACTTGTCAGGGGTCTCATTACCATTGGCAATCCCACCAGCCACTTTACATTGATTTGCAATCCATCTTTTTCGGGCGGTTGCAAGTAAGGTATCAAACAATAGGTTATTATCCAGAGTAAGGTCTTCACTCTCTGACGTATATTCGGCCAACTGGGTTATGTTATCGTTGAGCCCCTCAATTTGTTTGAACTCTTTTATCTGGTCTGTGTTGTGGGTTACGTAATAGAGTAGAGCGCCTACACTTCCCGGAGAACGTTGCCGCTTCTGATAGTGTAGTATAACTGCTCGAAATGTAGGAAGGTTTACAGTCTCATCCCTATCACCATCTACCCAACGTCGGGCTATCCATAGAAAGGCCGACTTATTTTGCAGGTAAAAGGAGTATAGGTCTTTGGTGCAGAGACGATACACCATCTCAGTGAGGTAGGCTGGCATTGTTAATCCCCATTCATAGTCTCTCTTCCCCATCTTCATTGAAAAGAGAGGTAGGCAGTGATGGGGTAGCTGCCTACCATAGTGTTACGTCGGGGTGTACGTGCCCGAATAACCCTTAATACTCGGTTCGTGCGGTGACAGCGATTTTAGAGAAAGCGGCTTTTCGTTCATTCGATGTATGGAACAGTTAGAACAGGTTGAAGTTAAGCTTCTAAACTATACCTTTCAGTTCAAAAAAATGAGATGGCGTGAGCACGCCGCCATTAAGTTTGAGAAGGGTAAAGACCCCCAGCGAATTCTGTTGGCTCACGCTTTGTTGACGGTCTCCGGGATTAAGCCTAGTTTTGAAGAAGCTATGCGTGTGATGGCAGCAATCCCGGCTCCTTACGTGGACCGAGTGTTCAAGGTTTGGCGGAGCTCTTTCCCTCCGGCCCGGAAGTTTACTACATCCATGTTGTATTGTGCCCCGGAGCCTGTTCAATATAGTAAACAGGTTGAATTGGATGAGGGTGAAGAGGATGTGGTTCATGATAGGTCGATGCAAGAGATGGAGTCTAAGTTTGGGTCTCAGGAGTTAGCTGAGACCCGTGAGTTAGAACAGAGAATCCTACTCGCCGCCCAACGTAAAGAGGGTGGTTACCGTGGGGCAGTTAGAGCCACCGAGGATAAGAATGGTAAGTAAAAACCAACTCAGGAATGCAGCTAAGCAAAACCCCAACATCCCATCGGGTGTAGACCTGATGCGGAAAATCAATGAGGGGGTGTCTCAGAAGACTCCTAGTGAATACATCCAGACCGTCCGCACCTCTATTGTTGATAACTGTGATGAGCTTCTTGAGGTAGGAGCCCGTATCCGGCCTATGTTGGTTGAAGGTAAGCAGATTGGGTGGGTAAGAGGTATTCATCATACAGAACGTCGTAGGTTGTCCCGATGGTTGTTCGATTCAAACGAGTATCTCGTGACAGTTCTTACTCTGGCTACAACTCTTACTCGACCAGAGATAGAGGATTTAAGCCCATTGGAGTTCCGCAATCTGATTATGTTAGTTCAGAAAATGTCTGATTACGACATTTCTCTTTTCCCCTATATATCAGCGTTCACCAGTACATTTGTCTCCGAGAACCTGTGGCATGGTCAAGGAACACGTCTTACATCGTTTGAGAATCGAGTTATTGACCTCCCTGATGGGAACACTATGAAGATTCTAGTGCCTTCGGATCACGCTCGACTGTGGGCTTCTTTGTGTGTCTACCGGGAGCAAGCAAAGGTGCGATTGGATGCAAGCTGGAACGCCGTCTTGCAGGTTCGTCCTATGGCAGGAAAGAGTGTAGACCCCTTGGCGGCAGAGTTGAAAAAGACATCCCGGCAGCTTGCCGCGAATAGTATGGAACCATGGGAGAGCCTTGTCAAATCCCACGAGGCTACTGACCTCGATGATGGCTGGGCTCACGCGGAAAACTTGGAGACCCGTGAAGGTATGCTCAAGGAACTCCATGGTATGTTGGCGAACGACCGTCATGAGCAGCTTATGGCGAAGTTCGAGAAGCAGCAAATTGACGCAGCCGAGGAGCGTAGGAAGGCGATTGAAGCCATGTCTCGTCGTCGCGGTGGTCCGGGTATCAATGAAGAGACCATCCGGGTGGAGACAGATGCTGATGTACGTCAAAGGGAGAAAGACCTTAAAAAAGGTAGAATGGCTCCGGCTCCAATTGACCGCAGTAAGACGGAGACCACACCCAATCCGGTGGAGAGAATAAAGCGGTATCAGTGATTTTTATTTTAAGGACTTGAGGAACCTCAAGGTAGAGGAGTGATTTATGAAAATCAACACCACACGTTCGGTATCAAATGGCTTCGAGTTAGACCGGGACGACTCGATTCCCGGCCTACTCAAAGAACTTGATGCCTTCATTCATAATCCCGACGAGCATGAGCGGGTTATGGCCGCATTTGACCAACAACACTGCAAAAAGTACAGCGAGACTACAACCGCGACGGCCAAGGTCGAGGCCATTTGAGGTAATCATGACCATAACGTTCAATCATATAACCCCTCACGTCTCTATCCATCGTGTCATATTGATGGGTACAAACTTCAAGATTTGCTTGGTTGAATTGCTCTTGAATGCTTAATCGTTTTGGCTTGGGTTCCTTCGGTGGGTCAAATAAACGATGGCGGATATACCGTTGCAGGATGCCGACGATGAGGAAGGCGAAGAGCAGGGAGACATCCCCTTCCTTAGACATGTTCTTTATGATGAAATCGCCTTCGGCTGCGGCAATCACAATGGATATAATCCCACCGAAAACGGTGTACAAGGGAGCATAAAAGAAGGTGAAAATCGCGAGGACCGTAAAAGTCGGAACGAGGATTGAGGCCAGTGACAAGGGCTCCCCATTGCACAACTGGATTATTGGGTAGATAAGACCGAGGGTGACAACGAGGACAAGAAAAAGGACACCCTTAACACCATCAATAACAAATTGAACAGGGGTCAACACCGTGTTCATGGTTTCGTAGTACGCATTTTGTGGGTTTTGGTTTTCCATGGACTCCTCCACTCACAGTATACCAACAACACATAAGTTTTAGCTAGTTTTTAGGAACTATTTCATCTAATAGGAGCTTTTATGGAAGACAACGTTTATGTATTACCCTCTGAGAAGATTGAGACCGCTGTTCCAACAGCCACTCCAACAGCCACTATACCAGTTAACAAACCCACTTCTATCGAAGATATTATCGCCGGTCTAAGGGGGTTTGGGGTTGAGGAAAATGAAGAGATTTTGACTTTTACCAGTCGGACAGGTAGAAACGTTAGGCTTCGCATCACTAATATGCCTACCGATGAAGAACTTAACGCTCTCGTATCCGCTGAAGAATTTAAGGGATACGCATGGGTTCAACGCATTCGAGTGGAAATACTCTCTCGTTCCATATCTTGGATTGATGGGGTAGATATTCGAAGCCTTCGGGAGCAAAAGGCGGCTATTACCGACGTAGATGGTGTTAAGCGTGATGTTCAAATAGTTCTCCGCAATGTCATCTTAGGTTGGGGGCAAGAACTGGTGCAGACTCTTTGGAAGATTGCCATGGTTCACTCTGACAAGATCGAAAAACGGTATCAGGCGGAATTCCCGGACTCTACCATTATGACTGAAGTTGAACGTCGATTTATGGAGACAGTGATGCGGGAGATTGAAGATACCAGCAAGGAAATAATTGAAGATTCAGTAAAACAAATGTTTGAAAAGGAAGAGTAACTAATGCCCGAAGACCTACCTGCTGACGATACAACAAGCACAGGAAGTGCTGCCCCCGGCGAAGCTGCGAATATTGGACAAGCCACAGCTTCTGTGGATGTTTCTGTTGCTGCCCTTCGGATGGCACAATCAGTGGATAAACTGGTTAATAGACTGGAGGAATTCTTTGAGTTTCAAAAAAAGGCATTTGAAGCAACAGCAACTAGTGCCGAAGATTTGGTGAACCATACAGGGAGTGTGAGGGATAACCTCAAGTCTATCATTGCAGCTTCGAAGAAGCTAAGTCAGAATATAAGCTTTGGACAGGCTACAAAAGAGGTTCAAAAGATGCGAAGCGAAGTTGAGCATCTTTTGAAGACCACTAAAGAAAATACGACAGAACACCGTAATCTTAGGCGTGTTCAAACTGATTTGATAGAAGGGGAAAGGCTACTTGAGAAGCATAAAGGGGAGTCAAATAAGTCATTAAAATCCGATGTGGAACTCGCTAAGCAACTTAAAACCATTATGCACTCGGTAGAAGATAGCACCGTTAAAATAACCAGCGCCTATAACACTGTAAAAACAGGAAAACTCAACCAAGCATTCATGAATATACATGATGTCATGGGTCGCGGTGGCGCTCGTGTTCATAATTTAAGGCGGACGGCACAACGAGCGCATGATGTGAAATTAGATCGAGAGGATAAGACTGCGGAGAAGAAAGCGCAGTGGGAGGATAACAAGAAAAACCTCATTAAAAAAATAAAGGAGAGACCTGACGCAGATGTCTTCTTCGATTGGGAGGGTAATTTTGATATGAAGAGGGCATTTAACCATCCAGAGACTAAAAAACTGATGATGGACACTATGCTTAGCGGCGGCAGTGAGGGGAAAGGACCAAGTAATTGGATTGATCGTAAAATTGCAGCACATGCAATGGGAGGTTTTGGGTTTACAAACCAAATGGCCGGTAAGTTAATGGAAGAGACCGGAGGTTCGGGTGCAGTGGGGGGTGTACTTGGGGGTGTACTTGGGGGTGCTGAAAGTTTGGGCGCTGGAGCTTTGACCAAACTAGCTGGTCCTATTGGTCTTGGCATTGCTGGTACGCTTGCTGTTAAGGACACCTTTGATGCGGTAGCTAAGCAGAGCCAAGAGATGGAGAAAAGTCTCGGTAAAGGGGGTATATTCACAGGTGAGCATGGTGGTCTTGAGGGGATGATGAATGCCAAAGACAACCTCAGGGCTTTTGGGTTAAACAGGTTTGGTGTCACTACAGAACGCAATATAGCCGTTGCTCAAGCTATGCAAGAGTCAGGAGTTAACATTTCCGGGCTTGCTAACAAAGGCACAGGTATGAGAGATAGCGGGGTGGGGGACATCGCAGAAATTGCTATGAAACAGGCTCGTGAACTGGGTTTGAGTGATGTTGAAGGAACGAAGCAGACTCTTAAAATGATGCAGAACTATAAGCTTACTTTGGATGGTACACAAACTTTTTTCAGGACTGTTGGAAAGGACATCACTGCTGCGGGGCTTTCAACAGGGAAATATCTGGAGTTACTTGATGATGTTACCGGGCAGTTCGATAGTATGGGTAAGTCTATTGAAACTGTAACAACTCTTTTACGTGCTATGGGCAACAGCGGGACTGAGGACGCCGATCAGTTGAAAGAGAACCTCACTTCGCTTATGGGTAAACCTCAGACTGATGAGCAGAGTCTATTTGGAATGTTCTCAATGTCGAACCCGGCTTTTCAGAGGTATGCTAAGAGTCAGCAAGACAACGCTGCCACACAAATTAAAAAGTATAAAGACACCATCGACCAAGCGTTGACTCACATGAATGCCCCACAAGGTGCTTCTGAAGAGATTTGGAAGGGGTTGGATTTAACAAAGACCAAAGATTTAGACACCGCTAAGTCTAGGTTTGATGAAATTAAAGAGAAAGTAGGGGGGGTATCTAATCCATTCACAACTGCTGTAGGCCCCAATCTTCTAAATGCAAAAAATGCAATGGCGACTGCTGAGGCGTCGAAGATGGGAAGGTTAAACGCCGCCACTATAGGGGGGGTCACAGATGATAATGCTCTTTCAAGAATGAACTCAACAATGAATGATTTGAACAATGTACTTGACACCGCAGGGACATCCACTGAAGAGCTTGTTACAAATTCTACAAAAGCATTAAACACAAATCCACTTCTACAAAAACAAGTGTCAGAGCCTTTAGGTTTAGACCCGCATAAGATGTTGCGGATAAGTGCGGCTGTGGGAGACATATCTGACTCTATCGTTAATGAGTTTTATAATGGGCTTTCGGCTTCCTCCACAGCGGGAATGGGTAAGGAGGCTATTGATGCCGAGTATGGAAAACAACTTACAGCCCTTGGTATACAATACAAGCCCGGTGAAGCCCAAAAGACGTATCAATCTATGGACAAAAATGTTTTGAAAGAGAAAAACCATGTGGCCTTGATGCAACGAGGGGCACTTACTGGAGCCGTCAGTGATTCAGTAATCACTAAAAGTCTTGACGATCATCATAAAGATTCAATAGAGACTGTGTTGAAGAACAACGCAGATTTGGCTATGGGGACAAGGACAACCAACGGGTACCTAGAGGGTATAGAAGATGCTTTAATCAATAAAGCAGGATGGCTACAAAAAATGTTCGACATCATGGATAGTCACTGGGGGTTAAAAGCGGATGTTAAAGGGACCGCTGCTGCAAAAGAGGCTGCGACCAGCAACCAAGCGATGTCGGATTCTGAGTTGTTAAATCAAATTGTCAATTCAATTAAGCCGGATGGATCAGGCACTAATTGGGATTGGGTTGATCCCGCAGCTAAGGGGGCGGCTAAAGGTAAATCGGCTTCATTTATTCAGCAACGTCTACAAGAACTTGAGCCTCTTGCAGCAGCCGGAAATTTAGGGGATCGAAAAAAAGAATACGACGAGTTCTTCGCCGCAAGAGCGGAAATGATGAACGACTTCAAATTACAGATGACTGGTCGGGGGGCTTTTGCCGGACTTTCGGCGGAACAAAGGGCTCAAGGAAACGCAGGGATCGGTTATGACAAAACCACAGGTAAGGTTATCTCTTTGGTAGGCCCTCCTGATGTGAAGCAAGCAGGAGACACTCCAGCAGCGACTAAAGTGAAATCACAAACCCCAACAGTTGGTAATGTCAACAGTGGCAACTCTACTACGACGACAAACAATACGCTTGTTGGTGGACAACAAGTTCAAGCGGCAACTCCCGGTGCAGGAAAAGCCAAAGAACAGAAAACTCAAACACCAGCACCGGCAGGGGCTCCTGTTCAGACTCCGCCACCTCATCTTTCTGGTAATTCAGGGGTCTCCGTTGGAGGTTGGTAATCTATGCCTAACTCATCAACAGTAACCAACTCGCAACAAACCGTGGTCTCCGCTGCGAATAACTGGAACGCGGCGAACCCCACCCGACCTCAAATCGACCCTAACATTTTGTTGGGGATCATGATGCAAGAGTCTGGAGGGAATCCAAATGCCATCAACTACAACTCTAATGGGAGTGTTGATTATGGTTTGATGCAGTTGAATACTGGCTCATTTCCTAACGCGGCGTCTTTAAGCCCCGGTGATAATGTCACCACAGGGACAGCTTATTTTGGGCAGTTGATGAATACCTTCAATGGAAATACCTATCAAGCCATCGCTGCATATAACTCAGGGGCGGGTAGCGTCATGAAGAACGGCATCACCAACCCTAAATATGTAGATGGAGTTCTTCAAAAGGCTGGAGGGGATTACAGCGGAGGCACTATTTATGATGGAACAAACTCCGGTGGCAACCCTTCGTGGGCCACACAACCAGTTACTGGTATGGCCGCTCAACCATTGAACAACAATACGCAGAATGTTGACCTAAATGCCTTGGTGCCACAGATCGTAATCCAAGAAGGGCTGGACAACACACCGTGGTACGACGACTATGGTCTGATAACGGGAAATCCAAGGCTTCGCGCTGAAGTACAACCCGTAAGTTTTCAAGTCATACTGCATGACAACAAAAGCTTTCTACTCTCATCCAAAGGGGAAACAGGAAACCCAATTCAGATTCAGTTGAACGCTTCCATGAAGAGTGTTAACTGGTCAATGAAACATATTTACCATCACCAACGCACTCGTACGGCTCACCATATTACGATGTGGGGTATGCAAGCTGACCTCATTGAGGGGCAATGCACGACTGGAGTCTTTATGAACCAGTTTGGTTTAACCGACTACTACAGCACCCGCACTATCAATGATGGTTTGAAGAAGTTGATTACCAGTGGTCAAGCGTTCGATGATGTCATGAATAATGCAGCCAAAGGAAACCCCTTCTTCACTCAGACGGATGCTTTTCGTGTAGCGGCACAGGATGCCTTCATGGAGTTTTTAGCTCTTTTCAAAATGAATGGGTCGGTTTGGTTTTGGAATAATGTGTACACAGATGACTTAGGCAACTCACGCGATTGGACAGGAATACAGGCTTGGTCGCCCACGCTTGGTATGAGTTCCGCCCAAAAAAATGGAAGGAACAATGACGTACTCACTCGCGGCGGTGTGCTCATGTCCTATCGCAACTTTGTGTATCAAGGTTACTTTAAGACCCTTCAGTGGACGATAGACGCACGCAATCCTTTCAAATGGGACTTCTCATTTACATTTCAGGTGGAGAAAACGGTAGGTCAGCAATTCATTCCTGACAGGTAAATTATGACAACATCTAACACAACCACGCCTATCGGACCTTTTTCGGAGAATAGCCCCTCTCCGACGATTACCCCCACTACGCCTGCCTCTCAAACGCCGGTAAATGCTACATCCACCAATCCGAATAGTCGTGGGGTCAATGACCTTAGTGACATCCGTCCAACGCCAAATCTTTCACCGCTACCAACTCGTGCGGAAAAGCGGTTAATCCCTACAATGGTGGATGCAACACAGATTCAACAGAATTTTTTCACCTCATCGGGAGGGCAACTTGCACAAGCTCTCGGATTGCACCCACAGAATACAGTTCATGACACCGACTTTTACACCTACGCAAAGTCGGAAGCTCGACGGTTACAAAATGGTGTGGATTACATTAAGATTCGTATCCCTCATCGTGGTGTTCTTTCTAGTTCTCAGCTACCAGACACTAGTCAAGCAGCGGAGTTTAGGTTCTTAACTAACCCCTCCACGCTGACGGTCAATCGTCAAACTGTGGACTCTCAGTCCATGACTCGTGGCGGCTGGCAGTTTGGTGTGTGGGGTGAGGATACTTTCTTGGTTTCGATGCAAGGCACATCGGCGGGTTCATATTTCTCTCTCGGTACGACTGACGAGTTCTCTTATTATGCTGTGTCATATCGTAATCTTATGCAGCTTCAAGAGGTTTTTGAGAATAATGGGTATTGGTTTGAGGGGGAGGAATACAACGAGGGGCCTTTGGCAGCGGACTATCTCCGTCGTCGCATTCGTATGCACCAAGATGTTGAGTTGTGGTGTGGGAATTTTATATGGTCGGGGATGTTTGATAGCTTTACCATCTCACAAGACGCTACTCAACCTTTCATGTTGACTTTTTCATTGAGTTTTTTCGTTTGGAAAGAAAGGTACCGCACTACATCCCCTTATCAAAACAGCATTGCGAACAACATAGAGCGTGGGCATAGCTATAGTGCAATAGAGGGTCAAACCGATACAACCCAAACCAACAATGCCTTGGCTCAATTCTCTTCTCCATCAACAGCGACTCAGGCACAGCTTTCGAGCGGCCAGTCTGCTGGTGTTGGTCTTACGCTTGGAAGCGATGGACGCTACTATCCTCCTTCAAGCATCGTAAACGGGAACATGGTCGGGCCACCAGCCACCAATCAACCCTATGGGGGTTCTCCAGCCATCGCTGCTTCTATCTCTGAAGACTTATCCCCAAACGTCCCAACTACTGTGACAGACATCATGGGTGTCGGACCAATGAATGATTTGATGTTTCCTCAGAAGAGCCCACTGTTTTAATAGGAAGAATCTATGGCTAATCAACAGACGACAACTTCAAACTCTCCTTCCACTCAAGGGATGATTCGCAACATCAATCAGACCGTTCAAGAGCGGGAAATAATTAAGACCTGCCCCGACCTTATTGTGTATTTGGATGGGAAGACATATCTGCTTAATCCATATATTACGAACACCACCGCGAACCAGCCATACACGTTCGTCAGCTTCAATGATTATGTACAGAATTTTTCTTCTTCTTACGACGTGGATAATCTAGTCCCTTCAGCGAATTTTACCTTGCAGGTACCAAACTTTTCGAAATACCTTTTTCAATCACCGGGGGGTAACAACCTCATCGACACCATGATGGAGGTTCAGGTGTTTGCTAAGGGCTACTTCCTGTCAGGTGATGGTGGGAATACCATTTACTACAGGGTATTCAAGGGAGTCACTTCCCATGTGTCACACACTGACAATGGTATGTTCTTGGAAATTTCAATTCAATGCTTGGGGGTTCTGCACCTACTGGAACACATGTATGTTGACCTCAATCCTTCTTTGATGTCTAACTCGGAACGTCCAGTCACACCGATGACAAGCAACCAATCTCACATGAACCCATATGAGATGCTTGCCGCAGAATTCCAGCAAGATATTTCATTCGAAGGGTTTGAATTGAACTCTATCCAGCAGGGTATTACGACCGGGGGGAGTGATTGGAAGGACGCAGTTCAAGCAGGATTCTGCAACAAGTGGCAACCTATTTTGGTTAACATTCGAAAGGAAGTTCACATCACTGGGTACAGCATGGGGTCTGTTTTGCCAGCGGCTACAACTACAATCACTAACACACCATCCGACGCGCAGGGATCAAACGATCCTCGGATGCAAGCTGCAAGGATACTCCAAAATTCAATTCTGGCTCAAAATGCGCCTAACCCGGATTACTATGTGGACGTGATTAGAAGGTACCACCCCGACATGTCCATTGGCTCCATTCAACTAGTCAATGGTCGTATTGTGTCCAGATTGGAAAGGATACGAACCATTGTGCAGTTGATTGGGTTTGAGGGATTTCAAGACCTCGATGGCACCATTATTTTCAAACCACCGCTATACAACTTGGACGTGACAAATATTGGTACATCCACCACACCCACCACTAGTGGTAGCAGCACCACACCAACATCAGCTAACCTGACGGATGCGAACAACCCATTCATCATTCATTTGAGTGAGATTGAGTCGGAATCAGAGGCTGAGGATCAGCAAGCCATCAAGGCCACTCGTATGACAGTTCAACCATCGGTTCAATCCAGTCAGAAATTCATATCTGATTCGACAACGGCTGTTTGGCGTCCTACATCCACTCATATCGACATCCCTAAGATGGCTAAGTTTGGCCTTCGCGAGGAGCCAGCACGTACCGTTGGTTGGTTGAGTCTAAATGATAAAGTTGCTGCGTACGCTTACGCTGTAAGTGAATTGAATCGTGCTAATCGTGGATGGAGAACTTACAATTTAACAATCCCTCTCCGCCCGGAATTGAAACTTGGTTTTCCAGTGTACCTGCCTCATAAAGATATGTATGGATACATCAAGACCATCAGCATTTCTTACTCCTATGGGGGCGCGGCCACGATGACCCTAATGCTGGACACCCTACGTAAGCGCCCAGTGTTTCCTTCAGTGAAGACGAATGTTACCAATCAACAGAACACAATATACACCAACCCACCTGTGGTTTATACCACCCAGCCAAACCTTGTTATGGAATGGACAGAAGCACCGAACAGCACCAGCACATCAACAGCGTCCACTGATCCTTTCACACCTTCCATGCCCACACTTCCATCGTCTAGTCCTGCGGTGACTGCCGATGGGCTTCCTTCAGCTAATTATGCTGTCAATCTTTTGAATGTTCCAGTCACTCAGCTACAACCTCAAGCTAAACCCATCTATGCGGAGGATATGGAGGTTGTCTCGGCACGTAGGTCACAGTATGGCACCTCATGGGCGACTCGGGCGGACACTAGAACCAAGAGCTTTCGTGTACAGAATGATGTCTCTACCGCAGCGGATACTACCCTTGGAAAAAATGGAAATGGTCAGGCAGTCCAAACAGGGAACCCCTTCTTCTCTTCGGCCAACTGGCATGATCCACCCCCCTCTAACTCCGCCCCTTCAACAACCGGGTCATCCCCAAACACTACGAGCGGCAGCACGTCGGGCACTACACCGTCATCGACCAACACCAATACCAGCAATGGTGGGGTGAACATGACATATTTACAGAAAATAATTTCTTGTCAGCCTTATACGGATGAGGGTGGATACGAACTTATCACCCCCTTTCCATGGGGGCGTTGGAAGAGCCTTAAAGAGGCTTTGTATGAGACGCATTACGGGTTACTGACAACCAATGCAACCTCACAGGAAACTCAGCAGATAACTGGAACCAACGTGTTTCTATTTGCTGGTGTCAGCACCCCAAGCACTGACAGTTCATCGAGTTTGCAGAACCAATTAACTGCTCTCAACAACATATCGAATCAGGTGTCATCGTCGGTTTCTTTTGAAATCATCACCCCTAAACCGGGTCAGCAGCAACCCAATATTCTGTCGAATCAACAACCCGATAGTTTCCTTTTCTCAACGGTGGCTCAGAACACTGAGAATGCTACCAACACGTTTCTTATTGGGAACATCCCACCTCAGCCGGGGAGTTCTCTTGCATTGGCTACAAATATTGCGGATAGTGATTCCACTAACACAGCAGATGGTAGTTCGACACCATCAGGGGTTGGTTCCACACCACAATCGACAAGAACCATACAGAACAACCCTAATGTAGTCGGCACAACAGCAACCAAGCCTACAACTCAAAATCAGGCGTTTATCAGTAAACTAATCAATTCGAACACAGCAACACAGTAATAGGTATATATGGCGCAACTGGTTAACAACAACTCCGAGTATTACCGCGACCCGTTACACTCTCCGAGTGCTCCGAACAACGCAGAAGAGGCATATCAAGCCTTTGCTGCCACTGTTCTGAGCGTGGACTGGGAGCGCGAAGTTGTTAGTCTAGTGGATTTAAGAACCAACTCGGTTCTAGTGGACGTAAACATCCTTCCTTGTGTTGCAAACTCGGGAGAGTCCACGGATGTAACCATGCCAGAAGAGGGCTCAACATACCTTTGCCTCCCAGTTCAGTACACCAAGGGATACATGCGGGTTGCACTCGTCACTCCAATCCTTACAGACACTGTACGCGCTAAGGATGCCATTGGTTATCGACTGCTGGATAAAACCCCGGTGTACAACGTCCGTAAGAGGGGAAACTATCGGAAGGCATACCCCGGTCAGCAATCCGTATCTATGTCCTCAGGTTACACCGAAAAGAAGGACGGTGGTTGGGACAAGTCTTCACAGGATTTGAGCCGAGACTGGCTCAACATTCATCGTCGTCAATGGACGCAGATGACAGGACGACGAGTGACATACACAGACTCAGGGTTGACCTTTCAAGGCTCTGTGAGCCGCCCTGACGCGGCGACAGTAACCCCGGTCACCCTCCCGGATGGTTCCAAGGAATCTGTCGTGTATCTCCAGCCCGGAGCCCAACCCAGCGACCGTGCGCTGAGTGGGAAGCAGGATGTAATACCCTTCACGGAAAACATGACCCGTGTGCAGGAATACGCTTTGGATTACCCTCTACCTTCAGAGATACTCCAAACTGATTTACTGGATTTTGTTTTAGGCACGACGGCTGATCCATGGGCACGCACCTCCATTAAAACCACGGGTGGGATTTCTTTTGATAGTGAATCCTACCTCGTCAGCCAAAGTTACGATCATCCGGTTTCCGGCACCCCCCTTGGGCCAACCCTTAATGAAGGAATCACCCCTCAACGTCGTGGGTTCATTGTTGAAAGCGCAACAGGCACCTTGGTGGGTTACAACCGCTTCGACAAAAGCACGTATGGTAATGTGCTCAAGCCGGTTCTCACCCCCTACACCCAACTTGGACGTTTCGGTGCCGACGTTGAGTCAGGATATCTAACAGTTAATGCATCGACTGACCACGTGGAAGCTCGTCTCGCGGCTGCGGCTTTCGCTTTGAGATTCCCTTACGAACAGAATACCACCCGGTTCGATGTTACCAAGGAGGGCTTCACCTCCTTTGAAATCGGGGCTACGCTGCCCAAGGAGAACATCCCACTGGCTGGAGGATATGAGCACCCACATGGGGCTGGCCGGTCGCTGGAAGGGCATCTTGTGGGCTCCCTGAAGCTGATTGTAGGTAAGAATCGAGATGAAGAAGACGCCATCGACCTTCAAGCTCTCGGTCAGACCATACTTCGCCTTGGAGCCGACGACACCTCGCTACCTAACCGGGGTCGAACTGTGATGACTCAGACCCGCAGCAAAGGGGATGCGGTACAGAATAGGACACTTAATTATTGGTCGGCCCCTAAGTGTGGAATTGGAGATGCCGGAGTTTTGACCAACAAGACAGGCATGGAGAACATTTCATTGCGTATGGGGTTGGACGGGGGACTCGTTGCTCGTGTGGGAGCCCGTGATCCTTCTGTGCTTCGTAAGCATTTGATAAATGGCTATCAGGACGGTCCGGGCAAGACCGCCTATCCGGCAACTAGTTCAAGCCGCATCGACTCACATTCACCCGGTCGTCCGGTATACGCCTCAGGAGATGCCACGTATCGGTTTAATGACCTTACACAGGTAGGCACTCCACAGATGCCAGAGATTGCAGGGTACTATGCGTGGAGTGGTAAACCTGTAACGAAGGCCGATGCAACTGGGCTTTCTGTGGACTTGCACGCGGTGCGAGATATTCTTTTGCGTGTCGGAGCCAACGCCGATGGTCAATCTCTATTGCTTGACTTTCTCGGAGGTATAGTAGCGGCTCTTGGAGCAGACACCTACGGTCGTTCCATTACAGCGGCTCTGGCCGGTGGTGCCGAGATAACCATTCAGCCCAACAAGCAGGGTAAGGCACTCCGTTTGGAAATTAACGGCGACATCGACATCACACATAAGGGGAACTTGCAGTATTTATGCACAGGGGATTTTATCACTGAATGCACCACGTTGCGTCATATCACAAAGACTGATGAGGTCAGGTCGGCTCAAAAGATTATTCACTCAGCCTTGACGCGGTGTACGATTGAGGCCCCAGACATCGTTCACAATCAAGGACTCTATCAGTCAGACGAGGATAGCTAATGAATGTCTATTACGCAGTTGAATTCGATAGGGATATGGTATGCTTCATCGCGATGAGTCTTGATTACTCCGTGGTTATGGTTAAAACAGAGGAGTATATGAGTGGGAGTTGTTACGAATGGAGTTTGAATGAAAATACGAATCCATGTAGGGATTGATTCTGTGCGGGAGCTAATGAATGTCTAGTACAGGATTGCCACCGGGTTTGCAAGCTGCTGAACTCTGGCCGATTAAGGCCAAGGGCGCGGTGCAGCGTCTAAACCCTCTTGGTGATCCGGCTGTCGAGCAGTTCTACCACCAAGCGATGGAGCAGGGACGTTTTGCTGAGAGAAGCATTGCTGACGCTCAGCACTGGCTTGCTCAAAAACAAAAAGACTTGATGCAAAAGATTCTCATTCACACCCGTGTGAACTCTCTCGCGGTGAATGGGCAATTGTCGAACCCGGCTAGGGCTATTAAATACGTCGCCGACTCGGGCACAATCATCCGGGACATCAATCAGTTTCAGAATGAAATCACTGGTCTTATAATGGCGGTCACTCAGAACATCGCCATCCTTAAGGGTATTGAGTCCAGCATGTTGTCTTTGGTAACCCAAAACCTAAACTCACTCGCTAATATTCTTCAGCAGATATGCAATTGGCATCTACCCACATTGGCCTCTCTACCTAATTTGCTCAAGGACACTATCTGGCATTGGAACGGGGTGATCTTCGCGCCTCTATCTTCTTTTGAAACCCTTCTTAATACGATAGAGAGTTTGGGTAAGCTCAGCAACCTGACTTCCATTCCCTCACTGCTGTCCAATTTTAATTTCAGCCATTGCATCTTGTTAAGCCCAACACTCCCAAGTACAGGCACGGGCGCGACCACCGGACTCACGAATCAACCCCCTCCTGCGAGTGTCACAACTTACAGTGGATTGAACCTTGGCACCACACTGATTGTGCCTCCACTAAGCGGCACAATTTCCACGGGGAATGAAACAGTGGCTCAGATGCAAGCACTGACTTCTGTCCCAGTGTATTTATCCCCAGTTGCATCGGCACCCGTGCCACCGGCTACATTTCCGAACCCATTCAATGTGAACAGTTCCATGCTTGGTTCGGTGCCTGACCCGACAACGATCATCTCTAATTATCAGATGCCGCCGACAACGTATCAGGACAATATTGTTTGTGTAGTTCCACAAACTCGATCCGTTTCAACTCCCAACGATTTGCAAAAGGCGTTGGCTGAGTATATCAATTTGGGTACGATTGTTAAATCCAACTTCGACCCTAACATGACAGCAGAGTGGTTGTTTTATTTGAATCTCAATCGTGTAGGGCGTGCTGGAACATGGTTGTCAAGCTTCCAGTCGGCTTACACAACGTTTGTGATCCCCTCTCTCAACTATTTGGCTAACAATCCTGTGCCTTGGAATTGTGTTCTACCAAGTACAGCGGTTAATGACACACCAACTGCGATTCCTTTACTGGCAAACCTCACGACTAATCCGACATTTGTGCAAGGGAATATTCTCTGGATGTTGTCATATATTGAAGCCAGTCTACTGGGTTACACTCGCAACACAACGTGGGATGCCTACGCCAGTGGGGACTTTGTTTCGGGATTCACGGGTACTGATTTGGATTATCGGTCAACAGCGATTAACACAGCAACGACAACGACTGTAATTCTTGGAGAAACAACGGCCACCTACCCGGTACCTTGTACATTTCCTTCCGCCATGGGGGCTGTGTTGCAAGAAGTCATCGCGATTGCAGCTATCAACATTCAGAACACTCCCAGCTATACCACAAATCGACCTCAGTTCAAGTATGTTTACAACCAGTTTGCCGTTGCTGCTGAGGTTGACCGCTTCTCACAGTTTTGGAGAACGTTCAATGCGAACCTACAAGCTCTGTTGCTTCAAGACTCTTATCTGATTCAGTTTGTTGCCACGTATTCAGCTTCTCTGGATTCAGCGATAGACCCACTGGGTGATCCAACAATCTACAATCAACTCCAGACTGATGCTGCCACACGTAATCGTAGTTGGACGCCGGGAGATGAGTTGCTTACACTCCCTGTGGTACCTAACGTGAGTTACACCACTACGAATAATCCAACAAACACTGGGTGGACGGGTGTTTCATTTGACCCAGTCACATATCTCAGCCGTCCGGATATTCAACAACTCCCAATTCCAGTGCAGGTTGCCATGCTCCGCACTAATTTGAGCTATGCGGCGACATTAGAAATGGCCTCGGCGGTAAGTACAGCGATTCAAAATTCGATTCAACAAAGCCAAGCCATTGTCCAGAGTTTTCAAAATGTCGGGTTCTCGGTGGAGGTTGATGCAGCCTCTGATGTGGTGCCGGTGGGTTCCTCAGGACTTCAGGTGTCCTTCGATCATATCAACTATGATATGAGTGGAAATGTTACGAGCCCTGATACTTTCACAATTCAGACAACAGGTAATTACGCTGTTAACGTAACATTGAATTGGGGATCAGGGGTAGCTGGCGTTCGCACCGGCACTGTGTTTTTGAATGGGGCCACTGTGCTTGCTGCTTCCTCCACAGAGGGTACTCAAGCAGGTCCAACCTCTCTTCAAATATCCCTCACGTCGTATTTCAATCAAGGGGATGTCATGACAGTGGTGGCTACGCATAACCTTGTTACATCTCAGACCATCGTTGCCGGAAGCGCCGTTACTGCTACGCTCACAGATACGACAGTTCCAAGCACAAGCACGGGTGTTCCGTCTAACACGGGCACAAGCTCCACACGAACCTTTATAGCAGATGCCACGCTCGTCCCACTCACTGCCCTTGCAGTAGGCTCAGATGGTAAAGTAACAGCTATTGATCCCACTACGGTTCAGACGAACGGTGGCGACCCTATCTATCCAATTGTCACTGGCGTCTCGTTGTCGTCAGCGACTACGGGGGAGAGTGTTACTGTGGCGACTTATTACGGCGGTGTGTATGAGTACGACAGTGCCAGCTTCACAGTCGGCGGGTTGCTTTATGCGGGGGTGGGTGGTGTTCTCACGCAGGACTATGCTACCATCATTTCAACTTGTCAATGGGTTGTGGTCGTAGGCCGTGCTATCGCATCGAACCAGTTCATCTACGAACCACACATTCCAAATTTGACTAACCTTGGGACTTTTTAAAGGTATTAAAGAGATAGTGAGGCACAATGGCTGATGCTATTTTGGTCGGTGAAGTATTGGTTATTCCAACTACCAAGGTGTGTGAGTGTGGACGTAAGTGTATAGATTATGCTTCAAACTACTTAGACCCTTATGTAGTTTGTAGCGGGTGCTTAGAGGATATTTGCACTTGTTCTAAACTTCGACGGAGGAAATCATGAAAGTGTTAGTTTTGCAGGATGATTTGTTTACCTATCTTCAGCACGTTATACGTGCTTACGCCGGTAGCGGCATCGACCCAGATGAAGGTTTAGCCGTTTACCAACTTAGTCAGGCACTCAAAGTCGTTAAGACGGTGGACGACGCTCTCATTGCGAAGCCAGAGGCCCCGGAAAACGTAGATGGGGAAAAATCGAAGGGCTAGAGCTTATGCTATATAACGAGCAGTGGGATCAGGAAACTATTGACCGGATGATACCGGACTTGTCTGAACGGCTGCACTTAGTGACGATGGTTGTCCATGCGAGAGACTACCTACGCTCAAGCAGTGGAGTATATGCCGACCGCATGAACGCTATTGGAATCCTCGGCGACGGATTGAAAAACATGTTAGAGCGTGGGGCCACGGGACTCGAATGGTGGACACTCAGACATCGCCTGACCGGCAAAGAACTTCAATCAAACGATTGGTTGGACAAATATAAAACCAGTTGGATCACCGCTCGTGAGGCCGAGGACAAGCGGAACAACAAGCAGCGTTAATCCAATAGCTGACTAAAGTTCACGGTCGCGCCGTGAACAATTCCAGTTCGACACGCAATAGAACCACGCCGGGAGAAAGTATCCCATACGTATTGAGGGTTGGAGAGTAGACTGCGGCTGTATGCATAGTATAGTAGTTGTGTCGCCAGCGGATCATTCTGCACAGCAAGCTCCCACATTCCTGCACACTTCAAGTCATGTTGTTGAGCATAATCCAAGGCATTGACGATGCTTGGCACCACGCCGGGGGCAAGAGGAGCCACTTTACTCATCCCTCCGCTCTGAGTTACAAGGTCAAAGAAGAACGATATGACACGGGTGTTACTCGCATTGTTGGGGAAAAATCGAAGGGCTAGAGCCTGAGCTTGATGTAGTATAGTGTTCGTCGCGTAGGCCACCTGAGCATCGATGGACGCTTGTTGCTTTAACATAGCTTGCCAACAAACTTTCGCTGCCGGGTCAACGTTGGTGGTACCGTCTTGAATATAATGTTGGATACACCACTGAATAGCTTCTGCTGGCTGCAAAGAGGCAAATTGTTTGATGTTGGATTTGAAGTAGGTTTGCATCTTCGGCCATGTCATGGTCGCGGCAATATCGGTGAGTAGGACTTGAAGTGTACCTGACCCAGCATTCCATTGCAGAATTCCGGCTGACATTCCCATGCCATCAGAGTTCCCAGCTAGTGTATCGTATGCGGGAATCCCATCCTCAAACGTTCCTGTGATTTTGACGCACAGTTCGACCAGACTTTTGTTATCCATAAACAATCCTCTACTTAGCAGTTAGTAGAGGTCTTTTTGCGGGTCTTTATCCAGACTTGAATTCTTTCACGATGGGGTGGAACATGGGTGCTTCCCCAGCGGTTTCGGAGGTCTAAACACTCGTCTGTTTTCTCAACATGACACCGGGGACAGTTGGTGGTTTTTACCACCTCATCGTCTGTTGTCATGCTAATTCGCACTTCACTGTCAGTTTTCACGTTTACGCACCAGCTTGACCGGCTCCTTCAGGAATACCTTGTACCAAGACATGTGGTCCCAGCCACCATTATCATTGCGTTGCTTTACACTGACGGTAGTGTCACAGTCCCGGACAACCTCGGCTTCATCCTCGCAGAAATAAACAATGTCGCCCGGTTCAAATGTGGGGAGTTGTTCCATTCGAACCTGCATCTCAACGCTTAAAAGGCGAGTCCTCTATCCGATTGAGTTACAGTCCCGTGGTCCCCATCGTGGGATTCGAACCCACACTGAGCGGATTTTAAGTCCGGTTCCTCTGCCAGTTGGGATACATGGGGATAGCTTGTAATACCTTAATCCCACTCGGGGTCTAGTTCTTGAGACAAGCGATGCAACACATAGTATGCTTGTATCTGCCCCTCTGCATACGCATCCGACCATCTATCTGATTGCCATGCTTCTAGTACATGCTTGGCAGCGTTCCAGACCATACGGCTAGCTAGTTGGTCCATAGTCTATGCCTCCATACCTACAATCTTCTCTCTAAGTTTATCAACAACTTCATCCGTCATTCTCCTTAATCGAAGTTCTGGTTATATGCTTGTGATTCATAAAGCCCCAGTTTCCACTGGGTTTGGCGTGGTCATTGAAGTAGGTACAGCCGTCGCAGAGCGGAGAACCACAAACAAACTGTCCAGCGTAGTCGCACTCTTTGGTTGCCTGAGCCCCACACACCACGCAGACCTCTGCCTTATGCTTGGCACAGAACCGACCGTCAGTAGCCTCAGCGGCACATCTCCCACACCACGCAACGTTAAAAATACAGTTCTCCATCACTAGCCTTTCTTGAGTCTGGACTTCCACCGCTCCTGTGTTTCGGCACCACCGTACATCAGGGGTTGAGCTTTCCAGTTCGTAATTCTTTCGGTGACTTCTTCGATGTCGGTGGTGAGGTGGTGAATCGCACTTTCAGTAGTATAAATCAAAGTCTCCCGCCGCCGTTCATACTCTCGTGAACCCTTCAGATAGACACGTTCTTCACTCTCATACCGTCCAAAGGTTTTGTGGATTTGAACTGTCTCGCGTAGCTCAGACATCTCACTACCTTGTAGCTGGGTAAGGTATTGCTTCCGATTTTTAAGGAGTGTCTCCATCACTGATTTGAATGCAATCGCCCCATCAGGGGATAATTCCCACGCTTTGTAATCGTGCCCCATGCACATTCCAATATGGCCACAGTCGCGAGGTCTAGTATACCCATGAGCAACCAAAGTGCTATCAAAGGTGAGCTTCTGCCGCTTCATGCAGACGGGGCAGATGCCTGTGTTGGTGACATCTTTTTCGACAGGATTCTCGGATGGCTTGCGTCCTTTTACAATGAATGGTTTGACTGTTTTGAGTAGTTCGGCCAACACGGCGGCTTCTTCAAGGGCTTGAAGGTAGGGTTTCAACTCAGGGGCTTTCTTAACAGCCTTCAGTTTTTTAACATAGCCGGGGGCATAGCTGAGTTGATTAACGGGGAGGTTATGACGGGGGTCGTTGTCACTCCATGTCCTGTAAATCTCACTCCCACCGCAGGGGTAGTATTGGTTATAAAGGGAATTACTTACTTCCTCCCACACCCGACCAAGCCAATGTTTTGCATCTTCGTAATCTACATTCCAGACATGCTTCCTCTGGATACCCTCATTGAGGGCTACGACCGATGTTTCAAACTTGACTTTAAACCTCTCGTCAAGAAGCAGGGCGGAAATAATCGGAAAGTCCATACTTCAATACTACCAAGGATAAACTGGATTTGTCAAAAAATTATTGATAAACCCAGTTTGTCCCGTTGAATATACGGGCAATGTCACCACCACTCAAGCGAACGATAAGACAAGTAGTGTTGTCGAGTTCGCGACAATGCTTCCACTCTCGGATTTATACTGATGCAGATCGGCAGTCTGGCCGAGTTACTGGCATTCATGTTCTCTGCATCAACCGTTGACGAGGCAGCAAGGTTTGAAATCTCAAAAGCAGTTTGTTGGTTTGCACAACTACTGGTTCCCCATCCGCCGCCGGTAACGTTAGTAGCAAGATACACCCCGTTGTGGAAGAAGCCAGAAGTGGCACTGGCAACAAGAGTGTATGTGTTGCTCAAACTATCGGTTAATCCAGTCTGAACGTTGCACAATACAAGAATCGCATTACCCGCCGTTACGTTTGACGGGAAGTTACCGCTGGTGTTCGTTTGCTGAACGTGTCACCGTAGGACGTTTGCCCAGTTGATGTGCGTCACGATGTCGGTGATTAGGCCCCCCATGATCAGGCCTATCCCCGTTAAAATGAGGTTTATTTTGTTTTCAAGCGTGGACACACGAACTGTAAGAGGTTGCACCCCATTGCCCTCGATCACAATTCGATTTAAGGTTCTGATTTGGTTTTCTAATTCGGTGGTGTGGGATTCTTCCATTTTGTTCCCTTTCATGTCTAATTTTTTATTGCACTCCATACAAAGTTAGAGTTGTCCCTGCGGTGAAGTTTGATGAGAACAATGCAGCCGTCAGGCTCGTGACTGCACTTGTATTAAGCCATTCACCACCACCCGTTGTCGTGGTATTGAAAGACCCATATCCTTGCCCAGTGCAAGTTGCGGTCTTATAAAAAGAAGTGGAAGTGTAATTGCCTAGATAGCAAACAACAGTTGAACTGTGCGGCGATTGAGGAAAGGATTGTTGTACGAGCATTTGAGCGTAAGAACCGTTTGCGTAAGTAGTCACGCTACTGCTCGTGTTGTTGTAGATGCCCGAGGTTCCGTAACTGGATGCACCCGAATCCCCGTTTATCTGAAGTAATAAAGCATCCGTTGCCGATGCTCCGCCAGAGACCACCAACATCAACTGAGAATAGGTCCCGGGGATGGATGTAAAAGTGTGCGAACCAGTCGAACTGCCACTGACAGTATATTGAGCAATTTGGGTTAGCGCCCCTGAACCACCTCCACCTGTATACACAGGGATGTTAAGCGTTGAGCCTACAAGCGTGGCCGCGCCACTCGAACCTGTTGTAGTAAGAGTAAGTCCCGTTGAACTGCCGTTAGCTGCCGCTGTGATACATCCCGAAGAGTTCACCGTTAAGTTGGTATTGGTATAGCTTCCCGCCGTGACACCAGAGCAACCACCGCCGCTGAAAGGTTGAGACCAAGTAGACCCATCGCAGTAAGACATAGTTTTGTCGCGTGCGGGATAATATCCGACAGCAAACCCGGTACAAGACGAACTAACTGTTGGGGCAGTCGCTAAATTTGGATATATCCACTTCAAGCCCATTCCGTAGCTTGTATCACCAATCGTTGAGCCAACATCAAATTGATGTGCTGTCGATTGATCCTCAGTCAGACAAACAGCGGGAACGGGCTCAAGTGTGGCATTTATACCACCGCAAACTCCACCTGTTAGATAGGGGAAAGTATATGAAGCCCCATTCCACCACGCCAGTGGGTACACTGTAGTCGTTCCGCCCGAACTATCCGCAACGTTGCTCGAAAGAACTGGAGTCCCGTATTGATTCATTGACCAAGTTAGTTGTTGAGCGGGATAAGTCAAATTTTGAACCATCAAGTTGTTTTGGATGCTCTGGTTGTAGAAATTTACCGAGTATCCCAAACATGCCTGATTTGAATTCGGATCGCATAGCTCGGGTCCGGGTATATCTCCGCCAAACAAAAGCGCGTCCAAAATGCCGTAATAATAGTGGAAATTACCTTGGTCAGTTAGATGCGTCTGTCCACTTGGGTTGATGAAGTATTGAGCGTTAGTCGCATTAGGGAAAACCTGAGCCACGTCAAACCAGTAGTTCCAACCGGGGATAACATCGCCCGATCCATTTTGGACAACACCGGCGGGCGTCTGAGCTTTCAGCCATAAATTAACCGTTCGCACGATTGACGCGACTTGCGCGGTAGAGCAATAGATCGATCCGTTATCGGTAATGATACTTGTTTGCATGACATGAATATTATTGGCAGCAAACAATCCCCAAAGAGTTGTGTACTCTGATTCAATCGTCGATGCTGCTGTGCACCCGAGGGCTTCAGCAACACCTGCCTGTAATATAACAGTGGCGGATTTACCAGTAGTTGCTGGGTAGTATGGAGAGAACTCAGTTGTAAAGTTAGATATTAAGTTTGCGATAGATTGGTCGGGGACTGACAGATTAACGACCGAACTGGATACAGGCAAGTACGGACTATCTGTCAGTAATCCAGCCATGTTATAGGCACAATTCTGATTCCCACTTCCTGTTGAACCATCAGGAACTCCCGTCACTGGGCCAACCAGCGTTGTTCCATTGGCCGATGTGAACTGGAATAACTGACCATTCAACGCGGTGTAGGAACCTGTGAATCCAGACAGCCTTAAGATGCTTCCGACATATCCTGACGGTCCACTGGCGAAGCCGTATCCGTTGATAGTCTGAAATGTTGCGATTCCACTTGTGACCGATCCTGAAGTAATAGAGCCTCGGTCTACAGTCGAAGTGATGCAGGATGACGAGATTAGGTTTCTCGAATCGCCTGCACTAAGAAAATTTGTGTTGGCTGGAAGAGACAACCCGACCGCACTGGCGGGGACATATCCACTAGCATTACCCGAGCCATCGGTTTGAAAAATTACAGGCACATCACCACCCGGTGCGGATGGCGTGGTGTTGTTGAAGTTGGAAGCTGAACCTCCAACATTAGTACCATTAACCTTGACAGGAGTACCTGCCGTAATGGACACGGGAGTGCAAGCAGTTGCAAGTCCTTTTGCATTGAGAGTGACCTGACCAACATGAGTCGCGTCACCACACGTTCCAACGTTACTGTTAACTGTTGGTAACGTTGCAGCTTGTGATCCTGAGCCCGGTCCAGCAGTTACATCACCAGTTAGTTGTGTGATGCCGCTACCGCCGCCACTTGCTCCGGCTTGCACGTAATTTGTCCCGTCGCAAACAACCACGACAGTCTGCCCGTTGGGAATAGTCACCCCTGACCCCGATGATCCGGTGACTAGAATTGACTGACCTCCGGTTGTGTTGTTCTCAATAGTGAAAGTAAACCCACGGGTTAGGGGAGCAACTAGATTGCGGGTGGCGGTCAAGGTGACTGAGCTAGTCAATTTGATGAAACTTGCGCTTGTCTCAGGGTAAGTCATGGTGTGGCTGGCATCAGTGAATGAGATAGTGCCAGAATTGAACAGCGGAAACACGCCGCCAGAGCCTAGATTTCCTGAAACAGGGATTTGGGGAGCAGATACCTGTGCCCCTACTACAACAACTCCGAGGAGCGAAAGAACAAGGGCAACAAAGATAGAGGCAAGTTTTTTCATTAGCTGGTCACCTTAGGGGTATAAGTTCCATAGAGCAGATTAGTGCTCTGGTAAAGGTACATGGTTACAGTGGAACCGTTTTGATTAACGAAAGTTACAGTGGTCGGAGCGTTAAACACTAAAGGAAACCCTGTTCCAACGTCAACAAAAGTATGGGTGTTTCCTGTAAGAAGTAAATATATAGACTGTCCACTTGGCTGAAGGGCTGAAAACGTCTCACCTACAACTTCTGTGCCTAAACCTGCGCTTGATAAAACATCAGATGTACTAAGAACCGCAGTTGTTCCTGATGCTGTAACTGAAGAACTCGCCCCCGCAGAACCGATGCCAGCAAAAATGCGAGGGTTCCAAGTGTAAGTTAGGGTAGCGGTTTTTGTTGTTACTCCACTGATTGCGGTGAGGGTGATTGTAGTCGTCGCCGCTGCTGTGTGGTGGAAACTTCCAACAATGGTGCCACTGGTAAATGGGGTGGTCAACACTAGAGGAGAATCGACACTGTCGGTGTTCGTAATGCTTGCACTTGTTGGTGTGGAAGAGTAGGTAGCAGAGCACGTTGGGTTAGTTGCTGTTGCACCAATTTCGAGGGTGCCACTACACCCTGTAAAGGAGTTGATTACGAATGAGGTCGAGGGTTGAATGTAAGTAAATATGGTTCGGTCATCAGTAATACAAGGTTGGCTTCCAGAGCCACAGGTGGCAGTAACCTGACTACCATTTGTTACCACAACAGCAAGGGGAATATCACTGGTAGTGAACACTGTCGTTTTGTTGGCCGGGACACAGCTACTTGCTGTGTTTAAATAAATGTAGTTGGTTGTACTTGCGTTTAATGCAAGAGTTCCCCCAGCATAACTGACCATCACACCGTTGCAGTTCACTGTTCCCGGACCGAGGTATAAGTTTAGGCCGGTTGTGCTAGAGCATGATATGGAGGCATCAGCACAGGGAGCATAACCGGGAGCCACCCCATTGGCGGTCTCTGCGTTAACTTTGTAAATAGGGGTTGTCGGAGATTGCGGCTGTTGAGCCGCAGCACAAAATGAGCTAAGCAGCAGTCCAATCCAAACGGTGAGTGTTTTCATTCAATTCTCCCTAAGCGTAAACAGAAATTTGTGCAGTCACAGCTTCATCCGAAGCCACAAGGTATATATAGGTTCCATCGAAAGCTGGTGTCTGAGCCCACATCGCCCCGTTTGAAGTGGAGAGGATTTCGATTCTTGAGGGAACATTGCCAAGCCCATGTGTCACAGTGAAATTACCCCCTGCCGGTGAGTCCACAAATAATGTCGTAGCTGGAATCGCAATATTCAAAGGTGAAGCTGGCGGGAAGACAGAAACCTCTGCGGTCACCCCTATATCAGAGGCTGAAAGATAAATAAGTGTGTCGTCATAAACCTGTGTTTGTGCCCAAATAGCCCCACTTGACGTGGGAAGAATTTCAATTAAGGATGGAGTAACTCCAAGATTGTGTGCCACTGTGAAGTTACCCGGATCAGGGGAGGTGACAGAGAGAGAAGTGATGGGGACAGTTACATCAGAGCTAAATGAAGACACATACACGGCAACAAGGGCGGTCAATCCCTCGTCCGATGCTACGAGGTTGATATTAGTTCCATCATACGCTGGGTTTTGAGCCCAAAACGCTCCGGATGATGTGGGGATGACTTCGATTAGGGCAGGGGTGGTGTTAAGTCCATGCGCGGTGCTGAAGTTACCGGGGTTGGGGGAAGTCACCGTCAATATCTCAGCCAGAGTTAGAACCTCCACACCCTCATTTTGTTGAATGAATGCAACTACAATTGATTGGATAGAGGCTGGGTTTGTCCCTGATACACCTGAAAAGTAGAGAAGGTTATCGCCGCTGGTGCCCGACTGATAGTACCCATCCCCAACATAATTATGGTAATTAGTTCCTTTTAGTGTGTAGGAACCCGCCACACCTACGTGCATACCTGTAGCTGGTGATTGTGCTCCTGAGATGATTCCACTATAAGTAGCAAGCGCACCACCCAAAATTAACCGACCAACGTCAGTGGTGTGAATTTTAGCGCCTAAGGAGTTGGCACCAATGGTGGAAATGTCAATAGGAAGAGGGGTGGGTTGAATGCCGCTAAACTCATAGATAAAAACAGATTGGAGTAATGAGGTTGGTATAGTGTTTACGACGATGCTTGAGACTGGGTTTGCGTTTCCAACAGCCCACAAACAGATACTTCCGGTGCCACTTGGAGAGTGGGTGTCTTTAGCAAATTGCTGTTGGACGGCATTCCAGTTGTTATATCCTGAGTCAGACACCCCAGTAACATATTGTGACATGCCACCGGGCATCGAATACGTAGTCGCAATCATAACTAACAAATTCCCGGCCTTGGTTACGGACGGGAAATTGAGCACCACACTCGTGGATGTGTTTTTAGTGATTGATGCGGTTTGTACTAAGTTAACTGACATTGGACGCCTTTACAAAGTTGGCAACCCGCCACTTGTGTCCACCGCGACATCGAGATACACTCTGTCTTGAGAGAAGTCGATGTTGATGACCATAATGGAGTTGACGTTAAAGCTGGTGCTATCAGAGGAAACCAAACTTTTATTACCGTAATCCGGGGTGAAGATGGCTGATAGAACACCATCGGCGTAGGCTAACCCGGAAGGGGACCACCCATTGAGTTCGCTATTGAAGTTATCCACGAGGGCAAACCCTGTGGGGCTTGCGGAAGTTGGGTCTACCAACGTATTTTGAAGCAGGAAAAGCATCCACAGATTTATAGGCAAACTACTTCCATCGAGAATAGTTAGAGCTACCTTAGAGAGAAGCACCAACCCGGATTGTGGAAAAGTTTTGAGAACACCACGATATGTCCCTTGTCCCTCTGAGTACCACGAAGCATACACTGGCCCAGCCTGTTGTACTCCAGCGGAGTATAAGGTGCCATCCCATGCATACCCTGTGTGGGATTGACTAGTTGGGAAATAAAAAGAGTCGATGTCTTTGGGTTGGATTAAACACGAAGCCACCATGGACTGATTGATGTAATTGTAAGGTATGGTCGCCATCAAATCCTCTCACTTAATGAGATTGAAAGTCATAGTATTTGTTCACGACCACCGATTTACCAACTGCTCAATATATAAGTAAGGAGAGTAAGACGATGGGTAAGTTTATAGATATAAGTGGACAGCGTTTCGGTAAGTTAGTAGTTTTGAAAAGGGTGGGTACCCTCAGCGGCATTCCTACATGGTTGGTTCATTGTGATTGCGGGGTTGAGAAAGTGATAAGAAGGACGGAATTGTACGCTACCAAAAGTTGCGGGTGTTTACATCGTCGCGTAGACTTAGTAGGTCAGCGCTTTGGTAAGCTGATAGTTATAAGATGGCACTCTACTAATACGACGGGAAACTCTAAATGGGAATGTCTTTGCGATTGTGGAAACACCCCTATTGTTATTGGGCACCAACTTAGTAGTGGGGGTACTCAAAGCTGTGGGTGTTTACGGGCTGTCAGTCAAAGAAAAGCTGCGGCTGCGGTTCGACTTTCCTATGGTGTGTCATCGAGGAATTCGGTTGTAGGTTGCTACAAACAAAAAGCTAAAAAACGAGGGTTAGAATGGGGGCTGACAGAGGCCGAAGTAGACAGGCTGTTCCTTGGCTCCTGTTTTTATTGTGGTGAAGCTCCTTCTAATTGTCACTCTAAGCCTCTTAACTATGGTGATTTTACATATAGTGGTATCGACCGACTAGATAATGAGCGGGGGTATATCTCAAGTAACGTGGTTTCTTGTTGTTGGGAATGTAATTGGATGAAACGAAACGTTAGTAAAGAAAAGTTCTTAGCCCACGTTGGAAAAATTCACCAACACCAAAACAGTTTGCCGACTATTGTCTTCTAGGTAGAGATGCGAGAAGCTAAGGATTTAACAAGCAAACAGTTTGGGGTCTTGGTCGCACTTTATCGTGAAATGGATAGAGGGCGCTCTAAATGGGTATGCCAATGCCGCTGTGGAAAGCGTAAGCTGATTCGACAAGAAGATTTACTAACAGGGAAAACTAAAAGCTGTGGTTGCGCTCGACTACAACTAAAAAAAGCTAAGGCTGAAAGAAAATACAGTTTAGTGAATCGGAGGTTTGGTTGTCTTCTGGTACTTTGGAAAAGTAGAACAAAGAAGGGACGGGCGATGATGTGGGACTGCCGCTGCGTCTGTGGGAACATGGTTAGTGTCGCTGGAACTAACCTTCGACTTGAAAAGATAAAAGATTGTGGGAATCATATTTTTGAAGAGGATAAATAAGTGACAAACATAGACAACCCTTCGTTTCAATTCCCCTCTGTTGTGTCAAGAACCCTTGATGCTGCGGGAAAGAGCCTTCTCTGTGTGGTGGGGTTACATGACCACCAAATCAGCGATGCTGATGTCAATCTTATACAAACACTTCAGGACTACAAACGGCACCTCCTTCTCGCGGATAAATCAGCAACATCTGGGTGCTTGACTTACACCTCGATGAACTTTACTCCTTTCATCCCCAATACGTTTGTAATCCCAGCTTTTGATGTTTTGTTCAATGGGGAAGTGATTTCAATTTGTGGGTTCAACTCCGCCGACCTCACACAAAATCGCATTACGCTTGCGCCTTCTCAGCAGCCAGTGTATTGGGCAAATGGTTATGCTAATGAGGACGCCCGTATCTATGTTATTTTCCTTGAGATTTGGTATCAAGCCCTCGACCCAATACAGCCTACTGGATACTACCTTGACCCGGTAGGTAAGCTTCGATACTTCTACCCGTATGGTTGCACATCTCCAGACCCGTCAAATGCAGAGATTATGCCAGATGACTCTGTTGATATTTTTGCGACGACAACCGCAGGAACTGGCCTCTTGACCACTGAACGTGCTCAAATCCAATGGCGTTTCAATATCCAACGTGTGGCTCTTACTTATGATTTTACGAAGTATCAGTTTGGTCTCGATCCCGGTGCTATCCCCTCTGAGATTGTGTATGGGCAAGGAACCGCTTCTAACACAGCCCCATTTGTTGACACAATATACCAATTCACCAACATGGGAAGCATCAACGGTGATACGGGGGTTTGGCAAGCGGGGGATGGTAATGTTACCAACGCATTAGGTACCATGGATGGGTACACCTACGCTATGCCTATAGCTGTGATGTTCCAGCGCAACTCAGGGCCATTTAGCCTTTCGGGTAACATCTTCGGTTGTGGCGATGCTTCAGTATCAGGAGTGACAGGGCTTCTTTCTTCTGGTATTTCAGGTCGTTTTGATTCCAAACTCGCCGATCAAATCTTCCCTGATGATGTGGTGGACACTCGTCAAACTGTGACTCTTGATGCATGGGATTTGGACAAGATTATGCGGGAGGGGTTCGTAGACCTAATCACAGGTAACTCTAGGATTGCGATTGGACGTGGGGATGGTTACGGTCTTAAGGCTGAGGCTTTAGGGTCAGCGTTGGACTACTACATCTCGGTCAGCCCCACAGCAATACCGAACACTAATACCCTATCAAAAAACTGGGATGGGTTTGCGAATGGGTTCAGTTCAGACTTACGCACCTTTTATGTGTCCAAACAAATTACAACCAGCATGAAATCTTACTGGTCTCCATCGAGTTCTCAGAGTGGCCCATGGATGCAGGGGGACATCTTCACCGTCTCACTTCCTTCATCCTCATCCCCAGCCATAATTCAGTCGCTTATAGTGCAAGGGTTTAACGTGTCTAACAATGTGAAGACCACCATTAACCTCTTGTCAGGGCAACTACAAATTACAGGACTTGGCACCTCGGCTGTTTCTGTGACCTTTACCAAGAATTTGCAAGGTACACCATTTGACCCCGGCGCTCAGAATATCTATTGCACGCTCGGAGTTCAGTACCCAGCTAACTCTGGTTCTGATTTGCGGGAAATCCCAATTGCAGTGGATGGGGGGACACTCTCAGATTTGAGTAAGAATCTTCCCATATATGGGGTCTCCGAATATGAGATATTTTCTACCCCATTGACGACTAAGGCGTATGGTGTTCTGACGTATAACCCTGAGTATTCCAATCTTGTGTTTGGCACAAGAATTGGAATCGTTGTTCCAGCATCTTCTGGAACAGTAGTGAACAGCACGACGACTTTTCTTCTTAGTCGTTTAGGCTTGAACTCTGGTGTAAATGGGCTATATCCCATCAGTATCGTTGATAAGACAACAGGAACCCCCTATACAGTCTCTTCTCTTTCAATGAAGGGGACAAACTGTGTAGCTATTCTCAATCAGGCAGTACCAAGCGATTCCAATCTCATCATGACTTTCCTTGCACAAGACACAGCCCAGCTTGTGTACAACGCCCCGGTTAAGGGGGTTACTGAGATTGAAGAAACAGTGCTGTTTGGCAATTATGTGGGAGATTCAAACTTCCCCATGGATAGTCGTGTGATCGTAGAGTCAAATCAATTTAACGGTACGTTGACAACGATTGTGCTGGCCGCGAACAACTGCATCATCAAAGGAATCTCCGGTGATGATTCCAATCGACTCATGTGGGTTCTCGATCAGTACGGTAATTTGAATTCAACGATATGTTCCACTGTGAATTTCAATGGGGCATACGCCACAGTCATCCTCATTGGAGATTATTCTGCTTCTACCTTCCTTTTCTGCGGGTCGATTCTCCCCGCCTTCAACCCATCATCTAGCATGACGATAGTCGAGCGTTACATCCCTTATCAAGGTGAAGGTGTGTTGAATCGTAATTATGAAGTGATCCATAACGACGACAATGCGTTGGTTACCACTAACGGAACGGGAGCCGCACCACTTATTGGTCTCGAAGATGTGTATCCATACAATCGAGAAATCCCTATCTCTACCACGCTTCCAGCTTTGGTGAACTGGCCGGATGCTACGCTAGTAAACACTCCGTTGGCCTCATTATTTGACTCTAACTATGTGGCAATGCGTCAGGATAATGTGGAGCACACCTTCGAAGTCCCTCTTCACACCAACGATTTCATCCTGCCTATGAATAAGGATTTTCGTAAGGACATTCAATTCATTTCTGGTGGGGGCGGTCGTGGGTTTTTCCAAGCACTACCTCATGTGGGGTTTGCTATCACCCCTCCAGTAGCCCGTACTGTGTTAGGGCAGAATCTTCAAGCAACCACAGCCCCGATTGTTTTATACGTCAACAATGCTACAGGTAACGACAACAACGATGGTTTAAGTTTGGCGACCCCGAAGTTGACTATCACAGCAGCGTTGGATGTGCTGCCTCCGGTCCTCCGTGACCCGTGCTCTATCCAGCTTGTGGATACAAATTCACCTTTCTCGATTTCAGATATTCAGGGAAGCCTCCAAGAAATTGCTTTGGGGGATGGCGACATCCGTTCCGCAGTTTATTATGCGTTGGGTAACCTTGCTTTTACAATTCAAGAAGTAGGGCGCTTGGTAATTACAGCAGTAGCTGGGGCGACCAATCCAGTTGTGATAGATGCCACAGGATTCACTGGCTTCGGTAATGGTCCTACTTCGGCTTTCTTTGTGGATAACACCCGTGTTATTTTCAATGGGCTTACATTCAAAGGGTTCACCAACCCGGCCATTTATGCCATCGACTCAGATGTTGATCTTGTAGATTGTGTGTTCGAAGACAACATTCAAGCCGGGGCATTCTCTCAAGGCTGCAACGTCATTCTTGATGGAGGCAGTATTACACTTCCAGATGGTGGAACGGGTATGGTAGCAAGCTCATCGGAGATTACAGTTTCTAATGTGAGTTTAGCAGTAGATGTTTCGACATCTCCCGGTTCTTTCTTTGTTGGGGAACGTAATTCAACCCTCAATCTTCAAACACACGCGGTTGGGGCAGAGACAAATGTTGTTAGCGCGACGGTGGTTGCTCAGGTTGAATTCAACTCCAGCATAGTTGTTACTTCAGATTTTCAAACTAGTGGGAGCGCTTTGCTTTCAGCAAATTCGGTTTTATCAAGAACAGTAACCATCAACCCCTTTAATGGAGGGGTAGTAGTCGATACCTCTTCTAATGTTGTAACTCAATTAGGGTAATAGACGACATAAAGCAAAGATAGGTAAAAAATGAGCCTTACATTAACAGCAAATTTTGCGGCACAAGCCAATTTGGTTCTTCCACTAGCCTCGAACAACAGTGGGCTGGCGGTTCGTGTCGTGTCCTTGGGCTCAGGAACCCTTGGCACGCTTACCGTGACGGGCCTTCAAGGCACGGCCACATGGACATTGAGTGAGGCTACCCCCTCTTGGTTTACTCTTGCGGTTAACACCGCAGGTACAGTCTGCACGTTATCTTTTACGGGAGCCCAGTATCAATCTAATCCTTACGAGTTCTTTGTTTCCTGTACTGATGGGGTCAACCCAGCGGTCTCTTTCCCAATCTTCCTAGAGATTAAGAACCCATTCTCGATTGCTCCGGTTGCCAGTTCTATAGTTAGTGGAACAACACTGACGATCCCATCGTACGATAGCACAGTGGGCGACATTGAAATTTTGGGTTATGGCCCATCTCAGTCAGTGCAATCTGAATGTAGTTTTATTCTTCCCACCCTCCCCACGGGGTTGAATTTTGTCACCTCGAACGAGGATCAACTGGTACTTCGCGTTTCTGAACCCCACTTCGGTAATTCCCCCTTTGCGGCCACTGACCTGATTGGGGGGTTGCAACTTGATACATCCTCTCCGGTCACAGTTCCTCTAATTCTTTATGCGTATCAACCCGGTTCATTTTATGATGAACCTGATCGTGCATATCAGCTTAACCTCTCGGTTCAGTCTCAAACGCAAAAAGCAGGTACGCTGGATTTTGGCCTTGGAGCATACTTCAACACAACTTCAGGGCTCCTTGAGGTGGATGCTGATGTTGCTGTGCTTCTCGGCAATCTGCAAGCGTCAGGGACACCAGTTGCTACCCCTTTGCAGTATCAGTGGACAACAGGCGACGGGACTATTGTACTTAGCGGAGGGGGTACTCTATCCAGCACATCAGCCACCTATAGCATCGCATCGACCACCTCTACCGGGGCAGTTCATCTTCAAATTCTGGATGCCCACGGAGCACCTGTCACGAGTGGGCTTAAGACTGTAAACTTCAATGAACTTGGACCGAGTGGGATGAGTTCCAGTTGGCTCACCACGGCTGCTATAAAAGTGGGAGTCACACCTCCGTTTGGGTCAACGCCAAGTAAGGTGGTTGGATACGCGGGTCAGACTTTAACCATCACTTTGGCCTCTCCTGATGGCTTCAATTCTTCAGAGACTTTGTACTTTACAGTTAGTGCAGGAGGGCAGTCCTCGATAGAAACGGCGCTTGCCAGCCCAACCATTACAAACACGGGCCTGTCCATTGATTCAGGTGTACCTACCACTACAGTATCTTTCCAGTTCCCCTCTGGCACCGCTATTGGCAACAAATGGGCGTTGCAGATTTCTGCCTCGAATGTGCCATCAGGATCACCCACTCGTCAAGGGTATACTCAGGTCTTGTTTGAATGCTTGGGTAACACCCCCTTGGTGGTCGGCGGGGTATCTTCTACGCTCAACACATCCACTGGCACTAACATTTCTCCAATTCAATTGTCGGCAACAAACGCTTTAACTAGTGCCACAGTTGCAGCCACGTACGAGTTAATTGGTGGCTCGGAGTTTGGTACTGGTGTTCTCGGGGCACCTGATGGTTTGTACATCAACACTTCGAATCAGATTGCGGGTAACGCCCTCACCCCCGGTGTTTACAAGTTTGTTGTAGCGGCGACAGCAGCAGGTTATCAGCGTAGTTATAGTAATGTCGTTACCATGACAGTCACTCAAGTGGCTTCTCAACTCCAGATTACGAACCCCACATCATCGGTCGGTTCGGTTCAGGACAATACCACATTTACGATTTCTTGGGGGACAACAGGGACTCCATCGGCCCTATATCTCGCAAAGGGGTTTCCCACATCCACCTCGATAGTCACGGTGACTAGCGACACTTCCGCTGTTGTTCAACAGGTGGGATCATCTGTGTACAGTGTCTATGGAACGAGCTATTACGGTACCTCTTACTCGGTGCCTTTGGCTGTTATTTCCAGTTCCATCGCTCAGGCAACAAACCTTCTACCAGCCCCGACCATCGCTGTTATTGACGAGAACTATGAGCTTACGGCAAACTGGCAACCCTACACGGTAAATGGAGCGTACACCGCATATTCAGGGTGGAACATAACGCTACAAACTCCACCGTCTGTTGGTACTTTGATTACGGTATTCAACACCGGCCTTGAAAATGGTGGCACAGCATCCGCTCGTGTGTTTGAAGAGGGGTTAGGGGTTGGTGACTATGCCATGAATATGACGGCTCTGACCGCCAACTCTTCCATCGCGCTCAACTCAAACCCATGGGACTCAAGTCATGTATTCCCTGCTTCTATACAAGCCGCAAACCTCACGCTTAGCAGTACAAATCTGCTGCTTGGACAGACTCTGACCATCACGCTAAACCCAAACTACGATGTCGCGGGTTCGTGGCAAGTTTTGTTCCCTGATAACACTTCGACCGGGTGGTTGCCACTTAGCACACGTTCTGTTGCGAAGTCATTCAATATCTCCGGCGCTTTGGACGTTGTGGTTCAAACTCAAAATGATTTTAGTACAGCAAACCCTCCGGTAAAGCTACGTCGGCAGTTTACACAGCAGATTTATGTGGTTGACCAACAGTACAACCCCGGTGCCACTACGCAGAACAATTTAACCGGCACGCTTGGTATCGGCGGTAGCAATGGTTTTGAAATTGTAAATGCCTCAGGCGGCTTAGCTACGCCCCAGCCGTATGAGGTGATCGTTCGTTCTATCGCTCGCGATACAGTCACTAATGAACTCAAACTGATGGTTGCCACGTCACGATTCTCTAATGCCAGTTCGTTGCTCAACACCATGGCGATTGATGTGTTCCCGATGATGGGTCGTCCACATGCCAAGGAATTGATCGACCCTATTTACGTTCTTGAGGTTAACTCAGCCACTTCATCCTCTCCTGTGGCTATCACTACAATCACCTTGCCATCAACCTCTTATGTTGGTAAGCCGATGCAAGAGTTTAAAATGCAAGCATCTGGTGGCACCTTAGGTTACAGTTGGTTTGCTACTGGTTTGCCTCCGGGGCTCAAGATGAATGTGGATGGTACGATTAGTGGAACCCCGACAGCACTCGGTGCGTTCCCTGTCACCTTCGCTTGCATGGATAGTAGCAGCCCTGCGTATATTGCAGAAACCACTCTGACATTTACAATTCCAACCGATTTGCTTATTGTTGCTAACCTTCCTCTCCCCACTGCGGTTGTGGGGACAAGGTATCCCGGCACTCTCACTCAAATTTCAAATACTGGTGGGTTGGCCCCTTACACTTGGGAGATTGTGGCGGGGGCTCTTCCGGTTGGCATGACCATCGACCCTAATTTGGGGGTGTTAGGGGGCGTCCCCTGCACTTATACCTCAGAGTTTCCTGAATCAGGATACACCGAGACTTATAATTTCGTTGTGCAGGTTACGGATGCCATTAGCGCGAAGGCATCGAGTAACTTCAGCATGAGTCTAGCTCCTGCCGCTCTTGCTTTCGGTCCGGTTGACCAGCCAGTCATCTCTGCGAGTGAGCAGTACAAGTTGGCTGTTCCGGTGTATGGAGGTCACTATCCATACACACTAAGCTCCCCCACAGACTCCGGGGTCACTCTTGTTAATGGTCAGGTCGAATTCATCGTTAGCCCCACAACCTCGGCTGTTGGTACACTGGCCTCGTTCAATGCCACAGTGCTTGATAGCAGCGGGACTATTCCCGCTCCTGTTGCCCACGGGCCTGTTCAGTACCGAGTGAAAACCCCGGTTAGTGCGGTGTATATTCCTCAAGCGTTTTTTGATAATTTTTGGGGTTCAGGAGACACCACATCTATAACTCATGATGTCATCGGCAGTCTGTCCGGATTCTCAATTCAACCAAGCACTACGACTTTAAGTGATGGCTTAACACTAACTATCACTGGCTCGGGCTCACCGGCTGCAACAGTCTCCGGTCCGCCTACGTCGTCTCTAAACATTCAGGTACCTGTTCAGCTTCCAATCCTTCAGGGTAGCAGTCAGGTGGCAACCGTCACTCGTGAATACACTCTGCTGTCGCATAGTGGAACAAGCAGCATTGGGACGGTACAATGCAACACCCGTCCGTATATTGTTGGGGGTTTTGTGGGATTGAATCCACTCAAGCCTTGGTTCAACTCTCCAACAGTTAATCTCGCGGGTCTCACAGCCCGTGTTCAACTTGGCTCATCACTGCCCACGGGTCTTTCGTTTGATTCCAACACCATGTTGATCTATGGTGTCCTCGGCGCGATAGCCACCGGCCAGAGCATCATTGAGTACATTGACATTAACAGTGTTATTCAAGGCACAGTGACCATTGTATGGGACACTCAAAACAATGCTTTTCAACTCACCGACAACATTGTGGATGGACAAACGCAGACAGCTATCACGGCGGGGGCAAGCACCATCTCTACCTCTACCCCTGTTACTGTATGCACTGTCTATCGTGGCCGTCTACCTATTGGACTCTCTTTATTGGTTGATCCTTCAGGTAACTTTGTTTCAATTGTGGGAACGCCCACTGAGGCGGGGTACTTCGATATTTGGTTCCGCCTCACCACATCTAGTGGTAAGTCGGCCACCTTATATCATCGCCTCTTTGTCGATTACATTAACCCACTGGTCATTCTGACTTCATCATTGCCAACGGCAGTTACAGGTCAGCCGTACGATGGGGGATCGTTCCAGCTTCAAGGCTTTGGGGGTATTCCCTTCTCTCCCCCGGCTCAGCCGTACACATGGTCGATTACATCCACACCCGCAGGTATGTCATTCAGTACCAGCACAGGTACGCTGTCTGGAACCCCCACGGGCGGGGCTTCCACTACAACCCTTGGTTTCACTGTCACTGATTCAAGAGGTGTAACGGCATCACGCTCTATACCCTTCACCATCGTCAACGCTGTTACCATTCAAACAACAGTGTTGCCTACAATTCAGATAGGTGTTCCTTATTCTTTTCAGGTTGTCGCAGTCGGCGGCACAACGCCATATAACTGGACATGCGCTCAGCTTCCCCTTTCCGGTATTTCTATCAATGCGTCCACCGGGGTCATTTCGGGTACAACCTCAAGCATTATTACTGTTACGTCCATCACCGTCGTAGTTCAGGACAGTAGTCTAGGCACCGCTTCAAAGCCTTTCGCACTTCAGACAGGGGCTCAGGGTGGTATGTCCATTGATGCATCAGGTGTTGGTGTAATCGACCGTGGCGCTCCTTATCAAGGGAATTTGAGGGCAGTGGGCACCGCACCTGTCCCCTATCTTCCTGTGTCGTGGCGTGTTGATTTGAGCAGCCCAAACCCCCTCCCGACTGGCCTCACGTTACAGGCCAATTCGGCTGACCAAGGGGTGACAGCTATTATCTCAGGTTCGACCACCTCTGTATTAACCTCTTACCCTGTGATTATCTCTGCGACTGACGCTATTGGAAATCCAGCCTCGATAACGCTTTCTCTTAACACAGCGTCTACCCTTCACATAACCACAACCTCTTTACCACAAGGTGTTGTGTCATTGAGCTATAACGGGGGAACACCGTACCAGTTGACTGCCGCAGGATATAACACACCATTTACTTGGAGCGTCATATCGAGCACGCCAACTTCATTCCCTTATACGTTATCCTCCTCAGGGGCAATCTCTGGCACCAGCGGTTCAGCGTTTAATGGCAGCGTCGTTTTCCAAGTGGCAGATAGTTTAAGCCCCACTGATATAGACCAAGTTACCCTTGGCCTCATTGTCTCGGCGTCTACTCTACAAATCACAACTAACTCTCCGTTAGCTCAGGGGACAGCAGGAGTCTCATACACTGCACCTTTGGCGGCAACAGGTGGGGTTCCATCCTACACGTGGGCGGTCTCCCCAGTATCAGCCAACTCGCTTCCATCAGGGTTGAGTCTGGCAACAAGCACCGGGATAATTTCTGGGGCTACAAGTCAAGTTGGCACAAAGGTTATCACTTTCCGCGTAACTGACAGTATTGGGTCTTATGTAGATAAAGCTTTGTCGTTGACTTTCATCAGTGGTCTTACACTGTATACGGGAATTGATTACACAGATAGTCTATCAACTAACTATCTTGGGTTTATTGATACCGGCAACACCGCATCTGTCAACCCTCGTCCTAACTACTCGTTTTATGTGGTGGCAACAGGGGTAATCACAACGAGTATGTCAGCTTTGCAAGGGGGTATCTCGATCAGCAACTCCGGGTTTACAGCCACGGTGGTGTCGCTGACGGGTGGTGTTGCTTATATCAGCATCTCTGGCCCTTTCTCTTCGGGAGCTACTGGAGATAACTCATTTGGAATTACGGTAGTGGATTCTGGTGTAACAGTTACTGGAACCTTTAAGTGGATGGTATATAGCGATGGGACTCTGCGTGCCGCCGCGACCAACACATTCCCGACGCAACTTACTAGTTAAGAGGTATATTAAAAATGGGTACTCAATACGAAACAGTCACAGTCACGGTAGGAGGGGTTAACCCACAAACTATCACTGTATCGGTGCCGGTAAATACTTCCACAGGCACTGGATCAGCCACGTTCTCCTACACTGGGGCTCACGGGGGTACTGACACTCTTAGTGGAAGTGGGACCATCGCAGGAACTGCCTATACCTCGAACTCGGCTGAGGTGAGTTGGCAGGGCACAAATGGACAGATTCAAATTGGCCCGGTCACGGCCTATATGTGGAATGACTCAAATACGGTCACCGCTATTCAGAACTACCCTAAGTTCAACCCGGCTGACCCGGCAGTCACATCTTTGGGCATCCAATCAGGCTTAGCCTCCAGTAATGGCAACGGGTTGGCGGTTCTTTCTACCAGCTATGGGTATGTTGGCTCAGCGGTAGGTAACTCCTTGGTCCTTGACGCGGGAGGGATTGGTAATAGTAACCCCCTCACTTGGGAGACTCTGACTGCCACTGGTGGTATTGTAGGATCGACCAGCCCTTTCCCTTCTGTAAGCACTAACTTTAATGCGGTGTTTTTGTGCAACATAATTGTTCCGACCGCTGGAACACACACTATTAACGTGCAAAACAAGCACCAAGTGTTAGTGGGTATTGGTGGACTATTCGGCGGCACGCCCTTTGCTTCGGCTCCGTTTTATTCCACAGGGAGTAACATCCCACCCGCAGGTCAGACAATGACCGCATATAGCGGCTTCCCGCTTTTGCCATGGTTTCCATACAACAACATCTCCTATCCGGAACCTGTTACTTCAATTAGCGTCAACTTCCCTTCAGCGGGTATCTATCCGATGGAAGTTGATTATGACTACTGGTACCACAGCGGACGTACTATGTGCCTCAGTTTTGACAACGCGACCACATCATTCGGGGGTAATAGTGTACCCACCAACTACCCGGTAACCACCAGTGTTGTCACTCCTCCTCCTGCCAGCACCCCTTCTGGTGTTCTTACAATCACCCCGGCTGGTGGAGTTACCAACTTCCAGTTTACGGGAAGCCCAATCACTCTGACGGTTAACATATCAGGGGTTACGTATACCTCGAAATCATACTGCCCTGTGCTTGAAGGAACCAGTGGTAATTTGCTTTTGTACAACAGCGCATCCAGCAGCACTTACACATTTCAGACCTATAATGGAAACTCGGTTAATAAAACAGCGTATGCCCCGGTCGGATTCCAGCTATCCTCGGCGGATAACAATGCCTATCAGGGATTATTTGGTGTGTCGTATAACGGCTCTGACTTCTCGTTGAATTACAATGGGACTACGGCCAACTCAACTAGTGCATCCCGCGTGCTTTCCACTAGCTTGATCGTCACGGCGGATGATGTTGCTTGGTTCAACAACTCGAACAACTCTTTCGACCTCTTTGTTCCAGCGGGTTCAACGGGGGGGAACACCTTTAATTTCGAGGTGGATTATATGAACAATCCTTCAGTGGCATCCATCTCACCTACTACAATTACAGCCAATGGGAATAGCTATACGTTAGTTATCTCACTGAGTAAGGCGTTTTCACCTCAGCAGCAGGGAGCGTTTGGTACAGGAAACACAGTCAATTGTAGTTGCTCGATTACCGGCGCTACCTCAACCGGAAGCCCTTCTCCTAACTTAGATTCCGGTGGGTGGCTTACAGGGTGGAACGTACCCTTTACTGCCCCCTTAGCCACATCAAATCAGACCTTGACTGTTAGCCTCACTGTGTCGGGGACTCTCACTTACCTTAGTGGCGACACGTTTGTGACTAACACTATCACTTATATTAGTGGGAATGTTGGGACTATAACAGCAAATGGTTCCACGTATTTGCCTCCTAGTGCTCAGAGTTTTTCTGTCTCGCCATCTGGCCCTACCTATCCATATACCACTACGTCAGTTACTGCAACCGCAACTGTGTTTACAGTAGCCACAAATGATTCAGTGACTTGTATTTTCAAATACCAACCAGTTGGAGCCTCGGGTTCAGGGACTATCGGAACGGGAAGTCAAACATCCTCCATTCCAGCCACTATAGGTTCTACTGCTGGTTATCTGCAAACATTCACCTTTACATTCAACCCTAATTCGTTTCTTGGCGACCCAGCAGGTAACTATCTTGGGTTTACCGCGACTGACAACGTAAGTGGTCTAACTTGTAGCTACACTTCGACTACGGTATACACCGTAACACATCCTTAATTAGGAGAAATACGACAGTATGTCCGATAGTTTCGTGTATGCGTACGCACACCCACCGTTCAATTTTTTAGGGCACTTCTCAGCTAGTCAGTGGAGTGCCTTTCAGTCTTGGGTGTCTGATCGTCAAAATAACTTCGCACCCATCTCCCAGTTCTATCAGATTCGAGCCCAACAGCTTAGAAAAACTGCGGGAGTGTTGGAACAGTATTACAACACGTTGAACGATCAACACCTTGCACCTACCTTTTCCAAAACTCTTTGGAAGCCGGGGCAATACGGCCACTTCGCTTACCCCTATGATAACGACCATCTTCCCATGGTGATGATGAGTAAGGTTAAGACCAGATTCAAGGACATGCTTCAACGGGATGAAGAGGCTGTGTTTCACATGAATCAGGTGCGGTGTCTAATCGAGAAGAATGAGGATATGGCTCAGCACGCTCATGATTTCATCCAACCGGCGAACTCGACCTCGAATAATGATTCTCCTGAGACACTTCAGCCTCTGTTGGCAAAAATCAACAGTTATTTCTCGAAACCTGAGTACGTAGCCGTTCTAGTAGATGACATTAACAGTTTGTACAAGGGTCAACCGTATTTCCGTGTCCATCAAGCCGATACCCCAACTACTTGGGAGTTAGAACAGATGATGCATACTGACCCCTCATTGGGAATGCCAATCAATATCAAGGAACAAGGAGCCGTCGAAACTTAATGAGTTATGATTTCAACATTCGGTTGGCTCCATGTGACCATCAACAGTCATTTGAGAGATATGTTATTGATTGGGAAGATTTTATGACGCTGCATGTTGCTAGTAATGTGGTCATGAACATGCGTGCCCCAATTAACGGCGTCAATCAGGTCGAGGTGTATATCGGAGGCCAACTCATTCAACCGAATGATCTAACCTATGGGTACAAAATCACCCCTGACATTAACCGGGTCCAGACCGACAACCCTAACCAGTTCTACAAAATCATGTTTAACAAACCGATTCGTTGGTATGTGCCTCTTATTGAGGTTTCTTACATCACGGTCAAGAACTTTTGTTTGAAATGTGGGACAGCAGGGCAGTTGAATGATATTAAGCCAGCCAGCAATGGGTCGGTTATCCATACGGTCGGCACCGATAAAATGGTTCAACGGGTGTTGAAGATGGTACTAACCTCTCAGTGTGGGTTCTACCCCCAATTCACCTGTCCAATTAAGAGTTATGTGGGTAAAAGATTTGGGGTGACAATCACAGATGCGGACGTTTCGAATCAAGTTATGACGGCTCTTCAGAATCTGAAAAGTATTCAATCGGCTCAAAGGACTGTGCAGCATCTCGACCCGCAAGAGATGTTAAAAGATATACAAAACCTGCAAACTACTACAGTTGATCCGACTTCTATTTCCATTGCGGCAGACTTAACCTCTTATGGTACGCCAAATGCGACCTCCGTGAGCTTTGCCTTAACCACGTCATCCCAGTTAGTAGGTCAATAAATGCCAACACCTAATGTCACATTAACGGCTCTTACATCAGTGACCCCTGTTCTGCCCACACCGACGCAGGGGCAGACAAGCTCTATCTCTGTCGATACAACGGCTCTGCCATACATCATCTACGCGGATGCAAATACAAGTCAGGTTGAAGTCCTCGCATACAACCAGACCACCTATAACAAAGACCCTCTTTTGGTGAATGGACAGAACCAATTTGGTGGCACCATAACCATCAATCCCACACAAGGTGACTTCACCGTTCAGATTCTCGGTAGAAACTACGACCCAACCGCCCCTTCTTGGGCGGCGGCGACAACCTACGCTCTCAATTTTCGATTGGTTGACCCTAATGGTTATGTTCAGGTTGTTACTACAGCGGGAGTTTCGGGGTCAACAATTCCAAGTTTCAACACAACAGTTGGTGACTCTACAACTGACAATGGCGTAGTGTGGGAGAACCTTGGTTACATCTCCATCACCCCTACCCTGAAGTTTCTCCTACTCCCGTACGTCAGTGGCTCAGGGGCTCTTATTGGCCCTCCTTCGGCTGTACGTTCTTACATGGCACAAAATATCTGTCGTGTTGAATGGTTGGAACCGACCTATCCCGGAACTATCGGAACTCGCGTCATGTTGTCCACTGATCCAAATGGCATCAATCCCATTTACACCCAGTATGGGGGGATTGTGCCACCTTCGCAACTAAGTAGATCAGATACGTCAGTGTTGGCTACTCAGTCAGCAACTGCTTATGACGGCACGGCGGGAACTCAAACCATAACGACGGTCAATACAGTTCAGCAGAACAACTATAACTACGTGGATGTTCCACAAACAGATGTTGGTGGCGCGGACATCTTCTATGCGATGCTTTCCACGGTTATTCAAGACCCCAGCACACAAGCTATCTTTGAATCACAACAGAACGGCCCGGTTACATGTGGTTATGTAAACCTCAAACTTGTACAGCTTACCGATTTCCTTGCACTACAACGTAAAGAAGACATAGCCGGAAGGATGATTACGCAGGTCAATCGCAATTACCCTAATTTAGACCTGTCCCCACGCTCAGAGCTTCGTGATCTTATGGTTGATCCAGTAGCGATTGAACTCTCTAATATGAGTGTTCGAGAGTGGTTCTCGCGGGTTAGTCGATCCGTTTCGGGTCTTGCTCAAATTGATAATGCCAGCGGTAACGGCATCAGCGACCCATTCAACTCGTCTCCTGTGAAGCAGCAAATTTCTCGTGCGTATGGATTAAACCCCACCGACACTCAAACATTTATTGACAGTCAGTTTGATGTACTTGGTGAGCGTGCTGGTCTCAGCCGCCTTGGTGCAACTTCTTCGGTTGTAACCATCACGTTCTACACATACGTCAAACCAACTTCTTCGGTGGTGTTTCCTACCGGCCTCATTGTTTCTACAATAGCTGACGCACAGACTTCAGCTTTAAATTTTGTGACAACCGGCTCCGCCAGTATAGCGACAAGCTCTACTAACACGTATTACAACCCGGTCAATGGTTGGTGGGCACTAAGCGTACCAGCCTCTTGCCAATCCGCAGGAAGTAACACAAACGTAGGGTCTGGAACAATCAATAATCTTGGCTCTGGAGCCCCTTCAGGATGGTACTGCACAAATTTGGTGGCAGCGGCATTCGGACAGGATAGAGAAATTAACTCCAGCTTTGCCTCTCGTATCATAACCCGGTCGGTAACAGGGGTGGATTCAGGTACACGTAACGGATACCTTACCACAGCACTTGAAACCCCCGGAATAACCTCCGCAGTTGTGGTTGCGGCGGGGGCGACTGAGATGCTCCGTGACTGGGATTCAATTCGTCAAAAGCATGTGTATGGTTGTGTGGATATTTATACGAGAGGTATCAGCTTCTCTGAGCAGGATGAAGTGGTTGGGTTTCAATATAAGAACACTGGCACGTTTGGGACTCCTACAACGTACATCACACTAAACTCGTTTAATAGGAACACGCTAAGTGCTCAGATTCCAAATTTTGCCTCTCTTCTATACCCCCTGTACCAAGGAGTGCAGCTTCTTGTCACCGGATCAAATGGGAGTTTTTATCTTGGCCTAGAGAATGCTCAATTCGATAATGTGGGGGGCTATATTATATTGAATCCGAACGATCTGGCCTACCAAATTGTCGGCGACCCACTATCTCAGATTTCTATTCCTTTGGTACTCAATGGAGCACCCGCGACAAATAGGGCGGCTATTTCCAATCTATCTACCCAATCAGGAAGCACGACCTACCAATTGTTGGCAAGATACCAATCTCCTCTCACTGACGCCCCAGCGTTTCAACCAGTGGTTGCGGTGAACTCTGTTATTGGTCAGGCCAGTCAAACAGGTACAGTGGCGTCTAATCTCATCGACTTAATCCACACCTCTGATTTCTTGTTGAATGGTGGGTCTAATCAGGCTGGAGATTTTGTCAATGTATCAACCACCGCCACTGCTTCGACTACAAAGACAATAACCGCAGTCAGTGGTAGTTTTGTAACGATTGATTCAGGTATGAGTCTAACAGTGGACATTAACGGGAATCTTGGTAACGTGGTTTCAGTTCTTTCTAGTGACCAATCCACCTTATATGGCTTTGGTACAGACTACGCTCTTGCTTCTATAGGAGCCTACCACACCTATGGCATTAAACCACTTCAAGTTACTGTGCAGGTCACAGCGATTCAGATTCTAGGGACATCAAGTCAGGCAGTTTTTACATGCAATAACTTGTTCGGGGTCGGAGCTACTGTCACTGTTAACAATTTAACCACACCTGAATTGGCGACCCTGTTCCCCTCCTCCACCGTTTTGACGGTGACTTCTTCAAATGGTTCGTCTTTCACAGTAACGTTCACATCAAGTTTGAACACAACCCCGATTGCAACAACCGGCACAGTTGCAGGAAGTACAATTCAGAACAACCAGCAAATTCTAGTTACTTACAACAAGTTTGAAGTTGCTGAAAATTTGACGTTTGTATCGGGAGAGTCTCAGACTCTATCAGGCACGGCATTCTCTACGTTGAACAACCAAGGATTTGTGTATAACACGTGGCTCCCTGAGAGTTACGGGAACACCACCCTTACGTTGGATGGGGCAACGTTAAATTCAGATGGAACGGTGAACCTATCACTATCCACTGGGCTTGTAGGGGCGCTGATCCCACATGATAATCGTTACATCAAGGTGACATATAACGGCACTGTGATGGTAGAAAATCAAGACTATGTTCTTGTTGTAGCCGCAGTTTCTGGCACAGCAGCCATTGCTCGGTCGGCTGCAAACATCGGCACTACCCGTATTCCTGATGGGGCGGCTGTAAGCGTGTCTTACTTCATTACTGAGGCGTTCACATTTGCTACTGAATATCCAGCCTTTGTGGAAATCCTCGCTAATCAGATTGCAACCACTAAGCACGCAGCAGCAGATGTTCTTGTGAAAGCAATGGTGGCCAACCCGGTCGATGTTTCTATGACAGTGACTTTACAGGCGAATGCTTCGGCGGATGTTGTCGATCCCATTATCCGCAGTACCATAGACCTCGTATTGGATAATGCGAATGCCTCTCTTTATCAGTCAGAAATTGTTCAGCAGGTCATGGGAGTAACCGGAGTACAGACGGTCAATCTTCCTCTGACTAAGTGTGCCAAGAGTGATGGCTCCTACGACATTGGTGTGGTTATTCCGACTGGAACCACGTGGATTCCATTGTCTTCAGACCCGGCGTTCGCGGGAAGCACAACGCCAGCCAATAGTTTCATTACACAGAAGCCAGTTCTTCCAGATAGCACAATGCCCTCGGGTGGTACACCTGAAGCCTTTGTTGGCCTCCTATATCAGGGTCAGGCATACACTCGTACAAATTCGATTCAACAGTTCCTTACCACGGCTGCAACTCCGGCGACGTTGTCCTCAGCCGGTTCTTTTTACATTATCGGAACCAATGACCGAATCAATGCGACGACAGCTTTGAGTTCGGCGTATAACCAAAAAGTCATTGTCACGGTTCCGGCTACTGTAAAGAATCCTTCCCTTCTCTCATTTTTCGTGACCTACCAAGTTTACGGAGCAGGCGGGGCTAGTGACATTATTTTATCTAGCACCGAGTACGTCACCCCCGGAAACGTCACAATCTCGTATATAACTAACGGTAACTAAAGGATGTAAATGGCTTCACCTCTATACAATTCGCAGGGGGCATGGGTATCCACGACTCAGTATAACTACCTAGATGCGGTAACCTATGGTAGGTCTAGTTACATTTGCACCGCTTCGGGTTCTCTAAATCAGGAACCTTCCCTGTCGCCGTCAGTATGGGTTCAAATGCCAGAGGTAACCCAAGAAGACCAATACTATTTGAAGAGCAGGGAAGACCTCTTACAATACGAGGACGCCCGGTATCAATCCCTAATCAACGCGATGGCGAACTACTATACTACACGTAATGACCAGAGTGTTTGGGGGTCGTTCTTACGCGCAGTTTCCATGGAGTTGGCTCGTATTGAGTATATGTACTCGTACGATGTGGTTACAAAAAACCCCAAATATTTAACCCCTCCGGACATCAAACGTGAGTATGCTAACCCCCTGTTTGTAACAGGTAATTTTCAGCAGTTGTCTCAGTTTGATTCGGGGGCGTTTGGTTCCTCATTCGGTCAATGGGTGTCGGATAGAGGGGTTATTCTAAACGAGGCAATCCTCGATAGTAATGGGAATGTTCAAATAGCGACCACCCCCGGTCAGACAGGGTTAACTGAGCCCCTGTGGGCGGTCACCACAGGCGGTACTACGACGGATGGCTCCGTAGTATGGACGAGCGGTGGCGTCGCACCCAGCACGCTTGCATACCCAAACGGGTATCGTGATATGCTCATCGACCTTCTCGCGGCCTATCAGGAAGGTGCCACGGTTAAATCCATTCAGGATGTCATTTATGCTTACACGGGGAAAGACATTATAGTAGAGGAACTCTACAAGCAGATTGGAAATGGGTTTTACGATCAGAGTTATCGAAACACGGTGACCGTAAGTGTCAATGTTGGAGGCGATGATCCCTTCACTGATGTAGAGAGTCTACAAGAGTTACAACAGATTACAAATTCCCTGTATGGTGCAGTTGACCTCGCTAAACCAGCCCATGTTGGCGTCGAGTTCGCCACCATTTTTGGGGCGGATGAAAACATTGATTGTTTTATCAGCCCTCGATACCTGACACAGGCTCAACTAAATGTGGTGGCCGAAAGTCAACAGCAATACTACAGCCTCATAGCGTATGTTTCAGCCCCACTTGCGTGGTCTCCTGACACCCATTATGCTTTGAACACCATTATTCAGGACTCCAATGGGTACCTTCAAAAAGTCACGACCGCTGGAACTTCTGATTCAGTGGCACCGGGATGGACGACCGTTCTCGACGCCGTTACTTCAGACGGTCAGGTGGTTTGGACAAATATAGGAACCCCTGTAATTGCATGGATAGCAGACACTAACTACGTTGCAGGTAGCCTTCTTCAGGACAGTAATGGAAACATCCAACTCGCGACAACGGGAGGGGTCTCTGGCTCCTCTACACCAAGCTGGAACTCAAGTCTTCAGGGAACTGTCACAGATGGTGGAGTGACGTGGATCAACATCGGCACTCCGCAAATTACAACGACAGCATACACTGCCTTGTCATCTTCACAAAAACCCTATTATCAAGGGTACTATCAAGATGTAAATTGCGTGGGTTCGGGCATCAATGACACACTTCGAATAATTATCCAGCAATATGAAGAGCCACCATACAACCCTATGTTGTATCAAGCGCCTATCGTCGTCGTTGGCAACCCGAACACTACACTCGCTTCTTATGGGCGTCAGATGTTCACTCCGTTGAGCCAAACAAATTGGCAGACGTTACAGGGCAGTCCACAGGTGTGGGATAGTTCGATCACATACCCCAAGGGTGCGCTTGTGCGTGCTGTGAGTGTCTCAACCTCCGGTAGTTTTAGTGATGGTGTATGGACACCGGGCGGGTGGCAGTTATATCGTGCTTTGAAAAGCAATGAGAATAACAACCCATTAACACAAACAACCGACTGGGCTCCCTTGGTTGGTATCGAGGGACAGTTTGCCCCTTCTGTATATCAAGCGTACTATCAGGCAGCAAATGGTCAGTATGTGGCGGGTATTCAACCGTGGAACCCAACGACTTCGTTTTATACGGGGCAGTACGCTATTGATAACAGCGGCAATCTGGAGCTTGCTGTCGTCGGGGGAACCACCTCTCCAACAGTCAATGTGGCGAACGCCCCGAACGCAGTGGTGATTTCAGGCAACGTCCTTACTTTAATGCTGTCGAGTGGGTTAGCCAGTATGGGGCTTGTAGCCGGGGTCAGCAGTCTGACCATCTACAACTTTTCATTCGCGACTTTTCTGAACGGTTTGACATTGCCAGTTGTTGCGATTAACACAACATCCAGTCCAAACACTGTTTCATTGACTTACACTCATGCAAACTACAACTCTGATTTGCAGAACGAAAGCAACGCCTCTATCCGTGTCGGGTTCAGCACGTCAACAAGTGTACCAACCTATGATGGAACGGTTCTGTGGGAATACCTTGGCTCCAACTACCTCAACACCCCAGCCAAGTGGATTCAGGTGGTTGATTCTACCAATAATCCGACTTCCGAAGTCTCTAATTGGGATGTAAATCACCCCATGGGGTTACTCTCACCCAGAACTGACCTTTGTTGGGAAATCAGTGGGGGGGATTTTTTCCAGTCATATACGTACGAATAGGAGAGATAGTGCCGAAAGGAGTAAAACTTACGAGAGAGGAGTTCATTAAAAGGGCTCAGCTAAAACATGGGTTCAAGTACGCTTATGGAAACACGCAGTATGTGAACGGTAAAACCCGAGTCATAATTACGTGTTTTAAGCATGGAGATTTTATACAGAGAGCAAATCACCATCTTGATGGAAGGGGGTGCAGACACTGTAGTATTTCAGCCTCGTCCACCACTCAATCCAATTTCATTGAAAAAGCTAAAGAGCGGCATGGTAATGCATACTCCTACACTAAAACTAGATATTTGTCGGCTCTGACTAGGGTTTCAATAACGTGTAGAGTTCATGGAGATTTCGAGCAAACACCCCATAGTCACCTTCAAGGTTCTGGGTGCCCCCAATGTGGTCATGATGCATCTTCTAAAGCCAGAAGTGCCACCTTAGAGAGTTTCATACAGAGAGCTACGATAGCACATGGGTGTATATACTCTTATTCAAATGCTATCTATATCAACGACTGCACCAAAGTTTTCATCACATGCCCCGAACATGGTGACTTTGAGCAGACCCCAAATAACCACCTTAAAGGGCAGGGATGTCCTAAGTGTGGGAGGGGTAAAGCCGAAGAATCACGTCGTTTAAACTTGGAAGAGTTTATTAGACAGGCCAATCGAGAACACAAAGGAAGGTACACGTATCAGAACTCGGTATACACGGGGGCTCTAATAAAACTATCTATCACATGTCCAACCCACGGGGATTACAAGCAGAGCCCGGATAAACACATGAGAGGTCAAGGTTGCCCGAAGTGTAAAGAGTCCAGAGGGGAGCGTTCCATTCGTAATGTTCTGGATTCGATTACAGCTTGTTATCAGCCGCAATACAAGTTTTTAGAGTGTAGAGATAGACATCCCTTACCTTTTGATTTTGCATTAATGAAGTCAGGGGTTGTGGTGGGGTTGATTGAGTATCATGGGCAGCAACATTACACACCAGTCCGATTTTTCGGAATATCGAAAGAAAGGGCTGCAATAGCTTTCGGAGGCGTTCAAAAGAGAGACTACATAAAAGAACGATTCACCGCAGACAAAGGTATTCCGCTGCTGGTCGTACCTCACTGGGAATTCGCCACCATTAAGTCAAGGGTGGTCCGTTTTGTCAACCAATCCTGTAGTTTTTGCCTAGCGGAATCTAAGTAGAGAACATTATGAGCAAGCACTTCCACAAATCCTCCGCTATTACCTCGGACTTTCCTGCATTCGATGAGTTTTCGGCTGCGTACGACGTACTCAACCTCAGTGAGGACTACGATTGGTATGCTAATGATGCCGAGGATTTTGTTGACGGGTTTAATGAGATGACACCCGATGAGAAGTATAAGGCGGTCACCGGCCTTGTTTCAGCTAAGGTACAGGACTATTACGACCAACTGGTGGATTTTTATGAGGGTATGGCTTTTCCCGCAACCCTTTATCGTGTTGTCGCTCTATCCAAGATAGAAGCTCTTCGTATGGAAAACATCGGAGAATCATGGACGTGGGATGAGCACTCAGCCGAGGAGTTCCTTCCCGGTAATCATGGGCGATTCATGTTGAAGGCCAGCGTACCTTACGAATCGGTGGACTGGCATGAGACATTGAAGTTGAATTTGGATAGAGGTATAGGCGAGGTTGAAAACGAAGTTCGACTTAAGTTCGACGCCCCAATGGAGCTTGTAGCCTACCGTAGCAAAAGTACGAAAGAGTGGACACCTATTGCTAAGATGGTTACCGCCAACAATAAGACTGCATACCTATCTCCCGCTACGGGAACACTGGACATTTCGGTTATCCGAGATTCACGCCCCTATGCAACCATTTCCCTAGACCTCGGAATTCCCAATTTTACTGTGTTTTCTTTGAAGTTTCCCCTTGTGGAAGATAAGCCAGCCACGATGAGTGAACTTGTTGCTGAAGGGGTTCATGTGTTGTTGGATGAGATGTCAGCTTTCATGCTTTCCCTTGGCTTTGAAGAGAAAATCATTGTGCATATCTACGCCACCGTCCTAACTTGCTTCAAAGGCATGACCGGCGAAGCTGACTCCAGCAAGTCCCAGTCGGCTATCAGCAAAGACCCGACAGTGAAGACCTTCGAAGGCACGTTCAAGCTGCCCATGGAGTTTGTCAATGAGACCTACGACAAGGTAGTTACCGCCGCTGGAAAGAACATCAAGCGACCACCAGTCCATCGTCATCTGGAACTCACTTACGAGAAGCCATCAAAGACAACCGTCAACGAGGCACGCACAGTCATTAAAAACTTCCGTAACCGTAGCCTTAAATCCCAACCTAGTCCCTTGTACATTATTGTGTACGATTCGATGGGCAGGGCAAGAGGGACAATCCCCTTCGGGCCGAACTTTAAGAATCAACTGCTGAATCAGGTGTATAAGAAGGCGTCAGTCGAGTTCACTCCTACCGTAAAATTCGACAATGACATTGAGATGAAAATGACCAACGCTGAGGGCATCCCCAAAAGTATCTTTGTGGGTGATGAAAAGTATACCCCGGTCGCAACCGTAAGTGACGACATGGCTCTTTATTCAAACGAGAAAGACGAATATGTTGTCAAGTTCACAGATGGTCGCTGTGTTGCTTTCACTGATTTCCCTTCTGTTGGAGAATTGAGGGATGATAACTACCCAGTTCCAACCATCTATACGAATTGGAAGATGCTACCCAAAGAAGAAGTGCCAGAATCCTCCGATGATGGGGAGGCGGTTGATGCGCGTGGCACGGAAGTTATCGAGGGCACCGAGATAGAAACTGACCCAGTGGCCGACCTTAAGGCTGATGACGATAAGAACGAGCAGCTTGAGGAAGGGGTGGATGAATTACCTGAGGGTCAGGAGAAGACTTCAGCGGTTAAAGCACAGCGGTACACCGTGGTTTGTAAAGCATTTCGTATGATGGGCGCACCCATCAAGAACTGGAATAGCGGGGCTGAACACGTCCGTCTTATTGATGCTACAAATGAACGAGCCGCAAAACGAGAGGCGCTGTTAGACCTTAAGAACTCTTATTCCTTTGCAAACATTGAGTTCAAGGTGGTTTGGTGTTATCCGGCAGCAGAAACAAAGACTTCTAGTTTTGAGGACTATCGTGGTCAGACGAAGAAACCTCACGGCATGTCCAGCCAGTCTTGGCAAGCTATTCAGCGTCAGTTGAAGGAAGAAGAAAAGAAGTTTGACCCCGACCAGTACATAGACCCCTTGACAAACTTGTGGGGTAAGTTAAAACCATCTGAGCGTAAAAGATTGGTGAGTGTGCTCAAAAAACCCACCAACAAGACATGGAATGATGCGTACTCTATCATTATCCGTGACACGGGTATGGTATCCCTCTGGCAAGCGGTTATCGCGGTCGATCCTTTCTTTCCACGTCGTGGGCCTTCATACACAAGTGGGGAGGCTGAACGTGAACGAGTGTGGGAAAAAATTCCTTCTCGCGAAACCCTTATCAAAGCTTTGCAATACGCAAATCCGGTTAAGCACGAGAAGAAGCCTGATTCTGATTACGACAAGGATTTTATGAAGGCCCTTGGCATCATGAGTAGTAAGAAAGCCGATCATATTGACGATAATGGTTACTGGGCTGGAGCCGGTGGTGGTGCTTCAGGCATCCTTCCCATCTGCACTACAACGGGCCGCGTTTGCCTTGCATGGCGTAGTGGCTGGGTGCATGAGGGCAATTGCTGGGGAACCATCGGTGGAGCTATTCAGCAAGGCATGTCCCCCGGTGAGAGTGCCAAGAAGGAGATGCAGGAGGAGGTTGGCTACCACGGAAGCATCCGGCTCATTCCCTCCTTCGTTTTCACTCATGGGAAATTCAAGTATTACAACTTCCTCGGTCTTGTGGCGTCGGAGTTTAGTCTCAACCCCATGGAAGGTGGCTCCAGCAATCTTCAATTTACGGACGAGACTGACGCCATCGCGTGGTTCACATGGGATGACCTGCAAAACGACATTAGAAATAACCCCAGCGACTATCACTCCGGCGTGCTTAAACTATTGCAACAATCTGGTGACCAAATTCGTGAAATCTGCGAAGCAGCTAGTAATAAAGGTTAGAGGGGATTTATGTTTACTCAAGTTGAATTGATTTCCACAAAAGATGAAGTAGCCGTTTATTGGCTTGACCACAACCTAGATGAACACAAAGCACTTCGTGCCGGTCTTGGTGTGAAGATCGTTGAGGCCGATTCGTACTGGCGGATTAACCGGATTTTTATGACGCTGAAAAATCTAGCTGACTTGCCGGTTAAACATCGTATCGGTACGGTCATCGAATTGAATTAAAAGGGAGTAACCTAGATGCTTAAAGAAACCATGGACGCTCACTATCCCCACCTCCACATTCGTGTGTCACGTGAGGATACAGGTGAGGTTTTGTATAAGGAAGACAACACCATTGTGAATGTTGTGAAGTGGCTTTTTTCGAGACTCATGGCGAACGTCAACCCCACTGATCCCTCCCCCCCTTATGTCCTCGGCCATGAGCCGTTGTATTCGGTGTGGGGTCTTGCCCTTGGTGCCGGTTCACCCACGTGGGCTCCTGAGACACAACCACAGGAAACCCCGGTTCAGACGGCTCTTGTCCAAGAGTTTATACGCAAGCCTCTCTCGGCCATCAACTATGTTCAGCCGAACAATAATGGGGGCTGGACATCCATTAACACCTTGTCAACCTACGTTGACTTTGAGTGTGTTGTGAATGCGACAACCGACAACATCACACAGAGCATTCGCGAGATGGGACTCATTGGTGGTGGGAGCGTATCTCAGTCTACAAACATGCAGACCGCCCCTTACTTCACGGGTAACATTTCCAATTACGCGAATGTGACGGCTGCTCAAAACACAGTGAATCTCATCAACTACAAGACGTTACCACCGCTCCTGCTCCCACCCGGCGTGAACATCATTTTCAGTTGGGTACTTAGCTTCTGACCTGTGAAATTTCTTGACTTCTCAGTATTAAGTAGGGAGGTCAAGAAATGTTCATTTATGTCATCACCAACAAAGTTACGAGCAAGATTTACATTGGCCAACACAAAGGTGCGAATCTAAGACAGTACCTTCAGAAAAAGTTTTATTGGGCTCGTGTTCAAAAGACAGGTTCTTCCTACCTGTTCAACGCAATGAGAAAACACCCGTACCCCGCTGATTGGTCAATTGAACCACTCATGGAAGGTATCGAGACTAAAGAAGAACTTGACCGTTTAGAGACTCTTCTCATCGCTTTGTACGACACTCGTAATCCTGAAGTGGGGTACAACATCTGTCGCGGTGGCGAGGGACGCACAGAGAAGGGCTGGCACCATAAGCCGGAAACTATCAAGAAAATAACAGACGCGAACATGGGTAGGCAGCTATACCCTAGAACCCCTGAAAATGAAGCTATTCGCATAGCTGCATGGCAGAAATATGTGGACGATAAGATTGCCTCCGGTGAGTATCACACGCCTGAAACTCTTGAAAAGTTAAAAGCTGTCAGAGCCCATCAAGATGAAGCTCACCGTCTCGAAGCCTACCGCAGATTTGAATCTGAACACGGTACAGAACGTCGTAAAAGGGCCGCAGCAACCCACACTGGCATGAAACACCAAATGTCCCCTGAAGGTCACCTCGCTATCAGTGAAGCCTTCAAGAGGAGTTCAGCAAAACGGTGGGGTACCCATTCCATCATAGGTCAGACCTTCGAACGTCTCACTGTGGAATCAGAAGCGGGGCGTAACAAGCGGGGTCTCATCCAATGGAATTGTCGTTGCATTTGCGGCGGCACTGCGATAGCAACAACCACGCTCCTTCGTACTAAGCACAAGAAAAGCTGTGGATGTTTGGCAAAAGAACTCGCATTGGCAAATTTACGGGTATTAAACTCTAGGTAGGTGCTCATGAAGATTCGTCTGGAGACTCGCTGCGGATGCACGAAAGAGTTGGAAATTCCCGCACTGGTTCCAACTTTCAATGCACCCCTAGTATTGCAGCCGGTTATTCATGAGCCGGAGCAGAAGGCTACACTGGCTGACATTCATCGTACTTTTGAGTGTACGTGGGTAGAAGAAAACGGTGTGGTGATGGCTCACAACAGCCTTGTGCTTCAGAATCTCCAGAGGCGACCAGCCGACACGGCGACTCTGTGCAATGTCCTCTGCGTCATCAAGGACGGGTATAACCCCTTTGTTTTCAATAATTTACAAACAAAAGAAATATGGGCTCCTTAGACATGAAACAGATTCCTTGCTCAGGACCGGGTTGTAGCAAAGTGTTCACTAACCATGAAACTGACCTACCCCGAGGCGTCAAGTTGATAGAAGTTCCCGACGAGTATCAAGGGAAAGCTTACTGCTCCATTGAGTGCAAGGTTTATGACGACAGTGGAGTTTACGGGATTACGGTGATTGAAGTGAGAGACTAGATGGGAAACCCTGAAAATATCTTGGCAGTCCGTATCGGCCCGACAGAGCAGTTGGGTATGGGCGTTGACACTGGCCTCCGGGCGGTGCTGGCTGTCAATTTTATTCGGGCGGATGTCCAATCTTACACTTGCTATGGTCAGTCTCTGTATATGATTCATTACGACGTGGGGCAACTCACGGTACAGGATTCGTTCGCGTTCTTCTGTCGGCAGTTTTACAATAAGTCTTTCGAGTGGGATCAGCTAAGTGCCCCTCCGCCTAATCCCCTCCTTCAAAACTCTCGCGTTTACCTCATTCCCGTGCCTCAAGCCCCTCCTCCGGTAGCCATAGGTATGATGACCCTCCTCTCTTCGGGTTATGACCCTCTTAAGGGTTTCTGGCTTCAGTTTGAGGGGAGTTTTGACCTCACCTGTCCTCTTTTCAAGGGGTTTACAGGGGTCAACAGGAACATCCCGAATTACCAAATTAGAATCGGCTAGATTAGCCTCGAAATTCCCTCAAAAACACCCCTAAATTCAACTATCGAAGCCATTGTAGGGGGTTCCTATGGCATTGAACTGGCGAGGCGCATGGAGTGCGGGGTTAACGTATCAAGTTAATGATGTGGTGTTTTATCTTACAGCGTCTTACGTCGCTGTGGACATCAACACCAACCATGCTCCGATACAAGCTAACATTGGATCATATTGGGAAACATTTGCGGTTGGGGCACAGGGAGCCCAAGGCTCCCAAGGTATTCAAGGTGCCACAGGCGTTGCGGGGGCTACTGGAGCAACCGGAGCCACAGGCAGCACAGGAGCTACCGGCCAAGGCTTTACATGGCGTAATGCGTGGTCTTCTGTTGTCACTTACAATGCCTATGATTGTGTTTCCTATACAAACGGTAACTCCTACATCTGTATCTCCAGCAGTGTCCTTGACATCATTCCCGGAACGGATGGGTCTAAGTGGAATCTTCTTGCTCAAGGAACCGTTGGAGTAGCGGCATCCCAAACCTACAGCGTAGCAGGGACGGCTCTTCCAGCGGCATCGGGACTAACTGGAGCACGGGCGTTTGTCAGTGATGCTACAGCCAATACGTTTGGCACAGCCTATACGGGCAGTGGAAGTCATACTGTGCCTGTGTGGTGTGACGGTACAACTTGGTACATCGGGTAAGAAGGTAAAAATGTACAACCCCCTTTTAACGAAGAACGCCAAGAATCGCTTCTCATATCCTGACGCCGACTACTGGGAGGCGAAGGTGGGTCCGAAGAGCATGTCTAAGGTCTACCTCGACAAGTATCGTGGTGGTCTATTTGATGGCGGCAAGGATTTCCCTCAGGCTATGCGTGACTATGTGAAAAATACAGTGTTCGCCTCTGTGACGGCCTCCTCTACGATGAATTCCGATGCCGATAAATTTTTGTACGGCATCGCAAAAGCAATCGGCGGTCGGTTGATTTCGAGCACTACGATACCCTCCTACATCGAAACCCCTAACGGGATGCTGATTCACCTCAATGTTGAAGAAGGGGGGTTGGCAACCTTCTGGAATGAACAGACCACCAATGAATCAAATGCATTCCCAATGGATGACCTAGATGCGGCCATCGAAGCGGCTCGGTCGATTTTACCGATTCCCAAATTACCCTCACGGAAGAGGAATTTGATGGATGACCTCTTTAACCCGAAGAAGCCTCGCAAGGCTCCTCTGTTTACTAAAGAGGATAAAACCTTTCTGCATAGTGTTGGTATCAAAGCATCCCTTAAACCTGTATGGGATAGAGCAATCAATGCTGGAATGCTTCAGTTTGCTTCCAATCGTTACACCTTCACTAAGGATGCCAGTGTTGCAATTCGCTCTGGCCTCAAGGACAGCGTTGTACGAGTCAACTGTGCTTTGAACCGGCTCCACATTCCGAAGCGTGCCTCAGCCCATGAGGCTGCGGTGAAGGAGATGGCATGGACAGTGGTCACCAGTAATCGCAAGCTGGATAAAATGGGACGCCTTGCAAAGAAAGCAGCGAATGCTACTCATATCCTCTATGATGCCGGTCCAACAAGCTACACAGTTCGTGTCATGCGAGGGAACAGCACTATTGATGAGTACAACGGAGGCAACTCCCCTTTTGATTCCACGAGTCAATTCAATCGCACAAATGACGACGCTATTGAATACCGGCGACTGCTTGAACTCGCTGAGCAAACCGCCAAAGAGTATGCAGTGGAATATGGTGTGCCTGAAAATATGATTGACCATGATGAAGACCTCATGGCAGAAGAACGTGAGGAAGCTGGCATGGATTTTACGACAGAAGATAAGGATGAACTCCGCTCGATGGGTATTAAGGGATCAAAAGACCGTCAAGCATCAGCTAAGCCAAAATGCCCTCACTGCGGTGCATCCAAGTATGTGCTTATGCCCACCGATTTTGAAACCGCCAAGTGCAGCGAGTGTGGCAAGAATTGGGATCATGGCATTGTTCCGGGCATCAATGACCCTAGTGATAAGACCGCCTCAAGCTCCAAGAAAACATTGAAGCTAACCAGTAAGTTCCTGCAACCTAAAAAGGGTGAATTCACACCTGAAGAAGCCAAGGAATTTCAAGAGCAGAATCAGGGCAGCAAGATAGAACTCAACAAGGGAGCATCATGGGAAGATGGATTGTCTAATGAAGACTGTCCACTGCCAGACCGCGACCGCTGCAACACAACTGACGCTGATACATGCTGCGGCGGCGGTTTTGCTTATGATGACAAACGTAACTGGGTTGGTGTCCCCTGCCCATGCAAGGACTGCCACCCACCCCTGATGGGAACCGACCATCCGCACGCTGAATTTATCAAGAAGAAATTCGAACAGGTGAGCAGCCAGAAAACTGCCAACGTGTACAGGGTTGAGAAGGGCGGAGATGGGGAATGGTACATCCGTGGTCTCAAGGAAGGTGACAGCCCGGACACGTTTATCATGCCCGGTATGAATCACTCTATTCGTAATCCTAAAGGGTTGACTCAAGGGGTTTACGAAGAAATTTATGCTGAACTACAAACCAATGACAATCTCAAAGAAGGGGACATATTTGAAACTCCTGTTGGTCAGTTCATTTGTCAAGGATTTCACGTCCTGCCCCTTGATGATACGGCGAAGGCCGCGCTCAAAGAGGTTGATGAGCAGTACCAGTGTGTTACCTGTGGCTGTGACCAAGGCGACCATCGTGTGACCCATGATGGGGAGTTCACTGATTACATGGAATGCAAGAACCATCCGAATGAATGTAGGGAATTCAAGAAGCAAGTTGGGTAAGAGAGGTTAACGATGGCTTTTACATCTAAGCTCCTTAAGAAAGCGTGGGAAGGTGAGCGGTTCTCCTACTTTGGTATGGAGTTCAACGTCGAAAAAGCGGAGCAAATAATCGCTTCAAACCCCCGTCCCCCACAGAAGGCCCCTAAAACATTTCTTGAGGCGTTCGTTGGCACGCAGGAGCAGGATAAGAAGGAAGAGGAAGAAGGTAGCTTCAGCATGTTCAATGTGGGGTTGAACCGGAACCATGTTCAAGAAGTTGATGAGAACAAGCCGGGAATCATAGCTGCGATTGCTTACAAGCCGACAAAGGGATACCCCGAGACCAAAACTAACTTCATCCTCATTGATGGCAACCATCGAGCGAAGAAGCGTCTTCGGATGGGGTTGGATGACATGGAGGTTTATGTGCTGACGCCTGAAGAAAGCTGGCAGGTCATGGCACCCTACACCTACGCTGGTTTGTTAAAGAACCTTGTCAATCCAAGTCAGAAGCCAGCCAAGCCGCGTACTCCAAAACCAAAATCAGATAAACCCAGCAAGGCTGATGCACGAAGAGCCGACCTGCAAGCTCGTCTTGACTTCATCAATACGAACTACGTTCCCGGTCGTGCTCGTGCAACCATGGAAGCGTATCTCGAAAAGTTCGGGGAGCCAATGTGGAATGATGTCTTCTTTGAAGAGAAGCAATATCTTGAGTCGGAGCTTAAGAAGAAAAAGGGAGCGTTTGTTCACGACCCCAACAACACCAGCCCTCCCATCGTTGAGCATAAGCAGTATTACGCTGTTGAACAAAAAGGAAACCGAGTGTCGGAGGTAGGCACCTATGACCAATGTGTAGATTGGTTGAACGCTCACTCGGGTTTTGTGCGACCGTACAACGATAAAGGTTGGAAGAGAAAAGGCTATTCCATAATCCCTGTCGAAAACGAAATCCCTCCTATTTCTTTCAGCGATGAAGATAGGGCATGGATGGAGGCTATGGGTATTCGGCAAGCTAAGAAAGCATACTGGGATGAAGAGGAAGATGATTATCGAGGCTGTATTGGTGATTACACATTCGCTACAAATTGTGTAAGCTCTGACGGCGAATCCATCATTGACATGGTAGACATAAGCCGGGAAGTGTCTTACAACCTCATTAAGAAGCACTGTAAGGGGTTGCGTCGGTGGGAGGCGGAGCAGGGTTACTTGAAAGATGGCTCCCGAGGGCTCACACTTCGGAATGATTATGCGGTGTCCTTTTATAAGAGCAAGTACCGGGGTCAGGATTGTTACTACGTCAAATGGTCGGGTATTGAGTGGGTTTGGGTGAAGCGATGAAAGCGAGGGTGTAATGAAATTCATAGCCAAATTCTTGACCGCTGCATTCCAAGACCCCTTTCTCAAGAAGGCTCTACCCTTGAACACTGATTTTGATAATTACATTGAGAGGAAGCCACAAAACTTAAAAACAGGGGCTACCAAGACGGCTCTGCCCCAGTCTCATCGTATCAGTCTGCAAGATGCCCAAGACCGCAAGCTGTTCGGTCCCGTATACCATGGCACAACGTCGGCAGGTCGTAAGGCTATCGACACAGGGGGTTTCAAGATATTCGAAGGTGAAGAGGGTTCGGGGGACATTCGCAATGGCTATCGCGGCAACCAAGCTTACAGTCTCAAGCACCCCGGCGTTCCTGCCCTGTTCATCACCTTGGTTATGGTGTATATTTTACGACCAGCCAGAGCGTAGCCAAGATGTTTAATGAGAATTCCACCAAAGGGATGAAGACTTACTATCTCAATGTGTCTAACTGCGAAACTATTAACTTCGCCGTCCCTCACACCATGATGAATTGGTGGATTAAGAATGGCTATGACCCTGAGTTAGCTAAGAAAGACCGGGTAGCTGCAACTAAGAAAATGACTGAGCATTTAAAGTCTCAGTGGGATGCGGTATGGTTCAGGGGTCAGGGACTTCGTAAGTTTCTCGATGGCGACCAAATTTGTGTGTATGACCCGAGTCGAGTCTACGAGATTGACCCCACACTTTCCAAGCCCGGAGACATCGGCTCCAAGGTTCGTCGGAAATCTGATGGAATGAAGGGTGTTATCCGCAGGGTTCGAAACCTTGAGCCTGAACAATCGCGACTCTACCATGGCGGAACGAAACGACTCCTCGAAGTCAAATGGCAGAAGGGGTTGGATTACAACGTTAAAGATTCGGATGTGGACTTCCTAGAATCCCGCGTCCCATACAAGACGGCATCAGGTGGTCTCGTTGCGAAGCTTACCGCTTTCCGCCCTCAGCTTGCCGCCATTGCTCAAAGGATATATGACGAATGGGATGCATCCGATGAGGACTACGGAGATGCTGAGGTTGGCTTCGGTGGCATCTGTCATCTCATTGCGGATGGATGGCAAGACCTACTAATCAACCAAGGATACGCCGCCACCACGTGGACACACTCTGATGTACAACATGTCAGCCTCATGGTGTGGGAATACGAGAACGAAGATGAGAATGGTCAGTCCGAAGTTGTAGATGTGGATTTGAATCCTTACACATATGAGACTGGCGGGGGCTTCGAGTGGAAGAAGATACCAAATGTAACTATCGACCCAAGTGACATCACGTTTTATCGGCAGTTTATGAGCCCGGAGAATCTCGAAGCCTTACAAGAAGGGTATTAGACATGATGGGTATAGGCTGGAGTGTAGCTGTCTTCGTTTGGTTGATGGGCATGTGGCAAACCTACCGCGTCAATCAGGCCATCATTGAAATCGAGTATCGCGAAACCATGAACAACGACCGAACATTTTTCGTCATGGTCTGCCTCTATTCCATGTTGACCATCGTGCTCTGGCCGGTTGTGCAGTTGTTCTCCATGCAGCACGCCTTCTCTCACAGTGGCGAGGGTGAAGAAGAATAGTTGACAAAGTTTTTCGAATACGGGTATTATTTGTACATGGTTGTTTGTCCCGCAAGGGACTGAAGACGTTCTAAACGACATTCGGACGTGGGTCCGACTCCCACCACATCCACCAAGTTTGGTTTCATTGTTTCACCTTGGGTGTGTCACGGTTTCGACGGGTGTTCAGGCGGAAGCGGTCTACAACTCGTTTTAGTATACCTGTTCGTTCTCCGGGGAGCCGGAGAGGGTCAGCGATTCCACGCAATACGGTGGATGGCATGGCCTATACGGGAATGCAACAAAAATAAATGCGGAAACTCCTGCATACGCAATGGCTGCTTAATAACCAGCCCTGCCAAGGTTGACAGTTACCTTGTTCCCAGTCCTGTCTAGGGTGAGGCCGCGAAAGCGGCCTCTGCCGATTAGGAGTCTATGTCTCGCAGAACTCACACAACCAGAACCCGTCTTAATAATTCACACTACCCTTCATTTCAAGTGCATTGGATTGAGGATGAGGACTATGGTGGCTGGACCGGCGTGGCTCAAATCTGGAGTGATGGCAATACTAAAGATGGCGGTGAGCACAAGATCTTCGTAAGCTTTTTTTCGATATCGGAGACTGCGTGTCTTTTCTCCACAATGGAGAGAGTCTCCAAGGTAGTGACACCGAGGTGAAACTGACATGCCGACACGCTATATCAAACCCGAGGGCGACCGTAAGCTTGAGTTCTGGAAGACATATCGCGGCGGTCAGCACAGCGAGTTTGTAAATGTTCCGGCAGATTGGGACGAGAGCGATATTCAGGAAGAACTCGAAGACTGGTGCCGGTTCGAACTTCACAACAGTGAGTTCATGCGGTACGGCTGGAACGACGAAAAAGATTTTGGTAGTAGGAGCTAGAATGAAAATTGAAATCGAACTTGACTTTAACGACCTCATGTTGTTGGGTGCAAATGGAACCATTCAAAAAGGAGATTCGACGGTGACTATCAACCGTCCTGTTCTCCCTGAAATTGAAGGGGGTAAGGTTATTTTCAGACTTGATAACACCGACCCCCGGTCTTCCGAATTCCGCTAGGCTGCATACTGCAACGCTGTCTCAACTATCTCTCGGTTGCACTCTAACCAACCCACGAGTGTGTTGCAGCGGCTGCAAAGCAAGCCCCTCGCACACTCACCACATGACCCCTCTCCTGCACAGCATCTATGGTCGTGGTCTAAGCACAACACCCGGCCCTCTTCGGGCGGTGTGTGGCAGATGGCACACCCTCCGTTTTGCTTTTGCAGTGTGGTTGTGTACCATTCGTACGGAAGGTGGTGCGACCTTTCAAAGTTCTGTTCTCGGCAGCATTGCCTACATGAGCCGCGCTTCCCGGTGTGGAACGCCGATTGTGGAAGAAATGATTTATGCCTCGCACACCAGCGGTTGCCTTTGTTACTTTCACAATCTTCAGCCGACACTCCGTGTTTTGCCAATTTACTCAGTCGAAGTTTAAGTTTGTGGTTTTCGGATTTACTTACTAGAGGCCCTCCGCGCCCTCTGACGATGTTGGAAGTATCAAGACCCAACTCTTCTATGGTTTTCCAGAATGTGCGGTGGTTCCCGGTACCATTGGTTAGTCCAAATTTATGAAGAATTTGACAAACATGAGTGGACTCGGTAATAATCGTTTGTAGTTCAACTGGAGTTACAGATTTCAAAGTAGCATATTTTTGCACGGTAGCCTCAAGGAGGGGCTAAATGTATGACCTAGCTGAATGACCCCTACATCTATGTATTTGTTAGACAAGATTTTCCCAAAGATAATCTTGCCCAACAGATAGTCCAATCCAACCACGCCACTTTCGAGATGGCAAAACGACTCACCGACTACAATGAAACACCTTCGGTTGTCCTCATCGGTATCCCCGACAAGTCATCCCTTGAAGCCGTAGCCGCTAGGCTCACGCGCTATGGTATCGCATTCGAGGCTTTCTACGAGCCCGATTACGACCTTGGCCTCACCGCTATCGCCACATACCCCATCACTAATAAGAAGCAGCGTCGTGCTCTTGGTACGTACAAGCTTTGGTCTCCACAGGAATCAACTCTCCTGTTACAGGAGGCGGCATAATGGCTATTCAATGCTCCATCAAAGGGTGCCCTAACGATAAGGCTTGGGCGATTGTCAGCGACAAAGCTGTCCATCGCATTACCTTCAGCAAGGCGCTTGCCGACCACGCTGTGAAGCTTTCCAGCCTTCCCTATCATGTGGAGCGTGTCTCCATCAGGGAAGGCAGCAAGGAGCTTCAGAAGGGTGAGGTCTCATCCACCGGGCTCTATGCCATCATCGACCGCAGGAAGGGCAAGATACTCCGCGTGGCTCTCCATCAGACTATCGCTGAGATTCTCGCCGCCGACTACAAGAACCGTAAAGTCACGGAAGCTTTCATCATCCGTGAAAGAGAGGAGGTTGCCTGTGCAGCCTAACGAAGTTGTACGCCTTATTGAACCATCAGAGCCCCTCGTAGCCACCGACGAGGATATGGCGAGAAACACTCGTCTTATGGATATAGCCAAAGAAGGCTATGTCATTATCATCAAGAAGCCGAACGACGACAAGCTTTACGGGCCGGTCGAGAACTCATTCAGTCTTGGTGTGGAACCAAACCGTACGTTTCTCTACTGGTCGAGCGTCCGCTGGAACCTTGACGCTTGGACTTGGGCTAACCGGGACTTCGAGAAGGGTAAGCAGAACAACCCCGACTGGGAGTACACCATTTACAAGGCCATGGACGAGAACCTTCCGGTGGTCATCAACTGGAATGTGTGGCTCGATGCCCACATGCCTTCCGACAAGACGTTGAGTGGGGTTAAAAGCACCTACGATTCACGTAATCTCAAGTTCACGTTGAAGGGTGAAGCAGCGGACAAGCAGAAGTTAGCACATGCTCAGTCCATGAGAGTCACGACGTATCCACTGGTCTAAGGAGTTAATGACATGAGTACACAAGTTGAACTTCTTGTTCGTACAGACGCTCTTCGTAAAATTCTTGAAGAAGAGCCCGAGGTCAAACTTAAGCTTCAGAACATGGCTATCGAAAAGATTGCCGAGGAGCTTAAGCGTAAAGCCCAAACCATCTCTCTTGCTCAGTTTGAGTTGGAGATGCAGTCCACCATTCGGAAGTCCATCGCCGAATTCAACAAGAGCATCACCAGCACGTACAAGTTCCCTCCCGAGGCCAAGGCTATCATTGAGTCCCTCGTCAAGGAAGCTGTACAGACGTACTTCAAGGCCGAAGTCACCCGGTGGGAGAAGGCCGTCAATGAGTTCTTCGCCGCCAAGCAAGCCGAATCCGACCGGCTTACCGAGGCGAAGGTATTTGAGGCCATCGAAAAGATGCGTCCCGCCATCAAACAACAGGCTCGTGAGGAGTTCATCGCTACTCTCGAAGCCGTGAAGGGTAAGGCATGAAGAGCAAGGAACTTATAAGGTTGTTACAAGAAGAAGACCCCAGTGGGGAGGTTGAAGTCAGCGTGGGCAACCGTGACATTTTCAGCCTCCACACGGAGCCAAGTTATTGGGATGGTCGAGCCCAATTACTTATCAGAGACTACAGTAAAGACCCGTATTACAACGTAGTGGGAGCCAAGTATACGTCAAGGGGCAGCAAGGTAGTCATCACCGCCATGGGTGTAACTGATGCCATCTTGAACAATCCCGATTTGCCGGTGGACTACTCTGAGGTTGGTAACGAGGACACGGCAAAGCGATACCGTGAAACCGACGACAAAACCCGCGAGGAAATACGCAACATTGAACTCAAGGTGGAGATGGAAGCATTTCACAACTGGGTCAAGAAAAAAATGGATGAGATTCGTCCCGGAGAAGACTGTCGTTTTGAAGCAGACCAGTTTTATCGGCACGCCCCACTAAGCCCGAAAGACCCGGTGAAGGACTTGCCGCCGAAGAAGGGAAGCGACGGATACATGTGGCGTCCAAGCTGGAATGAATGCCGCGAGGCCATGTGGGAGGACACGATTGAAGTGTACTGGGGGCTTGGCGTTGGCATCCGGAAGAAAGTCGAGGGGCAGACGACCGAAGTCTGACGCAGGGGGCTGCGTCAAATCTGCCCCCGTCCCTGCTGTGATACGGTGAAAGGATAGAAGCCCGTATCCAGCATCATTCAAACTGTAGCACAACGAAGAAGGAGTTACAAACATGACGTAGGATATGGAAAACAGCAAAATCCTCGCCGAGGCGGTTCTCAAAGCATTCGTACAACACGACAAAGGGAAACACACCTGTTGCCGCTTTTGTAAGGTGTGGTTGCACTGGGAAGACCATGACAGTGAATGCCCTGTGCTACTCGCTCAAAGCGTCAGCAGGAGCTAAATGGTTGTTCAGGTAGACCTGATACCAGTCTGTGGATATTTCCCGCTGTGCCTCTTGTAGAGTCATGGTGTGGGTGACACATACCTGATGGTGTAGCCAGTTCTCCACAGCGTCCTTCGCGTGGGCTCCGGGCACGCCATCAGCCGGATTGTACGGCTGGATGAACAGGTTTTTAATGTCGTCGGCACCACCTAGTTCAAGAGAATCGATATGGTCAACCTCGCAGGATTCAATTCGCTGCTGGCCGGATGCGGTGGTGCGGCTGGTTGGAGCACAGATACCCTCGTGTGGAGCCACCCCATAGGCACGGTACACTTCCATCTTCATCGCTTCGGTGGTGTGCCTGAACTCTTTGGTGCTGGTGCTGCATACTTCATCCGCAGTGACGCCGGGGCGGAGCATACCGGGAGAGATGTTAGGATTGGGTAGGAGTACCTGTCCATGATGGTAGAACCTACCCGGACCGGGGCCGACATCGTTTATTGTCAGCCTTTGACGTTTTTCAGTCGGGGCGGTTTGAAAGTGCATTTTAAGCAGAGGGTGAAAGAGAAACCAAAGGGTTATCAGAGTTAAGGCTGTGGTGATTAACCATAATTTTAATAGAACCCATAATCTCTTCATGGGTAAAGTATACAGTATTAGGTGAGCATGAACAAAACTTTCATCTCGAAGACTACCCGGCTGTTAACTCAGGTAAAGGAAGCCCACAAGCGGTGGAATAGTCTGGATGTGCGATTAGCCAAGTTGAAGAGGGAGTGTAACCACCGCAACCCGGAGGGGGTACTATGGGTGAAAACCAAGCGGCAAGCAAAGCAGGGGTCTCTCCCGGCACGTACTTACAAGGTTTGTGCAATTTGTGGCGAAGACGTGTTTAACGATTGCTACGGTCGTCCGGTGTCGGTCTGGAACCACCTTGACATCCCGGACTGGCGTAAACAAGAGATAACCAAACTTGTGCTGGAATACAAAAGGTTGACGCCAAAAACCCGCTGCATTCCAATCCCACCAAAAATTAGTAGCCAAAACTGAGGCTGAGTATGTACTATGTACTAAGTGCCCCCGTAGCTCAACTGGTTAGAGTGACGGTCTCTAAAACCGGAGGTTGTGGGTTCGAGTCCCTCCGGGGGCACCAAAGGTGTGAGGGTGGTGATGGTCACGATGAACGAAGACAAAGGGCACTGTAACCATGAGTGAAGTGAAGCGGGAATTTCAAATCGTGATGTATGGCAACCGTGATTGGCAACGGGTGCTTGTCCTCCTCACGGAGGGGGAACTCATCGACTTTCAGCGTCTTCTGTCCAAGCTGGTAGATGATGGCACTATCACCGGCTACAATACCTTTCGTCCCGATGTACCTGCTCAAGGGTATAAAAAGGCTGTGGAGACACTCATCAAGGTTCTTGGTGAGCATAATAGCCCTGATTGGTTGAATGCGGATTTCACTATCCCGCTCGATGTAGAGGAAGGACTGCAATGGAAACCGCTAAATCTATAGGATGGGGAGGTGTGCATCACCCCCTCCCGGTGTTTGGAACTCCGGCTGAAATTGTACAGAGAGTCACCGAACATCTAGCTAGGGCAGGTTCATGCCGTGCATGGTTTGGAAACGACCACGATACGATTGTAGGTGCCAGAATTAACGCTGGTGGCCGACTGGAAATTGAATTGGTGTATGGGTATTGGGTGGAAGCACCTAATCCTCGAATTGAGTTGCTCTGACATGCCAACGATTCAGATAAACGCCGACGAAGTAAAACGCATTAAGTAATGCGCCCGTAGCTCAGTTGGCTAGAGCGGGGGTCTCTAAAGCCCTGTCAGCGTGGGTTCAAGTCCCACCGGGCGCACCATTAAGCGTCGTATTGTGATACACTGTTCATGGCTTCTCTAAGAAGGTAAGGTTATGAATGAGAAAGTAATTCAAATGCTTTCCGATAGAGAACGGGCGGCAAACGAACTGGAGACGCTTTACTGTCCTGTTTGTTTTAAGCCCATGTCACTACATCCGCCACAACAGGCTTTCCGCTGCTTGCATAGCTTGGCGGCGAAAGAGAAACGTAAATTTGAGGAGTCTTTAATCAAATGAATCGCAGAGGGTTTCTTGCACTGACCGGCATGGCCGCACTAAGTACGGCTGTAGTCCCTCCTACTCTGGCGCTTGCAGAGCCAGTCTTATGGCGATTCTATGAATCAAGCTCCTCATTCATCGCAATCCCCCGTTATCGTTATCTCAACATTACATACGCTCATGTGCAGGAACCTGATACATTTCTCATCTCACATTTTAATGAGCGCCCACCTGAGGGGAATGAACCGGCCACGGCACCATGGCTCAGACATCGGATTGTGACCCATCGTCGCCTTAACCCTGTTGATACTTCATGGACATCGCGTTATGAGGTTACCTTACTATCTGAGCGTGAATGTACTATGGTTAAGAGTCTACGCTACAACTTGATCCTCAAGTCCATCGCCAAATATGAGCAGGTGTACGGTTTGCCTCAGGGGGACTTGCTCACTCGGTTCAACAAGTGGGCGGATGCATGAGTGTCACGGACACAGAACGCCTCGACTGGCTGGAAGCTAATGAAGCCCATCTCAGATCACACCGGGAGCTAAACATCAACGGTGGGTGGTGGATTTGATGGTGTGTGGTAAAGCGGGGTAGATCACTCAGCGGCCACCCTCTAGGCAACGTTCGCGATGCGATAGACGCAGCCATTATTAGTAAGATGATGAGGATACCCGAATGAATTGCATTCGTCTTGACGATGGAACTCTCGCCCCGGCAATCCCCGAACCTTTTTGGTACGGCGGAGGATTGTTCAGCCTGTTTCAGTCGCACCCAGCTTGCTATCAGTGCTGTAACCCAAAGACTGGCAAAACACCTATGCATTTGAAGAACCGGGCTGAGTGGGAAGAGCACTACCTTGCTCATCATCTCGCCGAGGACGAACCGGAACTTTATATGCTGTGGAAAAATAATTGAAAGTTTGTGTTTGAAAATCAACTTTCAATGGTATTATGTAGACAGTGGTGGTTAAACACCGCTGAGACCGGGGAGGTAGAGTAAAATCTACGTTCCCGACCATGCCGGGTTAGTGGGCAACTATTATCCCGGCTCCATCGGGGGGTTTGGTGAAATATCTGGGCTCCCCGACCAAAAGGCTAATCCCTAAGACTCGAAGTACCAGAAGTGGGAAACAGGGTTTATAAAGAGCAGGTTTACCTCCGGCCTAAGCATTAAGTTTCTTGAACATGTAACAAAGAAGGAAATCGTACATGCGTCTGACGAGCCAAACACGAATTACTACCACAACGCAAACCAGCGGTGGCGGTATCGTAGTGTCTGGCACGGAATTCGACTAAAACAAGAGTCAAATCCAACTAGACGCAAACGAGCCGCCCAACACCGGGGCGGCTTTAGTGTTTTTGGGGGTAAATCATGGCGAGTTTTGAAGAACATTGTCAGGACTGTTATAGGCTTTTATCTGACCGTTGCGAAAACGTGAACCGTTGGATGGACGATTGTTTCAAGCAGTTCGGTCCCTTGCACCGATTTGCCCGACATCACTGGCGTGGGGTTGATGAAGCGGAGCAGTTGTTTGGGGCTCTCGGTCGTAAGGCGGCGATAGTTCATATCCTGAAGGACTGTGGACAGGTGCCAAAGGCGAGGGAATGGGCAGACGGCCAGAGTGTTGACAGCCTCGGCATGAAGCCCGGTGGGAAGTTTAACGGTCACTGGGAGCCGGAGCAGTTCGATAAGGTCGCCTGTGGTCACGTGGGTTTGGATAACCTGATGCTCAAGGCTCGTTATCAGGCGAGGGCATCGTGAGTATCGAAGACATTATCAGTCAACTCCGGGCTGAAAGAAAAGATGTACGCGGAGATGGATTTGGATACGCGGGGTCGTTAATCTCCGCGTACAAGAAAGCAATCACGGCTCTCGAAGAGTTGCAGGAGAAGTTGAAAGAGACTCCTCCACCAGCAGAGGTTGAGAGTTTGAAAGCGGCTAACCCTGATTGCTTTGGATTCGGCAGTGACAACACCGCCGAGTGTAAATGCCGCAAAGTTTTTGCGCCTTTCGCCTAGCGGCTAGGGCCTCCGACCGATTATCGGATGACCAGAGTTCGAGTCTCTGAGGGCGCACCAAGTTTGGGCTTGCTGTGGTCAGGCACGTAGGGAGAAAACCGGCACTCAGAGTCGGCAAGGTACGCGACCTTGCTTTATGTCTGAGATGGGAAACCGAAAGGTATTGCCCTTCAGGAAGACCTCATGCGTAGAGGCGGTTCAACTCCGCCCAAGTCCATCAAGTGGGTAAGCCCGTATGGCTCAGTGGTAGCGCAGTCGCTTGATAAGCGAAAGGTCGTTGGTTCGATCCCAACTACGGGCACCAAGTAAAATATGCGGCATGTCGTGAGTTTGTAGCTGGTAAGAATGCCGACATGTCGTGGGCTCAGAAGAAAGAGCCGAAGAAAAAGAAACACGCTTTGCCAAGTGGCGAGGCAACACAGGGTTGATTTTCCGTATGACTGAGGGTGGCGTAAACCACACTGTTGTCAGAACTCAAAATGGTTTTTACGGATCATGCGAGTTCGTAGGTTCGACTCCGACTACGGAACGAATTTGAAATGCCACGGTGGCACAGCGGCGACTGCAACGGTTCCGTAAACCGTCACACCAACATCGGGGGTTCGAGTCCCTCCCGTGGCCCCAAGTTATGAAGATGTACATCCTAATTCGCGAGGTGGTACCTGTGGGCAAGGCGGTACTAATCTCTGCACATGCCTCGCTGGCGTGCTACCTGAAGTTTAAGGAACGGCCTGAGATGCAGACATGGGTGAGTAGTCAATTCTTTAAGGTTGTATGTACTGTAACTGACGCAGAATTTGAACGGGCAAAGACCGAGGCTGACAACGTGGTATTGACGGAATCCACGTTGGAAAATGTAGAGGTTGCTGTAGCTTTCTGTCCTCGGGAAGAATATCCGAAGATGTTTAAGTTTTTGCGGTTGTGGAAATAGGGGTGATGGCGACGGTAGTCTAGCTGCCTTTGAAGCAGTGAATGAGGGTTCGACTCCCTCCGCCCCTGCCAAGTTTTATGCACCCCTCGTTCAGTTGGTAGGACGCCTGTTTCGTAATCAGGGGACATCGGTTCGAGCCCGATGGGGTGCTCCAAGTTGTAAGGTGCAAACTAAGTAGCTGATAACTGGTGGGCTCCAATCTCAGTATTAGAGATATGAGCTACAGTAACAACAAAAAAGCAAAGCAGTTAGGGATGCCCAATGGGACAGCGTGCAACCGTTTATTGAAGCTGGTCTTATTGGACTTGCTTCGAAGGTTGAAAACGAATTTCTGCTTTCGATGCAAAACAGAAATCCTCAGTGTGGAGGATTTGAGCCTCGACCACAAAGAACCATGGTTGGACGCCACACCGGATTTGTTTTGGAATTTAGACAACATTGCATTCTCGCATCGCTCCTGCAATATACGTGCGGCCCGAAGAGACCCTGCGAGATTGAGAGAGACTGTAAGACAACGGTGGTTGAATTCTACACCAAAAGGAAAATCGTGGTGCATGGGGTGTAAGGACTTTCTTATACTTGACCAGTTCAACACCAACCGTACTCGGGTATCAGGGGTGCAGAAATACTGCATTAAATGTCGTTGTAATGGAATCGGAAGAAAGAACACTGCACACCTTCGCAAGTATCAACGACCCTCGACGGCTGAATTGGAAGCAATGTTGATGAAAGAAGGCTACCGAGAGTTGGCTCAGAGATTAAAGGTCAGTCACATGACAGTTCTTCAATGGGCGAAGGATGATGGGCTGACCCACATCCGTAGGAAAAAGTTTGCACCTGTCGTCTAGTGGCTTAGGACTCCTCCTTGGTATGGAGGGTACAGGGGTTCGAATCCCCTCAGGTGCTCCAATCTTAACGCCGGGTTAGCTCAGTTGGTAGAGCATCTGCCTTGTAATCAGAAGGTCATCGGTTCAATTCCGATACTCGGCTCCAGTTTAGTTGTTTTGCAGATGTAGCATAGCGGTCAATGCGCCTCCCTTGTAACGAGGACGCCGTCAGTTCGAATCTGACCATCTGCTCCAGTTTGAGGTACGATATGAGAGTTATCAGCATCGCGTTGTACCGATTTGCTCAGGCGCTGTCTTACGTTCTACCTGAGTCGATATGGGAACCAGTGACCTATCCAATCGACCGATTGCGTTGGTGGTTCGAAAAACATGCACCTGTCGTCTAGTGGCTCAGGACTCCTCCTTGGTATGGAGGGTACAGGGGTTCAAATCCCCTCGGGTGCTCCAATTTTATGGTATTGTTCTTCTATGAGTACATTGACGTGGGAAGAACGAAACCAGCGGATTAAAAAGGAACAGCTTACTGAAGAAGAGTTGGGGACTTTAGTAGGCTGTGCTGTAACCGGAGTGCGGAGATTCTGGGGTCATGGAGCAGAGTATGAAATCCGCTTCGATGATGGTCGAACGCTCTACATTACCAAGAGCGACTACACCAACGATGTAGTTTGCATGTTCAAAGAGTTTTAAGCTACGAGTCGTGGCTCCAGTTTCCGTATTAGTGAGTATTAGTGAGTACGAGGTACTGACTAAATGGGTAAGAAAGTTGAAAAGGGGTTGTGTTGGGAGTTGGATGATTCGGAGTGTGATATCAACGCCCCCTCACCGCATTTCACGGATGACAGTAGCGAACGTGAGAACGACTATCTGTACGGGACGTTTCCCGTGCTGATTCCTAAGAGGCCACCTTCAAGGTTGCAACCTCCGAAGGAACCAAAAGAGTAAATCGCGCAATATAAGTGGCGCGATTCAGGTTTTAATTGCGTGATTCGGAATCGCGCCATAACGCCGCTTGTGGCAAGCAAGCCACTTGGGTTCGTCACACGCAGTTTGCCGGTACTCATCCTTTCTGCACTGAGTGTGCAAAGAAGGAAGATGATTTTGGTGAAGAGTCCAGCTATGTGGTTTGGGAGGAGCTTTTACATGAAGTTGCTCAGTAGTTGGTTCTTCTTCGTGCCTCCATTCACGATCCTGCCTCGGTGGAAGTTGGCAGTTATGCGTCAGTGGCTGTGGAGGTATCAGAGGTATACACAGCCGGGAGTTCGTGGATGTCCTATGAATGGGGATGCTTTCGGTTGTATCGGATTTTGGATGAGGAAGCTTGTCAATTTTAGGCCGGAGTAGCTCAGTTGTTAGAGCGCCGTCTTGGTAAGACGGAGGTCACGGGTTAGAACCCCGTCTCTGGCTCCAAATCTTGAAAGGGGATTCCATTGAAGCCTCCTCTTGGTTCAATTCTGAACTAAAGCCATCAATATCACGGCTTACTGTATCCAAATCAGACCCGCTAATTAAAGCAGTATACCAACGGATATGTCTGTACATTAGTTCGGGGTTTAAGAGTGTCCGATGGACGCGCAGTTGTTGAAAAATAACTGGGCTTTGGTGAAAGCACGATTTGTAGCTGAAGGGTTTTGTTAATGGAACAGTATCCGAGTATCGAAGGCAGTTCAAAGGCCCCCCTTGGTGAGGCGGGTCTTGCCTTCTACAAGTATGACGGCTCGAACCTCAGGTGGGAGTGGAACCCCAAGAAGGGGTGGTTCAAGTTTGGCACCCGCACCCAACTGTTCGATAAGTCGGAGCCGTTATTTGGTCAGGCCATTCCCCTTTTTATGCAGATGGGCGATGAGATTGTCCATCGTGTGAAAAGTGTTGAACGACAACCGCAACGCATTACAGCTTACACGGAATTCTTCGGCGAGAGCAGTTTCGCCGGGAGCCATATTCTGGAAGAGCCGAAGCAACTCAAGTTGTTCGATGTGTACTTGTTCAAGAAGGGGTTAATGAAGCCCCGACAGTTTGTGAAGACCTTTGGTGGTTTGCCTTATGTAGCGGAAGTGGTTTACGATGGCAACATCAACCAATCATTTGTTCAGGGGGTCCGGGCTGGAGAGTATCCAGTTTGGGAGGGGGTCGTCTGCAAGGGCGACAACTTCATGTTCAAGGTGAAGACCGATGCCTACTTGAGGAAGCTGCGGCAGGTATACCCGCAGCGATGGAATCAGTTTTGGGAGTGAGCATGGTAAGAAACTGGTGCAATTCAAGGTTCAAGGACAAGACGACAGAGTACCTCATGGACCTGTATGGTCAACCTTCGCGTGGCGAACTTTCAGGGTTTTCTTTCGTCATGCTTCGTGTGGACATCGGGGATGAAGTCTACGCCCGGTTCAATGAGCACATGAATCAAATCGGGATGCATGACTTCATGGTGGACGTGGAAGAGCGTTGGCAGAGACTACGTGCTGAACGACAGAAGCGGATGGAAAAGGGTCGCACTTTAGTCAAGCGACTACACTTTGGAATCCCCGCTGAATGAGTATTAGTCTGCATGGCGATTGAAGTAACAAATGCGGATTTTGAATCGGTGGTTATCCAGTCCACGATTCCAGTCATCGTTGATTTTTGGGCAGGATGGTGCAGCCCATGCAAGCAGTTAGCACCCACAATCGAAGCCCTCGCTGAGAAATACGCCGGTCGCGTGAAGGTTGTCAAGGCAGATGTTGACAAAAACAGCAAGGCGGTTGCAGACTACGGTATCCGCAGTATCCCCACTCTGGTGTGGTTCAAGGGGGATAAGGACGAGGTTATCGCTGTGGGATTCAGGACGCAGGAGCGACTTGAAAGTTTGCTGAACGAACGACTCAAATAGAGGTTTGCAATGAAACTTGATTTGCAATCGGCTTCGCGTAAGCCTGACTTTTGGTGGAAAAATCCTATCCTTGTGATGACCCTCGGTCTGATAGCCATCGTCTTCGGGGTCTTCGTCCACAACCCGGCTGGTGAGCATATTGCCAATATCGGGACATACGTTCTCGCAGCCGGGATTGTGGTTTGGATACTCAGGCTGAGACGTTCATGAAGATGTACATTCTAATCCGGGATGCTGTTCCACCGGGTCTTGCCGTAGTAGCCGCTGCCCATGCGTCATTGGCGTGCTACCTGAGATTTCAAGACCACCCGGACATGAAGAAGTGGTTGGAAGGACCGTTCTACAAGGCGGTCTGCAAGGTCTCTGATGGCGAGTTTGAAAAGGCCAAGGAAGAGCGAGACCATGTGGTGCTCACCGAGTCGGCATGGTTGGTTCAGGAAACAGCGATTGCATTCGTGCCCCGTGAAGAGTATCCGAAGATGTTCAAGTTTCTGAGGTTGTACAAATGAATCGCAGGTCGTTTCTTAAAAGTTTTTTCGTAGTCGCGGGTGTTGCAACGGTCGCACCTGAGATGCTGCTACCTAAGTCAGACTCGATTACCGAGGAGATTGGGTCTCTCTGCTATAACCCCATGACTGTTGGACAGATGGCGGCTGGATTTGCGATGATTCAAAAGCATGATTTCGTACCGTCATACATGTTCGTGCATCCTCGGGTGTACAAGGAATTCGGTGGTGTGTTTGTTCATTGCTCTCGTTACGAGGATTAACCATTCCGGGTTCGTTTTGGGAGCGATAATAGTGGCTGAGTGCGTATTGAATAAAAAGAAGGTTTATGGAGATTATATGGCAAAGGTCATTCAAGTTGAGATTCCAAGAAGTACCATACAAGAGTTGAACGGCGACGGAGCTTTTGCTCACAACCTGTACAACGCCATCCTTGAAGCAGAAGCCACTGGCAAGGTAGTTGAAGTGCCGGTCGGAGAAGCTCGGAAGAGGGCACAAGTAGCTATCGTGGAGGGCTAATGCCTCAAGGTGCGTTCAGAACCGTCTGGTTCATAGAAAAGTGGGCGATTAAAATCCCTCGGTCACCTGAAGGCTTGAAAGCCAATCAACGTGAAGTTGCCAAGTGGCGAAGCATTGGGAACACCATCTTTGACTACCCCGGTGGCAACATTCGATTATGTCCTATTGTGTTCTCCCTTCCATTTGGTTTCGCTGTGGTCATGCGTCGAGCCAAATTGCTACCTCCCAACTACTTCGCCGACTTGAAGACTTTTACCAGAACCCAATTTCTGTTCCACACCGTTCGACAGAACATCATGGACACGGATTACCTAAAGGCAAGCAACTATGGTTTCCTTGACGGTACTTTAGTTGTGTTGGATTATGCTGGTCTTGATGGCACAGAAAATGGAATTATGGTAAAAGTTAAGTACGACACCAAAGATTGGGGTCGGTGGTAGTATTATCACGTGAGGCATCTACATGTACAAACCATACGTTCCGAACGAGAGAGTAGTTGATCGAGCGGTAGAGTTGTGGAAACGGACTCTTCTTCAGGCTCCGACTTTTGACAATGGGGCACACGATCTACCGAACATGTTTGCCAGCGCACTGGCGACAGGTCTGGCAAACAAAAGCAAAGCAACTCCTGAGCAGCTTGAGGCGTTCGGCGAGAAGCTGAAATACTTCCTGATGAATGAGCTTTCCTTGGAGGAGATTAAAGGAGAGCCTGAGCCTGAAAATTGTTATAAGTCCCTCCACAACAGTGTGGGGGTAGATTACCATCCGGACACTGTGTTGAGCGCGGCTGCAAACGCTGCGGGAATCAGCACCAACCTCTTCCCATGGAAGACCAACATGAGCATCAATGTGGATTATGTGGCCTTCGGGGTGGGCTACTGTGCTCCATGGGATTACCACTACCCGTTGAAGAACGGTCGTTGGTTGATTACGCGACTCTCTGGTGAGGACATCAACAAGGTGATTGACTACGTGGAGGGTGAGACCCCAGCGTTCACTGTGGAGGCCCCTCCTTCTCTGGCTCTGGTGGTGGCGGAATGAACTGCCCCGAATGTCAGACAGAGTTGATCGACAATACATGTACGATCTACTGTATGAAATGTGGGTACTACACCGGCCAGACACCTGTCACATGGGCACAGACTCAGGCGAATTTTGCCGCTATTGGTTTAAATGTTCAGAGGTTCAATCCGCTACTCGATTGTTGGGAAGAATAATCCGGGCTCGTTCAATGGTAGGACAACGGACTTTGACTCCGTGAATTGAAGTTCGAATCTTCAGCCCGGAGCCAATAATTGAAAGGTTTTTTGTATGATTACTTGGCCTGAATTTTGGGGTATCATCGGTTGCACTGCAATCATGACAACTGTAACCTACTGGTTGTCGAAAAAATAATTGGTTGCTTTTGATTTTTTGTGGTATTGTATACCTTGAGTCGGCTATTGCAGCCCTTCCTTCTACATCTATTGGACAGAGCTTAGGTCTGCTGCTCTCCGACTCGCAAATTTTGAGTGTTGTTGATTGCACTCATCAAGTAGAACCGGCTATTGCAACCCTTCCTTCTCACTTAATAACCCCCGCAAGGGGATTACCGATAACAGGTTTGCTGCTTTCCGGTTCATAACATAGGTTGGCTATTGGAGCCCTTCCTTCTAAAAATCAGAGCCGCAAGGCTCACTTCGAGAATCAGGTCTCCTGCTTTCCAACCTATACTGAAAGGTAATGTCCATGTCTGTACAGTCCATTGTTTTGCGTCGTTCGAACAAGGTTATACTCCCGGTTCGGAACACCGTGTTTGTAGCCAAGTCCCCTGTGTCTCAGGCCCTTGTTGCTACTTTCAATCTGAACATTCAGTCTCTCGGCTACACCCTATCTGCCGATGCAATCAAGGCTATCTTGAAGTTGGGTGTGACCTCGGCCACTCTTGTGTTTGATGAAGTCCTGTCGAGCCTCAAGGAAATCAAAGGCGTACGCAGTTACAGGCCCATGTACCCGAACTTTCCGAAGCAGGTCATCGAGGCTTTGGATGCAGAACTGTACCTCAACGCGACGATGCACTATTTCAGCTTCTTGCTGGTTGACCTCACGGGTGACTCCAACAAGATTTGGTTGCCGAAGTATGCGAAGGATAAGCGTGAGCCACTTGACGAGAAGATTGAACTGCGTGTGCTCGGCGTGGCCGACAAGGTGGCTGTTGACATCCTGACCGACCGTATCGCTACGAGCAACACATCCCTCTCAGCATCGGACAAGGACGACTTGCGTACACTGCTTACCAGTGGGTATGGGCGGAACATTGACGACATGCTTTCGCGGATTAGCAACAAAGAGAACCTCGCCTTCGTGAGTTCCATCATCTTGTCGTCGGGATCAGCAACTGACATCACTCCATATTTCCGCACGGCCACCGACATCCTACGTTTGGCGACCGCGATGAGTGGTGGTGACGTGTCGCTTAAGGACGACTCCAAGTTCAAGAAGTTCAAAAACTCAGAGCGTCGGTTCTTACTTGGCCTGTTGGAGCCTATCGGTAACAAGGTTGAGGACATGCTCCGCTGGCGCGAGCGTTGGGTGCGTCTTGGTCATCCACTGCATCCGGGTGAGTCTGCTAAGCGGTTTCCGACCACGGCTCGGGCGTTCACCATTCTCCGTAACAATGAACATGTGGACACGTTCCGCACACAGGTGGAGTCCGCTGTTCGCTCCGGACATGTACTTCAGGCTGTGACGCTGTTGACTCAGCATCCGGGTGAGTTCGCTCGTCGGCTCGACCACGTGTTACGTCAAGCCCCCAACGCTCACACCCAGCTTCGTGTTGTTGATGCTTTTTTGTCAGTGGCTCACGAGGTCTCAACCCCGGTTCTGTTGCAGGTACTCGCTCACTTTGAGCATCGTGATGAAACTGACCTGCGTGTTGTGTTCCCGAAGGGGAACGTGGCGAAGGTTATGTCTCTGGATAAGCCCTTGGCGAAGCTGCCAAAGATAATCACTAATGCTGTCTCTGTTGGTATCGAGTCAGTCCTGTTGTCTCGTTTCTCAGCATTGCCGGATATGGGTAAAGTATATCTCGACCCGGCATTGCAGGATGTTCTCTTACCGTTCTCGCAGCGTTCGGCCAACAAGGCTCTCCGCACCTTGGTGCGTGGCTCCAAGTTGTCCTTCGGTGACGAGAAAAACACCATTCGTTTCTTCATCTGGTGGAAAGACGAAGATAAGTCCGATAATAGCTTCGACAACGGACGGGTTGACCTTGACCTCTCGGCGTGTGCCTATGATGAGAATTGGGTGAGCATGGGAGCGGTGACGTATTACAACATGCGTGAGCAGTACGCAGTTCACAGCGGTGATATCACTTCGGCACCGAAAGGCGCGAGTGAGTTCATCGACGTGGATATTGCGGGGGCTGTTAAGGCTGGTGCGCGTTACATCGTTCAGACGGTTCACAGCTTCACCGGCCAGAAGTTCTCTGACGTGCCGGAGGCTCTCGCTGGATTCATGCTTCGTGATAAGCCCCAGTCTGGTGAGGTATACGACCCTCGTACTGTTGTTGACCGGGCGGATGTGACGACCGAGGCCACCTCTGTTGTGCCGATGATTATCGACATCGTTGACCGCAAGGTTATTTGGGTTGATGCAGCGATGACAACTGGAGGTAGCCGTGGTTACCGTTATTTCTCTCGTGGCAACAACGTAGCTTCAACCCGTGGTACAATTGAATTGTTGGGTAAGGCGTTCACCAACATTCACAAGCCGACTCTGTACAGGTTGTTAAGTCTCCACGCAGCCGTGCGTGGTGAAGTAGTAGCTACCAAGGAAGAGGCGGATGTGGTGTTTTCGGTGGAAGCCGGTACTCCTTTTGAACTCGACCGCATCGCTTCCGAGTTCATGGCAGACGCCGTAAAGGAATCTGCTGTGAAGCGGGAGGCGGTGGCAGTCTAAAGTTTCTTGACTATCACCCTCTAATTAGAGGGGCTATTGAAGCCCTTCCTACTAAGGGCGATAGTCATGGTATTTTACACGGTATACAGAACTCAGAACATCACAAACGGCAGGTATTACTTCGGCGTCCACAAGACTAGGAACCCGTATGATGGGTACCTTGGGTCGGGAAAAGTGCTCCGGACTGCGGTTAAAAAGTATGGTGAATCCTCGTTCATCAAGAACATATGTTTTGTCTTCGACAACCCTGAAGACGCTTTCTCCAAAGAGTTTGAATTGATTGAATCGTATCGCGAAGACCCGTTGTGCTATAACCTGAGACAAGGGGGTAGCGGGGGTTTCGACTACATCAATCAGGCGGGGCTATCACCGGGATTTAACTACATAAATGCCAACGGACTGGCTGCTGACAACAGGTTAAACCCTAAGCGAATTGAAGCGGTCAGGGCATGTTTGGTGGCACACCCGCGCTCTCACCCTTGTTCAGAAGAAACAAAACTCAAGTTACGGAAGGCTTTGGAAGGTCGGATATTGGGTGAACGTACCCAAGAGACCAGAGAGAAGATACGAGCCGCAAACAAAGGCAAGGTTCTATCTGAGGAGACTAAAGAAAAAATACGACAATCTCGATTAAATCGTGGTATTATTAGACATTGCGCGGCTATTGGAGCCCTTCCTTCTAAAAATTGACCGATAATCAAACTAAAAGGTCTCCTGCTCTCCGCCAATACCATCGAAACCCCCAAGTAAACTTGGGGGTTTTAACAAAACCTTGTATTAGCTATTGAGGGCCTCATGCTTCTTCCTAGCCAGAACAGTTCTGAAACAGTTCGCTTCTATGTGAAGTCGAGCAATGGTGTGTATCTGGAGTCAAAGATATTCGTTAATCAAGAAGATGCTGAGTTAGAAATGAAAAAGGAATTCTGGCAGGGCAGGGAACCTTGCGTTGTGCGGATTACCACCCTTGAAGAAGTTGTTTTACATGGAGAATAAATGTATCGAACCAAACAAGGACTATGATTGTGCTTGTGCCATAATGTGGCCTGACGATGAACTCGCCAGCCATTGCCGGTGCGTATGTCATACTCGGATTGAGGAGGATGCTTGGATCACCCAGAAGGCGGCAGAAGAGGATGGAGCATTTATCGCAGCGGGGCATATCGGCTTTTCCGCGATGTTTGCTCAGATGAAATCCCGCTGTTCTCAAGTCCAACTCCCTTTGAAGCGTAGCAGTGAGCCTTGGTGGTTCATGCTCGTCGCAGCCGCAATCTCGTTTGGGATAACGATAGGGTTTTTGTTACTGGCGTTGGGTGTTATTTACTTCGCTGCGAGGCCACACTAATGCCACTAAAAGACAAGCAAGAAGTTCTTGAAGGCATCGCCTTCGGTCTTAACAAAGATGATTCATTTATTATGGGGTCATACATTACCTTCCGTAGGGAGTGGGCACAGGAAGTCGGCAAAGTTACCAAGATTTGGGTTGTGAACGAGGGGAAACTCCTTCACGGAACTATACTTGGTCAAGTAAGGTGGTTCCCCCGTTGGCGTAAGTATGGGTTATTCACCGAGGGCGGCATGGTGTTCGAGGAGACCTGCCTTCGAGAAATTGGCTACTTCTGTGAAACGGCTACAAAGATTCATAAGGCAGCTTTAAAAGAGAGAAAAGCAGCATCAGCATAGAAGGTGCTATGGAAATTGATGATCGTAAGTTCGCTGCATTCATTCGGTATTATGGCCGGAAAGCGTTTGAAGAGGGTGATGAGGATGCGTATATTCGCTATCCCTTTGAAGGCATGGGTACAGACTCCAAAGACTATTCGAGTTCTTCCTGCGGACACTTTGCAAGTGGATGGTGTTGAAAGTCCCACTGTGGTTTTTATAGCGTTTGTTGATAAGACTGAAGCTGAGACATAGTATTAGTCTACATGCAACTGAATGAAGAACAGATAGCCGCAGTAGAACACCCACTCGGGCAACCAGCTTGTCTCATCGCCGGAGCCGGATCAGGCAAGACTCGCGTTCTTACCGAAAGAGTAAAATGGCTTATCGCTCAAGGGATTCCACCTAGAAAGATAGCGGCGATAACCTTTACTAATAAGGCCGCAAACGAATTATTAGACCGGCTTCAACTTGATGGTGCCTCCTTCGATGTCCCCAAAGTATCCACCATTCACTCTATTGCCCTCTCAGCGATACGCCGTGACCCGGTTGGTTTTGGTCTCCAGCAAAAGGTGACACCGCTGGACGATTATGACCAGAGTCAGATGATTCGCCGGATTGTAGAACGGACGGTTGATGTTAAGGAAAAAGGTATCAGCCTTGGTTCTTATGTGTATGGTTTCCTTGATAAGGTGGGCTATCACCGCGCTCGGGGTCTCGGGTTTTGTGTGGACTACACCGATGAGGTTCACGAGCAAGCGTTGGTTGCCCACGCAGGGCACCACGCTCTTGAGCCGTTTGATTTGCAGATTTGGAAGCTGTACGAAGCTGAAAAACAATCTTGTGGTTCGATAGATTTTGACGACATGCTTTGCCTGTTTAACCGTCGCTGTGAGCAAGACTCAGCATGGAGAGCCCAACTACAGAAGGCATTTGATGTTGTGCTGGTTGATGAGGCACAGGACTTGTCTGTTCCGCAGTGGGGGGTAGTTAACGGGCTTCTCGCTCCGGCTAATCCAAACCTAATGACGGTGGGAGATTTGAGCCAGTGCCAACCTCCGGGAACTAAGGTTAAGGTCACTACCTCCCTTTCAAGGGGTAGCGTCAAATCAAGGTTCGAATTGCGTAACATCGAAGATTTGCGCGACGGTGACTTAGTTCCTACTTGGCACAAGCGTGACCAAATATCCTATCATTCAGGGCGGAAAATAAAAGTAGCCCACCGCCCCTATTCAGGGGCATTACTTAAAATCACCACTGAAACCAGTTCGACTGAATGCACCCCCAATCACTGGAATTGGGTGAGATTCAATAAAAACACAACAGGAAAATACATGGTGTATCTCATGTATCGTTCTGATTTGGGGTTTAGAGTGGGTCTTAGCATTTTTAAGCGCAGTACAGGGAAGGGCACTACAGGTAGTTATGGGCTCTCCTCTAGGTTCACTCAAGAAAAGGCTGATAAGGCTTGGATTTTGGGCGTCTATGACACTCGACAGGAAGCGGAAGCATGGGAAGAAATCATCTCACTAAAATATGGCATCCCTGAGTCCCTTTTTGAAGCTACAGTGTGCTGGCACAAAACTGATGAGCTAATTAGGCTAATCTTCTCTCACGCTAACCCTGAAGGGGGTCAGCGTTGCTTATCAGACCACGGTCTTATTTTTGAACAACCGATTCTGTCTCCACGTGCAGACGGGTTTATAGGTAGAAGTTGGCGTGGGTACTTCAAAACAGCAGCGGCTAACATCCTGCCGGGATTGATGGACATCCCAATTGAGGGACGGAACAAAAGCGTACCTATTATTGCTTGTCCATCTAGGCACTATGAGGGGTTAGTCTACTCCCTAGATGTTGAAGAAGAGCACACGTATATAGCTGATGGGTTAGTCGTAGGGAACTCCATCATGGGATTCAATGGGTCTGCACCACACCTTCTCAAGGAGTTTTCAGAGGGGTGGAGAGGGCACACACCCATACTGTATCGTATCGCACGCAACCATCGCAGCCTTCCGCGCATCGTATATCTCGCTAACCACATTCAGTCAAAGATGACTGACACCATTCCACTCAAGATGCAAGTCTTCCGTGGTGACTCGGATAACAAGGGCACCATCGAACTAACTCGTGCTTCGATGCCCCTTGACATCGCACTGATTATCGCCGGAGAGATTTCCAAAGATAACCAGCGTAAGAAGGATCAGATTCCATATAAAGAGAACTGCATCCTTGTTCGCAGTGCCCGTCAGATACCTGACCTTGAGAGCGCACTGGTGCGTCATCGCGTCCCCTATCAGATACGCGGGGGTCGCGGACTTCTTCAAACAGAAGAGATTCGTGATGTGCTTTCATACTTGAGGCTTGCCACCAACCCCAAAGATTTTACTGCTCTCGCTCGTGCAGTCACCGTACCCAAGACAGGTGCTGGTGATGTGACGTTGGAAAAGATTCGCAAGACGGCCAATGATAAGTTCGGCGGTGACTTGATTAAGGGCTGCACCTCTGTTGACAAGTTGTCAACGTTTGTAATGGCGTTGGAACGGTTTCAGAAGTTCGGTGACTATCCGGTTCAGGCTCTTGACCAAATCATTGACTACATGAACTATAAGAGCTATGTTTCCAACAAGTACAAGAAGGAACCCGACAAGATAAAAACCAAACTGGAAAACATCGACCGCTTCAGGGAGCTTGTACGTGGTCTTTCCGAAGATCATAAGATGTCCACTGAAGACCTTGTATTCCAACTTACTATCGACCGGGCACGTGAGGATGACAAGGATGGTATGGTCACGGTGTCCACTATCCACTCGGCAAAGGGGCTGGAGTGGCGGAGGGTTTATGTGACGAATGTAGTTGAAGGTAGTTTACCTCATCGGTTTTCAATGGGGAGTGAGGCCGAAATTGAGGAGGAGCGCAGACTTTGGTACGTGGCCGTGACTCGCGCTAAAGACGCCCTCACCATTTGTGTACACTCCATGGAGCAGAACGAGAGCAACACTCGGAGAGTAACACCCAGTCGGTTCTTGTCAGAGATTGGAGTCATCAATGAGTGATTGGGTTCCTCTAAAAGAGCGTAAACCAAACCATGACCAAGTTGTGCTGGTCTGGTGGCCTAATGCCCCCGACGAACACCAGTGCTTCAAGGCTCGATTTTGTCGTCATGACAAGCGCAGAAAGGGTTATTTTGATTGCTCTGAATTCGAGGATGTCTACTGGACGCTGGCGAACGAAGAGGCCACCCATTGGATGCCGTTACCCCAAGGTCCAAAAAAAAATTAGGGGGAAAAGTATCCAGAGTTAGACTGGTTCAGGTATACTACGTACATGAGCTACTTCGAGATGGACGAGAACCTCACATCCGAACAACTTCAGGCTATGCGTAAGTGGGCGAACCTTTATGGTCGCACATGGAAGTCGAAACTCCGCGATGCTTGGATGACCGGCGACTATGCTGGTTTCGAGGGTAGCAATTTTCTTCAGCAGCTTCGCAACGCCTACGGCCCCTCTTGGCTCATACACTTCAATCTTTCAGTAGTGGAACGGATGCATCTTCCTTCGGCGCGGTTAGTGAGGGATTCCTATGCCTGAGTTTTTAATCGTTGACATGCACACCCATATCGACCCCCATGAAGAGTTGGAAGCAATGGTCGGCCACGACATGAAAATCATCCCCATTACATTGGGGTTGGAAGAGGAAGATTGATGCAAAAACCCAGTTATGGTGTACTCGTCGCCCGGTGCCAAGTGCATGAATTGCATGAAGGGCATCTCTGGTTGTTCAACGAAGTCAAGGCACGTAACTCGCGTGTCATTATTTTCCTTGGCGTCAAACCAATCGGAGCCACTTACAAGAACCCTCTTGACTTCGAGACCCGCAGGGCGATGATTCAAGCAATTCCCGCCTACAAGGATTTCAATATCCTTCCACTTCCCGACATGCCGACCGATGAAGCGTGGTCGAAGGTTCTGGATGGTCGCATCCGTGAACTTTGTGATTATGGCGAAGTGACGCTATACGGCTCTCGTGATTCTTTCACAAAGCACTACACCGGCTCGTTTACGCCCGTTGAACTGACCATGCCACACGACCTTCGCAGCATCAATGGTACGGAGATTCGGGCTGGCCTCACTAATCAAATCATTGCCTCCGCCGACTTCCGGGCCGGGGTCATTCATGCCATCACCAATCTCCGTCCGCAGGTCAAGGCGACCGTGGACATCGTGATTACCACCGAGACCCTGCTATCGTGGTCGCATCCCGGCCCTGACGCCGCTAGGTTGACGCGGTTCTTTCTCCTCGGCCAGAAGCCCGGTGAAACGTGCTGGCGCTTCATCGGGGGTTTCTCAGAGCCCACCACACCTTCCTACGAATTCGATGCGGCTCGTGAAGCCATGGAAGAGACCGGCTTGCCGATTGAAGACCTGAAGTATATTGGCTCAACTCTGGTTCCGGACTGGCGTTGGGCAGGGGAGCCCGACCAAATCAAGACGCTCGTTTTTGTTGGAACGTCCATGACCATGGGGGGTAAGGCCAACGACGACATCGCCAAGGTGAAGTGGGTTAAGGCCAGCGAACTCTCCGAGTCGTTGTTCAGTGATGTTCACAAACCCATTTGGCACATCGTCAAAAAGCACTTCAATCTGTAAAGGGGGCAACATATGGCACTTTCGAAATTGTCGCAAGAGTTTGATGGTAGGGGAGACCTGTACAAATACTCCCACTGGCGGATGTACCCACCGGGCGCTCGACGCCTTGAATCGTACCTCGAATGCCGCATCGGTGCGAAGTATCACAAGACCGTGCCCTTTGGTCTCCAGTACATCTTGGAGGAATACTTCACCGGCAAGCGCCTTTCGAAGGATGGCATTCTTCGTCGCCAGTGGAAGATTGACCAAATGATGGGACCGGGAACCTTCAACATCAAGGGTTGGCTGGATATGCTCGAAGCACACGATGGCGCTCTACCCATTCGCATCAAAGCGATTCCTGAGGGCACCGTATTGGACAACTCCAACGCTCTGCTGGTGCTCGAAAGCGTTGACGACCGTTTCATCTGGTTCAACAACTTCGCTGAAACTGCCATTATGCAGTCGTGGTATCCCACCACCGTCGCCTCGGCTCAGTTCGCCAAGCGACAGATGTTCCTCGAATTCCTGTACAAGACAGGCGACCCCGGTCTCATCGACTACAAGTGGGTGGACTTTGGCTATCGTGGTGTGTCTTCGCAGGAGTCAGCGGCTCTTGGTGGTGCGGCTCACTTGCTCAGCTTCAAATCGAGCGACACGATGATTGCAGACGACTTCGTGGAAGCCTACTACCCCGATTTAACCGGCGCTCCACACACGGTGAAGATGGGCAGCGTTCCAGCCTCGGAGCACTCCACGACAACCTCGTGGGGCAAGGAAAACGAGCCTCGTGCTATCGGCAACATTCTGGAAGCGTACCCCACAGGTATTGTCTCCATTGTTGGCGACTCGTACGACTACGAGAACTTTGTTCGCGCCATCATCGGTGGTAAGTATCGCGACAGCATCCTTCGCCGTGAAGGTGTGGTTGTGGTTCGCCCAGACTCTGGTGACCCGGCCACGATGGTCCTTCGCTCCTGCCAGTGGTTGGAAGAAAATTTTGGTGCCGATTACAACGACAAGGGCTACAAAGTTCTCAACAAGCACGTTCGTGTCATTCAAGGTGATGGCATTGACTACGACTCCGCTTACGAGATTCTTGCCACACTGGAGCGTTCCAAATACTCGCTGGACAACCTTACCCTCGGTGAGGGTGGCGGAGCACTCCAGAAGGTCAACCGTGACACACAGCGCACTGCTCTGAAAGCGTCGGCCATCGACATTGAAGGGGTGTGGCACGATGTGTTCAAAGACCCCAAGACCGACCCCGGCAAGGCATCGAAGGCCGGTCACCTCGCGGTAGTCTGTGTGAATGGGGTATACCGCACCATCCCCAAGCAGGAAGGTATCACCTACCCGCAGGATTGCTTGGTTCCTGTGTTCGATACTGGAAAGATTCTGAAGCGTTATGGCTTCGATGAAGTTCGGACTCGGGTTGTGGCAAACGACGGAACGGCGGAAGACTTTTAACTATGAGATTTCAATTGCACAGAAACCCGCAGCTTAGTTTTACACGGTTACCGGACACTACGGTGCTCCGTGCTCTCGGTGTAAATCGCATTTTAAGTGTCGGGTTTCTGACAATTGGATGGTGGTGGAAAGTATGACTTGGAGTTGGAGTGAAGCAGGCGAAATGACGGAAGAGATAAAAGCAAAGATCGATAGCCTAGATCGCTATGAGATGTGCCGCATATGGCGTTATGCTGCCAGTGGGCACTCTTTATTACAAGGCGAAGCGGGAGACTACTTCAAGACGCGGCTGTATGATCTAGGGGGCTTTAGTCCTGAAATTAGCAAATCACTTGGATGGGATCACCAAAGATATGTATGATGATGTGTGGGTGGAGATGACGGCATCCCCTGATATAGGCTTTTTGGGTTGGATTCATTTCCGCAATGAAAGCATCCCCACTCTCTTGAAAAGAGTCAAGGAGTATCGCAATGGATAACAAGAGGGCGGAAGTAGCTCGGCTTCTTAATGACCTCAAAGAGGCCAAAGGTAACCAAGAGAAACTCATGGCCGCATCGGCTCTCCTCGCTGACTTGGGGCTCATTCCCAACACCCCGCAGATGAAACTCAGGTGGATGAATCAATAGGGACTTACGTAGTTAACTCGGCAAATCAAGAGATGATAGAACTAGATAAAGGTGAGGTGTTCAGATGAGTATGAGATGGATCGATGGCGAAGGAATGACAACACAAAACATCGAAATCGAAACGGATGTTGTGGACACGACGGATTGTCCTAAATGTGGCAGTGTTGCTGGTGAGGGTTGCGGTTTCTGGAATCGCGCAATGAATGTGACGTGGGTTAGACCGCACAGTGTCCGCGTCGAACTGTATTTGCAATCAAACCCTTCGATGACTCAGTATTAAGTAGCATGAGCCAAGAGCTACTCAAGGGTACAGTATACTGGCGTGAAATTAGAAGCAGCCTATTCGTACACAATGAAAAATGGGATGAAACTGTCAAGCGGCTCCCTGAGCTATTGAATTCAGGGATCGTCTATAAGTCCCTCCAAACTGTTGACCAACTCCTTGCCTCCGGGTTGCATGGTGTAGGTACAATTGGAAACAAGAAGATTGAAGTCACCCCGGACAAATACATACTCCTCGACACCGCTCCTCTTTTTGAAGGAGTTTACACCACAGAGAATTTGTTCCTTCAGTGGATGTATCAGTTTTGCATCATTGAAACCCTCGCTTCTCACCTTAATGCCACCCCGCTGCCGGAGTGGAACCCTACTTTCATAACTCTGTTTGAAGACAAGCTGCATGTGATGACCTACATCGCGGCACTTATTCTTCTGTATGAAGAGGGTCAGTTTAAAGCTGTAGTAACCGATGATAATTTTCAATCCACCAAGATTCACGTGCGAAACAAGGTGCAGGAGTTGACCAGTACCATATACTCCAAATGTGCTGAGTATGGTGAAAGTTTCCGTCGTCATGGTGTGCAAGGTACTTTGCCTCGGCTGTGGGACAAGATAGCCCGATATGCCCAACTCTCGGCACTGGGTCGGGATGCAAAATATGAACCCAAGTTGGACTCGGCCAGAGATTTACTTGGGTATTGTATTATTGCATGGAGTTTAATCCATGAATTGGATGAGGATAATACATGAGCTATACGCCAATCAATTCAAAAGCCCCCTCGGTTGCAACACTTCGCAAGCTGTTTAAGGCCAACCCTGAGTTGGCTCCCATGGCTCCTTATATTGGGGGTGGGCTCAAGGCAGTGAACTATGCCTTCAATGTTCTTGACGCAGCCAAGACAGTTGCGGCTCCTCGCGGTATTGAAATCGCAGCTATTGAAATTCATGCCAAGAATGAAACCAGCAAGAAAGCCGTAGGCGAAATCGCGGTCGCTAATTTTATCCTAGATGCTCTTAAGCAGAAACTTGGTTTGTCATGAAGACACACTGCAAGCTACTCGATGACATGGGGCTTGTATTTATCGGCAACGGTGCAATGGGCTATGGGATGGAACATGGTGCCCTGCGATGGGCTCCTGATTGGGTTAAACGGGCCATCTGTAGGGTATGGAATAAGGTGCATTGCGCCTACGCTGGTCATGACCAATTTGGATATGAGGCATATACCAGCCACGTTATATTCGGTGCTCCGGTATGCATTAACTGTTGTTCCAAGCTGAAGATTGACGGGCGGCACCCCACTCCAGAAGAGATTACAGTTCACAATGAATTGTGCAGGAAGAACATGGAAGAATCAGAAGCTAAGTGGCGTCTGGAACACCCGGAGGATGCGGCTGAACATGACCGGCTGATGGCTGAGATGGATGCCAATATAGAAACATGGCTGGCAGAAGCCGACGACTAAGTGAAAAAATTCCTTCTTTTCAAGAATTACGCTACCGGGTTCTTAGAAGAGGGGAATACTTCGCATGGTTACACTTACACAGGGAAAAACTTTAGGCTCAGGCGACCTGAACTTTTTAGTTAGGGACATTAGCGGAGCCCTTATAGACCCAGCCCTGATTACTTACAGCATATTTCAGGTATCATCTCAAATTCCTGTCAAGGTTCGTGGGGCGTATGAGTACGACACTCTACAGCCTCAGAACCTCCTACAGCCTACGTACACACCTCAGAACGCTGTCTTGGTGGGTCAGCCCCGAATGGTGCCCTCCAGAGCCTCTCAGGGGGCTTATTGGGTCAATATTACCATCCCTACGATGTGGAATGGTGTGTATCGGCTGGTTTGGTATCTAACTCAATATAAGGATCAGCCAGAGAATCAGGCATTTGAAGACTTTGTCGTCCAAAACGTGGACCCGGCATCGAACTCTTTTGAAGCCCCTTCTTCCATTATTGCCCAAGCTCCCATCACGACAAACAAATACGCCCCGGCCATTATGTACGTTCGGGAACTCATCTCCGATGAAAACCCCGACCGCAATTACCACTTTCGTCCGCCGACGCCGGGTAAGGTCGTCGCCGGGTACACTACTCGCGTGGGGTACATCTGGCTTGATTCCACTATTCTTCGAATGCTTGACATTTCCATTTCTAAACTGAATACGTGGAACATCAAAAACTACTGGAATTGGACACTCGATACTATTCCAATTGACTGGGGTCGGTGTGCGGCTATTGGGGCAGCATCATCTTGCTTACTCAAGGAAGGCGCACGTTGGGCTGCTGACGAGTTCAGCTACAGTCTGAACGGCGTGTCTCTCGACATCAACAAGGCCAACTTGTATCAATCCCTTGGACAGACATATCAACAGGAGTTTAATGAGTGGGCTCCTCTCATCACGGCTAACAGACCGTTCAGTGCGGGTCTCAGACAACAGAGATGGTTGCTAGGCGCTTTAGCTTGGTTAGCTATTCTTATCCCTCCTTTAGTTTCTGCGTTTGTCAGCAGTAGTGGTTGCTAGACTTCAAAACGAAAATTTTCACCTTTATTTAGGTGTGAAGAATTATGATTCAACAGCTTCTTGTAATGAACAGTTCGTATATTGGCTCCCGTGACCTTTGGTGGATGGATGATGAGAAAGCCACGAAAGGTTACAACATCTATCGAGCTTTTGACTACCCGGTGAACTGGGTGAAGCTGAACGCTGCCCCATGGTCAGGTCATTTCTACCGCGACCAAGTGACTCTACAGCAGGTCACCTACACTGTGCAGGATTCTGATTGGCGGGATAAAGGCACGTTGGGTAAATGGGTGTTTCAGATTCCTGACATCCCCTACGCCGACGTGGATAAAGGCCGTCCGTATGTCTCTAACAACCCTCAGGATGTTCAGGTGATTTTGGATGGGACGACCATCGTCACTCCGGTGCAAGTGCAAGGGCTCGACCGAACCGTCTGGCTTCAGGCCGACAATGAACTCAAGCCGGGAGGTTACGTCTCAGACTTGGCTCCGGTGAGCACAGACGTTGTCTGGCGGACAGATTATTCAGGAATTCAAACCTTCCAAGTTGTCTACAACAAGCTGGCTAATTATGTGGACATTTACAGCGGAATGGTTCGTACGTTTTACACCATAGTTCCGGTAGGTGCCACTGGGGAGCTTCATAAACCCGGAATCCCCGGCTCCAAGGTGGTCAACAGTCAAGAGGTTGATGAAATAACGTGGGAGTATGCGGAGATGGTACGCCGCAACGAGTGGTTATTCGAGCAGGTTGGTGAGCCAGCGTATGTGATGTTCCGCAAAACTCGCGGTGAGTTGTGTGGTTGCCGTGGTCCCGAGACTGGCTTGGGAGCAGCCCGGACAGGATGCCCGATTTGTTTTGAGGTCGGTATTGTTGGCGGCTACTACGGGCCGTATGACCTTCTTTATGTTCCACCAGATTCCGCTATCACTCGTGAGCTAGATGAGGGCGGCGGTATCAAAGCGACTCGTGATAGCAAAAGCTATTTGACTCGAACTCCTATTATTCAGGATGGTGATCTTATCATTCGTCGCACGGGCGACCGGATGGTGGTGCATAGTGTCACGTATAAGTCCCCTCGTGGCATCCTCTTGCAGCAGGATTTTAACACTGAATTGCTGAAATGGGGCGACACCCGATACCTTATCCCTCTCAATACAGGCTTACCTACTTTGTACGACCCTGTTGTGAATAGAAATCCATTCCAAGGTCTTGACCCTAATAACCTTAATGGAAACGGGGAACCCCTTTATGACGCCCGTGTTCAGCCGGGTAAACCTGTATGGGAGAATCAGGCCGAGATTCCAATTGGTCGGACGGTAACGTTCGGACGTATAATGTCGTGACCCCTAGAATTTCTCAACTATGACTCCCTACTACAGGAAGTATCCCAGCACGGCGTTTGTCGATTTCCACTCCGACAAAGCTAAGAAGTATGAATACGGCCCCTGTATCAGTCACACCTTGGGATTTAGAGCTTGTGGAAAATGAAGGAACAAAACCTATGACCGCTACCGCTTCGATGATTGAAAATTTGGCTAAGACTGCACGCATCCTGTGTGAAGACGAAGAAGTAAACTCTGACTCTACACTTCAAGCGATTGTTGGCGACCCGTCAGACTCTCGTTCTTCCACGTTTGTCCAGTTCAAGCCGAATCCCGGCACTATGCAACTCCCCAACCCGCTATCTCCGATTGAAGGGGATGAGATTTTCTTTGCGTATATGATTCCCGGCTCCCGCTTTCAATCTCATGATGGTTCCGAGTGGATGATTCAGAACTATGTTAACCCAGATGAGATTGAGATTTACAATGTATGGTACCCATCGGTTCAACCCATTGTATCTCTCAATGACGTTCGCCGTTCCATTCATCAGTGGACTAGCCCGATAACACAGACGGTACCGCCTCCACCTCCGGGTGTCGATTACGGTGCTCTGCCTGTCAAGATTGTTGACGGGCCTGAGCGTTATGGTGCTGGCGACCAGATTACCGACTATCAGAAAAATGACGGTGGCGGTGGCTGGTAAATGGGTGCCTTGGGCAAAAAACTCCGCACAATAGAAGGCGGCATTCTCGCTTTTTGTTGCCCCGGTTGTGAGGAGTGCCATGGTGTAAGTGTAAGCGGGGATCACCCTGTATGGGGGTGGAATGGGAGCGTGGATGCTCCTACTTTCACCCCCAGTATTTTGGTGCGTTCGGGACATTATGCTCCGAATGGTGTTACCAATAGCTGCTGGTGTACCTATGACGCGGAGCACCCGGATCATCCCTCTGGTTTCAAATGCAAGGTGTGCCACAGTTTTGTAACAGATGGGAAGATTCAGTTCCTCTCCGATAGTACGCACAAGCTTTCTGGACAGACTGTAGAGATTCCTGACTGGGATACGTGGTAACTTAACTTTCCTCCTCTAGGGTAGAGGCGTCTGTGTTCATATACAAAGTCACCAATAAGCTAAATGGTAAGGTCTACATCGGGAAGACTGTGCGTCCAGTTGACGTGCGGTGGGCACAGCATCTTTGGTTTGCTAAGATGGGTGGCGGGTGTCCTTATCTGGGTGCAGCCATACGTAAGTATGGTTCAGAGGCGTTTGAAGTAGAGCAACTAATTCAAGCTATAAGTGAAGACGAACTAAATAAGATGGAGAAGGGGTTCATCCAACAGTTTCAGTCGTACCGCCGAGAGTTAGGTTACAACTTGACTTTGGGACAAAAGATACAAAATGCAAACTCTAAGACTTATGAATTTCTGTCCCCGACGGGGGGCACAGTTGTCATTACTAACTTGAAGGCATTTTGTCTGGAACAGGGGCTAAATGCTTCTCACATGAATTCAACCTATCATGGAAGTCGTAAACAGCACAAGGGGTGGACAAGATGCTCGATTTAACTGGGGCTAACCTCGTATCGTACCTCATGCGTGTTATTCGGGACTCTGTATCTCGAAATCCAAGGTTTAATCAATCCCTCGGTGAAGTTACATTCCAATCTAACAACATGATTCAGTATCGCGATGTGCAGATTACTGTTCGTGATGTTAGCACCTCCGGTAATAGACTCAGCCCCGATTATTTTGTTTGTAATCAGTATGGTAGAGCCCTTGTTGCCAAGGTTGAAAACAAAGAAGGTACCTTCATTGAGTGGATTAAGGAAACGGATGTCACGGGGCAAACCCCGGTCTCCGGAGTCTACTATTTCAACGTCAATGCGGTGAATGAAAAGACCAACGATGTTGATTTAACGATCCATAAGTTCCGCTGGGTTGAAGGCAAATATTACAATGCAGTCGGCTCTATCGCTTACCTGAAAAGTGGCATTGACGGTACCACTCTCACCGCCAAAGATTTGGCAACAGGGGACACCGTCGCCATCGAAGGGTTTGTAAATTATGTCATTCTTACCGTCCCGACTCAAACCCTTCAACTCTATTATGCCGACGATACCCCTCTTGTTCCTATGACAGATTTTTGGTACCAACGAGCCAGTTCAGAGGTGATTATTCAAAGCACATTGGGAGGTGCGGAAGTAGCCAACATTCCCGGCCAGTGGGTGTCTTTCACATTGTTCGATCAAGACAATTATCAGCTTCAAAAAAACAGGGATTGGCAGTATTTCGGAAAAGGGTTCATTCAGTTAGGTCAGTGGAGCCCAGCGGGGAGCACCATCACGGCGAACATTGTTCAGAAGGTTGACCCCTCAACTGTATCAGGTACCAACCCAGAGAATATCCTTCATCTTGGTGTCGGCCCTAACGAAAGTCTAGCCCCCGGACAAGTGTTCATCCATACAACTGAGGGTGACTGGTACGATGCAACGGTCAACGCCGATGGCACGGTAACGCTGCCCCAACTCCTCAAACCCGGTGAGTGGGTTCGTTGGGAGGTTCGTATCGACGCAGGTCAAACCACCTGTCGAGGAAAGAAGTTCGCCATCAATGGGTTCTGGCAAACATACACAGACCTGCAAGGAACTCTTCAATATTATCTCGACCCCAGCACTCAACAACGTGTTGATGCTTTTCCCGGACTAGCCGTTGCCATGGGAGACGCTGTTGTGGCCGGTGACCAAGCAGCCCTCATCGTGAGTCCAACTACAACTGAGACATATGAGGTTTATGGCTCCAAGGAGAACTTGGATTTCACACTAGACTTTCGTTCTAATGACCTTCAGACATCCTCTGATTTAAGTGAGTTGCTCAAGCAGCAGCTTTTGATTATGCGTCGGCAGAATATGGAAGCTGATGGCATTACTATTTTTGAGGCGCGGCGGTCGTATCGTGGTCAGCAACGTGACATGTCAGGAACTGCACCTATGTTTGTTTATAGCGTTTCCATTTCAGCTTCGGCTGATTGGAAGGTTTTTATACCCAAAGTGACCCGAGTGACCTCTTTCGAGATTAGCGATACAGCGGCTATTCCTGATTTCCAAGGGAAACTGGAGATGACGCCTCGGGTTTCGGCACTTGGCTCTACGCGATTTCAATTTATTAACCACTACTCGTGACCTGTGAAATTTTTCAAGAGAGACCAAGCAAAAAGTCTACACGCAAGTGGACTTTCACTTTCAGCTATAGCAGAGCAAATAAATATGTCGATGACATTTGTCCGTCGCCATATCAAGTTTAAGGAAGGCATGTATGCCAACTAAGAAAGTATATCGTTGTGAACCTTGCAACTTTGAATACGAGCACCTTTCATTTGGAACCAAGTGGGACAAAGCGGTTCCTCCTTGCTCCGTTTGTGGAAAGGCTATGACTTACGAAGAGCCGGAGATTAGCGAAGACTATGTGTACAACTGTTTGACTGAGACGTGCAAGATCACATTTAGTGTGGAGCACTTAACAGGACAGGCACCTAAAACGTACCCATGTCCTCTGTGTAGTGTACCTGCCCCAAAGAAGCTTGAAGGTTTTGCCATCGTTCATGGGAAAACTATGAACAAGGGCGCGAGTGTGGACGTGGCGATTGGTCGATCCGCAGAGGAAAGATGGGGTCGAATTCACGAACGTAAAGCGGTTCGTGATAAGTTTCGCAAGGAAACGGGGACACAAGCATTATCCATCACTGAAAGTAATGGACAGGTGTTTGGAAAACCTATAAAGGATGGACGTTTGGCAGAGGTTGAAGCAACATCAATGCCTAAAATTCCATTAAACAAGAATAACTAAGAAAAATTTGGACTTTGGTTTTCTCAGATTGAAGTCCATTTTAGACTGGAGCACCTCATGGCGTTGTTTGGTTCGTATGCACCCCCCGGAGTTTACACAAGCGTGATTATTTCAGGCGGCGGGCAGCCGCTGTTCGGTTCCGCTCGTATCCCCGTCATTATTGGTGAGGGTCAACAGTCCTTCACTCAAAACAATGTGGAACTGTTTCGTGGCTCCTCCGCAGTCGCTGATCCCCAAGCAGTCAATGAGAATCTGTCTGACCAAGTCACCGGCACAACAAACACCTTTACCACAACTTATTTCCCTGTGGTTAACAGCGGTGGTACCGGCACAGTAACCACTGACCCCACACAGATTCAGGTAACAGTAGACGGCGTCCCAGCCACAGTAATTTCTTTGAATGGTACGACTGGTTCGTTTGTTCTGCAAGACATTCCTGCTCTAGGAAGTAACCTTGTGGCAACCTACTACTTCCTGCGTGGCGATACCCTCATCTCCAATGAGAACTTGGCCCCTCAGATTCCGGTTTTCGCCAGTCTCACTGTCTCAGGAGCTTCATCCTCTTCAATCATCCTCGGTACAACGCTTCCCGGTGCCGTGGGTAACGAAGTCTCTCTCCAACTGGTCAGCACGGGTCCGGGTGTCACTGATTCTCTAGCAGTCTCAGGGTATGGCACCAACACCATCGTCATCAATATTCTGAAGACAGACTCTACCACAAGGACTGTTGTTGATCTTCACAACCTTGTTGAAGCGGGTATTCTTACCCTCTCCGCTGGGTACCTTACAGCCACGACTCCGGTTGGTACTGGAGCCTTGTCCACTTTGTCTACTACTCACCTAACTGGTGGGGCTGGCCCGAACTCCAACACTCAGTTCCAAGTCCATAATCTTCCAATTGTGGATGGTACAAACGGCGGTGTTGTGACTACAAGCCCAGCAAAGGTTACCGTAAAGGTCAATGGAGTCGCGGTCGCAGTTTCGGCTGTCGATGGTGCGGCTGGTTTGGTGACTCTTGTTAACCCGGTACCTTCTACTACTTCCACCTTTACCATCACGTACTTCACAAACACCTATCAGAACACCTACGATTTGCTACCGGCTAGTAATGTTGCCAGCATCGTTGAGGTTGGCCTCGGCCCAAATCGTGCTGACTTCATTCAGGATGTGGATTACGTGTTGGGTACTGATTCGAACGGCAATCCAATTCTCAACTGGGGCGCTTCGACCTCGACTACAGTAGGAACCTCAAACTCCGCTGACACTACACCATTCGGCCCTGCCGACATCGTCACCACCTTGGTGGATGAACATGTGTACTTGCAGTTCGCTGGTACAGGCAACGGTAATACGGCGGTCTTCACACTTCCTGATGTTCCAACAGATGGTAGTGGTTTAGACAACCCGACTGACAACCCGAATCTAATTCAGGTTTATGTTGGCACCAACCCCTACCTTGCATATCAGGCCGGTGCGGTAAAGGTTGCTCGTGTGAACGGCGCTTCGGCACAGGTCACTTTGTACAATATCCCTTCTGCTGGAAGCTATGTATATGCCAGCTACTATCGCAACACGTTGAATGACCACAGCTACACATTGAGCGTTGTCAATGCGGCTCAGTCTGGTCAGGGCACTTACACAATTGCCAACGAGCTTGGTTATATCCTCCCTGTGGTTGCCAACAGCACCAACACGGTAGCAGCTTCCAACTTCGCAACAACCGGCATTGTCTATCCACATGCGTTCTCGGATGCATGGGACGAGCCCAATGCTCCGAATGAAACCATCACTCTGACATTCAACAATGACGGTTCGACCACCACACCCGGTGTTCAGGCATCATTGATTACGCAGGGTATCACTTTCACCGCCACTACAACGGGGACAAGCGGCAACTCTGTAACCATCGCGTTTACTAGCGTTGGTTCTGCTGATTCGGCAGCTATCACAGGGGGTGGCACCAATGCCCTAACAGTGGACATCACAACATCAGGTTCTGCAACCCGTACAACTGCTCAAATTGTGGCTTTGTTTGGTACCTACCCACCAACTACAACGGGAGGTGGCATAATCACCGCGACGGGTGGTTCATCGAGCAATGCAGCAATCGCTTCTCTTCTGCACTTGGCTGGTGGTATAAACCCAACCTCCGTCCCCTACACGCACAGCTATGCTGTTACCTCTTCCTTGGGTTCCAGCGGATCACACGGTACTGGGTACCTTGACCAGACATACATCGACGCCACCACAGGCTTTAAGGTGACGATTGTCAACCCTGCTGATGCCTTGGGCTTTGGCTACACACAACTGCCTTCTCCTCAGTACGCTTTCGCACCGGCAGACACACTCACTTTCACGACCAGCCAGTCCACTGTACGATACACGGGCTCTACTTACGTTCCGTTCGGACCTGCTCAACCCAACAACTTGATTGCCATCCCCGGCTTGACCACCAGTGTCGTTACGACCTTCGGTGCGTCTACGGGTGACACAGCAATTGTCAACACCTATAACAAGTCGGGCAGCGGTCCTACAGTCGGTGAGTTCTACTACGTGACATTTACAGTAGCCAAGACCGCCGCTGATATGGCGCTCCAACTGTTCGACAATGAAGCGGATGCCTACACGGTTTACGGTCAGCCAAGTGTGGTCAACCGCCTCTCCTTGGGTGTCCAGTTCTTGGTTGGTAACGGGGCTAACGTATTCGGTTGCATTCAGGTGCCTCAGCAACCCGGATTGAACACTGCGTCAGATGCAGATTTCATCTCGGCTATCCAATCGCTGACAACGAATCTGCCGGGTTACACAAAGAAGGCAGATGTTATTGTTCCTCTGAGCACAAGCCCCACGGTTCACCAGTTCTTGAGCCGCCAGCTTATCACTCAGGCCACCGCCCGTTACAAGGGTGAGGGTATCGGCTTTGTTGGTTACAGCCAATACACAACTTCAACTCAGGCCATTACCAATGCACAGGGCTTGGCAAACGGTCGTATGATTGCTATCGGCAACCCGGTTGCTGGTGTTCAGATTACGAACAGCCAGACAGGCATTGCACAGGAATACGCAGTATCCGGCGAATTCATGGCAGCAGCGTTGGCTGGCCTGAATGTCAACCCAGCCAATGACGTAGCAACATCGCTTACGTTGCAGGATTTGGTTGGCTTCTCTCGTCTCCTCATCCGCTACGACGATGCAACCATGAACCTGATGGCTTCGCAGGGACTCGTTATGCTCACTGACAACTCCGGTGCGTTGAGCATTCGTCACTACAAATCTACCGACCCGTCGAACCCGATTACCTCGGAACCGACATGCACTACTATCACCGATTATGTCCGTCAGCAGTTCCGTGGCGACCTAAAGCAGTTCATCGGTCGTAAGTTGGTAAGCAGCCTTGTGAACGACATCACGGCAGTCTGCAACGCCCGTCTCCGTTCACTGGTTTCGAATGAAATCATCAACGGGTATAAGAACCTGTCAGTTGTTCCTGACCCGAATGACCCGACAACAGTTGATGTCACTGTGACCTTCATGCCTATGTTCAGCTTGCTCTACATCAGTGTGACGTTTACCGTAACGACAACCTTGTAATCAACCGAGGGGTGGGTAAACCACCCCTCAACATACTTTGGAGTTTTAGATGAAAGTTCACACCGTGGTTACTCAGGCGAATGGCATTATCAGCCTTGTCATTCAACCGTCGTTCGTTGGTGACATGACTGACGCTAATGATAAGGCCCTCATTGCTGCCTTTGGCGACCCTCAAGTGAACATTGCTGGCAGCTTCACAGACCCAAGTAATACCGCTTTCACTTTTCAGTTCCCCACTTCTGAACTCTATGTAGGGGTTACAACTCAGCTTTCATCACAGGTAGCTCAGTTCATGCTTGCACTCCCCTCCGGTCCGCCAAATCAATCGGCTCCGGTACAAGGCCCAATGTCGTGCATTACTCCTAATCCGAGTGAGGCTGCGACAGCATGGCAAGCAGTGGTGGTTACTCGTATTCAAGCGGCGATGGCTGCATTGCGTAGTCAAGTGTTGGTTCCCTCAATCGGGGATGTAACTGTTTAAGTTCGGAGAAGAATATATGGCATCAAGACTAATCGCCCGTCGTCGTCAGGAACCAAAAAAAGCGACTACACTCGTCTCCAAGCAAACGCTTGAACAGGCAGTACAAGAGGCAAATGAGCTTGTTCAACAGTTCGTACGCACCAACGTTCACGATGTACGTCTTGACCAGCTTGAAGAAGCAATTAGTTTTCTTACCAGCATCCTTAAAAAGTCCCCAGCAGAGATGCAGCAAGAAGGGGCAGCAACACTGGACGACTATTTGGATGATGCAGTGATGCCAGACATGGCAGAAAAAATTAAACAGGATGTGGACATGATTGCCAAATTTAAAAATGCAGGAGTAGAAGGTCAGGGTCAGGAAGCTGCGGCACCTGTCATGGCCTCCGGTGTTGACTTTGTTAGTGATCGAGATGAAGACGGTAAGCCTCAAGCTCCCGAATTGGCCGAGGTTCCTCGTCTCGCCGGGTTGAAGAATGCCGATTTATTTTACGGCAAGAAGGCCGAAAAAGTTACTCCTATCAATGCCCCTAGACCAGCTAAGACGCCGACAGTTAACCCAGATGCCGACATTAAACAACTATCCAGCGACGTTCTCGCCAAGATGTTGAAGGCTCTGTCTACAGCGGAAGACCTTATGAATGACAAGGCGGCGAACAAATTCATTGGTGCTATTGCCGCAGAACTTGCCCTTCGTCCTGTTGAGGTTGAACAGGAGGCACCCGCTACTGCTCCAGCCGCATCCCCTGCCGCTGCACCTCTACCTCTTGCCGCCTCGATTATGGGTGGGTTGGTCATCGCTGCTGATGAAGATGGTAACACCAAGGTCGCCACCTCTCAAGGTGGTGCATGGTTTGTGACCGATAAGGACACATTCACCATCAAGGAAGATGGTGGTCGCACTCCTGAGATTGGCGAAGCTCACAGCAAGCTGGAAGACAACACCGGCATCAAGCGTCCAGCGACTGAGCTTCCCTCAAAGTTCGCTTTTATTAAAGAGGCGGGGTTTTTGAGTGAGGTCTTCGCGGCCATCAAGACTATTCTCGCTGGGACTGAGCCGACCTCCGAACAATGGAATAGGTTGGAACAACTGGTTGATCTTATTCAGGGACGTGGAAATAAGACTGCTGCTAAAATTGCCGCTGGTGACATGACCGCCGCCAAAGCTCTTAAGTTGGTTGAGAGGTTGGAAAATGAACTCAAGCGCCTCTACTTTGAAGCAAAGCCAGTCACAGAGGCTCTCGGCTCTCGTCCTGTTCGTGAGGGAGTTGAAGCGATTTATCGGGCATACAACCTGCTTGGTGAGGCTTCAAAGGCGTTGAATAAGCAGCGTATGCAGGAAGAAGCAGAAGAACAAGCTCTTGAAGTTAAGGACAAGAACAAAAAGAAGAGTTCCTCGGTTCTCTTTGGATTGGCTCTCGCGGCTGAGGATGAAGAAGACGACGACGAAGAAGTTAAGTAAGTGTATGGCTTGGTTTGATCGTGGGGTTTATCTAATTCGGAATACGGATATGTATTTACCAACTTCCAGACTATGCGTTACTTCATTTGAACAGCCGATTACGGCTAAGGAGAATTAGACATGGCCCAAGGGGGATACATCTACCAGCAGGGTACGAGCGCACAGACTGAATCTGTCATCTCGTCTCGCTTCAAGATTTTTACTGACGTTGTTGACGTGGGTAAGTTCGTGAAGCTTGGCGTCACCTCGTCCTTTGAACTTTCAGAGACGAAGAACGTTGAAACGATTCGCGGTCTTGGTTATGGTGACCAAGTGGCAGAACTCGTTCCCGGCGTGACAGAGCCGATGCAGCTAACCATTGCCCGTACTTGTTTGTACCTTGCAAACCTCATGCAGGTTCTTGGTTACAAGGCTGGCGTCAGCGGTGCGGTTCGTTCTATCCGTCACCACAAATGGCCGTTCGACATCAAGACTGAAATTGTCTTCTCCGAACTTGCCAACACCGACTCGAATCTTGGTCAGGCCACATTGGCCGACATCCCGAACGAAGGCGGTCTCAACAACACAGGCAACCCCGGCCTTTACGCTGTGGCAACTGTGTATGAAGGATGCTGGATGAGTAGCTATAACACTGGTTATGCTATTGAAACAGCGGCTGTGACTGAAAATTGCACTGTTATGGTCACGGACCTTTTTGACATCTCTGGTAGCGTGTACGGTGAGTTCCTCGACAGCGGCCTGAGTCCAAATGATACAACTGGTGCTTCGCTCCTCTATAGCATCAGCTAAGGTTTCGAGCCCTCGGTGAATAGCTGGGGGCTCAACCTATACTGAGGTTGTGAATGCCCAATCTGAAAAACCCCCTCCTAAAATTTAGCTCAATCCTTGCCTCGGTGGTTAAAGAAGCCGCAGGGTACAACGGTTGTTCAAGAGACCAGAATCAGATGAAGAAGCTAAGAGAGACGGTATACGAGTGTCTAGTCTAAAAAACCCGCTATTTAAAACTCCTCGCCTCTCTTCCCTCAAGGTGGCTCTCGATGCCATGCTCGAAACTATCGATCAAGAGAAGCATCCCGAACAAGAATACACAACACAAAATGGCAAGATGATGGGCAAGGGCACCGAGGTCGAGCAAGGCGCGTTGAACGCATCCGTTCCCGGTAGCTTGCTGGCCTCCGCCACGCAGATGTGGTATCACGGTACGTCAAAGTTGGAGAGTATTCTTAAATCTGGACGACTTGAGCCCCGAGTTGTGGATGAGGAATATCCCGCTGGTATTTGGTTTGCTTCTCATGTAGAGGATGCCGCCCTTTTTGGTGACCAGATTTTGTGCATTACAAATAGGGATTTGCGGAGATTTAAATACAAGGCGATTCCAACTGCTTATGCCATGCTCGTCCTTGAGCCAATTCCTGTGCAGTATTTGAAGACCATCAAAGCGCCTAAGACAGCTTTGAAAACCTCGAAAATGCATTGTGTCGCTTGCGAGAGCGGGGACTGCATCGGTCACGGTGGAACTATCAATGATCTAACCAATACAGTTGTGCCCGGTGCTCTTGAAGCACCTACGGTCGAGGACGCCACCTTCTTTAAAGAGAGTGATGGAGATTTCGAGGTATACCGTACAGCCTCAGGTAGGATCGTTGTTGCTGATGCCGCACAGGACGAGGCCGTTAAAAATGAGCAGGAAGAGCTAACTCATGAGGAAGTCTCTCGTTTTAAACAAGCTGACACGAAGTCCTATGGGGCTGGTACACCGCTTGGTGGCACCCCCACGGCTCCAAAGCCTACAGATGTTAATCCAAGCCCGACCGCACCGATGCCAAACCCAGTCCCGCCTGTACAGACGCAGAACAAAGGACCGCAACAGCTTCATGATGAGGCACAAGGTGCGCCTCAGGAAGCTGGCAACCTGACTCAGCAACAATTGAGTCAGGTACTCCAAGCTCTGAAGTCTTCGGGTGTGAAGATACAGAATGATGTTGTAGACGCGGTGGAAGAGTTTGCTCCTTCTGTTGGAACCGTTGTGAAGGCTGCGGTGCCTATCAAGGAGTCCCCCACTTCGTTACCACCTCGCGATGATATGCGTCGCCATATTGATGAGACTGCACAGGCTGAGGTTATGGAAGGTGTTGGCAATAATCCTTCACCGGCTCCTACGACACCGCAGCAGCCAGTACAACCTCAAAGTCAGCCAGTACAACCAGTCGCTCCCACGGCTCAACAGGAGTTGTTGAAGCAAACATTGTCTTCGGATAAGAAAGCTTGGGTTGAAGATGATGAGGATGATGAGGATGATGAGGATGATGAGGATGATGAGGATGATGAGGATGATGAGGATGATGAGGATGATGAGGATGATGAAGATGATGAAGACGATGGAGCCTTGGGTACTCTGTATGGCAAGCCGTTGGGAAATTCAGAAGTAGCCAACACTCCTCAGGAACGTTTGGAGTACCTGAGGAGTCAACTGAGAGCCGAATGTATCAGTCAAGGTGAACAGACGGAGCTAGAGAGTCTGGTTCAATATATTGAACCAGATGATGTTGAACTACTGGAAGCTGCTGGCGTTCCTGAAGAGGAAGCGATGGCTATGCAGGAACGGATGCGTACACCAGCGGCGTCAAAGCCTAAGAAGCGATTCCGCACTACAGATAAGGACAAAAAGTGGTTGCAAGAACTTGGCATTAAGGCGAGTAAAGTAGCCGTGCAGACTGAAGAAGGCGTCAATCTGGTCTGTCCAGCTTGTCATTCGCCTGAGGCAAAAAAGGTGGAAGATTCAACCGCTGAGGACGGCAGCTTGATGGAATGCATCGCGTGCGGATGTTTTTTCGCACTATAGGACTGTATTTATAGAAGCTTATGCCATTCACTAAAGTAGCCAATGCGGAACTCAAAGAGCCCACTCTGAGCATGTCAGATTGGGGTAAAATGTATGGTATCCATACGTTCGGACGCAAGACCGCCGCATTCAATAAAATCTCAGCCGACTCAAGCCGCTACTTGCTTAGTCATTGCACAATTATGGCCTCGGTGATGACAGAGGCCGACCCGTTTGACTATCTTATCAAACCGGAGTGTTCACATCTCGTCAATAACAATGATGATGCGTGGGAGAACAGTACACTCAAACTCTCTCACCGCTCCTTCGTTGGTGCTTTCAACTTTGTCGAGCACTTCCAGAATTCCAAGTACGCGAAGGGGCACATCCTTGATGCTGTCCTCCGCAAGATTCAAATCGCCGGTCCGGAGTGCTGGGTTTACTTTTGCGACATCCTTGTTGCCACCGACCTCGCTCACGATAAGCTAGTTCACGATATTCGTGGCGGTAATGTTCGTTATCTTTCCATGGGTTGTGTGACCGATTTGGTTATCTGTTCTTTCTGCGGAGCCCGTGTCACCGACCAGAGCACGTATTGTCACCACTTGAATTTCAACAAGGGAACATTCCTTGTGGATGACGACGGTATCTCACGTCGTGTCGCCGAATTGTGCGGCCACAAGTCATTACCTAACGGTGGTGTGAAATTCGTGGAAGCGTCTTGGGTAGCAACCCCGGCTTTCCCCGGTGCAGCCAAGCGGTCTATCGTGGCTGACGAATGGGTAGGTCCGAAGACACCTTATACGCGCAAAGCAGCTAGTTTTGGTGCCTTTGCAAAAGCGGCTTCCGCAGTTGATGTCGGTGAAGCACTAATGAGTTCAGATTTGGAAGGTGGCTTACTAAGATAATGACTTTCGGGTCGCATGGGGTACGAGAAATTTGTAGCGTGGATAAGTCGAGTTGTTAAATACCACACTACGAGAACCTTTATAGGGAATGGAGATTTACGCTAATGGCTAATATTTACCAAACCAGTTATTGTAATCAAGGTCATGACCTAACCACTGGAAAACCAGTAGGTCACGAGTGTTACATTCTACCTCCTGCTGCCCTTGAGGCTGAACGAACCGGAGATGTGGATAGGGCTCATCAAATTATTGAGAGAAGTAAATCTACACTGCCTTTCTGGGGTCGGATAGCTAGTAAAGAAGGAAAACAGACTATGGCTAACATAACAAAAGAAGCAGCAGACAAGGCAATTCTTCAGGTCATTGCTAACTTAAAGCAGAAGTTCGCTGAGTTGGATGCATTGGATGAAGAGTTCGCCGACCTCGACGCCTCCGCTCCCATGGACATGATGGACACGGGTGTGGGTGAACAGTTTAACCTCCTCTCCGATAAGCGTGAGGAACTCGAACAAGAGATTCGCTCGATGCGTGAACGAGTGCAGCTTATCTCCGAGTGGGAAAAGTTTAAGGGCAGTGGTTGGAGTGATGATATCCAATCCGAGCTAAACTCTCTCGACCAACAGTTTTCGAACATTGCGGACGGAGCATCATCTGATCCATTGGGAGCACCCTCGCTTCCTTCGGCCCCTCTCTCACCTGAGATACCGGACGCTCCCCTTCTTCCTCCAACTCCTGATATTCCGGCAGATGCGTCTATCGAGCCATCACTTGATGAACCAGCCATAGAGCCAACGCCCGAAGCGGCACCTGACGCTCCCCCGGCTGAACCAGAACCTCTTGCTCCACCGATGGCAAGCACTAAAAACTCAAAAATCAACGAAAAAACTAACTATGGACTCCAAGATAAGAAGGGGTCTAAAAATCCCTCTGACTTGAAGAAAGGCGATACTCACATGGCAAATCAACCTACCAAGCCCACATCCTCATTGAAGGAGAAGCTTGCCGAGGCTAAGAACAAGCGGGAGGCGATTACTAAGGAGGCCAAGACCCGTGTGGCATCCGCGTGGACTATCGCCAAGACAATGCTCCCCACGGCTCCGGACGCGGTGAAGAAGGCTTTCGCAGCTTCTCTCCTAACCAACTCTACGCAAGTGCTCACGGCGGCACTTCGTCAGACTGCTATCAATGCCCACAACACCAAGCTTGCTGAGACTTTCAAGGAAGTTCACAAGGTTGAGTTGAACGATCTGTTGGAAGACCCGTCTGTTCTCAACGCTGAGAAGAAGTCAGTCGAGAGCGAATTGAAGGGTGATGCCAAGTCCGCTGGCAAGGTAGCCGATGACCGCAAGGAATCCGGCCCTCAGCCTGACAAGTACGATGATGGCCGTCACAACTCTGAGCCAAAGCAAATCGACGCTTCCAAGGCTGGTGATCGTCCAGATGCTGGCGAGAAGCCCGGTCAGACTCAGAACCTGTCTGATGGCAAGAACGCTGGTGCCAAGAAGGCTTGCGTTGGCAAGGATTGCACTGGCTGCACCAACAAGGACTGCAAGGGTAAGAAGGCTGGCGTGAAGAAGGCCGAATTCCCACCGGCTGAAGGCGGAGCCCCGGCTCCTGAAGCTCCTGCTGAGGCACCCGTTGACGATGCTCCAGTAGAAGATGAGGCTCCAGTTGAGGAATCCCCCATGGGTGAACTACCCCCTGTTGAGGACAACCCCGAAGCTGAGGCCACCGAGATTCTGACGGATGAAAAGAAGCAGGTTCTCGAAGAGAAGATTGACGAAGCACAACAGGCTATCCACGCTATCGAGGAAGAACTCAACGTTGAACGTGACGAAGAGCTTGACCTTGCTAAGCTTGACGGTTCCGAGAGCGGCTTTGAGGGTCTGGAAGACCTTGAAGGTGAAGAGGAAGGTCTTGAAGGTGGACTTGAGGGCGATGGCGACGAGCATGAGCATGAGC